>FLOH01000032.1_pt1:0-380000 | contig 544998 bp, 498 predicted proteins | sample 756751 | NCBI WGS metagenome assembly FLOH01 (sample SAMEA4026879, study PRJEB14308) | marine metagenome | biome: coastal water; material: water | depth 74 m
AGATACTATTATCGGTAAAAACCATAAAACGGCCATTCTTACAGCAACAGAACGTAAAAGTCAATTTGAACTAATGGTTAAAACCGATGGCACTAAAGCGGAATCTATAAGAAAACAAATGATTAACCTATTGGCACCTTTTAAAGAACTGGTTAAAACAATCACATCTGATAATGGAAAAGAATTTGCTAAACATCAAGAAATTAGTGAAAAACTAGAAACAGATTTTTTCTTTGCTGACCCTTACTCACCTTGGCAAAGAGGACTTAATGAATACAACAACAAATTAATAAGACAATACCTACCTAAAAAAACAGACTTTAACCTCATAAATAACAACACTATAAATATGATTATTAACAAATTAAATAATAGACCAAGAAAATTATTAGGCTACAAATCCCCTAATGAAGTATTTTTATCTAATTTTAACCACGCTGGTGCACTTAATAGTTGAATCTAGCAATGAAATTAAACCTATTAAAGTCCGTAAAAACAATTTTTTTATTACTAGGGATGTCTATTCTAGTCATGTCTTGTCAAAACGCAACAAAAAGTAAAAAAGAGAACAAGACAACAAAATCTTATTTTAAATTATCATTAGCCCAATGGTCTGTTCATAAAGCCATTATTGATAAAAAATTAGATCCAATAGATTTTGCACAAAAAGCAAAAGGCATGGGTTTTGAAGGTCTTGAATATGTGAGTCAACTTTATACCAATTATCTTAAAATAGGAGATAATCCAAAACTAGCGATGCAAAATTTACTAGACACGCTTAAGATGAAAAGTGAAAAGTATGGTTTAAAAAATTTAGGTATTATGGTTGATAATGAAGGTGATTTGGCATCGCCTAATGAAAAAGATAGAGAACAAGGGGTTGAAAATCATAAAAAATGGATAGATGCCGCTGCTTTTTTAGGTTGTTATTACATACGTGTTAATTTATTTGGCACTGATGATGAAACCGTTTGGGTAAGCCAATCCGTTAAGAGTTTGATACAATTAGCAGATTATGCAAAAACCAAAAACGTCAATGTTATTGTCGAAAATCATGGTTACTTATCGTCAAATATACCTGTTCTTATTAAAGTTATGAAAGGTGTTAATTTACCAAACTGTGGCGTTTTGCCCGATTTTGGTAATTTTTGTTTAAAACGAGAAGGTGGTGAACGATGGAATGCCAAATGTGTTGATGAATATGACCGTTATATAGGTGTTAAAGCGATGATGCCTTACGCAAAATCTGTTAGTGCTAAATCTTATGATTTTAATGATAAAGGTGATGAAACATTGATTGATTATTATAAAATGCTTCAAATTGTAAAAGATGGTGGCTATAAAGGTTTTATAGGAATTGAATATGAAGGAAATCGCTTAAGCGAAGACGAAGGTATTATCGCTACTAAAAATTTAGTTCTTAAAGCAGCACAAACATTAAAATAAACAAAATGAATAAATCAATACAATTTAAGCTTTCGTTAATGATGTTTCTCGAATTTTTTATTTGGGGAGGTTGGTTTGTAACGCTTGGCACTTTTTTAGGAAGTAATTTACAAGCAAACGGTGCCGAGACGGGCATGGCTTTTTCTACCCAAAGTTGGGGTGCCATTATTGCACCTTTTGTTATTGGGATGATTGCGGATCGATTTTTTAATGCCGAAAAAATATTAGGTATCTTACATCTTATAGGTGCTGTTTTGATGTATCAAATGGCACAAGCCACATCATTTCAAGTATTTTATCCGTATGTATTGGGTTATATGATTGCTTATATGCCAACTTTGGCTTTGGTAAATTCTGTATCGTTTAACCAAATGAAAGATCCTGCAAAAGAATTTTCTTTAATTCGTGTTTGGGGAACCATTGGCTGGATAGTTGCTGGACTCGCTATAAGTTATTTATTTCATTGGGATGCTGCCGAAAATATAAAAAGCGGCTTATTGCAAAACACTTTTTTAATGACTGCAATAGCATCAGCAGTTTTAGGCATTTTTAGTTTTACTTTACCAAAAACCCCACCAACTGCAAGTAAAGATAGCAAAATAAGCATTTCAGATATTTTGGGTCTAGATGCCTTAAAGCTTTTAAAAGACCGTAATTTTTTGGTGTTCTTTTTAGCCTCAATCTTAATTTGTATTCCATTGGCTTTTTATTATCAAAACGCCAATCCGTTTTTAACGGAAATAGGTGTGACAAATCCTACTGGTAAAATGACTATTGGTCAAGCTTCCGAAGTATTGTTTATGCTATTACTCCCAGTATTTTTTAAACGGTTTGGTTTTAAAAAAACCTTATTGTTTGGCATGTTCTCTTGGGCATTAAGATATGTTTTGTTTGCCTATGGCAATGCAGGAGAAATGAGTTTTATGCTGTTAATTGGTATTGCTCTTCACGGATTGTGTTATGATTTCTTTTTTGTATCAGGTCAGATTTATACCAATTCTAAAGCAGGCGACAAAGTGAAAAGCGCAGCACAAGGATTAATTACTTTGGCCACTTATGGCGTTGGAATGCTTATCGGGTTTAAGGTTGCTGGAAAGATTACCGATTTATATTTGGTTACAGAAAACAGTCACGATTGGCAACATATTTGGCTTTTCCCAGCAGCTTTTGCTGTTGTAGTGATGGTTTTATTTGCATTAATATTTAAAGACGAAAAAATAGAATATAAGGAATAAATATGAGTTCAAAAATAAGATTGGGTATTTTAGGGGGAGGTGGTGATTCGCTTATTGGTGTGTTACACAGAGTAGCATCTTCAATGTTTGATCAGTTTCAAATTGTTGGTGGTGTTTTTAACCCTATTTGGAAAGAAAACATTGGTTTTGTAGAAAAAATAGGACTCCCAACCAACCGCGTTTATATCGATTTTGATACACTCATTACAGAAGAATTAAAACTTCCAAAAGAAGAGCGGATGCAAGTGGTTTCAATTCTGACTCCTAATTTTTTACATTTCCCAATGGCAAAAAAACTGTTAGAAAACGGTTTTAATGTGATTTGCGAAAAACCAATGACGACTTCTTATGAAGAGGCAAAGATTTTAAAAGACACCTTAAAGAAATCAAATTCTATTTTAGCAGTTACTTACACTTATACGGGTTATCCAATGGTACGTCAAATGCGCGAAATGATTTCTCAAGGGGTTATTGGTAAAGTTCAAAAAATTGATGTTCAGTACTATCAAGGTTGGATTAATCCCATCATTCACGATAAAGAAAAACGCGCCAATACGTGGCGATTAAATCCCGAAAAATCGGGAATAAGTTGTTGTATTGGCGATATTGGCACCCATGCTTTTGATATGATTGAATATGTATCTGGTATAAAAGTGAAATCTGTTTTAGCCGATTTGAACTATCTTTATGAAGATAATAAAATGGATATTGATGGTACCGTTTTAATACGTTGTAATGAAAACGTAAAAGGTGTAATTCGCACCAGTCAAATTGCAACTGGCGAAGAAAATAATTTTACCGTTAAAATTTATGGCGAGAAAGCAGGTCTTAAATGGGAACAAGAAAATCCGAATTATTTGTATTTGTTGGAAGGTGGAAAACCTATAAATATTTTAAAACCGGGACATTCATATAATAGTGAATTATCTTTAGAAGGCACAAAATTACCTCCAGGTCATCCCGAAGGTATTTTTGATTCTATGGGAAATATTTATAAAGGTATTGCCAAAGCGATAAAAAAAGAACCTTATAATTCAGGAGAATTTCCAACCATTATTGATGGCGTTCGCGGCATGAATTTTATCGAAAAAGCTGTTGAATCACATCAAAAAGGAAACGTATGGGTTTCTATTGAAGATTAGTTACTTTTATTAAAAATTAAAATTTTGAAAACAATTAAAGGTCCTGCTGTTTTTTTAGCGCAATTTATGGACGAGAAAGCACCATTTAATTCATTAGATGGTTTATGCAAGTGGGCAAGCGATTTAGGTTATAAAGGCATTCAAATTCCGACTTGGGAAACCAGGCTAATCGATTTAGATAAAGCAGCTTCAAGCAAAACATATTGTGATGAATTGAAAGGCAAGATCAATTCATACGGCTTAGAAATTACTGAATTATCAACCCACCTTCAAGGACAATTAGTGGCCGTAAATCCAGCTTACGATATCATGTTCGACAATTTTGCGCCAGATGCTGTAAAGAACAATCCGAAAGCCAGAACTTCTTGGGCAGTTGATACCGTTAAAAAAGCGGCTGTGGCAAGTAAAAATTTGGGATTAAATGTTCACGCTACCTTTTCGGGAGCTTTGCTTTGGCATACAGCGCATCCTTGGCCACAACGCCCAGACGGATTGGTAGAGATGGGTTTTGAAGAATTAGCCAAACGATGGCTTCCAATATTAAATGTATTTGATGAAAATGGGGTTGACGTTTGTTACGAAATCCACCCAGGTGAAGATTTGCACGATGGCGATACTTTTGAACGCTTTTTAAAAGCCACAAACAATCACAAGCGCGTCAATATTTTATATGATCCCTCTCATTTTGTGTTACAACAATTAGACTATTTACAGTATATCGATTTTTATCACGAGTTTATTAAAGCTTTTCATGTTAAAGATTCAGAATTTAATCCAACAGGAAAGAAAGGTGCTTTTGGTGGTTATAACGATTGGATTGATCGTGCTGGACGTTACCGTTCTTTAGGCGATGGTCAAATAGATTTTAAAAGTATTTTTTCAAAATTAACCCAGTACGGTTGTGATGTTTGGGCAGTAATGGAATGGGAATGTTGTATAAAAAGTCCAGAGCAAGGCGCTAGAGAAGGCGCGCTATTTATTAAAAAGCATATTATTGAAGCTACCCAAAAAGCCTTTGACGATTTTGCTGGAGTAGCTATTGATAAAGAAAAATTAAAAAGAATATTAGGAATTTAAATTTATAAATTATGATTAAAAGTATTATTCTAGGACTATTGCTGATATCTTTTGTAGGATGTAAAAACCAAAACCCTCAAGCTGATGAAACAGCTCAAAAAACTGAAGTAAAACAAGAGCCTACCAAACCTGAAGCCACTGAGATTTGGGAACCAAAACCCAAAACCATCAGTTTTAATGAAAACAAAATACCATCAGATGCCATTATGCTTTTTGATGGTAAAAATCTTAATAAATGGGTTAGTGCCATAGACTCAACTGCAGCCAAATGGACAATCAATAAAGATGGTAGTATGACTGTTAACAATAGAACAGGAGATATACAAACAAAACAAAATTTTGGAGATGTGCAATTGCATGTTGAATGGCGGTCTCCGGTACCAGTTAAAGCAGAAGGACAACATAGAGCTAATAGTGGTGTTTATTTACAAAACAGATATGAACTTCAGGTACTAGATAATAATGACAACGATACTTATGTTAACGGTCAAGTGGGATCACTTTACAAACAATCTATTCCTTTGGCAAAAGCATCAGTGCCATCAGGGCAATGGAATACATATGATATTATTTATCATGCACCTGAATTTGACGCAAGTGGTGTAAAAACAAAATCAGCCAACATAACTGTGTTACATAACGGTGTTTTAATTCAAGATTATTTTGAACTTTTGGGAACAACCGAATATATTGGATGGCCAAAGAATATTGCACATGGTGATGCGCCAATTAAACTTCAAGATCACGGAGATAATAGTGGTGTGAGTTATCGCAATATTTGGGTAAGAGAATTGTAACTAAAAATTAATCCAAATATTTATGAAAAAAGCAGCAATTATTATTTTGGCAATCGTATCGTTAACCGCTTGTAAAAATCCAAAAACAAAAACGGCGATTGCCTCAAAAGAAAAAACAGTTAATCTGTCACAACAGGATAATCAATGGGAAATACTTTTTGATGGGACTTCTTTTGATAATTGGAGAGGCTATAATTCAGATAGCATGTATAAGGCGTGGAAAATTGAAGATGGTGCGATGGTTTATACACCGGGAGAATATGGCGGTAAAAACATCATCACAAAAAAGGAATATACCAATTTTGTTTTATCAATTGACTGGAAAATTTCAGAAGGGGGTAATAGTGGCATTTTTTGGGGCGTTTTTGAAGATTCTAAATATAAAGAAGCTTATCAAACTGGACCTGAAATACAGGTTTTGGATAATGAAAGACATCCCGATGCTAAAATAGGCGGAAAACTGCATCAAGCAGGTGCCTTATACGATATGGTTGCTCCTCAACATGATGTTGCCAATGCTGCAGGACAATGGAACACTTTTGTTATTAAGATTGATCATAAAAATAACCATGGTAGTGTGACTCTAAATGGTATTGAAATTGTCAAATTTTCTGTAGATGGCGTCAAATGGGACAACATGGTTGCCAAATCAAAATTTGCAACTTGGGAAGGTTTTGATAAATACCAAACAGGTCATATAGGGCTGCAAGATCACGGTAATAAGGTTTGGTATCGCAATATAAAAATTAAAGAAATAGATTGATCTATTTCTAAAATGTAAATTGAAATTTAATGTGAAGTGTGAAACGCTAAATTATAATTTCAAATTGATTAACTGACTTTCTCATGAGTCTAAGGTTAATTAAAAAAGGCTCAGATTTCCATCTGAGCCTTTTGCTTGATAATAGAATCACTTTATTATGCTACTTTTCATAATTTTGCGTTACACAGACTACAGAATTTTGTTTAGTCGAGACTTTTTTTTATCGAAATAAACAAACAATTAATATTTCCATACCCAATCTACGCCCTTTTTATAACTACAGGTCAATTCACACTTTTTATAATTATTAGTTAATGATTTAATTCAAAAATCAATAAAAGGTTAATGAAAAGTAAAGGCTTGTGAAAAAGCTAAATAAGTAATTTCCTATTAGTACTTTTGAGTCTTTTATGATATCTAAACAATTTATTTTAATAAATGTTTTATAAAAAATGGCAAGCTCAAAATATCTAATAAACGATTTTCACTTAAAATCAATCTACAATCCTTTTTTGCTTTTGGTTGTGATGCTTTTCCTTTCGGGATGTAATTTTAATAGCAAAACTGAATCTCTAAAAACCTACAAATCACCAGTTTCAAATGACGAATTTTTTCAAGAAATAGGTCAAGAAATAGGATTGGATTTTGTGCATTCTATCGGCGCAGATCATATGAAAAACATTGTTGAATCTGTAGGTGGTGGTGCTGCTTTTCTGGACTATGATCAAGATGGTTTTATAGATATTTTCACCTGTAGTGGTACATGGATTGAAGGTTTTAGTAAAAGTAAAGAACCTGATAAACTACCTCATAACCATCTGTATCGTAATATGCATAACGGAACATTTAAAGATGTTACCAATATAACTAAAGTTGATGCTTCTTGGTTCACTATGGGCATTACTGTTGGCGATTTTAATAACGATGCTTATCCAGACATTTATTTAAGCAATTACGGGCCAAATGTTCTTTATCAAAATAATGGTGATGGCACCTTTACTGATGTAACCAAAAAAGCCAAAGTTGGTGGCGGAAAAGAATGTAGTGTTGGTGTTGTTTGGCTTGATTATGATAATGATGGTCTGCTAGATCTTTATGTGGGGAATTACCTAAATTTTGATCCTAATTATAAATATTATTATGCGCCAGATGGTTTTCCTGGTCCTCTAGCATATGACAGTCAAGCTGACATTTTGTATCATAATAAAGGCAATGGCATTTTTGAAGATGTGACAAAAAAAATGGGCATTACAGATATTGACGGAAGAGCTATGGGTGTTGGCGCTGCTGATTATGATGATGATGGTTTTGTAGATATTTATGTGGCTAATGATCACACGGTAAATTATTTCTGGCATAATGATGCTGGAAAGGGATTTACCAATAGAGGTATTATGTCTGGTACAGCATTCAGCCAATCTGGTGAGGCAACCGTAAGTATGTCAGTTGATTTTTCCGATTATAACGGCGATGAATTACTCGATATGTTTATATCAGATGATAATTATTGTTCGCTTTATGAAAATATAGGGAATGGTTTATTTAATGATAAGTCTTATGCTGCAGGAATTTCTGTCGCCTCTGGGCAATTTGTGGGATGGTCATCTTCATTTCTTGATTATGATAACGATGGCGATGCAGATATTTTTAAAACAAATGGCGAGTTAAAACATAAATATGGACAAGAAGATCAATTGTTTGAAAATGTTGGAAATGGAAAATTTGATGATGTGTCTGTAGAAAAAGGAAAGTATTTTCAAGAAGAATATGTTGGCCGTGGTGCTTGTTTAGGAGATTATGATAATGATGGCGATATTGATATCTATATCGAAAATTTGGATAGCGAAGGTAAATTTTTAAGAAACAATAAAGGAAATCTAAACAACTGGATAACGCTAAATCTCATAGGTCAGACTAGTAACAGAGATGGCATTGGTTCTCGCATTAAAATCATATCTGGAGGAAAAGTACAAACCGCTCAGAAAAAAAGCGCATCGGGATACCTTTCGCAAAATGACCCTAGACTTCATTTTGGGATTATGAAAAATACTATTGTTGAGCGTATTGAGATTAAATGGCCTTCGGGGAAATTTCAGAAAATTGAAAATGTAAAAGCAAATCAAATCCTTACAATCAAAGAACCTAATTAATTTTTAATGAGATTAAATAAATTAAATAAGGCTTCATTAATTATAATAACCATCCTCTTTTCGTCGGTGTTTTTTTTATCCTGTAAAGAAAAATCAAGAGAGGGGATGATTATTCTGACGGAGGTTGCCGCTGATTTACAAAACATAAATTATGTAACTGGAGATTCTTGGCGGTATATTTCAGAGTCACGGATTTTAATTTTAAATCCTAAAAACCCATCCAATAAACCTGAATTACTTACAAAAGATTTTTTTTCGGCTTGCAGTCCTAATATTTCATTTGACGGCAGATTCATGATTTTTGCTGCGCAAAAAAAACAAAATGATGTTTGGCAAGTTTGGGAAATGAATTTGTCTAATTTTAAAGTGAGACAAGTTACCACTACAACAGAAAATTGTATTGATCCTGTTTATTTGCCAGATGGCACAATTTTGTTTAGTAAAGCGCCTAATGATAATTATTTAAAAACAGGTCATGAACTCTTTACTTGTAAAAGTGACGGGTCTAATATGCAACAAATCACCTTTAATCCACACAGTTATTTTGCCTCGTCTGTTTTGAAAGATGGGCGTGTTTTAACCATTAGCCGACAACTATATCCTGACCAAAAAAATAGCATACTTATGGTTTTACGTCCAGATGGTAGTAAGGGTGAATTGTTTTATCAAGGTGAAAAAATTAATGAAATTCTTAGCCAAGGGCAGGAAACAAATAATGGTCAAGTTGTTTTTATAGCAGCGAATAATAAAGAAAGAGGCAATATTATCGCTATTAATTATAACCGCCCTTTGCATAGCGAGCGTAATTTAACCTCAGGCATTAAAGGCGATTTTAAATCGGTCAGCCCAATGAAATTGAAAAAACTTTTAACAACATACCGTTCGTCAGTTAACGAAACTTATGCACTTTATGAATTTGATGTTGCCAAAAAAACTCTTGATAAAGCTATTTATAAAGATAAAAATTACAATGTTTTAGAAGCTTTTCTGGTTAATACACATGAACGTCCAAAAAAATTACCTAGCGAAGTTAATTTAAATGTTAAGACAGGATTATTGCTCTGTCAAGATATAAATTTCACCGAAGGCCATTTTGTCGGAAATACAAAATTATCTTCAAAAGCTGTCAAAATTGAATTGTTAGGGATTAATAATTCATTAGGAACTGTTGGTGTTGAAAAAGATGGGTCTTTCTATTTAAAAGTTTTAGCCGATACCCCATTCAGAATTCAAACAATTAATAAAAATGGTGAGATTGTTAATGGCCCAAGTAGCTGGCTTTATTTGCGACCAAGTGAACGCCGAGGTTGTGTAGGATGTCATTTAAGTAATGAACAAGTTCCTGAAAACAGACAGCCTTTATCAGTTAATAAAAATCCAATAATAATTCCAGTTTTAAAATAAAATGAAAGCATCAAAATTAATAGGGGTTTTTGGCTTAATATTTATTTCAGGGTTACTTATTTATTTTCCTGGGCAGCAATTAGCCAGAGCGCATGTAAATGACAAGACAGCAGTTAATGATCACCCTCTTTCTTGTATTTCTTGTCATCTTTATCCATCAAATAATAAGTTTATTTCAAAGTTGATAAATGCCGATTATTATTCTCCTTTCAATTTGAGTGTTTCTAAAAGTGGTAGTCGTTTATATGTCGTAGCCCAAGATGCTAATGCATTATTGGTTGTTAATACAGAGAGTAAAAAAGTAATAAATAAAATTAATGTTGGCGTTCATCCGCATAGTGTGATTCTAAATAAAGAAGGAAACATTGCTTATGTTAGTAACGAGTGGTCTGATAATGTTTCTGTAATTGATTTACAAACAATAAAAGTAATAGACACTTTAAAAACCGGAAGTGGTCCAGCTGGATTGTCGCTTAGCGCCGATGGAAAATTTCTATATGTAGTTAATGCATTTAGTTCAAATCTGTCAGTTATTGATTTGTCTACCAAAAAAGAAATAAAAAGATTAGCAACCGGAAACAACCCCACCGGAACGGCATTATCTCCAAATGGAAAAAAACTATATGTAACCAGCCGACGTGCAAATCTTACTGATTTTGGCAAACCTTTGGTAAGCGATATAACTGTGATAAATGATAGCGCTCAAAAGGTTATTAAATATTTGAACATAGAATCTGCTTACATTATGGAAAATGTTGCCTTTACACCTTCTGGTGATTTGGTAATAACTACCCTAATACGACCTAAAAATAATGTGCCCTCAATACAGGTGGAAAATGGTTGGATGATGAACCATGGCATTGGCATAATTGAACAAAAAAAAGAGGGTAGAATCATACAATTATTACTAGATGAACCAAATTCTTATTATCCTAACCCATTTGATATTGTAATATCGCCCGATGGAAAGAAAGCTTATGTTTCAAGTTCGGGTGTTAATGTAATCTCTGTTATAAATATAGATTCTATAAGAAATATAATTGCAAAATCTTCTGCTGAAGAGCTAAAAATGTTTTCAAATAATCTTGGCATTAGTAGTCGGTTTATTACTAAACGCATAAATACTGGCGCAAATCCAAAGGGGCTTGCCCTTTCGCCAGACGGTAAATGGTTATATGTTGCAGAAGAACTTGAAGATAAAATTGGCCTTATAAATACAGAGACTTTAGAGAAAGTTAGTGATATTGATCTTGGTGGTCCAAAACGGATTACAGTTGCCAGACTTGGGCGTAAACTATTTAACAATGCCAGTCATACATTCCAAAATCAATATGCCTGTTATACTTGTCATCCAGACACTCATGAAGACGGGCTCATTTATAATTTTGCTGCTATGGGTCGCAATGTGGTGAGTGTTATATCCTTACGAGAAATTGGAGAGACGCCTCCATTTAAATGGAATGGAAAAAACCAATCAATTTATAAACAAGATGGTATGCGTTTTTCCAGATTTTTAACTAGAACAGAAACCTTTAGTTATTCAGATTTGGATGCTTTAGTTGCTTATATAAAAACAGGTATAAAACACCCCCCTAATTTGATGTATCATAATCATGGAGAATTATCTGAATCTCAACTTAGAGGCAAAGACCTGTTTTATCGCACAGTAGACAATACAGGAAAGATTATTCCTAAAAATAATCGTTGTAGCACTTGTCACCCAGCGCCATATTATACCAATTTGAAATTAGCAGATGTGGGGACTTTAAAAGCAACCGATGACTATACATTATTTGATACACCTCACTTAAATAACAATTATGCTTCAGCACCATATTTACATGATGGAAGTGCTAAAACATTAGAAGAAATTTGGACACTTTATGGTAAAGAGGATAAACATGGGCGCGTTAATGATATGAATAAGATTCAACTAAATGATTTGGTTGAATTTTTAAAGGCCATTGGAGGGCCAGAAGAAGAAAATGATAATGTGAATTTTCAACATGCCTCACTTAAAAAGTATAACTAAAATAGCTGTAATTATGAAACAAATGGTAACAATAAGATATTCAAAAATAGCCATACTCGCTGTTGTTGTTTTGGGGATTAGCTGTCTTGGATTCAATCGAATTAATTCTAATAATATAGATTTTAAATATTTAAATATTGATGATTTGGTAAAACAGGATAATAATGAAAAAATCCTTAGAAATGTTTTAGAAACAAAAATTTCTAAAAATGATTCAACCACAATGCCAATATATAGTCACTGGAAAAATTTTACCACAAAGGATGGCTTGCCTGGAGACAAAGCATATTGTGTCCGCATAGACGGTGATCGCATTTTAGTAGGAACACATGAGGGTCTGGCAGTTTATGACCAGGGAAAGTGGCGTACCTATACCACAAAAGATGGACTTGCTTTTAATGGCATTTTATCAATTGATGTAAGTGAACTTACAGGCGATGTGTGGATTGGAACAATGGGAGGATTAACACTTTGGTCTGCCGGAAAGTTCAAAAATTTTACACAATTTAATAGCGGATTACCTAATGATATAGTGTATGGTATTGTTTGTGACGGAAAAGATGTTTGGGTTGCCACAGCTGGTGGTGCAGGTCATTATAATACTTTCACAAAACGTTGGGAAATATTCACTCAACAAAATGCCCCTATGCATGAACCTTGGACTTATAGTGTCTCTAAGGGCGAGGGCAAAATATTTATTGCAGCTTGGGGTGGTGGCGTCATTGAATACACCAAAAAAACTAAAAAATTTAGAGATTACACAGACCCAGATGGTAAAATGGAAATTGACCTCTTTCCAGATGATGGTGTAGTCCATGATGTTACAACTGGAACCTCATGGGCAAATGGTTACCTATGGGTTTCTACTTATTTTGGATTAAGCCGTTATGATGGCGTGCATTGGAAAGGCTATTTTGATCACGATAGCGGTTTAGCTAGTAATTTCATCAATTTTATTAGAGCCGTAGGACCCATAGCTTACGTTTGTACCGATAAAGGATTAAGTACCACAGATGGTAAAAATTGGGTTACTTATACAAAAAATGAAAATACTTTAAATGGGAAAGTAAGTATAACAAATGGTATGGACATTACTGAATTAAAAATGTCGCCATCTATTTCAAATAACTTTATTAATGGTGTTGATGTTAAAGATGGTGTAATATGGTTGGCAACATCAAAAGGTGTTTGTCGTGGTGAATTGATAAAATAAATAATAACAAATAAATTAAAAAAAATAGAAATTATGGATTGTATAGCTGATAAAAAGGATAATAGTAAATTATTGATAAATCTGTCAAATCTTACAGATGGCGAAAAGGATGAGATGAAAAAATTGGGAATTTTATCTGATGAAAATAAAATCATTGAATCAGTTTACCCTGCGCTTCACGAAGAACGCCCTCCAATAACAAAGAAAGCCGTTTCTGCACCCCACATAATTAATGAAGCTTTTGACTATCAAAAACCTTCCTCTTTTTCTAGAGCACTGCGTTTAGATTTTGGCGATTATAAAGTTTTATTAATTTCGGGTACGGCTAGTGTGAACGAAGAAGGTAAACCCGAGCATATTGGTGATTTTAAAGCGCAACTTTGGCGGACTTATCGCAATATTACAAATCTACTTGAAGCCGAAGGGATGACTTGGCATGATGTTGTGAGAACCACCAATTATCTTAGAGATATTGAAAGAGATTATGCCGAATTCAACAAAATTCGCACCACATTTTATCAATGGCAAGGCTTAGATCCTTTACCTGCGGCAACAGGTATACAAGTTAGATTATGTTGGGAAACTCTTCTTGTTGAGATTGAGGTATACGCCGTCTGCAAATCAAATTAAAAAAATGAAAAATGAAAAAATTTAATTGGGTATTGACAATACTTGTAATCTTTGTAATGTTTTCGATTACAAAGATAAATGGGCAAGAAAAAAAGTTGATGTACGGCAAAACTCCAGTCGAAATTTTCCCTTATAATAATTTTCAAAAAGCATATAAGTACTATTTTATTAAGCCCAAAGAATTTAATGGGCCTGGTCGAGATAAACTTCCTCCTAAAGATCTTACGGAAGTAAGAATAGGATTTCTTGGACCTTTAGAGGGGTCTGTTATCATGCCACTCGGAAAACAGATGTTGCAAGGCGCAATGCTAGCTATAGAAGAAGCTAATATAAAGGGAGGGTATAAAGGCCTTCCTTTCAAGCTGATGATACACAACGACGTTGGGCTATGGGGTGCCGCTGCCAATGAAGTGGTAAAAATGGATGAAGAGAAGGTATGGGCATGGTTAGGTTCTATTGATGGCAATGTTTCACATGTTGCATTAAGGGCAGATTTAAAACTGGAGATTCCGATTGTAAATACCGGAGATCCTGACCCAACCTTTACAGAGTGTAATATCCCATGGTTAATTCGTATTATTAGTGATGACCGGCAAAGTAATTATGCACTGGTAAATCAAATTTACAATAAGGATGGCCATTCCCGAATTGCTGTATTCAGAACAAGCGGTCGGTATGGAAGGGTGGGCGTTAAGTATTTTACTGAAACTGCGGTACGTGTCGGTCATCCAATTGTTGTTGAAGAACGTTTTGATGAAGGAGACGCCGATTTTAAAATGCAACTGGAACGTATAAATAAATTAAGCCCTGATGCCATTCTTATCTGGGGAAATGCCAAAGAATCTGCATTGATTTTACGTCAAATTCGAAAGATGGGAATGAAACAGGCTGTTTATGGTTCTGACAGGATGGTTTCTGCCGAATTTCTCAAGATTGCAGGCAAAGATGCCGAAGGAATAGTGACTACAAGCCCTTATAATCCAGTTGCAGACATTCCAAAATTAAAGGCATTTCAAACTAACTATTATAAACGGTTTGGTTTAAAACCCGATGTATTTGCGGCACATGCCTATGACGGCATGAACCTAATCATTGAAGCTATTCAAAAAGTTGGTCTTAACCGTGTGCTAATCCGCGATGTACTCTTGGATTTAAAGACATTTCAAGGATATCAAGGTGTTACTGGTAAAATTGTTTTAGATGCAAGTTGGAATGATATTGGAAATATATTTATGGCTAAAGTTAAAAATGGCAAGTTTAAATTTTCAGCCAGTCCTTTAATAAAAGAGCGGATACAATCCAGTAAAAAGGTAGGATATTAATTTTTAAGAAAAAGAAATGATGGAAACGATTTCATGCAAAATTGATGATCATAATAAAAGCATAACACCTTCGCGCGTAAGTCTTAAGGAAAATCAAGAGGTAACTATCGTCAGCGTAAATGGTGTTAAAGTTGGGGGTTCAGAAATTATCATTATGGCGGGACCTTGCGCGGTTGAAAGCAAAGAACAATTATTTACTACTGCCAAATCTGTTGCGACTTCTGGCGCAAAAATATTGAGAGGAGGCGCGTTTAAACCACGCTCATCGCCATATAGTTTTCAAGGACTTGGCGAAGAAGGTTTAAAACTACTCAGTCAAATAAGATTGGAAACAGGCTTGCCAATAGTGACCGAAGTGATGGATACTAGACAAGTTGAATTGGTTTCAGAATATACCGATTTAATTCAGGTAGGTTCACGTAACATGCAAAATTTTCCGCTGTTAAAAGAGGTTGGTAAATGCCGTATACCTGTCTTACTTAAGCGGGGTATGATGGCAACAATAGAGGAATTTTTATTGGCAGCTGAATACATCTTTAATCAGGGTAATGAACAGGTAATACTTTGTGAAAGAGGTATTCGCACCTTTGAAACATCAACACGTAACACACTTGATTTGAGCGCAGTCCCCATGTTAAAACACCGCAGTCATTTACCAGTAATCGTAGATCCAAGTCACGGAACAGGTGTTAGGTGGATGGTGCCAGCTTTGGCCAAAGCGGCTGTTGCTGTTGGTGCAGATGGTCTTATTTTGGAAGTTCATTATAAACCAGAGACCGCTTTATGCGATGGTCATCAATCGTTAAGTCTTGATGAATTTTCGAAATTAATGACAGATATGAGAAAAATTGCCAAAGCTGTAGGAAGAAATATTTTATGACCAAACTCATTTACATCTTAAGTATCTATTTTTTTCTGTTTAATCAGGATGTCTATACCCAACAAAAGCAAACAACATCTGATAAAAGTATAAAAATTGGCCTATTAATCAGCAATTCAAAATCTACGGAAGCTATTCAGGCGGCCGAAATGGCAATCGATAATGCTAATAAAAAGGTTATCAATAACGGATTCTATTTTCAACTGGTTGTAAAATCAATGGAAGGATCTTGGGGAACAGGTTCAAAACAAGCTGTTGATTTAATTTATAAAGATAATGTTTGGGCTATTTTAGGTTCTCACGACAGTAAAAACGCACATTTGGTTGAGCAGGTTATCGCTAAAATGCACACGGTATTTTTATCGGCATGGGCTAGTGATCCAACATTGTCTTACGCAAATGTACCTTGGTTTTTTAGTTGTGTACCAAACGATAATCAACAAAAAGTTGAGATGCCAACATCCGAAAATCAGTTTGTAAAAGACTATCAAAAAAAATATCATCAAGCACCAAAAGCTGTTGCTTCTTATGCTTTTGATGGCATGAATATTCTTATTGAAGCAATTAAAAATTCTAATTTTAATCGTGAAAAACTTCAAAAAAAGATGACTAAAACACATTATAAAGGGGTAACCGGATTGATTGAATTTGATAAAAATGGCAGTCGTTTGGGACGTATTGATTCAATTGAAACAAAAAACGAAAAGCCTTTAAAAGTTGAAAAATAAATTCAACTATTATTTCTTATTTTTGACGGTATGAAACGAGCATGGCAAATTTTGAAACACAGAGGAATGATTAATGGCGAACGGCATCTGTTACCCCTAAAAAATAAAATTTAAACAGATGAAAAAAATTCATGTTTTATTCTTAATAATACTTTCCGTTTCCACTTTATTCAGTTGTAAGGAAACTGTAAAAGACAGTAAGCAATCGGCTGTCGAATTAATGACTGCCCAAACCTTAGGCCTAGCCTATTTAGAAGAATTTAAAATTGAAGATGCCGAAAAAGAATTTCTAAAAGTTATCAAATTGGCGCCCAATGAAAAATTAGGCTATGCGAACCTGGGATTGACTTATTTAAGAATGGGTAAATACCAAGAAGCCGAAAAGCAACTTTTTAAAGCCATTAAAATTGACGCAAAAGATGCCGATATCAGATTGTTATTGGCAACAGTTTACCAAATGGATGATAAACGTGAAAAAGCTATTTCAACACTAGTTGAAGCTCTTAAATTTGCGCCAGATCATATAAAAATACTTTATGATTTATCAGAATTATATACCGCAGGATCTAATGATACATCTCAAAAGCAACGTGAAAAATATGTCATTCAGCTTGCTGATAAAGCCAAGGGAAACATGGTGCCGATTCTTGACTTAATAGAAATATATATCCGTACAGGCGCTTCTGATAAAGCCATAGAACAATTAGAAATTTTACAAAAACAATTTCCAGAATTTCCAAAGGAAGCCATTGGATATTTTGATAAAACAATGTCGTTATTAAAAAAATCGGATAACGAAAAAGCATTTATACAATTTTCTATTTTCCATAATTATTTAAAAGTTACTTCCCCATATCAGGCTGGCATTATGAATTTAAAAGGCCCAGGAGGTTCTCTTATTGGTTTCCCACTAATTACTTATGACCAACAAACTTCATCGCGACTCAATGAAAACGAATCAATTCTAGAGCTCATTAAATTTACAGATATAACGGCCTCAGCTGGTTTAGATTTGGCAATAACGAAAACAGATGATGTAAATCTAGAACTTAAAAATCTAACCCATGTCGAAGCGGCCGATTATGATAGTGATGGCGATACCGATTTTTATGTTGGCAGCTACGATTCAAAATCGGGAACTTATAAACATTATCTATTCAATAACGATATGTCTCGATTTAGCGATGTTGCAGAAGATGCAGATATCAGACATTCTGGTAAGGAATCCTCAGCTACTTTTGTCGATTATGATAATGATGGTTTCCTTGATTTATACATCACGAAAGAAGGGGGCGATATTTTATACCGAAATGCAGGTGAAGGAAAGTTTGAAGATGTTACAGCTAAGACTCAAATCGGCAGTAAAAATGGCGGGAATAAACCACTGTTTTTCGATCTAGATCACGATGGCGATTTAGATTTATTTGAAACTGTATCAAATTCAAATGTAGTTTTTCGAAATAATGGCGATGGTACATTCCATGAACAAACTGATAAAAAGGGACTGACCAGAAACGGTTCTCATTCTACCGATGCCGCCTTTGGAGATTTTGATGATGATGGTGATATCGACCTTTTTATTACTGACAGTAATGCAAGTAATAGCTTATTATCCAACCAAAGACAAGGCGTTTTTAAAGATATAACCGAAAAGAGTGGATTAAAAAGCAAAGGTGGCTCTAGCGCTGTTGCTGTGGGCGATTTTAATAATGATGGCTTTTTAGACATGTTTGTAACATCAACAAACGGAGAAAATAGTGAATTGTATCGCAATAAAGGAGATGGTGGTTTTGAGCCCTTAAAAAATTACAAAAAAACATTTACAGCTTTAAGTCAAGTCAAAGTTTTAGATATTAAGTTTTTTGATTTTGATAATGATGGATTCCTTGATATTATAATTGCAGGATCTTCAAAACAAAAGGGTGGTCGCGGTCTTATTCTTTACCATAATGAGGGGAATGGAAAGTTTACAGATGTCTCAAAATTATTGCCAGAAGAAACAAAATCGGGCAGACAAATAACGCTTTTTGATTATAATAATGATGGAGATCTAGATGTGGTTATTGCTGGCTTAAATGGGGGCATATTTTTATTGCGAAATGACGGTGGAAATATGAACCATTATATGGATATGAAATTGGTTGGTTTAAGAACGGGTAGTGCTAAAAATAATTATTTTGGCATCGGTGCCAAAGTCGAAATACGTGCTGGTGATCTTTATCAAACAATGGTTGTAACAAATCCGAATGTTCATTTTGGATTAGGAAACCGCTCAAAAGCAGATGTTGTTAGAATTACTTGGACAAATGGTGTGCCTCAGAATATTTTTCTTCCAGATGCCGATCAAGCGCTAATTGAGGCACAAATTTTAAAAGGTTCTTGTCCGTTTCTTTATACTTGGAATGGCGAAAAATATGTATTTGCAAAAGACATCATTTGGCGAAGCGCACTGGGTATGCCCTTGGGAATTATGGGCGGCAAATCTATGCACGCTTTTCCCGATGCATCGGATGATTATATTAAAATACCTAGTGATATCATTAAACCCAAAAATGACGAATATCTTATTCAGGTAACATCCGAACTTTGGGAAACCATATATATTGATAAAATCCAATTGGTTGCTGTTGATCACCCCGATTCTGTAGATATTTTTGTACCCGAACAATTTTCGCCACCACCTTTTCCTGGCTTAGATATTTATCAGGTTCATAAAAAAATCACACCAATTTCGGCCACAGATGCCGATGGGAATGATGTACTTTCTTTTATTACAAAAAAAGATGATAACTATTTATCCGATTTCAAGTCTGATAAATACCAAGGAACAACCAAAACACACGATTTAATTCTTGACCCTGGTGATGTAGGTAAGCATAAAAACCTATTTATTTTCTTAAATGGTTGGATATTCCCAACCGATGCCAGTATTAACGAGGCTTTGTCGCAATCGGATAATTTTAAAATGATGAGCCCCGTTATTCAAGTAAAAAATAGCAAAGGAAAATGGGAAACAGTTATTGATAATCTTGGCTTTCCGATGGGAAAAGATAAAACAGTCATAGCCGATTTATCAGGAAAATTTTTGACGAAAGACCATAAAATTAGAATTCGGACCAATATGGAAATCTATTGGGATGAAATATTTTTCTCAGATGCCAATCCAAAAGTGCCGATTGTTTCAACGGTTTTAAATCCGATTTATGCAGACATTCATTACAGAGGATTTTCGCATAGTTATAAAAAAGGCGGACGTTACGGCCCACATTGGTTTGATTATGATAAGGTTGATAAAAACGTTAAATGGCGTGACTTAGCAGGAAACTACACACGTTACGGCGATGTAAAACCGCTGCTTTTGGCATCAGACAATAAATATATTATTTCGAATGCTGGCGATGAAACATCTATAAGATTTGACGCCAAAGCATTGCCAGTATTAAAAGAAGGATGGAAACGGGATTTTTTAATCCACAGTGTAGGCTGGGTAAAAGATGGTGACATTAACACAGCATTGGGTAGTACCGTCTTACCTTTACCATTTCATGGTATGGTCAGTTATCCACCATCCGATGAAGATATCTATCCAAAAAATGCAGAGTTACAAAAATACAATCAAGAATATAATACCAGAGCTATAACAACTGAGCCTTATCGCAACGCGATTAAAAGCAATAACTAATGATAAAACAAACCTTTAAAATTTATTTCAGTCTATTTTTAATGATACTCCCAATCCTTTTGGGGGCGCAACAAAAGACGATTGTTTTTAATGATATTACTGCAAAAGCTGGCATTGATTTTAAATATACTTTTGGTGATTATTCCTATAAAAATATATTAGAAAGCAGTGGTTCTGGCGTTACGGTTTTCGATTACAATAATGACGGATTAATGGATTTATACCTGATGAATGGCAAATATTTGGAAGGGATTTCTGATAGAGATGGCGAAGTGTTCAAAAATGCGCATAATCATCTTTATAAAAACAATGGAAATGGCACTTTTACCGATGTGACAGAAAAATCAGGGTTATCTGGCAATAATTGGTGTATGTCAGCTAGTGCTATTGACCTTGATAATGATGGTAATCAAGATTTGTATGTCGTTAATTTTGGTAAAAATGTTTTCTATCACAATAATGGCGATGGTACTTTTAATAATATAACAACCTCATTAGGTTTAAGTGGACCCGATAAATTGAACGGTTTTACAAAATGGAGTATTGGTGCCTCTTTTTGGGATTACAATAAAGATGGCAGATTAGATGTTATGGTGGGTAATTTTATGGCTTTTGACCCAACCTATTTTTCGCCTTCTGCACCAGATATGATGCCAAGTCCGGCCGAATATAAAGGCCAAGCATCTTTGCTTTATGAGCAACAAACCGATGGTAAATTTATTGATGTAACAAAAAAAAATAACCTGTTTTATCCTGACACAAGATGTATGGGATTAACAGTATTTGATTATGATGATGATGGTGATTTGGATATTTTTCAAGCCAATGATCATCAATTAAATTTCATGTTCAGAAATGACAAAGGAGTATATAAAGAAGTTGGTGTAGAGAGCGGTCTTGCAGCCAATAATAAAGGAAAAGGTACAGGTTCTATGCATGGCACTATTGGCGATATTAACGGCGATGGATTGATTGATATGCTTGTTTCTGATCTTGACCATGGTGCACTATATCAAAATGCTGGTAATGGTGTTTTTGTTGATGTCACTACTAAAAGCGGTGTTGCTGTAGCTATGGCTGGTAAAGGCAGTTGGGGCGTTTCATTATTTGATTACGATAATGATGGCGATTTAGATATTGTTGCTGCTAATGGTACTGCAGAGGAACTAATTTTACAATATCCTTTACTGTTAGAAAATGACGGGAATGGGCATTTTAAAAATGTTGGTCAAAAACATGGTGCTTATTTTTCAACAAAACGCTCAGGTAGAGGTTTATCCGTATGGGATTTTGATAACGATGGTTTTCTTGATATTATCATTTCTCACGTTGATGAAATTGGAACGCCAGTACTCTTAAAAAATAGTGGCGGAAACAATAACCACTGGTTAGGATTAACTTTAAAAGGTAAAAATGGGTCAGCTTCTGCAATAGCGGCAAAAGTAATTGTAACATCTGGCAAGAAAAAACAGGTTTTGGTTAATCAATGGGCTACAGGATATTTGTCTAATAATGACCCCAGAATGCACGTAGGACTTGGAGAACAGAGCTTGATAAACCAGCTAGAGATTTTCTGGTCTGATGGCACAACTGAAATTTATAAAAATATCGCATCCAACCAATATGTTACTATTTTACAAGGAAAAGGAATTATAAAAAATTAATAATTATATAAAATTGAGGAAAATGAACAGTATGTATGTTAGTAAAGTTATAGATCTTACAAATCCCGAAAAAAACGTCATTTATAATATGACTCACGAAGAAGCCGTTAGTGTTGTAAAGTCTGGTGATGTTCAGGCTGTCCGTAAAATTGACGGTCAGTTTTCGCTAGTTTCAGTAGAAGGAAAAACAATTCGTATGGCAAGATCTATTGGCCGTCCATTGCGTTATTTTATTGCTAAAAGAGCCGTTGGGCCACAGCTAGTTATTGCCGAACGTATAGATGTTATTTACGACTATCTTAAAAAAGAAGGCATGGATGACCAATTCCATCCCTCATACACACGTATGGTTCCAGCGCATTACGTTACCAAAATTGAACTGTTGGGTTGCCCCGATCCCAATCCGATTTATACCAGATTTTTCACGCCAGAACGCAATAAATTCACGGCAGATAACCCAGCACAAATTGGGAAAGATTATATTGGTGCCGTATATAACGAAATTAAAAAATGGTTAAAGTTCAGAGCTAAAACTGGGCCAATAGGGGTTACTTTTTCTGCAGGAATTGATAGTGGTTCAATTTTCTTGTTAACTTATCATGCGCTAAAAGAGCTTGGCGAAAGTCCTTCTAGGTTAAAAGCCTTTACACTTTCTGTGGATGGCGATGGTGCCGATTTATTGCAAGCGCGTCAGTTTTTAAAGAGATTAGATCTTGAAATATTTTTAGAGCCCATAGAATTGGATTATAAGAATTTAGATTGGAAAGAAGCCGTAAATGTTGTAGAAGATTACAAACCGCTTGATATAGAATCAGCAACAATGAATTTGTCATTGTTAAAAGGGATTCGATCTCGTTATCCCGAATGGAAATATTTAATTGATGGTGATGGTGGTGATGAAAATTTAAAAGATTATCCTATTGAAGACAATCCAGAATTAACCATCCGCAGCGTCCTTAATAACATGATGTTGTATCACGAAGGTTGGGGTGTAGAATCAATCAAACATTCATTAACATATAGTGGCGGATTAAGTCGGGGTTATATGAGAACATTTTCACCTGCCGATTTACTTAATTTTGAAGGGTTTAGCCCATATACACTTCCTAATGCCATTGAAATTTCTGAAGGTATTCCTTATATTGAAATGACAGATTGGGATCATCAAAAACTTTATGCCTTAAAAGGCCAGATAGTATATGAGGGCGTTAAAGCCATAACAGGAATTGAAATGCCTATTTTTGAAAAAAGACGTTTTCAACACGGTGCCGTTTCTCCAACAGACTTTAACAAACATTTCCCTAAAAAAGAAATAACTTATAGAAAAGAGTTTCTTTCAAAGTATGAGCGTGAGTAATGAAGTAACCTTAAATAATAAATGGATAGTTTCTAATCGCGGAAAGAAAAACAGTATCGATTCGCAAAAACCTTATGCCTGGTTGGTTGAAAAGGAGCGTACTTCTTTAGGAAAAATTGAAGACACAGCAATTATTTTTCTTACCAATATGGAATGCCCATTTCATTGTTTGATGTGTGATTTATGGAAAAACACCACCAATAAATCGATTGCTTTAGGAACCATTCCAGATCAAATTGAATGGGCTCTGACTCAAATGCCAAAAGCAAAGCATTTAAAGTTGTATAATAGTGGTAGTTTTTTTGACAAAAGAGCCATTCCCGAAGCAGATTATAAACAAATAGCCTCTTTAATAAATGGCTTTGAAACAGTAATTGTTGAAAGCCACCCAAAATTTATAGATGAAAAATGTCTCAAATTTAGGGATATGCTTAAACCTAAATTGCAAATTGCTATTGGATTAGAAACAGTGCACCCTGAAGTACTTCTAAAACTGAATAAGCAAATGACTTTAGAAGATTTTATGAATTCTGTTAATTTTCTTACTCAAAATGGCATTTCAACCAGAGCTTTTATTTTATTAAGGCCGCCTTTTCTTTCGGAAACAGAAGGTATTATCTGGGCAAAAAAATCAATTGATTTTGCTTTTAGCGTTGGTGTTGAAAGTTGTACGGTTATTCCTGTAAGAGGAGGTAATGGTGCTATGGATTTATTAATGAAAAAAGGTGACTTTAGCTTGCCAGATATCCACTCTTTAGAAAGAGTATTAGAATATGGGGTTAATCTAAATAAGGGTCTTGTATTTGCAGATGTTTGGGATTTAGGGCTGTTCTCTAATTGCAAAAAATGTTTTAATAAAAGAATAGAAAGATTAATAAACATAAATTTGAATCAGAAAACTGAAAACCAAGTTTTGTGTAATTGCAATATAACTTCTAGTAGTATTAAAAATTAAATATTATGAATAACGAACAATTACACCTAATAATCAACCATTTACCAATAACGTTTATTGTTTTAGGGTTTATAGTGATGGTTTTTGGATTTATATTTAAGTCTGATATTGTTAAAAGAATTGCCTATATGGTTTTTATTTTAGGCGCTTTATTTGGATTTGCTTCTTTTTACACAGGCGAGAACGCCAAACAGTTTGTGAAAGGAATTAAAGAATTTGATGAACGTCTTTTATCGCAGCACGAAGAATCTGCACTTGCTTTTTTGTCATTATTATATATCTTAGGTGTAATTTCTATATTTGGCTTATGGGCAAATTGGCAAAAAAAGGGCTTTTCAAAAATTATTGCTTTTATAACAATAGGATTTTTGCTTGTTGTTCTTTATTATGGTATTCAAGCAGGTTTAACAGGTGGCGAAATTAGACATTCAGAAATAACGAAAATATCAAATATAAAGAATACTTAAATGATATAAAATGCCAAAGGATATAAAAAAAACAGATGAATTTTTCTATGCCATCGCTACAATTTTAAGTGCTATTAAGTTAAAAAACGAATTTTTTATAAAAATCGGTCTAAGTACCTTATTCATAAGGGGTTTTTGAAATTGAAGGCTAACATATAACAAAACTAGAAAAGATATTAAGGTTTTTGATGAAAACACCTTTAAAAGTATTGATTGTACATAAATTTAAGGATTCTACATGTCAATTATATTTAGAATTATATTCTATAAATAACAGTGTTTCAAATGTTAGTTTGTTTATTTAAAAAAAACTATAGTCTTAAATAACAATTGTTGTTACTTATTTGTAAATCTTATTTTATTAAAAATGCACAAAATTTGTTAGTGATTTTAAAACGAATCTAGAAGAATATTCCGAAAAGTTTCGTGTTGAGATTTTCGAAAAATTTGAGAGACCAACCTATCAATCCGTTATTTATGTTAAATTTAACACAGATTTGCCTAAAAAGCTTAGACTGATAGCTGAGAATGCGTATCACTTTACCGAGTATATGCTAATAAGTTTAAAAAATTAGGCAATTGAATATTACCAATTGAAAGGCAGATGGATGCTTGCTTTCAAATAATAATTAATAGTAAAAATATGAAAAAAAGCAATTTTTTATTTAGTGTTTTTATACTGGTCATTTTATTGGCTTGTAATCAAGAAGAAAATCTTGTTGCTTTGGCAAATTCACCCAATCAAAGCATAAAATTAAACCTTATTTTATCAGCTCAAGGTAAAATAGGTTACGTAGTCCAATATAACGATTCAAAAGTTATAGACACTTCATATTTAGGATTTTATTTTACAAATGCACCTGCTTTAAGTCAGAATTTTAAAATTCTCAAAACAACTGCTATCAATGTTGATAATACTTGGGATATGCCTTGGGGCGAACAAGATTCGGTTCGAAATCATTACAATGAATTAAGAGTTAATTTACAAGAAACAAAAGCACCAAATCGATTGTTAAATGTTGTATTCAGAGTATTTGATGATGGTGTTGGTTTTAGATATGAGTTCCCAAAACAAGCAAATTTTACAGAGGCATTGATTAAAGAAGAAAATACTGAATTTAATTTAACCGAAGATCTAAAAGCATGGTGGATACCAGGAGACTGGGACATTTATGAGCATATATATAACACCACAAAAGTTTCAGAAATAAATGCCATTAGCAAACGAAATCACCCTAATTTATCGGCAACTTATATTCCAAATAATGCTGTTAATACACCTGTTTCGTTGAAATCTAAAAACGATTATTATTTAAGTTTTCATGAAGCTGCTTTGGTAGATTATGCGGGGATGACACTTAGTGTAGATACCTTAAGTCTAAAATTAAAAAGCACATTAGTTGGTTCAGAAAACACAGAATATAAAGTAAAGAGAACCTTACCTTTTTCTACACCGTGGCGCACAATTCAAATAGCCGATAAAGCTGGAGATTTAATAGCATCTAAAATGATTTTAAATCTTAATGAACCTAATAAACTTGGCGATATCTCTTGGTTTAAACCGATGAAATATGTTGGTATTTGGTGGGAAATGCATTTGGGAAAATCTACTTGGGATTACGAAACTACACAAGATATGAGCACTGCTAATGGTGCAAAAAAAGCTAAAGGACATCATGGCGCAACTACAAAAAATGCAAAATATTATATTGATTTTGCCTCAAAAAATAACATTCATGGCATTTTAATAGAAGGTTGGAATACTGGTTGGAGCCATTGGATTGGGTTTGAAGACCGCGAAGGCGTTTTTGATTTTATTACCCCTTATCCAGACTACGATTTAAAAGAAGTGGTACGCTATGGTAAAGAAAAAGGTGTAGAATTGATTATGCATCATGAGACTTCATCAGCACCAAGAACATATGAACAACAGATGGATACAGCTTATGCCTTAATTAAATCACTCGATTTACACAGTATTAAATCTGGTTATGTAGGAAAAATTATTCCAAAAGGAGAACACCATCACGGCCAATGGATGGTAAATCACTATAATAATGCTGTGATAAAAGCGGCTAAATATCAAATTGCAATTGACACACACGAACCTATTAAAGCTACGGGACTAAGGAGAACTTATCCAAACTGGATTTCTAGAGAAGGCCTTCGCGGACAAGAATTTAACGCATGGTCTAACGAAGGAGGGAATCCACCCGAACACACAACCATAGTACCTTTTACAAGAATGTTGGCTGGCCCAATAGACTTTACACCTGGCATTTTTAATATCAAATTAAAGCCTTACAAGCCAAATAACCAAGTAAAAACAACCATTGCCAAACAGTTAGCTTTGTATGTTGTTATTTATAGTCCGATACAAATGGCTGCCGATTTACCAGAATATTATGATGGAAATCCAGCTTTTCAATTTATTAGTGATGTGGGTGTAGATTGGCAAAAATCAAAAATATTAAACGGTGAAATAGGTGATTTTGTGACCATCGCTCGTCAAGAACGGAAAACAGGCAATTGGTTTTTAGGAAGCATTACCGATGAAAATAAAAGAGATATAAATGTAAAATTAGACTTTTTAGAAACTAAGACTAAATATACAGCCACAATTTATGAAGATGGCAAAGATGCTGATTGGTTTAAAAATCCGACAGCCATAAATATCCACAAAATAACTGTAGATAATACCACCGAATTAAATTTACATTTAGCGCCAAGTGGCGGCACAGCTATAACCTTTATAAAACAATAATTTATGACGTTTAAATTACCTAAATTATCATTTTGGCAAATCTGGAATATGAATATTGGCTTTCTTGGAATTCAATTTAGTTTTGGATTACAGCAAACAGCAGTAAATCCAATTTTCTCATTTCTAGGTGCTACAAATGATCAATTACCTTTATTAAATTTAGCGGGTCCCATAACTGGCCTATTAATTCAACCGCTTATTGGAGCCATATCAGATAAAACATGGTCGCCAAGATGGGGAAGACGAAAGCCCTTTTTTTTAATCGGCGCTATAATAGGAAGTTTGTGTTTGTTAGCATTTCCTTATAGCCCAAGTCTATGGTTTGCCGTAGGTTTGTTGTGGATTCTAGATGTTGGTAATAACACAGCTATGGAACCTTACAGAGCTTTTATAGGCGATAAATTACCAGAAAGTCAACTTACTTTTGGGTATCAGATGCAAAGTTTATTTGTGGGAGCTGGTATTGTACTAGCAAATTTATCGATTTTTCTATTTCAAGACTGGTTTGGGGAAACCGAAAGCCAAACAGCAACTTCAATACCAACCTGGTTGTATTATTCTTTTTTTATAGGAGCAATTGCATCAATTTCAACGATTCTTTGGTCTGTTTTAAAAACACCTGAAATACCGCCATCCGATATAGAATTAGAAGCTATTGAATTAAGTAAAAAAGACCCTTTTTGGGATAGAACTTTTGAACCAATAAAAGAAATATTTACTGCTATTGGTAATATGCCAAAATTTATGTGGCAGTTAGCCGCAGTCTATCTTTTTCAATGGTATGCACTCTTTTGTTATTGGCAATTTATTGCGCCAATGATATCAGAAAGTTTGGGTGTAGATAAAGGCGTAGCTTTAGGGAAAGCAGCGTTAATGAATGGTTCGTATAATTTTGCAACGATGATTCTAGCGCTTGCCCTCGTGCCATTGGCTAAAAAATTCAGCAACAAAAAAATATATGTCTTAAGTTTGTTTCTTTCTGCTATCGCATTGATTAGTTTACCTTTTATAAAAAATCATATCTTAATATTCTTACCGATGCTTTTTCTAGGTATTGGTTGGGCAGCCATGATGGGTATACCATATGCCATGGTGTCCAAAATTGTACCCCAAGGAAAAAGAGGCGTTTATATGGGAATCGTTAATATGATGATTGTGATACCAATGTTCATACAAACGATTACTTTTGGGTCAATTATCAAGCATTTTTTAAATAATAGCGCCATAAATGCTATTATTTTTGGAGGTGTTTTCTTTGCAATATCAGGTGTTTTAGCAATGAGACTTAAAGTTTCACCTCTTAAACAATAATTTATTTGAAAACGGAATATTATATAAAAGCTAAAGAATTATTGTTATCTGTCAGTACAGAAAAAGGTTTTTTAGCGAGTAAATCAGATATTTCAAATTACAAACGTATTTGGGCTAGAGATGGTGTCATTTGTGGATTAGCGGCCTTGCTTGACGGCGATGACACTTTAGTTAGCGCTTTTAAAAACACTTTAATTACACTTTCAGAGAATCAACATAAATTGGGACATATCCCTTCAAATGTTTGGTTTGATAAAGGGAATACGCAAATCAGTTTTGGTGGACTTTGCGGTAGGGTTGATACCATTTCGTGGTATATTATTGGTGTGTGTAATTATGTGAGGTTTACCAAAGACCAAGCATTTTTAAATACACAGATTCCACATATAGAAAAGGGATTTTTATTATTAGAAGCTTGGGAGTTTAATAATAAGCAACTTATGTATACCCCAACATCAGGTAATTGGGCCGACGAATATCCTATTGAAGGCTATACTTTATACGACAATTGTTTACGACTTTGGGCGTTACAATGTTATCAAAAATTAAAACCTTCTAAAAAACAAAGTTTTAAAATCGAAGGAGTCAGACAGTGTACCGCACTTAATTTTACACATTCAAACATCAAAGAAAATTTATACCATGAAAAAGCTTTAAGTCAAACAGATCAAAAACCTTATTGGTTGGCTGCTTTTTCGCCAAAAGGATACAATACCAAATTTGATGCTTTTGGAAATGCTTTGGCTTTAATGCTAAATTTAAAAAACGAATCGGTTCAAGAAAATTTGATTAACCATGCTCAAAAGCTTAGTGCGTCTTTAGATTTAAATTTGCTTCCCGCTTTTTGGCCGGTCATTACTAAAAGAGACAAAGAATGGGCCGATCTTGAAGCCAATAATGCATATGAGTTTAGAAACCATCCGTATGAATTTCACAATGGTGGCACTTGGGTTGTTGTAAATGGTTTTTTTGGATTGGGACTTATCAAGGCAAATCAAACCAAATTGGCAGACCAGTTTTTAAAGCAAATAAATGTTATCAATAAAAATGATGATTGGGGCTTTTACGAAAATTTCAATACAGAAACATCAAAACCTATCGGTATTCCAAATTGTGCTTGGTCTGCGGCCGCAACAATATTATTAACAAAAGGCTTAGATGGAAAATCTTTATTAATAGGATAAAATGGAAGAAAAGAAAATAGATATTATTTGTGTTGGAGAGCTGTTAATAGATATGATTGGCGATGAGGTGTCAGAAAATTTGGCACAAACAAAATCGTTTTCAAAATTTGTAGGTGGGTCACCTACAAATGTGGCTAAAAACATGGCGCAATTGGGTTTTAAAACTGTTTTGGTAGCAAGTATTGGCAATGATGGTTTAGGCGATTTTATAAACGATAATTTATCCGCAATTAACTTAAACACACAATATCTTAGGCGTAAAAAAGATTTAGCTACCAGTATAATTTTGGTGTCACGAACATTGGGAACACCCGAATTTATGCCTTTCCGTCAAGCGGATTTTAGCATAGAACCTAACCAAATTCCAAGTGATTTATTGGGAGATTCAAAAATATTTCACACCACTTGTTTTGCTTTAAGTAAACAACCTGCACAAGACACGATTCTTCAAAAAGCCAAAGAAGCTTTTGAAAAAGGATGTCAATTGAGTATCGATTTAAATTATGCCCAAAAAATTTGGGGTGATACAGAAGTGCTTCCAATATTAGAATCTTATTGCCAATACAAACCATTTGTAAAATTAAGCGATGATGATGCTTTTAGGATTTTTAAGAAACAATTATCAGACAAAGAAATTTTAGATTATTTCTTAGATTTAGGGGCTAAATTGGTTTGCTTAACAAAAGGAAAAGAGGGTGCTTATATTTTGAAGAGTGGGCAAGAAATTATTTTTCAGCAGGCACCAAAAGTAGTTAAAATAGCTGACGCAACTGGTGCAGGCGATGCCTTTTGGTCTGGCTTTCTAGCGGGGTATCTTAAAGGTTTATTGGTAAGAGAATGTTTAAAAACTGCTAACAATTTGGTAGCTATAAAAATACAATATGTTGGGGGTTTACCTCCTGATATCAGTTTAAAACAAATTATGAACTAAATAAAAAATCAATAAACATGGAAATTTTATCATTTGTCGGATTTACAGCCTTAGTTGGGCTTATTGCTTGGTTAGCTACTAGAAAGACTGACGAAAACTCATCTGAAGGTTATTTTTTGGGAGGTCGTAGCTTAACAGCACCCGTTATTGCAGGGTCTTTATTATTAACCAATCTATCTACCGAACAAATTGTTGGGTTGAATGGGCAAGCATATTCAGAGGGGCTTTTAGTAATGGCGTGGGAGACTTTTGCTGCTGTTGCCATGATTGTTACGGCCTTGTTTTTATTGCCACGTTATTTAAAAGGAGGTTTAACCACGGTGCCTCAATTTTTAGAAAAGCGGTATGGTAAATCAACAAAAGCCATTGCCTCAACTTTGTTTTTATCTGGTTATGCCATTATATTTTTACCCATCGTATTATATTCTGGTGCTTTGGCTATAAATACCATGTTTAATATACCAGAATCTTTAGGTGTTTCTGATGGTGTTGCATTGTGGATTACAGTATGGGGTATCGGAATTATTGGTTCAATATATGCCATATTTGGAGGTTTAAAAGCCGTAGCGGTTTCAGATTCTATCAATGCCATTGGTTTATTTACAGGTGGATTACTCATCCCTATTTTTGGGTTGATGGCTATTGGCGATGGCCATATTCTTCAGGGGCTTGAAACTTTAATGCAAAGTGTGCCTGAAAAATTTGTTGCCATCGGCAAACCCGATTCTTCTATTCCTTTCGCAACTATTTTTACAGGAATGATGTTGGTGCAACTTTTTTATTGGGGGACAAACCAAGCTATTATTCAACGCGCTTTGGCAGCCAAAAATTTAAAAGAAGGTCAGAAAGGTTTGATGCTTGCCGCTTTTATAAAAATATTAGGGCCAATTTTAGTTGTGCTCCCAGGTATTATTGCCTTTTATATGTTTAAAGGAGAACTTGCCAATCCAGATCAAGCCTATCCAATGCTTGTAAGTAAAGTTTTGCCAACAGCCTTTGTCGGATTTTTTGCAGCAGTACTATTTGGTGCCATATTAAGTTCTTTTAATTCGGCTTTAAATAGTTCGGTTACTTTGTTTGGTGTCGACTTATACAAAGAATATATCAATAAAGAAGCACCAGAAAAATTGGTTGTTAAAAAAGGCAAACAATTTGGTGTTGTTTTAGCCATTATTTCGATGTTAATAGCACCATTAATTGCCAATGCACCTCAAGGTTTGTTTGGTTATTTACAAGAAATAAATGGTGCCTATAGCATTCCTATTTTGACCATTATTGTGGTGGGTTATTTAACTAAATGGGTACCTGGAAAAGCGGCTAATATTTCAATAGTTTTGGGTTCTGGTTTATATATTATCAGTCAATACATATTAAAACCTTTTGTTTTTGGGGCAGACAATTACCCACATTTTTTACATGTTATGGCTATTCTTTTTGCCATAAATGTGATTATTATGTTACTTATTGGCAAGTTTTCACCAAGAAAAGAAGCTTTTGAACTTAAATATACCGATGAGGTTGATATTACGCCTTGGAAATATACCAAGCTTGCTGGTTTATTTATTTTTATAATGGTAATTGGTGTCTATTATTATTTCTCTTAATTTATAAAATTTTAACAAAAAGCCATTTGAGTATATGCTCAAATGGCTTTTTGTTATTTGTAAAACTTATTTTATAACAAAAGTCTTTTTATCTGTTCCAATGCCTTTAAGAGTAAGCGATTTCCATTTTTTAGGTAATACAGGGTTTCTCTGAATGATACCGCTTTCGCTGATATCTAATCCACCAAAACCAAACAAAATGGTTTGTAATAAGCCACCTGCACCAGTTGCAAAATATGGGTTGTTGCTGGTAGCCGATTCTGATAAAGCCCCAAAAGGTGGCCGTTTATTAGGTTCGTATGTGCGTTTAAATAATTCGTATGCTTTTTCAGGATTTCCTAAACGGGCATATAAAATAGATAAAATAGCATGCGCCATAGCAGGACCCTCTTTTGCAAAACGCGGTTCGTAATAATTTAAATCTTTAATTATCTGATTTTTATCGGTGACAATTTGTAGCGGATATGACAATAAATTGGCGTCGGCTTGTTTAATAATTTCGCCATTGTAAGTGCGGTTTTCTTTAGTAACACCATCCTTGAATTTGTGAATAACAATGTTATCGGCAACTTTTTGCCAAACATCATTTAGAGGTAATCCTAATATTTTAGCAGCTTTTATAGCATCTTGAAGTGCAGTAATAGCCGAGCCATTGGTAAAAGCATTGTCGTCAATATTTTGAGCAAATTCATTTGCGCCAACCACATTGTTGATGCTAAATGAGCCATCGGTGTTTTGAGTGCTGCGACTCACCCAAAAATCGGCAACGGCTTTTAGCATCGGATAACCTGTTTTTCGCAACCAGTTTTTATCTTGAGTCACTTTATAATAATTGTAAAAAGCAATGCCAACATCGGCCGTAATGTGTTGTTCAAAAGTGCCTGTTAGCGCCCAAACCGGTGTAGCTTCTTCGCCTGTGTCATCCGACTCCCACGGAAACATAGCCCCTTTATAGCCAAAATTACGGGCTTTTTCGCGGGCTTTACCCAGACGATTTGAGCGGTAATTTAAAACCGATTTGGCAATATCTTGATTGAATAGCAACAACGGCGGAAACATCCAAAGTTCGGTATCCCAAAAAACATGTCCGTTATAACCTTGTGATGATAAGCCCATGGGTGATAAACTTAAATCAGAATCGGCTCTAGAAAAAGCGTATAAATGATACAAAGCCAAACGCACATCTAATTGCGATTCTAAATCGCCTTCAATAACAATATCTCCTTGCCATAAATTTTTCCAAGCAGCTTTATGTTGGTCAATAAGCACTTGCCAATTGCTGCGTTCGGCCAAAATAAGCATCCTAGCAGATTCGTTGTCAGGATAAACAAAATCTTGTGTGGTACATTCAGCACCAAACCAAGCAAATTGATAAGTAGTATTTGCTTTTAAATCGGTTTTAAAACTTAAACTTTGGTGGTTGTTGTCAATAATTTGATGCGTTACTTTCGGTTGCTTGCCTTCAAATAAAAAGTTAGCTGAGGCTGCAACATCGTGACGTCTTAATCTGCTTTTAGCAGTCGTTTGCATAATGGGCATTTGTATTTCGGCATCACGCAAAATGGCGTATGATTGTTTTACATCCTTATACTCATCTGGTGTTGCCATCAGACCAGTAGTAGTAATATTTATGGGTTTTAAAGCTTTGATGTTTACGGTTATCATTCCCGTAAAGGCAAGTTGCCGTAAAGCATAAATTGTATAACTTATTTTGGCTTTATCTTTATAATCAAACGATGTTGTAAATGAAGCTTCCTTCATATTTAAAGTTTGTTGCCAATTGTTTACATTGTTTAAATTGAGTTTCTCACCATTAATTTCTATATTTAGATTGGCAAAATTGATCCCTTCTAAAATACGACTTACGCCACCTGGTTTTTCGCGATCAAAAACATTGTTTAAGATAATCGATTTTACCTGAAATAATTCTGCCGATGGCAATAAACCAATCCGCCCATTGGCTAAGGTAATTCCCACATAAGGGTCGTGTGTTTTAGCCGTAATTTTCCAACCTAAATTCGAATTTTCTTGAGCGTAGGTATTCATATTTAATGACAATAAAATTAAAAAAGAAATAAAAAGTGGTTTCATAGTTTTTAGGTTATATCAATTTGCAGCAAAATAATAACTGTTGTAAAAATAATATATTTTGGCGGATGTCTTTTAAAAAGAATGAAATAACAAATATGCAATTTCTGTGTTTATTTAAACAAAACACTTTAGAATGGTTGTTAATGCCTGTAAATAATAGCTCTAATTGTTTTTCGAAACTTTTCGTATGTGAGTTAAAAATTACTAGTATATTTACAAAGTATAATCAAAATAATATTTGAAGAATGTTAAGCAGATTGGCACAAATAGTATTTGTTATTTTTGTTTTTAACGCTTGTAGTTCAGACCATAACTCTAAAAACGAACTGACTTACTGGTCTTCCAACAATTTACAAGAAATAACATTTACCAAGCACTTTACCGAAAAGTGGAATGCTACACACGAAAATAGAGTAAAATTCCAACCCATTCCAGAAGGGCAATCAAGCGAAGAAGTTTTAATGGCAGCTGTAGTTGGTAAAACAACACCAGATATTTATGCAAATATGTGGCAAGGTTTGGTAGAAATGTATGCTAAATCTGGTGTGCTTGTTCAGCTAGATACCATAAATGGGTTTAAAGAATTTCTTCGCGAACGTAGTGGCGAAGCTGTTTTAAAAGAAATTACATCTGCCGATGGCCATATTTATCAAATTCCTTGGAAAATAAATCCCATAATGGCGATTTATAATAAAAAAATAATGAATAATTTGGGTTTAGAAGCATCTCCTAAATCTTATTCAGATTTTTTAAATGCGGGTAAAAATTTCTCAAAAGATACAGATCAAGATGGTTATGTTGACCGATGGATAGGAACTACTGAAATTAAAAATATCTGGTACCAGCGTTTGTTCAATTTTTACGCACTTTATTTGGCAGCATCCAACGGCGGTCATTTAGTTGAAAATAACAAAGCAGTATTTAATAACAAATACGGTATTGAAGTTTTTACATTTTTACAAAAATTGTATAAAAACGATTATTTCGCAAAAGAAAATAATACAACAGGGAGTGATAAATTTTTAGCAGGTCAGTATGCCTCAAAATGGACAGGGCCTTGGGATATTAGCCATACCAATAAATTTAAACCTGAGGGGTTTGAATTTGCTTTTTCGCCAATTCCTGTGCCAGATTCGCATCAAGGCCCCGTTTATACTTATGCCGATCCTAAAAATATTGTGATATTTAATACCTGTAAAAATCCACTTGCGGCTTGGCAGTTTGTTAAAACACTCATTAGTGAAGAAGGTGATTTGCAATTACTATCCTTAACGGAGCAATTACCAAGACGTCAAAACATGTCGACATCTACTTTATTTCAAGACTATTTTAAAACGCATCCACAAATTACCCCTTTTATTAATCAGTCAAAATATGTTTATGGAACAGATAATTGTGATGTTATGATTGAAGTTTTGAGTATTATTTCTGATGAATATGAAGCCTGTGTGGTTTATAATAAAAAGACGCCAAAAGATGCCCTAGATGCGGCAGAAAAGGCGGTAAATATATTGCTAGGTAATTTTAAACCGAAAAACTAATGGCAAAGCGTAAATTCAATTTTGGTTCTTATTTTTTAGTATCGCCATATGTGCTGTTTTTTTTGGTTTTTGTTGCTTTTCCGGTACTATTCTCATTTTATTTAACCTTTCATAAATGGAATGTTATTTCGCCGATGGAATACAGTGGGCTTTACAATTATGAGAAAATGCTTCACGATAGGATGTTTTATAAATCATTGATAAACACCCTTTATTTTTTAGCAATTCACATTCCCTTACAACTCATTTTCTCTTTAGGCGTGGCGGTTTTATTAAACTCAAAAATTAGATTCAGCAGTTTTTTTAGGGCATCTTTTTTTCTTCCTGTTATTGTTTCGGGTGTTGTGGTTACCATTATGTGGCAACAATTATATGGTTTTAATAGCGGATTAATCAACAGACTTTTAACCGATATAGGTTTAGACAGAGTTGGTTGGTTGAGTACCGAAAAAATGGCGATGCCATCAATTGCTATTATGGCTACTTGGAAAAATGTAGGACTTTATATTGTACTTTTTTTAGTGGGTTTACAAACCATCCCCAGATATTATTATGAAGTAGCCGATTTGGAAGGTGCATCCGATTGGCAAAAATTCAAATACATAACATTGCCGGCCATAAATCCAACTATTTTTATGGTGGTTATTTTTTCTACCATTGGCGGTTTTTCTTTATTTATTGAACCTTATGTAATGACGGGAGGCGGTCCATTAAATAGTTCGCTGTCTTCGGTTTTATATATTTACAAACAAGCTTTCCAGTTTTACCATATGGGCTATGCCGCAACTTTAGGATTTACCTTTGCCATTTTTATCTTATTTGTAGTTGTTTTACAAAAACGATTTTTAGAAAATAAATATTAATCCTATGAAAAAAGCACTTGTTTATATCATCCTTATCGTTTTCGCCATAGCCTTTATCTATCCATTTTTTTGGATGCTCGTAGCATCTATATCTCCAGAAACTGAAATAGGAACTTTAACTTTTTTACCCACACATTTTACCCTTCATAATTATATAAGTATGTTTGGTAAAATCCCCATTGGCAGGGCATTGTTAAACAGTGTTTTTGTATCGACTGTGATTACTTTTAGTGTGATATTTTTTAGCGCGATGGTGGGATATGCCTTGGCTAAAACTAAGTTTATTGGCAGAGATTTTATTTTTTACATCATCATTTTCACGATGACCTTACCCTTTCAAATCACTTTGATTCCCAATTATATTACCATGGTAAAATTAGGATGGGTAGATCAATATGCGGCGTTAATCATACCTTTTGTAGTTAATAATTTCGCCATACTTTTATTCAGACAAGCTTTTATGTCTATGCCGCAAGCCCTGATAGATGCAGCGCGAATTGATGGATGTAACGATATGAGAATCATATTTCAAGTGCTTTTCCCAAGTATTATTCCAACCATTGTAACCGTGGGGATTTTAACCTTTATGTCAACTTGGAACGAGGTGCTTTGGCCATTAATTGTTATAAGAGATGAGAGTTTGATGACCATGCCTCAATTGGTGACCTTATTTTCGGTTGGTGGTCGGGCAGATAATCAATTAGGGGTTAAATTGGCATCGGCGGTATTATTGGCATTGCCAATAATTATAGCTTATATCTTCTTTCAAAAATACTTTATCCAGAGTATGGCAAGTTCTGGCATTAAATAATAAAAAATGACACATATTAATAGATCAAATACAGTTTTAAAAGCGAATCCCAAACGCGTTATTTTATTATATAACAGTCTTGGCGCAGACACTTATGTAACCAAAAGTAGAGCCCACGGATTGATGATGCGCATTCTAGATTTATCAGTTGATGAAGTTGAATCAATGTATAAAGATGTGCATACTAATTTTAATCACCGTCATCCTAATTTAGAAAAGTCTTTTCTAAATCATTTTGATAGGGTAAAACATTTAATTCCAAAGACACAAAAGGTTTCTGAGATTCTAAAATTATTAATAGGCGCCTATTTCACTAAGGAATATGCCATTGAAGCCGCTGCATTATTCAATCCTTCAATGGTCGCTTTTGATCATAATGAACTTTTAGGAAATGAAGGCAAACAAGTTGTCATTAGTTTGCGTTCTGTGGGCGAAGGTCATATTTCATCTATCTCATTTTTGAGTGGTGTTTTAGATCAAAATGGACAAATTTCCTTAACGGATGCCAATCCAAAATTTGCTGTAAATTCTGAAAAGGATAGCCATAAAATTTACAATAAAGAGCTTTATAAAAAGCGAACGCAAATTATTGAAAATTTTAATCAAGCTATTTTTGATGAATTGCCAGATACCTTTATCCAAAAAGATTATGATAATTTAAAACAAAGCGGTGCTTTTGATAGATATGATAAAGTTTCACAAGAAGTTTTATTTGAAATTATCGATACCAATTATGACGTTATTTTTGATGAGTCAATCCCTATTTCTCAACGTGTTATTTTTCCGAATGCCAAAGGAGAATCTATGGGCATAGAAGATGTACGCTTTGTTGCATTTACAAACGACGATGGCAGTAAAGAATATATCGGAACATATACCGCCTATAATGGACATAAAATAAGTCCGCAATTAATTATTACCAAAAATTTTAGGTGTTTTAAATTGCGCACCATGTATGGTAAAGCCGTAAGCGATAAAGGTTTTGCCTTATTCCCTGAAAAAATGAATGGCAAATATGTAATGACGGCAAGACAAGGTGGTGAAGATTTAACCATGATGTATTCTGATGATTTATTTAATTGGGACGATTACAAAGTTATCATGACGCCTAATTTTGATTGGGGCTTGGTACAACAAGGCAATTGTGGATCGCCCATAAAAACCGATAAAGGTTGGTTGTTAATGACCCATGCCGTTGGTCCGATGCGCCGTTATGTGATGAGCGCTATTTTATTAGATTTAAATAATCCAGAAAAAATAATAGCAGTTTTAAACAAACCTTTATTAGAACCCAATGAAGCCGAGCGTGAAGGCTATGTGCCTAACGTGGTTTACAGTTGTGGCGTGATGTTACAAAATGACTTTTTAGTAATTCCTTATGCTATGTCAGATTCCGCCTCAAGTTTTGTAAGCCTTTCCTTAACGGAATTATTAAAAGAAATGACAACAAATTAATGAAACGATTGAAATTACATACCATTCTATTTTTAATGCTGTTCTCCTTTATGGGATGTCAGAAACAAACACAACAAAAGCTGACCTTAAATTATAAGCACCTTGATTATTTATATAAAGACGTGTCTTTACCCAATGGCAAACAAGGCGGCATTATTCATATTTACAGCAATTATCCCGATTACAATTATGATATTGAACCCAAAGAGGGTTTTGCCTGTGTTGATGATGCGGCAAGAGCCTTAATTCTTTTATCAAAAGACAATAACCAATTAGATAAAGCCACAAAAATAACCAATTTTTTATTGTTTATGCAAAACGATAATGGTTGGTTTAATAATTTTATTTGGAATGATTTAAGCATTAATATCACCTATAAAACAAGTGTGGCTGAACCATCTTGGTGGTCTTGGCGTGCTTTTTGGGCTTTAGAATCTATTTTACCAGAATTACAAAAAAGTAATCCAGCTTTAGCCAAAAATGTAGAAAAAGCTATTGACAGGTTAGTTTTAAATATAGATTTATATCTTAATACATTGCCAGTAGGCACTAAAATAGTGCAAGGAATTGTAGTTCCAACTCAATTACCATTTGGATCGGCTACCGATCAAGCTTCCATTTTAACGGTTGCTTTAGCAATGAATCTTGAAAGAACACAAAACCCAGAGATTGCAAAATTAATTCGACATTTAGCTGATGGCATATTGATGATGCAAATCAAAAATGGCGTTGCTAAAGGTGCTTTTTTAAGTTGGGAAAATCAATGGCATGCCTATGGGAATTTACAAAGTTACGCCATGTTAAAAGCTGGAAAATTGTTGAACGAAGAAAAATATACCCAAGCAGCTTTGTTAGAAATCGATTATTTTTACGCGTATTTAGTAGCTAGTAATTTTGCCGCTAATATTGAATTTAGCCAAATTAATAAAGAGACAAAAATCCTTAGACAAAATACATTTTCACAAATTGCTTACGACATAAGGCCGATTGTTTATGCAAATGTGGAGGCCTATAAACAGACGGGAGATTTAAAATATAAAACCAATGCTCAAAATGCGATGGCATGGTTTAGCGGAGAAAATGTGGCTTCAAAAAAAATGTATAATAGTTTGAACGGTAGGTGTTTTGATGGAATTAGATCAAAAAATAAAATTAATAAAAATTCGGGTGCAGAGTCAACTATTGAAGCGCTTTTAAGTATTGCTGCCGTGAATTCAATAACTAAAAATTAATAAAAATTGAAAAGAATAATTAGCATAGAGAATAAACAAGTGACACTCGATTTATCAAATTGTGTTTACCGATATGATAACAATCCGATTTTGACTTGTCACGATGTTAATAAAGTTTGGCAAGCATCACACTTAAAAGTGGTAACAGTTCATAATGCAGGTATTACCATTTATAACGATGCAGTTTTGATGTTGTTTCGCTCGCATTTACGAAATGGCATGTCAATTTTGGGTATTGCCAGAAGTGAAGATGGATTAACCAATTGGAAAGTTGATAGCCAACCAGCCATGTTACCTTGTGATTTAAATAACAGTTTTTCTGATAACATAGATAAAAAGGAAGTGATTGACAACGAGTCTGGGGGTTTAGAAGATGCGCGCATCGCAAAAATTGGCAATGATTATGTGATAACTTATAGCGCGTATCATAGTAAAATTCAGAATAGGGTTCGCGTTTCAATGGCTATAACAAATGATTTTAAAACCTTTAAAAGATTTGGAGCAGTTCTTGAAACCGAAATGCGTAATGTGGTTATTTTTCCTGAAAAGATAAACGATAAATATTATGCTTTATTTAGACCTAATGACGCTACCGATGATCACACAGGGGGTATTTTTAAACAAATTTGTTTGGGAAGTGCCGATGATTATCGCTTAAATAATTGGGAAGTCAATTTAGAATCACCAATTATGAAGCAAAGTGGCATGCCAAGTGTTTTTGTAGATAAAATTGGTCCAGGCGCAACGCCTATAAAAACAAAACAGGGTTGGTTAAATATTTTTCATGGCGTAAGAGGAACCATGGATGGAAATCCTTATTGTTTAGGGATTGCTTTACATGATTTAGCCGATGTTTCTAAAGTAGAAGTGTCAAATATACCTATTTTAATGCCATCAAAAGCCGATTGTAAAGTTCTTGAAGCTGACTATATTCACGTACCAAATGTGGTTTTTAGTTGTGGTGCCATTCGTAAAGAGAACGGCGATGTTTATATTTATTATGCTGGTAACGATACCGTTATGAATGTTGCGATAACACACGAAGATATCTTGGCAGAAATGTGTCATTGTTTCCCTCAAAACCCCTTAACTGGGATTGCTCAATACAATCTTAAAGAAACGCTTACAGGAACTTTTTAAATCATTAATTATGGCCGAAGTAAAACTCATCAATATTGAAAAGGAATATGAAGCTGGTGTAAAAGCTGTTAAAAATCTTAATTTATCTATTAAAGATAAAGAATTTGTGGTTTTGGTGGGTCCTTCGGGATGTGGCAAATCAACCACTTTGCGGATGATTGCCGGATTAGAAGACATAAGCTCTGGCGAGTTATTTATAGATGACAAAGAAGTGAGTCAATTGCATCCGAAACATCGCCAAATTGCAATGGTTTTTCAAAATTATGCATTGTATCCCCATATGACGGTTTATGATAATATGGCTTTCGGACTCAAGGTAAAACACGTAAAGAAAGCAGAAATAAAAGAAAGAGTGCTAGCCGCGGCAAAAATATTAGAATTAGAAGATTTATTGCAAAAACGACCTGGAGAAATGTCTGGTGGACAACGTCAACGCGTGGCGATTGGACGTGCCATTGTACGCAAACCAAAGGTGTTTTTATTTGATGAACCTTTATCGAATTTAGATGCCAAACTACGCGGACAAATGCGTTCTGAAATTGCTAAATTGCATAAATCGCTTCAAACAACCATCATTTATGTAACCCATGACCAAGTAGAAGCGATGACTTTAGGCGATCGGATTGCGGTTTTAAATAAAGGAAATCTAGAACAATTTGATACGCCGATGAATTTGTACAACCATCCTGTAAATAAGTTTGTGGCGGGATTTATTGGCTCACCACCAATGAATTTTGTAAATGGCAAAATAAATAGTGAAGAAGATACTTTAGTATTTATAGATAATCAAAGTAAATTAAAATTTGAAGTAAGTAATTCTAATCTAAAGGCATATCAAAATAAAGAGGTTGTTTTAGGTTTTAGACCAGAAGCTGTTAGTATTGAAAATTACCCTAATAAGGCAGATTTTTCTGGTCATATTGATGCTTTAGAATTGTTAGGAGCTGAGCAATATTTAACTGTTATGGGACTTGACCATTCAATTATAAGCAAAGTGTCGGCAGATAAAGTTTATCAGTTAAATGATTCAATTATATTAAACATCAATTTAGATAAGATTTATTTTTTTGATAAAGAAACGGGAGCAAGTATTAATTAATAAAGTTAATTTTAATGACTGATTTCTATAAAAATCTTAAACCAATATTTATTGCTTCGCTATTCTTAATGTTTGGATTGATAGTAAGAGGTCAAAATCTAAACTTAAAAATTACTGGAAACAATCAAACAGGTTTTAGCGTTGATATTTATAAAGGCAATGAATTATTGCTTAAGAACACTGAGGAATTTTCGATTAAATTGGCCAATTTAGATTTAAGTGAAACTGCTAAAATCGAAGCTTGGAAAGGATCAAAATGGTCAGGAAATAGCAGTGAGATAATTTTGACTCGGGATACTCATATTCCAGAATTTGACTTAAACTTATCCATAAGTGTTACTTATCAAGTCATCAATCAAAAAGTCATTAAAAAGCGTATCGATTTATTTCAGGCCGGTATGCCTTCGTTATATTATATTTTAGATGAGGTTTCAAAGCCTGCAAAAACACCCTCAAAATATGTCACTTTTGAACACGATAATTTCCAGGGAGGTTTCGCTCATGAAATGTATCCAGCCGCTGGTTTTGTAACTCCCGATAACGAATTAGTGGGGTTTTTAATGGATGCCGGTTATAAAAATCATTATACACGTAACACCCGCAGACGTTTTAATGGACACGGTGGTGGCTTTGTTGGAATGAGAAAATTGCCAGATGTTGCTTTGGTCTCTGTTGCTTCATTAGCCGAAAGAGAAAAAAATCAAAATTATATCAAACAAACATTTGGTGAAATGTACAATTTGGATGCGGGAACTCAAACGGTTTTAAAAATTGATGATACTTATAAAAAAGTTGGTGATGTTGACATCGAAAAAACAAATGGACTTATTAAGTTAAACTGCAAGCCTACAAATAAATCGGGTATAGAAATGATTGCCCCTTTTAAAAATCAAAATATATATACCATTTCCTTTCTTGCAAAAGGAGCAACGCCCGTAGCACTAAAACTTTTTAGAATTAAAAATGGGAAGAAAACGGTTGAATTAGAAGATGGTGTTAAATACATTGATCAATTTCCAACTAAAGAAAATGAATGGTCTCTTTTTAAAGGAAGTGTTTTGGTTCCTTATATAGAAAATGATAGCGTTTCGATGTTTATCGGCTCTCAATCTAAAAAGAATTGCCAGCTTCAGATAAAAGATTTGAAAATTGTAACACACCAACCCCAAATACAACCCTATAATATGATGGCAATGGGCGAAAATGTTTCAAAAACTACGTACGTTTTTGTTGAGCCCTATACAAACCACCACGATTTTATGATTTCTGCGAAATTGCGCTTCGCCGAAGGAAAAGAATTTAAGGGTTCGTCAATTGAAAAAATGCTGTATGCAAATCTTAATTCCTTAACGTGGATTACTTCTATAAACGATTTTACACCTTTAAACGTGCCAAATATGAATTATGCACCCGATATGTACAATCGTGATTCATTTTTTTCGACCATTTCAACATATAACAAAGAATTAAATCAGAAAATTTGGGAACAATGGGGTAAAACACAAACCTCAAATGGTGCTATTGGGACCATCATCACACCTTATATGGGATCTTCGGAAGTAAAGGATAATGAAGCTACTATTCTTTGGCTGGTTTGGGCGATGATGAATAAACGCCGTTTTGGAATTAAACCACCTACCGATAAAATCAACAAAGCCATAAACTATGTTTTAAATGAATTTGATGGCGATAAAGACGGTATTTGTAAGGCGCATTTTACATTAGGACAAATAGATATTATAGACTACCAACCAAAATCTGATCGTCTGGCTGTAAATCAAGGAATGTTTGCCATAGCACTGCGAACCATTAAAGAATTGGGTGGTGATGTATCAGATAAATATATTGAAAAAGCAGAAGTAGGATATCGTGATTTTTACGATACTAAGCGAAAACACCTTTTATTTGATAGAAATTTCCCAGACATCATTTCTCTAACCGATTTAGAACCAGAATTTTTCTCATTATGGTTGTTTAATAGACCCATTTTAACAGATGAAATGGTGAAAAATCAATTGAATCAGATGCCCATACTAAACAAAGTTAACCATTCACCTCATCCTGAATTTGGTACAACAGCACCTATTTGTATCAGATTAACAAATGATAAAAAAGGCTATGCTTATCTGAGTTCGGATTATCAACCTTTTGGAGAATTTGGAAAATCTGGTTATAAAAATGGCGCCAGAGATGGTTTCTATTACAATGGAGGTAGTTGGTTTCGAGCTGAATATTGTGCCTATGTTGTCGGTTTAAAACATGGATGGGAAAAAGCAATTAACCTTATGGAAAATAGAGTTTGGGCCGAAATTAATCTGAATCCAAATTGGCCATTTAGCAAAGAATTTATTCCTACAAAATGGGCGTCAACCGATAGTTGGTGGCCTTCAACTAAAGGTTTATGTTGGAATGTGTTTATATTGATGGCTGATGAAGTGGCAGGTTTGCGCACACCAGATATGGATCCTGATTATAAAAAAGAACCTTAGTTATTTTAAAAATGAATGGAATAAAGAAGTAAAGTGAAATAGAATAATAGGTTATATTTACAAAAAAGATGGTGACAAAATTATGAGTATGGAAAAAATTACTATTAATGACTTAGCTAAAAGATTAAAAGTATCAAAAAGCACCATTTCAAAATCTTTAAAAGGATATTCTGATGTAAGTGATAAAACACGTAAAAGGGTTATAAGACTTGCCAAAAAACTCAATTATACACCAAATTCTATTGCCTCAAGTCTTAAAACCCATCAAACAAAAACGCTGGGCGTTATCATACCTTCCGTTGTTCATCAATTTTTTTCAAAAGTGATTGATGGCATGATTCACGGTGCTGAAAGGCATGGTTTTTTAATTATTTTATTACAATCTGATGAGCGTTATGATTTAGAAGTTAAGCAAATAAACATGCTCATTCAAAAACAAGTTGATGGTATTTTGATATCGGCTTCAAATCAAACAGATGTAGCTACGCATTTGCAAACCGCCATGGATAAAGGGATACCAGTAGTTATGTTTGATAAGGTATTAAACAATTTTAAATGCTCAAAAGTTATAATAGATGATAAATTAGCAGCTTTTGAAGCCGTAAATTATTTATTGAATAAAGGATATAAACGTATTGCACATTTTGGTGGTCTTTTAACACCACAAAATTCTATTGACAGGTTGCTAGGTTATAAAAACGCATTAAAATCACATAAAATTGAATATGATCCAGGCTTGGTTTATGTCAATCCTAATAATGATGATTTTAATGACGGTTTTTATAATGCAAAAAAAATGTTGGAGGAGCATGAAGATGTAGATGCTATTTTTGCCATAACAGATGCCATTGCTATTGGTGCGCTAAAATATTTTGAAGACCAAAAGATAAAAGTGCCACAACAAATAGCCGTTTTTGGTTTTAGTAATTGGTTTATGTCTTCTGTTATTACACCGTCACTATCAACTGTTAAGCAGCCAGAATTTGAAATGGGACGTATATCGGTCGACGTATTGTTAGATGAGATCCAGAGTAAAGGAAAAAATGAAATCTTTGAATTTAAAAAAATTGTATTGCCAACAAGTTTGATTATAAGAAATTCTACTTAAGACTTTGTTGTTTTAAACAATCTCAATTTCTACAACATACCCTTCATTACTTCGTACATTAAAAACTGCGCCATTATCAAAAATAAGATATTGCCCTTTAACACCTTTTAGAGTCCCCGAAAACTCTGGTGTTTTATCTAAACTCAAACTTTTAACCTTTAGGGGATATTTTTCTACGGGGAATTTTAAATGTACCTCTTCGGTATTGTTGCCAAAAAATTGTTTAACCTCATCGGGAATATAAGCTGATAAGCGCTCTTTTTCTGCTTTTAAATCGGCATCTGTAACTGTATTGGTCAACATTTTTCGCCAATTGGTTTTGTCAGATACATGGTCTTTTAAAGCCACTTCGGTAATACCTGCTAAATAGCGGTTTGGGACTTCAACCAAGACAATAGCTTCATGAGCACCTTGATCAATCCACCTTGTTGGGATTTGCGATTTGCGTGTTACACCAACTTTTACATCGCTAGAATTGGCGAGATACACAATATGCGGTTTTAATTGCACCTCTTTTTCGAAGGCCAAATCACGGTCTTCTTTATCTAGATGGGCTGTGCTCAATTCGGGGTGCATAATCCAATCGCCCGTTTGAGGCATATCGTAAAAGCAGTCATAACAATAACCCTGGCGGTATATTTTTTTATCTTTTCCGCAATTTAAACATTGATATTTTAAAAATTTAATACTGATGTTCTTATTGATAAGCTGATTTAAATTGATGAAATCGTTATCCATATCTAAATAATAATTAATAGGACTTCCTATTTCTGATAACATCTTTTTTAAAACACCTTGATATTGCATTATTTTATTTTTGTACATTTAATGGCTATAAAGATACACAAATACCAAAAAGAGAAACCTTAAAATCTACACATCTAACCATGCCCTTTTCATTTATCAATACGGTGGCTTCTTGGATTTTAAAAAAACGCCATCATCAAATAGAATTGTTTTTGCAATATCCCATAGAGGTGCAGCAAGAAGTGTTGCAAAATTTATTGCAAACAGCTAAAAATACAGAAGTCGGTAAAGATTATGGCTTTAATGACATCGACAATTATAAAGATTTTTCAGAACGTGTTCCATTAAGAAAGTACGAAGATATTGAGCCACTCATAACGCGCACCCGAAATGGTGAACAGAATGTTTTTTGGCCAACACCTATAAACTGGTTTGCCAAATCTAGCGGCACTACCAATGCTAAAAGTAAATTTATTCCGGTAAGTCAAGAGTCTTTAGATGATTGCCATTTAAATGCAGGCACAGACATGTTAGGATTGTATGTGTATGGCAATGAAGAAGCCGCCCTTTTTACAGGAAAAGGCTTAATCTTGGGAGGTAGCAGTGATGTTTATAAAAACAGTCTTTCTAATTTTGGTGATTTGTCGGCCATTATAATCGAAAACCTGCCTTTTTGGGCAGAATATGGCAGTGCTTTAAAACAAGAAACGGCTTTGATGCGTGATTGGGAAACTAAATTAGATGCCATAGTTAATGAAACTATCGACGAAAACATCACAAGTATTTCTGGTGTGCCATCGTGGATGTTGGTTTTGTTAAACCGTGTGTTAGAAGTGACAGGTAAATCTAATATTTTGGAAGTTTGGCCTAACCTAGAAGTCTACTTTCATGGCGGCGTAAATTTTAATCCGTACAGAGCACAATATCATAAATTGATTCCCAAAAAGAGTTTTAAATATTTTGAAGTATACAATGCTTCAGAAGGATTTTTTGCGATTCAAGATCGAAATCATTCGTACGATTTATTGTTGATGTTAGATTATGGTATTTTCTACGAATTCATTCCGATGGATGCCTTTGATGGCACAAATTCTAAAGCCATTCCGTTAAGTGATGTCAAAAAGAATAAAAATTACGCCATGGTTATTACCACAAATGGCGGTTTATGGCGCTATATAATTGGAGATACGGTTAAGTTTACAAGTTTGTATCCGTTTAGAATTCGCATTACGGGGCGCACCAAACATTTTATAAATGTTTTTGGCGAAGAATTGATTATAGAAAATGCCGAAGAAGCTTTAAAACACGCTTGTTTAAAAACAAAATCGGCTGTTTTAGAATATACTGTAGCCCCTATTTTTATGAAAGGTAAAAGCAAAGGGGCTCATGAATGGATGGTTGAATTTAGCAAGCAGCCCAAAGATTTAGATTATTTTACTGAGCTTTTAGACAACGCTTTAAAAGCTTTAAATTCTGATTATGAAGCCAAACGTTATATTGATATTACCTTAAAGCGCCCTCAAATAAATATTGCCCGAAAAGGGTTGTTTTACGATTGGTTAAAGCTGAAAGATAAATTGGGTGGACAAAATAAAGTGCCACGTCTTTGCAATACAAGAGACTTTATGGACGAACTTTTAGGAATGAATTAAATCTTTACGCATAATACTTAAAAGCCCCGAAGGGGCGAAGTAACTTAACGATGGGCGAAGCCCTTCGGAATTAAATAAAAGGAAAAAGCCCTGAAAGGGCGTCATATAATTATGGGACAATCACTCGTAAAAAATTATATTCATATCGTGTTTAGCACAAAGCACAGACAAGAGCTTATCTATCCACCAATAGAAGATGAATTGTATGCTTACTTAGGAGGTATTTGCTTGAATTTAGAATGTACACCCATAAAAATAGGAGGCTACACCGAGCATATTCACATACTTTGTATGCTTTCTAAGAAAATAGCGCTGATGACACTGGTTGAAAAATTAAAATCGCATTCGTCAAAATGGATAAAAACAAAATCGGATAGTCTTAAAATTTTTTATTGGCAAAATGGCTATGGTGCCTTTTCTGTAAAACCATCGGAAGTTGATGTCGTAATTAAATATATTGCTAATCAGAAAGTACATCATGGTAAGAATACTTTTCAGGATGAATACCGTACGATTCTTAATAAATATCATGTAGAATTTGATGAACGCTATATTTGGGATTAGTGTTTGGATATATTTCGCCCTTTCAGGGCTAATGATAATAACGTTCATGGTTATCTCAAATAAATGTATTAAGATTTGTAATTATGATTGAATTACATATAAAAATTGAATTTCATATAAAATTAGAAAAGCCTAGAAGTAGGTGTAGTCTTCTTAATATCTGAACGAAGGAAATTTTAAACTAAAAAAATTAGATAAGAAAAGCCTCGAAGGGGCATAATAACTTAACGATGGGCGAAGCCCATCGGAATTAGATAAAAGAAAAAAGCCTCGAAAGGGCGGAATATCTGAGATGAATTAAATCTTTCGTTCAATCACATAGTTTACCATGGTTAGTAAACTGCTTTTGTAAGGAGAATCGGGATAGTTTTGTAATAAGCTTAAAGCTTTGGTTTGGTAATCTTTCATATTTGAAATGGTATATTCTATACCGCCACTTTTTTTGACAAAATCAATGACTTCTTTAACCCGTTTTTTATCTCTATTATGATTTTTAATAGAATTTATCAGCCAATTTTTTTCTTTTTTGGAGCAATGATTTAAAGTGTAAATCAGCGGAAGCGTCATTTTTTGTTCTTTAATATCGATGCCTGTTGGTTTGCCGATTTGCGCATCGGTATAGTCAAATAAATCGTCTTTAATTTGAAAAGCAATGCCAATCAATTCGCCAAATTTGCGCATGTTGGCAATGTCTTCATCAGAAGCATTTACACTGGCAGCGCCAATGCCACAACAAGCGGCAATTAAAGTGGCTGTTTTTTGACGGATGATTTCGAAATAGACATCCTCAGTAATATCTAATTTTCGGGCTTTTTCAATTTGTAATAATTCGCCTTCGCTCATTTCTTTTACAGCAATAGAAATAAGTTTAAGAATGTCAAAATCGTCATGATCTATAGAGAGCAACAAACCTTTCGACAATAAATAATCGCCAACCAAAACAGCAATTTTATTTTTCCATAAAGCATTTAAAGAGAAAAATCCGCGGCGACGGTTACTATCATCAACCACATCATCATGTACCAAAGTGGCTGTATGAATGAGTTCTATAATGGAGGCACCTCTGTAAGTGCGTTCTGTAAAATTACCTTTAGATACCATTTTAGCAACCAAAAACACAAACATGGGCCGCATTTGTTTGCCTTTACGGCGCACAATAAAATGTGTAATGCGGTTTAAAAGTGGCACTTTACTAACCATTGATTCTTTAAACTTGCGTTCAAAGATTTCCATTTCTATTTGGATGGGTTGCTTTATTTGTGCGACTATATTCACTTAAATCTATTGTTTTGCCTCAGTTTTTGCCCAACTATCCCTTAACGACACAGTGCGGTTAAAAACCAATTTTTCTGATGTGCTGTCGTTATCAATATTAAAATAGCCTAAGCGTTGGAACTGAAAACGGTCGCTTACATTGGCTTCTTTTAAACTAGGTTCAACAAATGCATTGTTATTGATTACTAAAGAATCTGGGTTTATAAAAGTTTTAAAATCCACTTCTTTTTGGCTGTCTGGCGCTTCGTGGTTAAATAATCGGTCATACAAACGCACTTCTGCTTTTACGGCGTGTTGTACAGAAACCCAATGCAAAGTGCCTTTAACTTTACGCTGACTTTCTTCTGTGCCACTGCCACTTCTGCTCAAAGTATCATAAGTACAATGAATTTCTAAAATCTCGTCGGCATCATTTTTTACCACACTATTTGCTTTGATGATATATGCATTTTTTAAACGCACTTCTTTATCGAGTTTTAAACGAAAAAACTTTTTGTTGGCTTGTTCTCTAAAATCTTCGCGTTCAATATAAATTTCTCTAGAAAAAGGCACTTTTCTAAAACCAGCAGATGCGTCTTCTTGGTTATTTTCGGCATCCAACCACTCTTCTTGCCCTTCGGGATAGTTGGTAATAATCACTTTTACAGGATCTAAAACTGCCATCACGCGAGGTGCTGTTTTGTTTAAATCGTCTTTAATACAGAATTCTAAAAGCGCCACATCGGTTACATTATCACGTTTGGCGATGCCTGCCAATTCACTAAATTTTTTGATAGATTCTGGTGTATAGCCACGTCGGCGTAAGCCAGAAATTGTTGGCATACGTGGATCGTCCCAACCGTTTACCATGTTTTCTTCAACCAATTGCAAAAGTTTGCGTTTGCTCATAACGGTATAACTCAAATTACGACGGGCAAATTCGCGTTGTTTTGGGCGAATTAATTCGGCATCATATACTTGATCTAAAAACCAGTCGTATAATTCGCGGTGGTTTTTGAATTCTAAAGTGCAAATGGAATGCGATATTTGTTCAATATAATCAGATTCGCCATGTGTCCAGTCGTACATCGGATAGATGTTCCAATCATTACCCGTACGGTGATGGGCACGTTTTAAAATGCGGTATATAATGGGGTCGCGCATCAACATATTTGGCGATGTCATATCAATTTTAGCACGTAAAACATGGGTACCTTCGTTAAAGTCGCCTTTTTTCATGCTTTCGAAAAGAGATAGATTTTCTTCAACAGAACTGTTTCTATTTGGACTATCGGTGCCCACTTTAATAGGCGTTCCTTTTTGTTGTGCCATCACTTCAGAAGATTGGTCATCAACATAAGCTTTGCCACTTTTTATCAGTAAAACGGCCCAGTCGTATAATTGTTGAAAATAATCTGAAGAGTACAATTCTTTATCCCACTCAAAGCCTAACCATTTAATATCGTGTTTTATAGCATCAACATATTCTTGCTCTTCTTTGGCAGGATTTGTATCGTCAAAACGTAAATTAACTGGGGCATTATAGCTTAATCCCAAACCAAAATTTAAACAAATAGAGGCGGCATGACCAATGTGCAAATAGCCATTTGGTTCTGGTGGAAAACGGAAACGTAACTTTTTAGGATTAAGTCCGTTTGCTAAATCTTCTTCTATAATTTGCTCTAAAAAATTGAGCGGTTTTTTAGTGTCTTCTGTCATTTTTATTGAAAAAATCAAAATTAATTAAAATAGTTGGTTTGAAAGGGGTTTTAGATTTAAAACAGCTTATAAGCCAAGCATCATTTTAGCAACTATAAAATAGATTAAAATGCCAAAAATATCATTACTTGTAGTTACAAAAGGGCCCGTTGCAATGGCCGGATCTATATTGAGTTTGTCTAGAACAATAGGTACAATTGTGCCAATAACGGCTGCATTTATAATAACTGTAACCAATGCTATGGCAATTGTAAAAGAGATGTCTAAATTGGTGTGAAATAAAAATTGACTCAAACCAAAAACAATGCTTGCCATGACCAATCCGTTAAGTAAACCTATTAATAATTGTTTGATAATATGGGTTAACAGTTTGCCTTTAAAAGATTTGTTAGCCATACTTTGCACCACAATGGCCGATGATTGTACACCCACATTGCCAGCAGAAGAATTGATTAGAGGAATAAAGATAATAAGTGCTGGGGCAGTTTTCATAATTGTTTGAAAATCTGTAATGATGCTTGCAGCAAAAGTACCGCTAATCATCCCTATAAGCAGCCAAGGTAAACGCGCGCGTGTCATTTTAAAAACGCTATCATCAGAGTCAATATCTTCAGAAATACCCGCAGCCATTTGGTAATCTTTTTCGGCTTCTTCGGTAATAAAATCTACCACATCATCAATGGTAATTTGACCTACTAAAACACCAAGATCATCAATAACAGGCAAGACAACCAAATCGTATTTTTGCATAATTTGGGCCACATCTTCGCCTTCATCATCCACTTTAACCGAGACAACTTTGGGATCAAATATTTCTTTAATAGGTGTCCTTGTTGATGAGGTTAAGAGACTTTTTAAAGATAAAATACCTTTTAATATACCATCATCGTCAGTGACATATATGGTGTGTACTTTTTCGAGTTCTTGCGCTTGACGGCGCATTTCTTTGACACATTTTAAATTGGTCCAATTCTCATTAACTTCTACAAACTCTTTTGCCATAAGACCACCTGCCGTATCTTCTTCGAAACGTAAAAGATCAACAATATCTTTGGCGTGTTCTACGTCTTCAATATGACTGATAACTTCCTGTTTTTTAGCTTCAGAAAGTTCGCCAATAATATCAGCAGCATCATCGGTTTCTAGCTCTTCAATATTTTGAGCAATTTCTTTAGAGGATAAACCTTTTAACACACGTTCTCTTACATCATCTTCGAGCTCAATTAAAATATCGGCAGATTGCTCATCATCAATAAGTTTAAAGAGATAAATAGCATGGTCAAAATCTAATTCATCAATAATGTCAGCAATATCAGCATAGTGCAATTCTTTTAAAAGTAAAGAAACCTGTTCGCTGTTATTAGCATCGATTAGGTTTTCTAAATTTTCTATAAAGTCTTTGTTGATTTCAAATTGCATCGTTTTGGATTTTACCCGTTAAGTTGATAAATTGTGCGACCGATAATTGTTCGGGGCGTTTCGCAAAGATAGCATCTTCTCTCAATTTATCTGATAAATTAAAAGATTTTAAGCTGTTACGTAAGGTTTTTCTACGTTGCCCGAAGCTGGTTTTTACCACGCGAAAGAACAAAGCTTCATCAACTTCTAAAGTAAAAACATCTTTGCGTGTCATAATTAAAACACCAGAATCTACTTTTGGAGGTGGATTAAAAACAGTAGGTGGTACTGTAAATAAATAGCTGACCTCATAAAACGCTTGTGTTAAAACAGATAGGATGCCATAGATTTTTGAGCCTTCTTTATGTGCGATGCGTTGGGCGACTTCCTTTTGAAACATGCCGCAAAGTTCTGGAATATAAGCTCTGTATTCTAACATCTTAAAAACTATTTGAGAGGATATATTATATGGAAAGTTGCCAATAATGGCGATTTGTTTTTGGTTAAAGTAGGCCGAAACATCTAATTTTAAAAAGTCTTTTTCAATAATGTCATTGGCTAAATTTAAAAAATGGACTTTTAAGTAATCAACCGATTCTGGATCTATTTCTATAACATGTGTTTTGTATTTTTTCTGTAGTAAATACTTTGTAAGCACACCCATACCAGGGCCAATTTCTAGCACGTCATTATAGCCTTTTTCGGTTAAGGCATTGGCTATGTTTTTAGCAATAGTTTCATCGGTTAAAAAATGTTGTCCAAGATATTTTTTAGGGCGTACTGTCATTTAAACAAGTGTGTGTAGTGTAATATATGCAAAGTTACGGAAAGTATTTGCGAAAACTATATGATTGGTATTTACTTTGAAGTTGACTTTAATTGGTAAATCTTAGACGCGCCATATAGTCCTTGATATGACATAATGAATTTTTTGTCAAATTTTGAAAAGTCATAATTCAAACTTTTTTTAGAAGTGATGGTTTGTCTATTAAAAATGGAGGGTTTATTAATTATATCTGTGTAAATTATTTCATTTTCAATAATCAATTTATTAAAATCATTAGCAGAAGTTAATTTGCTGGATAATAAAATATTATTGTAGTTGTCAATTCCTGTTTTATAATAAAATTTATTAAGTACAGCATCGTTTTTTACCAAAAATTTATTGTTAGGATGTTGGATAATAAAATCAACTAAAACATCATCATTGTAATATTTGTAATGAGAATTTGGATAAATACCATAGCTAAAATTCCATATAAAAAGTGTAAGAGCTAAGATATTAAGAAGGCTTTTATTAACGCTGTATTTAATAAAGACACTCAAGAATATAAGAAAGGGAAGCATAACCATAAATTCAACATTTCCAACAGCATAAAAGGCAAATAAAAAGTGGAGAGTAAAAATTAATATATGCGATTTAACAAAGGAGTCTTCATCAAGTTTTCTATAGTGTAGCAAATCTTTATTTAAAGTAACTTTAATTAATTTGTATCCAAAATATAAAAGAGGCACTATAGGAATAGCAAACAAAATATTGTTTTTGATAAGAAAGTAAATGTTAGAGTGTACTTGAAAAAAAGTTCTTACACTACTTATAGCTATTAAAAATAAATTATTCAACCCAAATTCAGTTTTGGCACTTCCTGTATAAAAATCATTAAAAACAAAATGAACCAAATTAGTTGGGGTAAGGGCAAGGTTGTTGTAAAAAACCAAAACTAAAATATAAGTTAAAGGTACAATTAATGCAGATATTCCATAAACTAGGGTCTGCTTCAGTTTTTTTGTATAAAAAAACGTCCCAATTAATAAACCAAGCCACCAAAAAAAATGAATTTGATGAAAAAGGCAGGCAATAGTTGCAAATAAGCCGCTGTAAAAAACATATTTTAAAGCACTAGTTTTTAAAAAATCTAGAAAATAAAAACTACCCAATAGAGAAAAAGTAATCGGAATGATATAAGTTTCGTTTTCTGTTCCGTAACGCCAAAGGCTAAAATTAAAACCAACAATAATTATAAAAAGTAATTTTTCTCTTTTCGGAATTGAAAGTTTAGATAGTATTCTATAAAAAACAATAAGGTTTAAAATTTGAAAAAAAGCATTAATATATTTACTAACTAAAAGTATATTTATGTTATTAAAAAGTAGATTGAAGGGTTTTATTAAAGTGTATAAAAAAAAGTTGTAAATTAAATGATGGGGTAGGAAAAGGTTCTCGTTATACTTTATATAGCTTGCGTAAGCGTAAGCATCTAGACTTGAGTTTTTTGTAGGGTTAAAAAAATAAAAGATAGTGATAAAAATTATAACATGGTAAACAGTAATATTCTCTAATATTTTTTTCACACTTTGTAGATAATTATCTTTGATTTGTTTTTTACACGTACTGTCATAATTTAATACTCAGAAATAACTTCTAATTCGGTTCTAAAAGCTACAAATTTACCCTTAAAAAGTTTATCGCTTTCTTGACGCAATCTGTCGGCATCTTCTAGATAATATTTTTGTAAAGTGACTTTGTCTTTGGTTGTGTATTGTACAGAATAGGTGAGTCCTCCCATTTCTTCTTCAATCAAAACTTTTGTCAGTTTGGCTTTTGTGAATTTTTTGGTTGCCAGAACATCTGGAATGTGTGTTGATTGCATCCATTGTAACCATTCATCGTGAACAGATTCTTCTATATTTATGGTAACGTTATATATGTACATGTTATTAATTTATGAGTTCGGGGCGTAGTTGTCTAAATTTTTTACGGGCATCTACTAAATAAATACTTGCGGGATAGTCAAAAATAATTTTTTCGTAATAGGTAGCGGCTTTTGTGTCGTCAGATAATTTATCTTGATATAATTGGGCTAAATTAAAACAGGCGTCATCGGCAAGAATAGCCTCTTTGTTTATTTTTAAGATTGTTAAATAATTGGCAATGGCTTTATCATAGTTCTTAATGTCACTATACAATTGCGCTTGTTTAAACAGCGCATAGGTTTCTATAGGATAGCCTTTAAATTTTTTAAGCACAATATCAAGTGTGTCAATAGCAGCGCTTGTTTTGTTTTGATGCGCCAACAAATCGGCTTTAGCATAGCTCGCTAAAGGATTCATTTTATCTGTTGGGATGTTATTTGCTATGAGCAAGCTCAATTTTAACGCGTCGTTAGAGATGAGTTGTGAGGTCTCGCTTTTTAAAACTTTAAGTTGTGTTTGTGCCCATTCAAAATCGCTTTTATAATACGATGTTTCGGCTATTTTAAAGGCAGCTTGCTGTGCTATAACTGAATTTTTGTAATTTAATTTTACCTGAGTATAGGTAATTAGTGCCTGATTTAACTGATTAGAATACACAAAAATATCGGCTAAACTCAATTTTAACAATCCTTTTTGATGGCTGTCTAAATTTAGTTCTAAAGAGCGTTTTATGAGCGCGATGCCTTTATCTGGTTGGTTTAATTTATAAGTTAAAAAGGTGGCATGTTCACTTTGAATATAAAGGGTTTCTTTATTGAAACCGTATTCTAAAAGTAGATTTTTAAATTTCAAATCTATTTGTTGTAATTCTTTTGGAGAATCTTTAGTGGAAATTTCAGTTTTTAAAAGATATAAATTGGCGGTAATTTTTAAAGCTACTAGTTGTGTATTTTTAAGAACAAAGTCAAAACATTGTGCAGAGGTTTCAAAAGCTGATTCTTTATAAGCTATTTTTCCGAGTGTAATGATGCGATTTAAATTGTCTGGTTTTCGTTTAAAAATGGCTTTTTCTTGTGTAAAAGCTTTATTGTAACGCTTTTCTTGCATAAATAACCAACTCAATAAAATATTCCAAGAGCTGTCTGGATTGGTTTGTAAACGTTGAATTAACAATGTTTTGAATAAAATATTATTTTCGTTATTGGCATCATCAGTAATAAAATTCCCAACATATTTTAATATGGAAAGCGTATACGATTTGTCTCTTTCAACAATTTTTAAAAAACCATCAAACATGTTGTTTATAGCGCCTTGTTCGCCATAAATTAAGGCTATTTGTAAGTTAAAATTTAACTCAGGATTTAAATTCATAGCCGTTTGGTACGTTTTTAAAGCGTAATCTAACAGATTATTATCTTGAAAAGATTTGCCGATAGCGTATCCTAAATTTGGGTCTTTTTCTACAGCGGTAACAGCTAAATCATAATAAAGATTAGCTTTTTGAGCTAAGTTTTGAAGCGCATAATTGTAACCCAATTCTACATTAAATTGCTGTTGTTTGGGGTATTTTTGAAGTTGCGCTAAAATGACTTCTTGAGCCGTGTTGTATTTTTCTAATTGCTGATAGCTAGATACTAAAAATTTAAAATAATCGGATCTGTAACCGTGTTTTTGATGTAAAACTTTATAAACCTCAATGGCTTTTTCGTACTGCCCAGATTCATAATACGTTCTAGCCACCCTTGGGCTTTGTGCCGATGTTATCAAACAAGTAAACGTAAAAATGGCGATTAAAAATACCTTCATAAGGGTCTTGATGTTGATTCAAAGATACAAAACAAGTGTTAAAGTTTCTTTAAAATGGCTGGTTTTTGATTTAGTGGTGTAACATTTTGGCATTATTCTTGTCTTAATTAAAAAGAACATCTAAAAACCAAAATTATGAACGAACTTATTTTAAAATACCTGACCACAAAAAATAAAGCCCAATTTTTTATGAATAATGGACAGATTAATGATTATATAAACACTTTGGTAGAATTAAATCAGCAAAAGCGTCTTTTAAAATTAGCTATAGCTAATTAATCTATTTTTGAGAAACCCGTATAACTTTGTAATACATCGGGAATTGTAATGCCATCTTCTGTTTGATAATTTTCTAAAATTCCTGCTAGCACACGTGGTAAAGCCAACGAACTTCCGTTAAGTGTATGTGCCAATTGTGTTTTTCCTTCTTTATTTTTATAGCGTAATTTTAAACGGTTTGCTTGAAAAGTTTCAAAATTAGAAACCGAACTTATTTCTAACCAACGTTTTTGGGCGGTAGAATAAATTTCGAAATCGTAAGTAATGGTTGATGTAAAACCTAAATCGCCTCCGCATAAGCGTAAAATCCGATAAGGTAATTTCAATTCGTTCAAAATATTTTTAATATGTTCAACCATAGTGTCAAGTGCAGCGTAAGAATTTTCGGGTTTTTCTATACGTACAATCTCAACTTTATCAAACTGATGTAATCTGTTTAAACCCCTTACATGCGCACCATAAGAACCCGCTTCGCGTCTAAAACATGGTGTGTAGGCTGTGTTTAAAATAGGGAAATCACTTTCGTTTAAAACAACATCTCTATAAATATTAGTAACAGGAACTTCGGCAGTTGGGATGAGGTATAAATTATCAACGGTTGCATGGTACATTTGCCCTTCTTTATCGGGTAATTGTCCTGTGCCAAAACCAGAAGCTTCGTTTACTAAATGTGGCACCTGTACTTCTCTGTAACCCGCATTGGTATTTTTGTCTAAAAAGTAATTAATTAAAGAGCGTTGTAATTTGGCACCTTTGCCTTTATAAACAGGAAATCCAGCACCAGTAATTTTGTTGCCTAAATCGAAATCTATGATGTCGTATTTTTTGGCTAAATCCCAATGCGGTAGAGCATTTTCGTGTAAGGTTGGAATCTTGCCATGCTCAAAAACACAGATATTATCGGTTTCAGAAGTACCTGCTGGTACCAAATCATTAGGGATATTCGGGATTTGATACAACAATTCTTGTAATTCTGCAGCGGCCTTATTTAATTGCTCGGTTAAATCTTTTGAAGTAGATTTTAACTGACTTGTTTTTTCTTTTAAAAGATTGGCTTTTTGAGATTCGCCAGACTTGTATAAGTCGCCAATTTCTTTAGAAAACGTATTGATATCGGCTAAAGCGCTGTCTAATTGCGCTTGTGTACTGCGTCTTAAAGCATCTAAAGATAGGGTGTTTTCTATAATAGCTGCGGCATTTTTAAAATTGCGTTTGGCTAAGCCTTGTAATACTTTGGTTTTGTTGTCTCTAATAAAAGCTACTTGTAACATTGGGTTGTCGTTTAATTTGAAAGCGCAAATTTAAACAATTATAAAGTTACTTTTTAGAGATTGAATCGATATATTTTCTAGCGTTTAATGCGTCGGTTTCTATTTGCGTTTTTAATAAATCTAATGAGGCAAATTTTTGCTCATCGCGCAAACGATTTAACAGATGTATTTTTAATTTTTGATTGTATAAATCGCCATTAAAATCAAGTAAATAAGTTTCAATTGTCTGATGGGTTCCAGCTACCGTTGGTCGATATCCAATATTCATAATTCCAAAAACAGTTTGCTTATTTATGTTTGTTTTTACAACATAAACACCTGTTTTTGGAATGAGTTTATAAGTCTCTTCAATATGTAAATTTATTGTGGGATAGTTGAGTCTTTTTCCCAATCCTTGTCCTTTTACAACAGTACCAGAAAGCATATAATTATAACCCAAATATTTGTTGGCGGTATTAATATTGCCATCGGTTAAGGCCATTCTAATTTTTGTAGAGCTCACAGCAACATCATCAATATCTTGCTGAGCGATTTGCTTAAGCTCATAATTGAATAAGGTTTTATATTCTTTAAGATGTTCAAATTTACCTTCACGATTTTTGCCAAATTGATGGTCATATCCCACAATGAGTAATCTCATGTGTAAATGATTTACCAAAACATCGTTTATAAAATCAAAAGCACTTAAACGCGAAAATTCTTTAGAAAAGGGCTCTATTACCAAACAATCTATGCCGGCTTCTTCTAACAATGCGATGCGCTCATCAATGGTGTTTAGTAATTTTAAGGAGTCGTCTTTTTGTAAAACCATGCGCGGATGCGGAAACAGTGTAAACACTACGGCGTCTAAATTGTACTTTTCGCTATACGCTTTAAGCTGATGTAGAATTTTTTTATGACCAATATGCAAACCATCAAAAGTGCCAATGGTTACAGCCGAACCTTTTTTTAGGGATTTAAATTTTTTGTAGGAATGAAATATTTTCAAAAGCTATGGATTAATGTGTATGTCTTGGCCGATAAAATTAAGAACTTGCGGCAGATTATTGAACTTAATAGTCGCTTTTATTTTTAGTGTGTTTTTTGATAAATCAATATCAAGTTGGCCTTCTTCTATTTTGTGAAAACCTATATAATCGCGGCAAAAACAAAATCGCGCAAACCAAATATTTATTTTAGTGTCTTTTAAGTCGGCAAGATTAATGTGTTGTTTTTGATTGGGAATTTCGATAAATAAGACTTCACGATAACCACCATCGGCAATGTTTTTAGGCGTTTTTTTTATAGATTCAAATTTAAGAATGAGGTTTTGGCCTTTATTTTGAGTGATGTGATTAATCTTCGAATCGTCTTGTTGTACAACCAGTTCAGATTGTGGCGTGAGCGTTAGGCTTAAGCCATTATCTTTAATGCTGGGCAATTGTAGTGATATAGTTTTAGATATAACTTGTTTATTTGAAGCACAAGAATAATTGAGAGCCAAACATAAAATAAGCGACATTTTAAATAGTTCGAAACGCATAAAAGAGTGTCTGTATTTTAAATAATAAATTAATAGATTTGTCAAAAATAAACCAATTAATGAAGCGTTTTACAAGAATTGTTCTAATTTCCATTTTCTTTTTTATTGCACAAATCGGATTTTCGCAAACCAAAGACGTTTGGGCTGTGTCTAAAACTCAGGTAGCATCGGCTAAAATATTGCAACGCACATCATCTCCAAAGGACTTTAAAAATTATAAACTAGACATTCAAAAACTTAAAAAGGATTTAACTAATGCACCTTTTAGAAAATCTAAATTCAGCAAATCTAAAACCATCGTTACATTTCCAGATGCTTCGGGTAAAATGATAGATTACGTTGTTTTAGAAGCGCCTGTTATGGCACCAGAATTGGCTAAGAAATTTCCAAATAATAAATCTTATGTGGGCAGAAGTTTGACTGATAAAAGTACAAGCATCCGCTTTAGCGTAAATCAGTTAGGGGTTTATGCCATGATTTTTAAGGCAGGTGAAGAAGTTGAATATTTAGACCCTTATAATAAAGACAGATCTCAATATATGGTGTATCGTAGATCCGATTTGCCCAAAAAAGATCAAAACTTTGTGTGTTTAACAAAAGAAACCAAAGGCTTAAATATTACGACGGCTTTAAAATCATTTAATGCCAATGATGCCAAATTGCGGACTTTTAGATTGGCATTGGCTGCTACGGGTGAGTATTCTCAGTTTCATATAAATCAGGCGGAACTTAGTACCGGCACCGATGCGCAAAAAAAAGCAGCTGTTATGGCAGCTATGACGACTACTCTGATGCGTGTTAATGGTGTTTTTGAAAATGATGTGGCATTGACCATGGTTTTAGTTGCCAACAATGACAAACTAATTTATCTAGATGGCGCAAAAGACCCATATACAAATAACAACGGTAATACGCTTTTAGCAGAAAACCAAAAAATTGTGGACTCCATAATTGGCACGGCTAATTACGATATTGGCCATGTGTTTAGTACAGGTGGTGGTGGTGTAGCTGTTTTAAATTCACCTTGCACTACTTCTAAAGCACAAGGTGTGACTGGTCAAACCAACCCTGTTGGTGATGCCTTTGATATGGATTTTGTGGCGCACGAAATGGGCCATCAGTTTGGCGCAACCCATACTTTTAATGGCGATGCAGGAAGTTGCGCGGGAGGTAATAGAACTGACGCAACAGCTGTTGAGCCGGGTAGCGGTAGTACAATAATGGCATACGCAGGTATTTGTTCACCTCAAGATGTGCAAAACCACAGTGATGCTTATTTTCACAGTGTGAGCATCCAACAAATGTATGCCAATATTTCTGTTGGGTCAGGCAATTGTGCAGACCAAACGTCATTGGTTAATAATCTTAACGCGCCTTTGGTTAATGCTGGCGCCGATGTGGTTATTCCCAAATCCACACCTTTTAAATTAACAGCCGTTGGCTCTGATGCTGATAATAATACACTTACTTATAATTGGGAACAAACGGACACGCAAATTACTACCATTCCACCTTCAGCTACAGCCACAGGAGGCGCTGTTTTTCGTTCGGTTTCACCTACAATAGCTACAACCCGTTATTTCCCCACTATAAATACTGTTTTGGCAGGACAAACTGCAACCACTTGGGAAGTGTTGCCAAGTGTGGCACGAACTTTAAATTTTGATGTCACCGTAAGGGATAATGTAAGTGGTGGTGGGCAGACAGCTAGAGATGCTAAAATACTGACTGTAGATGCCAATTCGGGGCCATTTATAGTAACTTCGCAAAGCACCGCTTTGACTTATGATATTGGTTCTACACAAACCATTACTTGGGACGTGGCTAATACAAATCTAGCGCCCGTAAATTGTACGCATGTTGATATATTGTTGTCAACTGATGGCGGGCAAACCTATCCTATTACATTAGTGTCAAATGGGCTAAACAATGGCAGTGCAAACGTGTTGCTGCCAAATAATCCAACCACTTCTGCTAGGATTATGGTTGCTGGCCTAAACAATGTTTTTTTTAATGTAAATGTATCAAACTTTACAATTCAAGAAAGTAACTTTTCTTTGTTGCCAATAAGTAATTTTACCGATGCGTGCTCTGGAAGCAATGTCCTTATTAATTATACCTATCAAGTTTTCGCTGGATTTTCTGAAATCACAACTTTTACAGCTTTAAATTTGCCAAGTGGCATAAACGCCAGTTTTAATCCGTCAAGCACATCAGTTAACGGGACGGATGTAGTACTGACTTTATCTGGTTTAACTGATGCTATTTTAGGCAATAATACAATAAGCGTGCAAGCATCATCAACGTCGTTAACCAGAACGGTTGACACCAATTTACAAGTTTACAGCCCTAATTTCAACACACAAACCCTTATTGCACCAAGTGATGGAAGCATAGGTGTAGCATTAAATCCTACCCTAAGTTGGACGCCTCAAAGCAATGCCAAAACCTACGATGTACAAGTATCTACCGACACAAGTTTTAATACGCTTATTGCATCAGTAAATACAACAAGCACAAGTTATGCCTTAGCTAATTTAACCGAAGCTACCACTTATTACTGGCGTGTAAGGCCTGTAAATCCGTGTACAACGGGAAGTTTTTCTGCTACAAATGCTTTTGCTACCTACCAACAGGTTTGTAATACAACTTCTTATTCTGGATCAGCTTTGTTTATTCCAGACAACAGTCCAATTGGTGTATCATCTACTTTAAGTGTGGCAGATAGTGTTATTATAACAGATGTAAATATAGGCGTTACTATTACCCATGCTTGGATAGGTGATATTGCGTTAAGTATTACAGATCCAGCCAATAAAACAGTTAATTTGATAACATCATCTTTTTGTGAGCCACAAAATATGAATACAATATTTGATGACAGCGGCGCTATAGCTACATGTAATACCTCAGCACCCGGGTATTCGGGCACAATAAAACCGTCAGGTGCACTCTCCCTCTTTAATGGAGACAACGCTCAGGGTAATTGGGTTTTGTTTGCAGAAGACCAAGGGCCAAGTGATATAGGCTCAATAATAAGCTGGGGTGTTACTGTGTGTAGTGCAGTATCTGTACCGCTAGCTGTAAAAAATGAGGTCATTGCGGGTTTCAGAATGTGGCCAAATCCCAGTAATGGTTTGATAAATATAAGCATGACAAACCCTAATGCAGATAAGGTGTTTATAGATGTTTTTGATACTTTAGGCAGACGTGTTAAACTGCTTCGTTACGGCACTAATTTTATATTTAACGAATCTCTTGATTTAAAAGAACTACAAAAGGGGATTTACTTTATTAAAATTATTAAAGGGGGTCAGATTCTCATTAAAAAAATCATTTTGAATTAATATAATAGGAATTACGCTATGTCAATTTTCGAATATAGACATAAGAAAGATGTTTTTTTAAGAAGAATTTAACAAGAATTAAAAAAAAATCGTATTTTGCACTAGTTTTAACATAAATAATCAATATATAACAACTATGAAAAAGTTATTTAGCATTGCTTTTGTGCTCTTTTTAGGAACTTCCCTATTCGCACAAACAACGGTAACCGGTATTGTAAAAGACGCAAAGTCTGGTGAATCTTTACCTGGAGTAAGTATTAAATTAGTAGGTCATGCTGTAGGGACATCTACAGATTTTGACGGTAAATTCACTCTTAAGGTAGACGAACCTTTGCCTTTTAAATTAGAAGCGTCTTATGTAGGTTACACAGCACTAACTGTAGATGTAACTAAAGACAACATGGATTTAAGTATCTCTTTAAGTGAAGAAAGTAGCCGCTTAGACGAAGTAATTGTGTCGGCTTCTCGAACGCCAGAAAGTATCAGAGAATCGCCAGTAACGGTTGAACGTTTTGATATTAGAGATATCAAAAATACAGCTTCTGTATCATTTTATGATGGTTTAGAAAATCTAAAAGGTGTGCAATTAAACACCAATAGTTTAACGTTTAAATCTGTTAATACACGTGGTTTTGCAACTTTTGCAAACACCCGTTTTGTACAGTTGGTTGATGGTATGGACAATGCCTCTCCAGCCTTAAACTTTGTAATGGGTAACTTGGTAGGTATGTCTGAATTAGATGTAAAATCTGTTGAATTATTACCAGGTGCATCATCTGCATTATATGGTGCCAATGCCTTTAATGGTATTTTATTTATGACTAGTAAAAGTCCGTTCGATTACCAAGGCGTTAGTGTGTACGTTAAATCTGGTTACACCAATCAAAAAGCAGCTGGTAATAATGAATATTGGGATGCTGGTATTCGTATGGCTCATGCTTTTTCTGATAAATTTGCTGCTAAAGTTTCATTTTCTTATTTACAAGGAACTGACTGGATTGCTGCCGATTTTCACGATGTAAACGATGCTTCAAACACATCATCTTCACCAAGCTACGACGGCTTAAATGTTTATGGTGATGAGGTTGCAACTACTTTAGATTTTGATGCTATTGCAGCAGGCGCAGGTCTTGTTTTACCTCCAGGAATGTTAGGCTCATCTAAAGTGGCACGTACAGGTTATAAAGAAAGTGAAATGATAGATCCTAAAGCCGAAAGTGTTAAAGGTGATTTAACATTGGTTTATCGTCCTTTTGCAGATGATTTAGAAGTGATTTATCAAGGTAAAGTTGGTACAGGAAACACCACTTATCAAGGTGCTAATCGCTATAATATAAGAGATTTTATCATGCAACAACATAAATTTGAAGTGCATAATAAAGACTTCTTTGTAAGGGCTTATACCATTACAGAAAGTGCTGGTAATTCTTTCGATTCAAGATTTGCGGCGATCAATTTAAACAGAAGTTGGAAAGGAGATACACAATGGTTTACAGAATATGCGCAAACATATATTGGTGGAAGATTAGGTGCTATTACTGGCACACCAATGTCTGATGCTCAAGCGCATGGTGTAGCGCGTCAGGTTGCCCAAACGGGAGCTTTAATACCAGGAACTGCTGCTTTTAATGCTGGTTTAGCTGAAATAACTTCTGATCCTTCATTATTAACGGGGTCTAAGTTTGTTGATGCTACCAAAATGTCTCAAGTTGAAGGAAATTATAACTTTTCAAATTTAACAGATGTTGCCGAAATTCAAATAGGTGGCTCATGGAGAGAATATGAATTGAATTCTGCAGGTACAATTTTTACCGATAATGATGGCCCAATTACCTATAGTGAATATGGTGCCTATATGCAAGTGATGAAAAAAGTAATGGATGATAAATTAAAATTTACAGGATCTGTTCGTTATGATAAATCTAAAAATTATGATGGTAATTATTCACCACGCGTATCTTTAGTATATTCTGCAGGTGATAGAGGTCAACATAACATTAGAGCGTCTTTCCAAACAGGATTTAGAAATCCAGATACCCAAAGTCAATATATTGGTTTAGATGTTGGAAATGCCCTTTTAGTTGGTTCTGCTCCAGACAATTTAGATCGTTATGAATCTAGACCTTATCCTGTAAGTACAACAGGTCAAGCCATAGGTATGCCTTCAACATTAACAGTTACAGGCAGACAAGGTTATGAAAATGCCTTTTCTTTAGAGTCTGTTATGGCAGGTGCACCTCAAAAATTTAATACACCATTTGTACAACCAGAAAAAATTACAGCTTACGAACTTGGTTATAGAGGCACAATAGGTAATGTATCTATTGATTTAAGCGGTTATTATAATGATTATACTGGTTTTATTGCTCAAAAAACAGTTTTAGCACCTTTATATGGTAAAGCAGATTTTTCTGATTTTGTTCCAGGAACACTTCCTGCACCACTTGCTCTTATAGCTTTATCAAAAGGCGATTATGTACCTTTTAGAACTTACACTAATTCTGCTGGAGATGTTACTTCTTATGGCGTTGGATTAGGCTTAGCTGCTAAAGTTTTCGAAGACTATGACTTTACATTAAATTACTCATACTCTAAATTTAAATTTGATCAAGCTTCAGATCCAGGATTTGAAGCAGGTTTTAACACACCAGAAAACAGTTTAAAAGCTTCTTTTGGAAACCCAGAAGTACTTAAAAACTTTGGATTTAATTTTAGTGTGCGTTATTTTGATTCTTACTTATGGCAAGCTTCATTTGGTAATGGCACAGTACCTGCTGCAACTGTTTTAGATGCGCAATTGTCATATAAATTACCAAGTTGGAACGCTTCTTTAAAATTAGGAGCTAACAACTTAGGAGGTAAAGAATATACACAAGCTTATGGTACAGGTATGATAGGATCTATGTATTTCTTATCTTTCACTGTAAATCCTTAATAAAAAGAACGTTTTAAATACGATAAAAAGCCCCGCATTGCGGGGCTTTTTTTTTGAAGTAAATGCTTTAATCGCCCTTAAATAAATTAATTAAAAACAGGTTTTTATTTCTAAAAAAAAGCACTATTTTTGCAACTTCAAATTAATAAATAATTAAAGGCGTAACGCTAAGTAAAACCCATATTAGTAATGACTAAAGTTACAGGAAAAGTTGCCCAAATTATCGGCCCTGTTTTAGATGTTGAATTTTCATCTGGAGCCGAATTACCTCAAATTTATGATTCTTTAGAAATAACCAAAACAGATGGTACTATTTTAGTATTAGAAGTTGAGCAACATATTGGCGAAGACACTGTGCGCTGTATTGCGATGGATTCTACCGATGGTTTACAAAGAGGTCAAGAAGTTCGCTCTACAGGTAATCCTATTAAAATGCCTATCGGAAATGACATTTACGGGCGTTTGTTTAACGTTACAGGAGACCCTATTGATGGTTTGGTAGCTTTACCAAAAGATGGTAAAAACGGATTGCCAATTCACAGAGATGCGCCAAGATTTGAAGATTTATCAACCGCAACCGAAGTGTTGTTTACTGGTATTAAAGTAATCGATTTAATTGAACCTTATTCTAAAGGTGGTAAAATTGGTTTATTTGGTGGTGCTGGTGTTGGTAAAACGGTATTGATTCAAGAATTGATTAACAATATAGCTAAAGGTCACGGTGGTTTATCCGTATTTGCTGGTGTAGGAGAACGCACACGTGAAGGGAATGACCTTATGCGCGAAATGATAGAAGCTGGTATTATTGAATACGGCGAAGACTTTAACAAGTCTATGGAAGAAGGCAGCTGGGATTTGAGTAAAATTGACATGGAAGGAATGAAAAAGTCTAAAGTAACTTTTGTCTTTGGTCAAATGAACGAGCCTCCTGGAGCACGTGCACGTGTTGCTTTATCAGGATTAACCATAGCCGAATATTTTAGAGATGGCGCTGGCGAAGGTCAAGGTAAAGATGTTCTTTTCTTTGTAGATAATATCTTTAGATTTACACAAGCTGGTTCAGAAGTGTCTGCACTTTTAGGACGTATGCCATCAGCTGTAGGTTATCAACCAACATTAGCTACAGAAATGGGCACAATGCAAGAACGTATTACATCAACAAAAACAGGTTCTATTACGTCGGTTCAAGCCGTTTATGTGCCTGCAGATGATTTAACAGATCCTGCGCCTGCTACAACTTTTGCGCATTTAGATGCCACTACTGTATTGTCTCGTAAAATTGCTGAGTTAGGTATTTATCCAGCGGTTGATCCGTTAGATTCTACTTCACGTATTTTAAATCGTGAGATTTTAGGCGATGAGCATTATGATACAGCACAACGTGTAAAAGAGTTGTTACAACGTTATAAAGAATTACAAGATATCATCGCTATTTTAGGGATGGAAGAGTTAAGTGAAGAAGATAAATTAATCGTTCACCGTGCACGTCGTGCGCAACGTTTCTTATCACAACCTTTCCATGTGGCCGAACAATTTACAGGTATTCCAGGTGTGTTGGTAGATATTAAAGATACTATTAAAGGCTTTAATATGATTATGGATGGCGAATTAGATAAATACCCAGAAGCGGCATTTAACTTACGTGGTTCTATTCAAGATGCTGTTGATGCAGGAGAAAAAATGTTAGCCGAAGCTTAATATTGGTTCATGGTTATTAGTTGATGGTTTCTAGATAACACCACCAACAAATAACAAATAGCCAACAACAAACAATTAAAAGTATGTTTTTAGAAATTGTAACACCCGAAGCCACTTTATGCAAATTAGATGTAACGTCTGTACTTGTGCCTGGTGTTGAAGGCGAATTTCAAATGTTAAATAACCATGCGCCAATAGTGTCTTCTTTAATGAAAGGGGCTGTTAAAATTTATGGTGATGTTGTTATAGATGAAAAATATCAAGATAGATTTACCGATGGTAAAGACAGCGGAAAATGGCTAGCTATAGAAAGTGGTACTATTGAAATGAATGATAATAAAATCATTATTTTAGTAGATTAACAAACTTCTATTAAAACACTAAAAAAGCCTTGATGAATTAATTCATCGAGGCTTTTTTAGTATAATACTGTTTTGTAAATTTATCTAAACAACTTATAAAGATCATTGCCATTGGCAAATAATAGCAAGGCAATTAGAATGATAAAACCAGCTATTTGGGCATATTCTAAAAATTTATCGCTTGGTTTTCTGCGTGTAATAATTTCGAATAAAGTAAAGACCACATGTCCGCCATCAAGAGCTGGAATAGGTAATAAATTCATAAATCCTAAGATTAATGATAAGAAAGCAGTTACGCTCCAAAAGGCTTGCCAATCCCATTCAGATGGAAAGATACTGCCAATAGCAATAAAGCCACCAACGCCTTTATAAGCACCAGTACTTGGATTAAAAATAGCTTTTAACTGTATTACATAACTCAGCATTTTTTCTTTAGATTTATGAAGACCAACGGGGAAAGATTGCAGTAAAGAGTAATCTTTTGTTTCTATTTTATAAATGTTTAATTTTTCTAACTCTTCAAAGGTTGGGCTGTATAAACCTACGCCAAGCATACCCTTATCGTCTATAATTAAATTAAGACTTTCTATTTTTCCATTTCGTTTAACCGTTACAGGGACATCTTGTCCTTTTAAGCTTTGTAAAATGGGTGCAACTTCATCAAAATAACTAATAGGCGTATTATTAATGGCTACAACTTGATCTTTTAATTCTAAACCGCGTTCTAAATTTGGTGAGATTTTAGAAATAGAACCTATAATAAAAGGCAATCGTAAGCCAATAAATCGTTTTTGATCGGCGTCAATTATTTGAGAAATAAAATCGGCGGGAATTGCAATTGTTCTTATAGAACCATCGCGTTCTATAGTGAGTTCTTTACCAAATAATATTTTTAATTGAATGTCAGAAAAGTTTTTGACAGTTTCATTATCGACTTTTAAGATTTTATCGCCATTTTCTAGCCCTAATTTATAACCAATAGAATCTATAATGCTCACACCATCTTTTAAACTGTCATTTGGTAAGAACTTATCGCCATAAGCATAAGCCATACCAATGTAAATAACGATGGCTAGAATAAAGTTTACCGTTACGCCACCCAGCATAATAATTAAACGCTGCCAAGCTGGTTTCGATCTAAATTCCCATGGTTGCGGCGGTAGCTTCATTTGCTCTTTATCCATGCTTTCGTCAATCATTCCAGATATCTTAACATAGCCACCAAGAGGCAACCAGCCTATGCCATATTCTGTACCTCCTTTTTTAAAGCTAAAAAGTTTTTTGCCCCAAGCATCAAAAAACAGGTAGAATTTTTCTACACGGGTTTTGAATAATTTAGCAGGTAAGTAATGCCCAAATTCGTGTAAAACAATTAATAAAGAAAGGCTTAATATAAATTGAGATATTTTTATAAATAATTCCATGTAGTGTCTTCTATATCTTTTAAATGAAGTGCAAATGTACTCTTTTCTGAATAAATTTAGAGGTCATAAAAAAGTCAATAATTTGTTAAAAAATAAGTTTCAATAAATATGTGATGCCAAGAAACTTATAATTGTAAATTTGCGAACTAAATAGTTAAAATGGAATTATTAAAGTTTTTTAAAAAATCATTTCCTACCCTTATTTTTATTGGGATATTTTCTGTTGTATCCATTTTTGTGTTTTATAAAATACAAACACCCGAAACAAAATTGCCTGTATTTAACCCTACCGATGTAAACCCCAGATTGGTTGATGCATCAAAAAGACATGTTAGAAACAGTCATAAAATAGGGGCGTTTAATTTGGTAGATCAAAATGGCGACAGTATCAGTAATGCAACTTATAAAGATAAAATTTATGTAGCCGATTTCTTTTTTACCCGATGCGAATCTATTTGCCCCATAATGACTAATTATATGACACAGGTGCAAGATGTTTATAAAACAGATAGCGAGATTATGTTTTTATCTTTTTCGGTAACACCTAATATTGATAGTATTTCTGTATTAAAAGACTACGCTTTAAAAAATAGCGTGATCGATACTAAGTGGCATTTGGTTACAGGTAATAAAAAAGATATTTATAAACTGGCACGACAATCGTTTTTTGCGGCTTTAGATAAAGGCGATGGTGGCAAACAAGATTTTATCCATACAGAACAATTTGTACTCATCGATAAAAAGCAACAAATAAGAGGTTTTTACGATGGCACAGATAAAATACAGGTAAACAAACTTATTGAAGACATAAAAATTTTAAAAAGCGAATACAGAAAACCCTAACAATTATCATAGTTTGAAGAATTTTTAAATGAGTATATTTGCCCTTATTTATAATGAATCTTAATAATGTCAAAAATAACGGTAGCTAATTTAAAAGTAGGAGAACGTGGTCTCATTGAGCAGGTAGCTATCGAGCATATTCCATTGAATTTACTTGAAATGGGCTGTTTGCCCGGAAAAGAAGTAGAACTCATACAGGTTGCACCGTTTAATGACCCACTTTACATACGGGTCAATGGCAGTCATTTAGCTATTCGCAGAGACGTTGCCGCTAAAATTCAAATTATTAAATTATAGCTTTTTAGAATGAGCAAAGCAAAGATTCTCAAAATAGCCTTGGTCGGAAATCCTAACACTGGCAAGACCTCTTTGTTTAATCAGCTTACCGGATTAAAACAAAATGTAGGTAATTATCCCGGCATTACTGTAGATAGAAAAGAAGGTTTTTTTAATCTTAATGCCACAACGCCTGCTTCTATAATTGATTTGCCCGGAACTTACAGCATTAACCCAACCACTTTAGATGAGAATATTGTTCTAGAAACACTCCTAAATCCAAACGAATCTGAATATCCAGATGTGGTGGTTATGGTTGCCGATGCTGAGAATTTAAAACGAAATTTACTACTCTTTTCTCAGTTAAAAGATTTAGAAATCCCCATTATTTTAGCCATCAATATGGCCGATCAAATGAAAAGGAAAGGCATTTCTATAGATATTGATGCACTTAAAGCCGATTTAGATACAGAAGTTGTTTTGATAAGTGCCCGTAAAAAGATAGGTATAGAGACCCTTAAAAAACTTATTTTAGATTACAAAAATATAAGTACCAAAGCTTTAGATGGATTGTCTATAAAAGTTGATGAAGAATTTTTTGGAGCGCTTCAAAAAACCTACCCCAATAAATCATTGTATCAAGCTTGGCTTACAATAACACAATTTCATAATTTAAAACATCTGAGCATCTCAGAAAAAGAAGCTGCACAAGAATTTTTAAATTGTCATAACAAAGTCAAACATCTTCAGCATAAAGAGACCATTTTAAGATATCAATTAATAAATAATATTTTAAAAAAGGATTATAAAGTAGATCGGCTAAAAGGTACCGATATGCGTGCCAAACTAGACAAAGTGCTTATGCACCGCGTATTTGGGTATGTCATCTTTTTTTTAATACTGTTTGTTATTTTTCAATCAATTTTTGATTGGGCTATTTACCCGATGGATTTTATTGAAAGGATGTTTTTACAACTTAGTAATTGGACAGAAGCGCAGTTATCACCAGGCGTTTTCACAAGTTTAATAGTTAACGGTATTATTCCTGGTTTAGGAGGCATTGCCATTTTTATACCTCAAATTGCTATCTTGTTTTTATTTATCGCCATTTTAGAAGAAACAGGTTATATGAGTCGCGTTGTGTTTTTAATGGATAAAATCATGCGTTTGTTTGGGTTAAGTGGTAAAAGTGTTGTCCCATTAATGTCAGGTACGGCTTGTGCCATTCCGGCTATTATGGCTGCCCGTAATATTAATAGCTGGAAAGAACGCCTAATTACAATCTTGGTAACGCCATTTATAACTTGTTCGGCTAGATTACCTATTTACGCCATTATCATAGCGCTTATAATACCTAATGAGCGCATATTTGGGGTACTCAGTTTACAAGCTACAATACTGATGTTACTCTATTTGGTAGGATTTTTATCAGCAATTATTTCGGCTTTTATTTTAGATAAAACCTTAAAAATTAAAAAACATTCGTTTTTTATTGTAGAGATGCCTAATTATAAATTGCCCTCTCCTAAAAATGTGGCTTATGCCGTTATCGAAAAAACAAAAGCTTTTATTTTTGGCGCTGGGAAAATAATTTTAGCATTGTCAATGGTTTTATGGTTTTTGGCTTCTAATGGGCCTGCTAAATTTAAAAATGCAGAGCAAATAGTAATACAAAATAATCCAGAGTTAAATCAATCAAGTAAAACTTTTTCAAAAAAGCTAGGCTCTTACAAATTACAACATTCGTATATTGGGTATATGGGCCACGCCATTGAACCCATCATAAAACCTCTGGGTTATGATTGGAAAATAGGCATTGCTTTAATTACATCTTTTGCTGCAAGAGAGGTGTTTGTAGGAACATTGGCTACTATTTATAGTGTAGAAAACGAAGGCGATACAGAAACAATTAGAGAACGCATGAAAATGGAAATTAATACAGAAACTGGGAAGCCGCTTTTTGATTTTCCAACAGGCATGTCATTACTTCTGTATTATGTTTTTGCCATGCAATGTATGAGTACTTTAGCTGTTGTAAAACGCGAAACCAATTCTTGGAAGTGGCCTGCGCTTCAACTCTTTTTTATGACAGGTATTGCTTATCTTGTTTCATTTCTGACCTACACCTTTTTATCCTAAAAATTTGAAGCCAAAACGCTTACACAATAACTTAAGTTAAGATCTTTATCGATACACTTTTGATATACATCAATTAATAAAAATGTTCTTATCTTTACCAATTAAACCCACTTAATTTTTAAGGTATGAATTACGGTAAAGAATTTAAACAATACGCAACCAAACAACACGGCATTAGTAGTTTACATTACGACAAGTTGGTTAGTAGTGTGACACCATATATTATAGAAGAACGTCAATTAAACGTAGCACAAATGGATGTGTTTTCGCGTTTAATGATGGATCGCATTATATTTTTAGGCACAGCTATAGACGATCATGTGGCCAATATTATTCAAGCACAATTGCTATTCTTAGAAAGTGTTGATGCTACCAAAGATATTTCTATTTACATCAATTCTCCCGGCGGAGGTGTGTATGCGGGCTTAGGTATGTATGACACGATGCAATTTATTAAACCAGATGTGGCTACTATTTGTACAGGTATGGCCGCTTCTATGGCCGCTGTTTTAATGTGTGCTGGTGCTAAAGGAAAACGTTCGGCTCTACCTCATTCTAGAATTATGATTCACCAACCTTTGGGTGGCGCTCAAGGTCAAGCCAGCGATATCGAAATTACCACTAGAGAAATTTTAAAATTAAAAGGCGAATTGTACGAAATAATTTCAAAACATTCTGGACAAACCCTTAAGAAAGTTGAAAAGGATAGTGATCGCGATTATTGGATGAAAGCCGATGAAGCCAAAACCTATGGCATGATTGACGAAATATTAAAAAGATCTTAAAAAATAAAGATGGCTAAAGAAGAATTAACCTGTTCGTTTTGTGGAAGAAAAAAAGCAGAAACCAATTTATTGATTGCTGGCTTAGATTCGCATATTTGCGATAGATGTATAGAACAGGCACATGGTATAGTGATAGAAGAGACAAATGAATCTGACACAAAAGGCCTAGCTGCTGAACTGATATTAAAAAAACCAAAAGAGATAAAAGAATTTTTAGACCAATACATTATTGGTCAAATTCAATCTAAAAAAGTAATGTCTGTTGCGGTGTATAACCATTACAAACGTTTGCTTCAAAAAACGACAGAAAATGATGTTGAAATAGAAAAAAGTAACATCATTTTGGTTGGCGAAACTGGTACAGGAAAAACACTGATTGCCCGCACCATAGCGCGCATGTTAAATGTGCCATTTGCCATTGTTGATGCCACTGTTTTAACCGAAGCTGGTTATGTGGGCGAAGATGTTGAAACCATTTTAACACGATTATTACAAGCCGCCGATTACAACAAAGAAAAAGCCGAAAAAGGCATTGTGTTTATAGACGAAATAGATAAAATTGCCCGCAAAGGAGACAATCCATCTATCACAAGAGATGTTTCTGGCGAAGGTGTACAACAAGCTTTGCTAAAATTACTCGAAGGAAGTATTGTTAATGTCCCACCAAAAGGCGGTCGCAAACATCCAGATCAAAAATTTATTGAAATCAACACACAAAATATCTTATTTATTGCGGGTGGTGCTTTTGATGGTGTAGATAAAGTCATCAGCAAACGTCTCAATATGCAAGCCGTTGGCTACAGCGCTTCTATAAGTGATCATAAAATTGAAGCCGATAATTTACTGCAATACATCATTCCAAAAGACTTAAAAGACTTTGGTTTAATTCCAGAAATTATTGGGCGTTTACCCGTGTTGTCTTATATGAATCCGCTTGACGCTGATACTTTAAGATCTATTTTAACCGATCCTAAAAATGCCATTACAAAACAATACCAAAAGCTTTTCGATATGGATGGTATCTCACTAAAATTTGAAGAGAGCGCTTTAAAATATATTGTAGGAAAAGCTGTTGAATACAGATTAGGGGCTCGTGGATTGCGTTCGCTTTGCGAAGCTATTTTAACCGACGCCATGTTTGAGATGCCAGGAACCGATACCAAAACTTTAAGTATTTCAAAAAAATACGCCGAACATAAAGTAAACAAATCGACGATTAAAAAGCTAAAAGCAGTTTCTTAAATTCAAGTTTTTTTTAATTGTTGGGATAATTTTTTGCCTGTTTATAAATTAAATGATTGACAGAACCACCATAGATGCTATTTTTCAAGCAGCCCAAGTAGATGAGGTTATAGGTGAGTTTGTACATTTAAAAAAAGCGGGCAGTAATTTTAAAGGCTTAAGTCCGTTTTCTGACGAAAGAACACCATCGTTTATGGTGTCACCTGCCAAACAAATTTGGAAAGATTTTAGTTCGGGTAAAGGTGGTAATGTGGTCACATTTTTAATGGAACACGAGCATTATACCTATCCAGAAGCGCTACGCTATTTAGCCAAAAAGTACAATATTGCCATTGAAGAAACCGAACAGACAGACGAACAAAAGCAAGAAGCCGATGAACGCGAAAGTATGTTTTTGGTTACACAATTTGCCAGCGATTATTTTCACGATAATCTTACCAAATCTACCCAAGGAAAAGCCATTGGTTTAAGTTATTTTGTAGAGCGTGGTTTTACAAATGAGACCATAGAAAAGTTCAGATTGGGTTATGCCATTAATGAGAGCAATGCTTTTACACAAGCTGCTTTAGACAAAGGCTTTAAGTTGGGGTTTTTAGAAAAAACAGGCCTCACAATTGTAAAAGATAACCGTTCTTTCGATCGTTTTAAAGGCCGTGTTATTTTCCCTATTCTCAGTATGAGTGGCCGTGTTTTGGGTTTTGGCGGACGCATTTTAACATCAGATAAAAATGTAGCCAAATACCTTAATTCGCCAGAGAGCGACATCTATCATAAAAGCAAAGTTTTATACGGTATTTACAATGCCAAACAAGCCATAGCCAAAACAGATAATTGTTATTTGGTTGAAGGTTATACCGATGTTATTTCGTTGTATCAAAATGGCATTGAAAATGTGGTATCATCTTCGGGAACAGCTTTAACGCCAGATCAGATCAGGCTTATTAGCCGACTGACAAAAAACATAACCGTTCTTTACGATGGTGATACCGCTGGTATAAAAGCATCGTTTAGAGGGATTGATTTAATACTAGAACAAGGTTTAAACGTTAAAGTATTGACTTTCCCTAATGGCGATGACCCCGATGGTTTTGCACAGAAAAATTCAAACGAAGAATTAAAACACTTTTTAGATACAGAAGCCAAAGATTTTATTTCTTTTAAAGTGTCTTTATTGTTAGAAGAAACGCAAAATGATCCTATTAAAAAAGCGGGACTTATCAGAGATATTGTAGCCAGTATTTCTAAAATTCCCGATATGATTCAGCGGGAAGTTTATGTGCAAGAATGTGCAAGAATAATGACCATTTCAGAAAATGTGTTGTTTAATGAGTTGGCGCAAATAAATAAGAAAAACGGCACAGAAAGTTTAAGAAATTTACGACAAGAACAAAAAAATGCTTTTCAGGTTGTAAAAAAAGAACCGATCTCTAAAATAGACACGCTTTATAATTTAGAACGTGAGATTATTAAAATCTTAGTGCTTTATGGCAATGAAAAAACGGAGTTTGTAGATTATATTAATGTCACAAATACCGATGATACCCAAGCCATAGAAAAACAAATTATCAGCAATACGGTAGCGCAAGAAATTTATCTACAATTGCAAGAAGATGAGATTGAGTTTACAAATCCGTTGTTTAAAAGTATTTATTATGAAATAATTCACCAATTAAATCAGGAGGAAAGTATTTCTTTAGACGCTTTTGTCACACATAAATCGGCAGAGGTTTCTCAAGAAATTACCGATGTTTTGATGGATGATGAAAAACACATTTTAAGCGATTGGCACCGCAAACATATTTATCCCAAAAGTAAAAAAGATTCTTTATCAAAATTGGTAACTGACGCCATTTTAAACCTCCGCCGTATTTTAATAGAACACAAAATTATAGCCCTTCAAAAGGAGGTTCAAGAAGAATCACAAATACAAATCTTAGAAAATGTGGTTAATTATACGCGCCTAAAACAATTGCTCTACGAAAAACTGAATAGGGTAGTTTAAAAAAGAGTGTTCAGTCCCGATAGCTATCGGGATCAGTGTTCAGTTTTATATTTATTTTCGACAACCATTTTTATTAGATAAGTTATAATTCCACTAATAATTCCAGCTAAAATATCTTTCCAATCAAAAGTGCCATGAATACCAAACTACACAGCAAAATCCGATAACAGATACCAAACTGCCAATTGTATCAGCAAAACCGAAATCATTTATCTTATGAGTATAAATATATGGTCTATAAAAAGCGGATAATACAAGACCTGTACCTATTATAGTTATGCCAATAAGTAAATATAAATTTTGTTTTTTACTCATTATTAATTAAAAAATTAAAGATAACTATTTCAATTCCTTCGGAATCACACAAACCGGAATTGGTTCCATTTTATGTTTATTGGCATTATGAAGTCTGGTGTAAATATCGAAAACTTCTTTTTGGCGGTCACTAAAATCAGTAGATTTTGCTTGCGTATCTGCCATTTCCATGGCCCATTCTAGTTCTGGGTACGAAGCCCCAATTTGATCTTCGTCTGTGCGGTCATCTCCCCAAAGCCCGTCGGTTGGTGGTGCTTTAATAATATCTGTGTTAATCCCTAAATAGGTCGCCACGGCATAAACTTCGGTTTTGGTTAAATCGGCAATCGGACTCAAATCTACGCCGCCATCGCCATATTTTGTGTAAAATCCCACGCCAAAATCTTCTACTTTATTACCCGTGCCTGCAACCAAATAGTTGTGTAATCCGGCAAAATAGTACAAAGAAGTCATCCTTAAACGGGCGCGTGTGTTTACCAAAGCCATAAGCCTGTCTTCTTCGTTTTCTATTGCAGGAAAAGCTTTAATTAATCCGTCATACACATCCGATAAGGCCACCTTTTCAAACAGCACTGTATCGTATTTTTGTTGCAACCATTTTATGTGCGCATGGGCACGATCTACCTGATTTTGTGCTTGATGAATGGGCATATCTACACACAAAGTTGGCAATCCCGTTAAGGCGCAAAGTGTTGAAGTTACCGCAGAATCTATACCGCCAGACACGCCAATTACAAAACCTTTGCTATTGGCATGTTGGGCGTAGTCTTTTAACCAGTTAACTATATGATTTGTGATGTTTTCTATCGGCATGTATGAAACTTTTAGTAGTTTTGTGCCCTACAAAAATAGGGATTTAATTATGGTTTTATGAGACTTTTTAAACAGATTGTTTTAAGTGTGGTGTCTATTTTGGCACTTGTAAACTGTACGCCTAAAAACAAATTGGCTGTTGATACTACGGCTATCGCTATAAATTTTAAAGTAGAACGGTTTGACAGTATTTTTTACAACACGCCACCAAATGACTTTGCACGCATAAAAGCCGATTATGGCTATATGTTACCAAATACAACTCCCGATAGTGTGTGGTTGCGTGAGATTGATAATCCCGATTCACAATATTTAGTTGCAGAAGTTCAAAAAATATTTCCTGATTTTTTTGCGGAGACAGAAATGCTCACACAATTATTTAAACATGTAAAATATTATTATCCAAAATTTAAAGCACCAAAAGTTGTGACTTTAATTTCGGATGTAGATTATAACAACAAGGTGATTTTTGCTGATAGTTTATTGTTGATTTCTTTAGATATGTATTTGGGAGAAAATCATTCGGTTTATCAAAATTTTCCAAAATATATTAAATCTAGTTATACAAAGGCTCATTTAAAAGTAGATGTGGCCAAAGCTATTGCCTTAAAAAGTTTGCCTAAACAGACATCAAGAACATTTATAAGTCAGTGTATCCAACAAGGTAAATTAATGTACACAAGCAAGGCTTTTTTACCAAATGCGGCTGACAGTCTTTTATTAGGTTATTCTAAAATGCAACTCAATTGGGCACAGGCAAATCAAGAATTTGTGTGGAAATATTTTGTAGAAAATAACATGATATTTGATACTGATAAAAACTTACTAAAACGTTTTTTAATTGATGCGCCTTTTTCTAAGTTTTATCTAGAAAACGATAAAGACACACCAGGACGTATAGGTGTATTTATAGGGTATAAAATTGTAGAATCTTATATGAATAAGCACAATATGCCCCTTATAAAAATGCTTCAAACACCAAACGAAATACTCTTTAAAAATTCAAAATATAAACCAAGAAACTAATGGCAGTTACGACTTCAAAAATAGAATTCAACGTAAGTTTAGACGAAAATCAAATTCCAGAAAAAATATTATGGACGGCAGAAGATAATAAAATTATTGACGCTGAAACCAATGCTATTTTACTATCGGTTTGGGATAGTAAAAATAGAGAGACTTTAAAGATGGATTTGTGGACAAAAGAGATGCCAGTACACGATATGAAGGTGTTTTTTTACCAAACTTTAAAATCTTTAGCAGACACTTTTCAACGCGCTACTAACGATGAAAAAATGAGCGCCACCATGCACGATTTTTGTGATTTTTTTGCAGAAAAACAGGGGTTAAAAAGCAAAGAAGATTAGGCTTTAGAGCTGGGTGTAAATTGTTGAATTGTTTGAATAATCTGTGTGTAGTCTTGAGGGTTATTCACAAAATCTAATTCAGAAACATCTATAATTAGACTCTCTAAATTTGGTTCAGATTTTATAAAGTTACTGTAACCTTGGTGAATTTTATCTAAATAATTGGCGGTAATATCTTGCTCATAATCACGCCCGCGCTTTTTAATATTTTCTAGCAACCTATCGGTGTTTTGGTAGAGGTACACATACAAATCTGGTTTGGTAATTTCTTTATACATCAAATCAAACATGCGGCGGTATAAATTATATTCTTCGGGTGCTAGAGTAACCTGTGCAAAAATTAGGGATTTAAAAATGTAATAATCAGAAACTATAAAGTTTTTAAACAAATCAAATTGCGCTAAATCATCTGACAATTGTTGGTAACGGTCTGCCAAAAAACTCATTTCAAGCGGAAAAGCATAACGGTCTTTGTCTTTATAAAATTTTGGTAAAAACGGATTGTCGGCAAAGCGTTCTAAAACAGTTTTTGCATTAAAATCGTCTGACATTAAATTAACCAAAGAGGTTTTACCTGCGCCAATATTCCCTTCAATGGCAATGTAATTGTATTTTTCTACTAGAGATACAGGACGCTTTATGGTTTCTTCAATTTTTTCAATGGCCAAATTGTCTTTGCAACCACCTTGTTGTAATTCTATTAAAATTGTTTTTTTAGTAATGGGATGTGTCAAATTAGGAGCGATTTCGGCTAGTGGAATCATCACAAATTTACGGCTTAGCATATCTTTATGTGGCACAACAAGTTTTTTTGATTTGATGATATCATCCTCAAAAAGTAAAATATCAATGTCAATTAATCGCGATTGATAAGCTTTAGAGTCAGATCTAATTCTGCCTATTTTTTGTTCAATATCAAGGAGTTTTTCTAATAAATTTTCTGCCTGTAAACAGGTTGATAATTGCAGACAAATATTTAAGAAATCACCTCCTTTAAAACCCCAAGAGGCCGTCTTATAAACCGATGAAATATTGATAACAGAACCTACACTAATAGCTATTAAATCTACTGCTTTTTGTAGGTTTTTCAGACAGTCTCCTTGATTGCTGCCCAATGATAAATATGCGGTTCTTTGCGTTTTCATTTAAGAAATACAAAATAACTAAAACTATCGCATAAAACTTTATCTTTACAGCGTAACTTATAAACATTATACCTTTTTTATGAATTTTTTTAAAAATATTATATCAACGATTTTGGGTGTTATTATCGCCTTTTTTTTAATGAGCATCATCTTTGTTTTTATTGCTGGCGCTGTGGGTTCCGCTTTTGGCGATGATGCAAAAGTCATCGTAAATACAAATTCAGTTTTAGTCATTAATTTAGAGAACGAAATGCGTGATTTCTATAGTGTTTCAGATCCTTTTGCCGATGCTTTTAGCATGGATAACAACAAAATTTTAAGCCTAAACAAAGTACTTATTGCTTTAGATAATGCAAAAACCGATGACAATATTAAGGGTATTAGTATAGAATCTAAAGGCGTTAGTGCTGGGTTTGCACAAATGTTGGCCATACGCAATAAATTGATAGATTTTAAAACTTCTGGTAAGTTTATTAAGGCTTACGCCGATGGGTATTCTCAAAAAAATTATTACATCAGTTCTGTTGCCGATTCTGTCTTTATAAACCCCATTGGCAATATCGATTTTAAAGGATTATCGGCCGAAATTTTATATTATAAAGATTTTCAAGAAAAGTACGGCATTAAAATGGAAGTGATTCGTCATGGCAAATATAAAAGTGCTGTAGAACCATTTTTAGAAAATAAAATGAGTGTGGCCAATCGTGAGCAAATCACATCTTTTCTAAAATCTATTTGGGAAACAATGCTTACCGATATTGCTATAAGTAGGCATAAAACCACAGCAGAATTAAATGCACTTGCCGATAATTTAGAAGCGAGAAATGTAAAATTGGCCACTAAGAACAACATGATTGATGGCGCTTTGTATTATGACGAATACGAGTCTAAATTAAAACAAGACACAGGGATTGAGGCTTCTAAGAAATTAGAAACAGTAAGCTTAAACGATTATATAAAAAGTGGCAAAGGCCGTATTATTTCTAAAGCTAAAGATAAAATTGCCGTTATTTATGCCGAAGGCGAAATAAAGGATGGCAAAGGAAACGAAAATTACATCGGCCCAGAAACGATGATTAAATATTTAAAAAAAGCACGTAAAAACAAACAAATTAAAGCTGTTGTTCTACGTGTTAATTCACCTGGAGGAAGTGGCTTGGCTTCAGATATTATTTGGCGTGAGATTGAATTGACTAAAAAAGAAAAACCTGTGGTGGTTTCTATGGGGAATTACGCCGCTTCGGGGGGGTATTATATTGCCTGTAATGCCGATAAAATTTTCGCACAACCAAATACCATAACAGGCTCAATAGGTGTGTTTGGCATTGTGCCAAATGCTGCAGGATTTGCTAAAAATATTGGCATCAACACACAGCAAGTAGGTACTAATAAAAAGTCTGAAAATTACGGTTTGTTTAAACCGATGTCAGCCGATTTTAGAACAGAAATCACAGAATATATTGAGAATTTTTATGTCAATTTTGTGACAAAGGTAGCCGAAGGCCGTCATAAAACTTTTGAAGAAATTGATGCCATTGCGCAAGGCCGTGTGTGGACAGGTGAACAAGCTTTGAAAAATGGATTGGTAGATGCTATTGGCAGTTTAGACGATGCGGTTGTTGCGGCAGCAGCACTTGCTGAGACTACCGATTATAAGCGTGTAAACTATCCCAATTTTACAAAAGATTTTAAAGACGCTTTTAAGGATATTCCTTTTGTTAGTTTAAAAGAAAGCCTTAAATCCGAGTTTGGGGCAGAGAATTTTAAGTTATATGAGCAGCTTAAAAGTATAACGCAATTAAACGGAATTCAAGCACGTGTGCCTTTTGTGATGACTGTAAAGTAAATGGCTTGCTATTGGCTGTTGGCCTCTGGCTTTTAGCTGTTAATAAAACGTGTTTGTGAACCTTTCCGTCATTGCGAACGAAATGCAATGAAGTGTGGCAATCTCAATCTAAGAAAGAGATAACCACGTCGTCCTGATAATTCAGGACTCCTCGTTAAGACTTAATTGATTCATTACAACTCCACAAAAGTAATACCTGGGTTGTATTTATCAGAATGAAGTGTTTCTAAAAGGTCTGGATAGCATTCTGTTATCTTTCTGTTGTTGATAGTAGAATTACTGGCTTTTGAATAGACTTCTCCAGCAATAATGCCTTTAATGATGTTGTTGGCTAATAACAATTTAAGTTTCTGTCGTAGCGCTATTTTAATTTTACCTCCAGTTCCCGAAGAACCGTAACCATGAATTATTTTTAGTATGCCAACATCTTGCGATTGGGCAAATTTAAGTTCTCTGTCAAAATTTAATAGTGCTTCTTTAACCAAAGGCAAACCAGCCTCAATATTAATTATGGCTGCTTTCTTAATTTTGAATGCCGATTTAATTTTAATGATAGATAGTGGTTGCGTGCAATAAGGACAAATCAATGCCTCTTTTTTTACAGGATTACCACAAAAATCGCAAGTTTTCATTTGTGTTATTTACTTTCTCTCAAACCGCACAAAACTGTAATCGTAAATGTTTTTAGCATCAGCTTTAAAATCTTGTCGAGACATTTCTTTCCAGATTTTTAAATCTATTTCTGGAAAAAAGACATCGCCATCAAAATCGTGATGAACAAAAGTAAGATCTAACACATCCGCGAAAGCGAGGGCTTGTTGGTAGATATTAGCACCACCCAAAATAAACGGATTGTCATCCGCTTTAGCGATATTAAGCGCATTGGTTAACGAATGAACCACAACACAATTCTGCGCTGTAAAATGCTTGTTTTGGGTAATGATGATGTTTGTGCGGTTGGGTAGGGCTTTGCCTAAAGAGTCAAAAGTTTTGCGTCCCATAATAACGGCATGCCCAGAAGTGGTTTGCTTAAAACGTTTTAAATCGGCCGGAAGATGCCAAATGAGCTGGTTGTCTTTACCCAACACATTATTATTTGCTACAGCTGCTATAATTGTTATCATATTTTTATAGAATTAAAGCGCTTTTAAATCGGTTTTAGAAATCCAGCCAATTTTTCCGTCGGCTAATTTTATTTTTTGCCAAGTACCAACCTGCTCTAAAATAAAAACCTTTGTGCCTTCGTGTAATTCAAAAACTTCGGTACTATTTGGTGTGGGCGCATCTTTAACACTGGCGCTTTGTTTAAAAACAATGGCGGGTTTGTTATTTTGTGCAAAGTCGTAACCTTTATAGGCAAAGGCAAAACTGAATAAGGTTGTAATTAATGCTAAAATAGCCGTAATAAAATACAAACGTTTGCGAGTAGAAACATAAGAAAAGTAATAACTTAAAAATAAAAGGACAAACAAAATACTGGCAGAAATAGCCATTATTGCCCAAGTGTCGAACTTTATAATTTTAATATAATTTTGATCTATGCGTTGTAAAAAAGTTTTAGGCAGCACATCAATTTTATCTATTGTCATACGTTGTGCAAAAGCCAAATTGTATGAAGCATCTTTGTTATTTGGATCTAGCGATAAGGTTTTTTCGTAATAATAAATACTAGGCGCTACTTGATTTAATTTATAATAGGTGTTTGCCATATTGTAATACAGACCAACCGAAGCCGAGTCTTGTGCTTCAATTTTTTTATAAATATCTAAAGCTTCTTGATAAGACTCTTTTTGATATAATGTGTTGGCAGATTCGTATAATTTTTCTGATGTTTGCGCCATTGTTACAGCACTTACAGAACATAAAATGACAACTAAAAACAAAGTTTTTGATGTGAGATTTGACAGATATTTAGAAATCATATATACCATCTTACAATTGTTTGTCTAATGTAGCAATAATACTTTTTGCACGTTCGTAATCGTCTTTCATTTTACCTTCGGTAGATGGTGTATATCTTGCAAAATCGGAATCTTTTAGTAGAGAAATAAACGCGTCTGTAGTTTCTATAGCAATATTTTTTTCTAAAAGAATACTTTTTATTTTTTCTTTACTAATGTCTGATGTTTCTACATGTAATGCCGCTTTTAAATAGTTGTGTAAAGCTTTTTCTAAGGCGATGTAAAAAGCTTCTCTATTGCCAAATTCTTTTTTAGCCGTTGATAAATATTTTCTTGCCAATTTATCGGCTTTACGACGCTTGTTTCCTAAGATGTCATTGGCGCGTTCTTTTTGTTTTTTACCAACCACTATGGCAATAGGGATTAATAAAAATGGTAAAAGCAACCACAAATAAAATTTTGTGGAACCAAAAAAGTCAATTTTTGTAGCCGATGTAAACTCAGTTTTTGTTTGAATATAACGGATATCACCACCGCTATAGGTAATGTTTTGTTTGTTATTTGAATTAACCATATTGCCCGGATTTTTACCATAAGGCGCATCAATTAAAATGTCTGGTGAACTTAAATTGTGGTATTGTTTTTCAACAGGATTAAAATAAGAAAATTCGATTTTAGGAATTTTGTATTTGCCTTTAAACTGGGGCACAATTGTGTATTGATCGTAAATCTTGCCTTGCATGCCACTCAAAGACGTACTTATTTCTTCTTTGTGCTCGGGCTCGTAAACTTCTAGACCGTTTGGTGTGGTTAATTTCGGTAAATCAATCAATTTTAGATTGCCTTTGCCTTGAATTTCAATTTTTATTTGTGATGTTTCGTTTAATTTCAGGGTCGTTTTATCGGATATTACACTAAAATTATAATCGCCCACAGCGCCATTAAAGTTAGCAGGTTTTCCCTCTAAAGGTAATTGTTTTACATCAATGTTTTTTAAGCCTGTAGTAACTACGTAATTAACGTTGTTGTACATCATATTACCAAACAAATCACGTCGCCCAATAGGTACGCCGGCTGTGATTTCGATTTCCATCGGATCAATAATAAGTTTACCCGATTTTTGTGGAATTAAAACCGATTTTTTTACAATAACATATTTATGCGGTTGCCCCTGATAAGTGCCTTGTTGCACCACTAAATTTTTTACATCAATACTTTGGTTCCAAAAACCATTAAAAGCTGGCGATTGGGTTTCTCGTGTGTTTCTAACACTCACCTTATTTACATTGACATATAATTTATACACCACACTAATGCTTTGGCCTACAAACGGATTGTTATTAGAAATATCGGCAACCAAATGAATGTTTTGCGAAGCAACATAACGGGGGTCATTTACATCTTTTGGGATGGCAACAGCATTTGTAACATTTACTTTTAATGTATTCGATTTTATAGTAGCATCATTGTATTCTATACTGGCAGATGCAATTGTTAAATTCCCTTTTTTTGTAGGCTGAATGATATAACTATAACTTAAAGAATATGATGTGCGGCCATTAATCATAGAGAAATTACTAGACTGACTTGGCCCAGCTAAAACGGTAAAATTTTTAAAGTCGGGTGGGGTAAAGTTATCGGCACCTTGTTTGTCAATCGTAAAATCTATTTTTAAACGTTCATTAAGACCTACCTTAAATTTATTGACAGAAGCCTTAAAAGTTACTTGTGCTAAAACAGCATTTGTAACTAAAAGGAAGCCTAATAAGATATGTAATTTTTTAAATTTCATCTACAGCATTTACATTTGCAAGTAACATATTTATTATGATTGTTACCAATCTTTGGCACGTTTTATTTTTTGACCTTTAACGCGTTTGGCATTCATTTTCTTTTGTGTTTTTTTTTCTTCATTATTCATAGCCTCTAGCAATTGTTTCATTTTTTGTGGAGACATTTGCCCTTTTTGAGGCTGTTGGGGTTGTTTTTGTTTGTCTTTATCTTTATCAGACTTGTCCTTATCTTTATTAGGGTCTTTCTTTTCGTCTTTTTTGTCTTTATCGCCGTCCTTATCTTTATCTTTTTTATCCTGATCTTTTTTCTTGTCTTTGTTGTCTTTATTCTTTTCGTCTTTGTTGTCTTTCTTATCTTTATTCTTATCCTTATCGTCTTTATTTTTCTTTTCTTCGTCCAATTTTTTTTGTAATAATTTTTGAGCTAAGGCTAAATTGTAACGCGTATCTTCGTCTAAAGGATTGTTTCTAAGCGAATTTTTAAAAGCTTGAACGGCCTTGCTGTACTGTTTTTGCTCCATTTGTAAATCGCCTATGTTGTGATAAGCATTGGCTTTATCTAATTTTGATGTTGCTGTTTTGGCGTTGAGTTCAAATTGAGGCAAAGCATCCTTATAATTTTTTTGCTTATAAATGGCATTACCTAAATTAAAACTAGCTTTGTTGTAGGTGCTGTTTTTATCTAAAGCCTTTTTATAGAGTGCTTGCGCTTCGCTGTAATTTTCGGCTTCATATTGTTTGTTGCCTGCGCGTAAAAATACGCGCGCTTGTGCCTTTTCTAAGGTGTTTTCTTTTTGCTTTTGTGCAAATGTCACACAGCTAAAACTTATAAATATAAGGACGATTAATTTTCTCATTTCGATTCGTTAAATAAATCTATTTTTTTAAGCCAATATGTTTTTTTCTCTAGCATAAAACTGTCGAAAAATAAAAACAGAATTGCAAAAGCAATAAACCATTGAAATTGGTCTTTATAATCTGAAAATTGTTTGGTTTCAAATTCACTTTTTTGTGCATTTATAATAACATCTTTCATGAAATCTACTGGCGTATCTGTAATATTGCCATCAACATAAGCGCCATTGCCTTCTTTGGCGATGCTTGTAAGCACATCGGCATGGCGTTTAGAAATCACCACATCTCCTTTTTCATCTTTTTTATAGCCATTAAAAATACCATTAATACGCATCGGAATAGGTTTGCCATCTTCTGTCCCAATGCCTATGGTAAAAGTTTTTATCCCTAATTCGCCCGCTTTTTTAGCCAATTCAAGGGTGTTGCTTTCGTGATCTTCACCATCCGACAGGATAACCAAATATTTATTTGTTTGGTCTTTGTTATCGTAAAAAGTTAAGGCCCGATTAATAGCTTCGTTAATGGCAGTTCCCTGCGATGACACCATATCTGGATTGGCATTCTGCAAAAACATTTTAGCGGCTGCCAAATCTGTAGTAATGGGTAATAGCGGATAAGAATTACCAGCATAAACAATTATGCCTACACGGTCACTACCTAATTTATCTATTATTTTTGTGATGATTTGTTTGGCTTTCTCTAACCTGTTTGGCGCAATATCTTCGGCCAACATACTTTTAGAAACATCTAAGGCAAAAACCACATCAACACCTTCGCGTTTTACAGTTTTTAATTTGATACCCATTTTTGGATTTACAAGTGCAATTGTAATAAAAGCAAGTGCCAAGCTGACACTTAACATCTTTAAAACAGATTTAAATAAAGAAGTGTCTGGACTTAATTTTGCTAATAAATTTGAAGTTGCAAAGGCTTTTTGTCGGCGTTTTTTTACCCAAAGTGACAGCATAAAAATAAGAACCACTACGGGTATTACCAGTAGTAAATAAAAATAAGTTGGTTCTTCTAATCTGTACATTTTTTATTAATAATTTTATTTGTGTTATACCAAACTTCTAAAAAGTGTCAATCTTAATACAGTTTCTAACAATAAAAATAAGCCTGCTAATAATGTTAATAAGCGATATTTTTCCGAATAATTATAATATTTAAATTCTTCTATTTTTGTTGTTTCTAATTTGTTTATCTCTTCGTAAATAGCCGATAAACTTTTATTATCGGTAGCTCTAAAATATTTTCCTTCGGTTTGTGTGGCTATGAATTTAAGCAAATCTTCGTCTATTTCTACTTTGGCATAATCGAATTTTAATTCCCCATTTATATCTTTAGCAACAGGAAATAAAGCCATACCATTTGTGCCTAATCCAATGGTGTACACTTTTATGCCTAAATTTTTTGCCATTTCTGAGGCTGTTCTCGGATCGACAAATCCTGTGTTATTCACACCATCTGTCAATAAAATAATAACTTTACTTTTAGCCTTGCTGTCTTTTAATCGGTTAACCGCAGAACCCAATCCCATGCCAATGGCAGTACCACCTTCAAGCTCACCCCAATGGAGGTTTTGGATGGTATTTATAACAATGCGTTTGTCGCTCGTAATAGGTGTTTGCGTAAAACTTTCGCCCGCATAAACCACAATGCCAAAGCGGTCGTTAGGTCTTTCGTTTACAAAACGTTCTGCTACTTGTTTAAGAGCTTCTAAACGGTTTGGTTTTAAATCGCGGGCCAACATACTTGCCGACACATCAATAGCCATAACAATATCAATACCTCTAACTGTTTTAGTTTTTTTACTAACGGCTACATTGCGTGGTCTCGCTAAGGCGATAATAAGTAAGCTCAAAGCAATTAATCTAAACACATATAATATGGGTTTTAATTTTGGCAGTATGGATTGGTACTGTTTAAAAGCTTGAATATTTGATATTTTTAAAGTGGCTTGGTCACTTTTTCTGTTTTTAAAAAACCAAAAACCAAGCAAAGGAATACTTATCAATAACCATAAAAATCCTGGATTTGTAAATTCAAAGTTATTCATCTGCGTCCTCCTTTTTTTCTTTAGGTTTTAATCCATTTAAAATATATTCGGCCACCAATCTGTCGGCTTCAGATTGTGATAAATCTGGTTTGTATTTTGCGAATTTTACCAAATCGGCTGCTTTTAAAAGGGCACTTAATTTGGCAATGGTTTCTTTGTCAATATTTAATTTGCTAGAACTGTTAAAATCTGTAATGGTTGTAAGTAATTCATTTGTAGTAGATTCTAAAGCGGGGATGTGCAAATCGGCTTCTATATAGCGTCTGATGATCTCGGTAAGTTCTATATAAAAATCCTTAAGTTTTTGAGCTTTAATCAACTGTTTGCCATCTAACGTTTTTAAACTGTTCATCGCAATTATAAATGGTGGAATGGCGGGTTTTTCTATGAGCTTCACTACTTTTTTACGCAATAAAAAGTACAAACCAATAGCCATTAAAATTAAAACACCAACAATCCACCACAAATAAGGGCGGGCGTCTATTAATGCAAAAGGTTCTTTTTGAATGTCTTTTATTGGAAATAATTTTTGTTTTGTAGTATCTACTTTTACAGTAGCTACATTTATAACAACAGAATCGGTTAAATAGAATTTTTTATCAATCAGCACTTTTTGTTGTGGAATAACCCATTTGCCGCTGTCAAAACTCGTCAATTTAAATTTTTTGATAAGTCTGTTTGTAAGCGTGTCAATAGGTAAAGATTCTACAACTTCAATTTTACCGAGACTATCTTTTAATATAGGAAAGACAATATCTGTAGCATTTAACACACTTATGCTGAAATTAAATTGTTCGCCTATGCGGATAGAAGTTGTATCAGAAATGACCTCTATTGTGGGGTTTTCTTGCGAAAATCCATAAAAGGATAGAAATAAAAACACCAATATGTATAATTTTTTTTGCATTATCTAGCGCCCTTGTTTTTAAAATAAAGCAATAATTTTTTCACATAACTCTCATTGGTTTCTGTATTTATAAAACCAGCACCACTGCGCTTAAAAGCATTTTCGAAATAGTCTTTGCTTTTAAGATAGTGTGCCTTGTAGGCTGTTCTTACTTTTTTAGAAGCGGTATTTACCAAAAGAATTTCTTGGGTTTCGGCATCTTGAACAGGTACCATACCTATATTTGGAATTTCGGCTTCGTGTTTGTCAAAAATGCGGATACCTGTTATGTCGTGTTTGTTGCCAACAATTTTGAGTGTATGTTCGTAATCATCATCAATAAAATCGGATAAAATAAAAAGGATGACTTTCTTTTTAGAAACATTAGACAAAAATTTTAGCGCTACAGTAATGTCAGTTTTTCTGCTTTTGGGATGAAATTCTACAAGCTCTCTGATAATGCGCAATACATGAGAACGTCCTTTTTTTGGCGGAATATACAATTCGATGTCATCAGAAAATAAAAGCAAGCCGACTTTATCATTATTTTGAGTTGCCGAAAAAGCCAAGGTGGCAGCAATTTCTGTAATGACTTCTTTTTTAAACAATTCTGTTGTGCCAAAATATTCAGAATTACTTACGTCAACCATGAGCATCATGGTGAGTTCGCGTTCTTCTTCAAATACTTTTACAAAAGGTTCGTTATAACGTGCGGTAACATTCCAATCGATATTTCTGATATCATCACCATAACTGTATTGTCTCACTTCGCTAAAAGTCATCCCACGTCCTTTAAAAGAACTGTGATATTCGCCAGAGAAAATATGATCAGACAAGCGTCTGGTCTTAATTTCTATCTTACGAACTTTTTTGAGAATATCTTTAGTTTCCATTAGAATTATTGTGATGTTTCTGCTTATAAACAGTAAATCATTAATCTTAGTAAGTTGGTCTTTGCTTGACTAAAATCTAGGGTACTTCAACTTGATTGAGAATTTTTTGAACAATATCCTCAGATGTGATGTTCTCGGCTTCAGCCTCATAAGTCACACCAATGCGGTGACGCAAAACGTCAAGAGCAACAGCACGTACATCTTCTGGAATGACGTAACCTCTGTGTTTTATAAAAGTATAACATTTGGTAGCCATTGCTAAATTTATAGAGCCCCTAGGTGAGGCGCCAAAGCTTATAAGAGGCTTAAGTTCTGCTAAGCCAAATTTTTCTGGATAACGAGTGGCGAAAATAATGTCTAAGATGTATTTTTCTATTTTCTCATCCATATACACCTCTTTAATGACTTCGCGCGCATTTAAAATTTGCTTTACAGAAACTACAGAATTAACTTTAGGAAAACTATTATTCAGATTCTGACGCATGATAAGTTGCTCCTCTTTTACGGCTGGATAGTCAATCACAGTTTTTAACATAAACCTATCAATTTGTGCTTCGGGCAGCGGATACGTCCCTTCTTGTTCGATTGGGTTTTGCGTAGCCATCACCAAAAAAGGTTCTTCTAATTTAAAAGTGGTATCGCCAATAGTTATTTGACGTTCTTGCATGGCTTCTAATAATGCCGATTGCACTTTAGCTGGGGCACGATTTATCTCATCTGCCAATACAAAATTTGCGAAAATAGGCCCTTTTTTAATGGTGAATTTGTTGTCTTTAATGTTGTAAATCATTGTGCCTGTAATATCTGCAGGTAGTAAATCTGGTGTAAATTGCACACGGCTAAAAGATCCATCAATGGCTTTAGCAAGTGTATTAATGGCTAGAGTTTTTGCCAAACCCGGCACACCTTCTAAAAGAATATGACCATTTCCTAATAAACCTATTAATAAACGTTCTATCATGTGCTTTTGCCCCACAATAACTTTATTCATTTCTAGGGTTAACAATTCAACAAAGGCGCTTTCTTTTTCTATTTTTTCATTAATAGCGCTTATATCAATTTGTGTGTTTTGCTCTTCCATTTATATGCTTTTTAGTTTCTGTTTTTTTATTGGTGAACAAAAATACTATTTAATAAATACAGCTGTTGTTAAAATTTGGTTAAAGCTAATAAGTGTAATTAATATTTTAGTGAAAATTTAATGAATATCTTAAAAAGATATGAATTATCAGTATAATTAATTATATTTGTTAAAATAATGTTAACATTATCTTGTTTATGATAAATAAAATGTAAACATTTGCCAACTTTAAATTATATCAATTAAAATTTTAGTATGAAAACAAAATTACTTATCAAAAAGACTTTTTTGTTCTTTTTATTTATGCTTCCAATAAGCATAATGGCACAATCTGTAAATGGTAAAGTTACAGATGTTAAAGGAAATGCTATTCCGTTTGCAACAGTTGTTGAAAAGGGAACAACAAACGGTACTACAACCGATGATAATGGTGCTTTTACTTTAAATGTATCTAAGTTGCCAGCAACTATTAGTATCTCATCTGTGGGGTATGTTACTAAAACAGTAACGACAAATGATACTGTAACTGTAATTTTACAAGAAGAAAATGTAGGTTTAGACGAGGTTGTTTTAACTGGTAACCGTGCAAAACCTAGAACTATTTTAGATTCTTCTGTGCCAATTGACAATATTAGTGTTAAAGACATGGTGAGTAGCGGTCAAGCTTCTGTAGACCAAATGCTGACTTACAAGATCCCTTCTTATAATTCTAGCAATCAAACAATTTCTGATGCCACAGCGCATTTTGATCCAGCCGATTTACGTGGTTTAGGTCCAAGTAGAACATTGGTATTGGTAAACGGAAAACGTAAAAATCAAAGTGCTTTGGTTTACATCAATGACACCCCTGGAAAAGGTGAAGTGGGTACAGATATGAAAAGTATCCCTACAGCTGCCATAGATCATATAGAAGTTTTAAGAGATGGCGCATCTGCACAATATGGTTCTGATGCCATTGCGGGCGTGGTAAACATCGTCTTAAAAAAGAATGTTGATTTTACACAAGTTAATGTAAACTCTGGTGTCACTTCAAAAGGTGATGGTTTTAGCGTTGGCGCCGATTTAAATACAACGCTTCAAATGAATGGAGGCGGATTTATTAACTTATCATTAGGGGCTTACCGTCAGAGTCTTACAAATAGAGCTGGTACGCCTGGAGGCGATGGCTTATTTGGTGTTATTTTTGGAGATCCAGCAATTCTTAATGGTACTTTACCTTGGTTGCAAGAAAATCCAGATATGGGCATGACTATTGGTCAGCCAGAAATTTCAAAAGGAGAAGTTTTTTATAATTCTGAAATACCATTTAAAAATGGAAAAGGTAAATTTTATTCTTACGGTGGATTAACATTCCGTCAAGGAAAAAGTTTTGCTCTATACAGAACCCCTTATTGGGTGCCAGATCCATTTAATTTATTACACAATGCTGGTGATACATATCAAGGATTTCAACCAACTTTCGAAACCAATATTAAAGATAATACAAACGTAGCTGGTTTTAGTTTTGATGCGAATGAATACAAAATAGATATTAGCGGGACTTTTGGTAGAAATGCTGTAGATTATACCGTTGCTAATTCTTTAAACCCAGATTTAGGTGCTGCTAGTCCTACTAGTTTTGATGTAGGCGCTTACCGTTTTAGCAACATTATTGGTAATGTTGATGTGAGCAGAAGTTACGGCGATTTTAGCTGGGCTTTGGGAGCAGAAATTAAAAGCGAACGTTTTATTGCGCTTGCAGGTCAAGAAGAATCTTATATTGGAGGAGGTGTGCAATCATTTCCTGGTGTACAACCTAGCAACGCTGTTAATGCAACCAGATCTAGTGCAGGTGCTTATTTAAACGTTGATTGGGATATCAGCAAAGCATTTTTAATTAGTGGCGCTGTTCGTTATGAGAACTTTAGTGATTTTGGCGACAACACTTCATGGAAAGTGAGTAGCCGTTATAAAATTTCTGATGAAACTGTTATTAGAGGTTCTTATAGTACTGGATTTAGAGCACCAGCTTTACATCAAATTTATTTGAGTAATATTCAGACTTTAGTATCTGGTGGAACCATATCAAATCAAGGAACATTTAACAATGTGAGCCCTGTTTTAAGAGATGGTCTAGGTGTGCCTCAATTGCATGCAGAGACATCTGATAATTTCTCGGCTGGTTTTACTTACAAACCTTCAAGAGATGTTAACTTTTCAGTAGATATTTACAATGTAAAAGTACATGACCGTGTATTATTTACAGGTGAAATAGGTTTTGATGGCGATGATTCAACCATTAATCCTGTAGAAGAAATATTAAATGATTTTAGTGTCACCAGTATTAAATTCTTTATCAATGCTGTAAACACAAAAACCAATGGGGTTGATTTTGTAGCCAATTTCAATAATTTCGATTTTGCTGCGGGTAAATTAGATGTTAATATAGCCGCCAATTTTAACAAAACAAGTATTGTTGGCGCTATCGGAACACCTGCTGTTTTAGCGGCCAATGGGTACGAAATTTTTAACCGTAAAGAACAATCAAGAATTACGTCTTCTAGACCAAAAACCAAAGTAATAGTTGGTTTAGATTATGCGAAAGATAAATTTACTGCCAATTTAAACAACACTTATTTTGGTGAAGTTACTTGGCAACATGCTTCAGACCTAGACAAAGATCAAACTTTTTCTGGGAAAGTTATTACTGATTTGATTTTAGGCTATGCTTTTACAGATAAAGTAAGTGCTAGTTTTACTGTAAATAACTTATTAAATGTGTATCCCGATGTTATAGATACCAAAGGAGATTTTGTAACCGACCTTGGTGGTCGTTTTAAATACCCTTGGGAAGTAAATCAGTTTGGATTTAACGGTACCATATTTAAAGCTGGATTGACTTATAAATTTTAAAAGTCACAGTTGATTTTAAAACTAAAAACCCCGAGCCATTTGGCTCGGGGTTTTTGTTTGATAATGTATTGTAAATTTTAGTATTGCTCTTTTTTATTGGGGAAGTCAGTAGATTTCACATCTTTAATGTAGTTTTTAAATGCCTCACTCATTTCATCGAATAAATTGGCATAGCGTCTTAAAAAACGTGGGCTAAATTCTTGTGTCATGCCCAACATATCGTGGGTTACCAAAACCTGACCGTCAACACCACCACCAGCGCCAATACCTATTATAGGAATGCGCAAACTTTTAGCCACTTCTTCGGCTAGTTTTGCGGGTACTTTTTCTATAACTATGGCAAAACAACCCAATTCTTGTAAAAGCAGGGCATCTTGTTTTAGTTTTTCTGCTTCAGCTTCTTTTTTAGCACGCACGGTATAAGTACCAAATTTATAAATAGATTGTGGCGTCAAACCCAAATGTCCCATTACTGGGATACCTGCCGATAAAATGCGCGTGATAGATTCGCTAATTTCGCTACCGCCTTCTAATTTTACAGCATGACCGCCAGATTCTTTCATAATTCTGATTGAGGATTCTAATGCCTGTCTTGAATTGCCTTGATAGGTGCCAAAAGGCAAATCTACCACTACCAAACAATGCTCAATAGCACGAATAACTGATGAGGCATGATAAATCATTTGGTCTAAAGTTATGGGCAATGTGGTCTCATGACCAGCCATAACATTTGAAGCCGAATCGCCCACCAAGATAATATCAATACCAGAATTGTCAACAATTTTTGCCATGGTATAATCATACGAGGTAAGCATCGCTATTTTCTCGCCATTAGCCTTCATTTCTAATAAAGATTTAATGGTGATGCGTTTGTATAGTTTTTTTGCAGAAGACATAGGCTATTTTTTAGAAAGTAAATGTAGTAATTTATATTATTTTCATTCCAAAATAATAATACTTATAAATAAAATATTTTTAGAAATGACTTTTTTGTGCTTTGTTTTTTAATTCTTATCAAATAAATTCAATAAATATTTTGTAAAAAATGCAAACTAGAAATCTATAAAAAAGCTCTTTTTCGTCTATTCTTAAATACAAATGCTGTAATGGGAAGTTTTAGGGGCTGAAAAAGGCCGTTTTTTCATTTTTGCAAAAAATGCAAAAAACAGGGATTTCCGCTAGAAAACTAGCGATTTCGCTAGATTGAAAATTACCTAAAAACGCTAGTCTTTTTTTTTGGAGGTTTATTAATAAATGTTTTACTTTGGATAGTTTAAAAAATAAAAAACCTCTGTTGCTTATGGTTGCAGAGAAACGTATGATTTCGAAATACAATTGTTTAACTTTAAAAACCTTAAAATTATTATGACTTTTAACGAACGAAAAAAGAACTTAGACTATCTATTATATCTCTTAGAACAAAACAGATTGTGCTCTTTAGAGGCTATTGCCAATAAATTTGGCTGTAGTAAAAAAACAATTCATAGAATGCTTGATGAGTTGCGTAATGAAGATTATATAATTGTATATGATAGATATAATAAAAAATATTTTTTAGAAAAATAATTTACACGGACAAAATTTGGCCGTGTAAGCATATACATTTGTAAAGGATTACATAATACATTAATAAATTGTTTAACTTTAAATTTTAAAAAATGAAAAAAAAATTAAATCTTACCCAGACTTTTATATTGTTATTTTCTGTAGCAACTCTTATTTTAAGTTGTTCTAGCGGGGAAACAAATAATATAGTTGGGGAATCCGTAGTTGAAAATTTAAACACTTTGGCAAATAGGCAGTTAATTACGGATTTATTCACTAAAGGTACAAGTGTAAATAAAAAACTAGAAGAGTTAAGTAAAAATTCAAAATTTTCTAAAAACTCTGGTGTTGAAATGAATATTGAAGAATTATTGACTGAATATCAAGAATGTTCTAGCTGTTCTACTGAATACAAAAACTTTCTCATCCCTTTTTTTCGAGAGGTTATTGATTTGAATTTTGAAAGTGATATAATTTCTAAAATTGAGGAATACGAATTAAGTTTAGAACAATCTAATTTAAATGATATTAGCAAAGATAATTTAAGATTTATACTTTTTAGTTTTAAGGAAGCTGCTACATATGTTGTAGAAAATCCTAATACTGTAAAAACTACTTTAGGAAAAGTTAGTGAAGTTGGTTGTGGTAGAGCACTTAGTGAAGGTCTTGTAGGTGGTTTTGTAGCAGGTTGTGTTCAAGGGGGAATTGCTGGTGCTGGTGGCGGTACAGTTGTTCTTCCAGTGATTGGAACCGTAACTGGCGCTGTAGCAGGCTGTGTGGGCGGAGGTGCTGTGGGAGCAGTCGTTTCTGGATTTACATCGTGGCTTTGGTGTGCTGTAAAATAATTTGAATATGAATAAACTATACAAAAGAATTTTAATGGTTATTTTTATTTCTTTGATTCACTATATAACTATAGAATTATTAAATGAAAAAAAATTATTTGATTTTTCTGATACTAATACAATTGGAAGACTAACTTTATCTTTGGTAGTAGCTATTATTATTGTGTTAACCGTAAAATCCAAGAAAACCTCATGACAAGGTATATAAAAGATAACAGTAAAACATGAACTATAAAGTTTGCGATTTTCCGCTATCTTTATTGTTAAACTTAAAATAATACTATTTTACCCTGTTATGTTTCATATAAAATGCCAATGGATTACCTATATTTAATGGAGTATTATTAAATTACAATTAATAACAGTTATATTTCATAAAACCAAAAATTAATAATTTTTGGTTTTATGAATTTATGATTGCCAAAATTTTTATAGTAATTTTAATGACCTCTCATTTGGCTCAAATAATAGCCTTAAGATTTCCGAATTGTGCCACGTTTAAAATCATTGATGGAAAAATTGAAAAGATTGTTTCTTTGGTAAAAGACCTTCTTTAATTTCTGTTTTTAAAAATGAAGGAAAAAGCATTGGTGCCAATTCTTTTACAGGTTTAAATAAGAGCGATTTGTCAACAGTTTTTTGTTTTATAAACGGAATCGTACTGTTTATTTGGTTAAAGAATAATAAGATAAAACTTAATATGATGGCTATTTTTAAAACCCCAAAAACAGCGCCAAAAATTTTATTTGCTAAACCTAAAGCAATTGTTTCTGCCATTTTAGTTAAAAATTTACCTAGCAAAGAGACAAGAATAATAATGGCTAAAAACGTAATTGAAAATGCTGCAATTTGAATGTATTTTTCATCCCAACTCACATGTTCTTTCAGCATATCTGAAGCAAAAAAAGAAAAATTCATGGCGCCATAAATACCGCCAACCAATGCCAGAAGAGAGGCTACTTCAATAAAGAAGCCTTTCATAAAACCCCTTACCAACCCAAATAGAAGGAAAACACTTATAATAATATCTATTGTATTCATGTGTCTTTTTTTTTACAAATATACTGTTTTAGGTTACAAAAATCACTTTTATAGGAAGCTCTAAATAGACCAATATTTTTTTAGTAAGCTTAAGGTTCATACCATTTACAGCATCGGCATAGCCAATAAGTTGCTGGTGGTGTTCGGGGTATGGTTTACCCGATTTATAATCGATAATAACAGCTTCTTTACCTTTAATAACCAACCTATCTAATCGTAATATTTCTTTGTCTTTTGTAACAATTTCACACTCATTATAAACGGTATTGTTCGGTGAAAAATATTTTTTCAAATCGGGATGATTGACCATTTCTGTGATGGTATTTTTAAACTTTAGCGCTTCATCCAACGTTATTTTTCCTGTTTTTTGGAAGGTATTTATAGCTGAATCTATATCGTCTGCCGTTTTAATTTCAGCCAATATATCGTGTAATAAAGTACCGTGAATGGCAGCCTCTTGTTGTGGATTATTCCAATATTTTGAAGCATTAGGCACTATGTAAATATTGTGCGATTTCCAATCGGTCGAAATGTATTTAGATTCAAAAGATGTTGTTTCTTCTGTTTTATCGGTTTTACTTTTTGGACGTTCTACGTTGCCAAAAGTATAGGTGTTGTTAGCAGGTTGATAAAGCGCATTTGTTTTTAAATAATCTTCAAAAACGGCACCATAAGTAATGCTTTTGGCTGTACTTGAACTGTGTTCTGTAACAATATACAACTGCTCAACAGCACGGGTTAAGCCCACATATAGCAGGTTTATATTATCGAGTTCTAAGGCTTCTTTTTTACGACTATAAATTTGCTGACCAACAGTATCGGTTTGTTCTAATTTTGGACCGCCATCCATAAGTAGTGTTTCAAAATCATTAAAATCTGATGGCATTTTTGGGCTGTACCATTCTAAAGGTTTTATTTCTCTGTGAATGGTTACATTGTTTGGGAAAATAACCACAGGAAATTCCAATCCTTTGGCTTTATGGATGGTTAATATCTGGACAGCATTATCGTTTTTTGGTGAGACGATGCTTAAACTAGATTTATTGCTCTCAAAATAGGCTAAAAAATGAGAAACACCTCCTTTGTTTTGTTGTTCAAATTTTAAAACTTCATCTAGAAAAAACTGAATAAAAGCATCAGATTTTTCTACCAAACTAAAGCTACGAACCAGATAAGCAACAGATTGGTATAAAGACATTTCATTAAACTGATTGTCAGAGAAATCGATATCTAACTCTTTTAGTTTGACAAACAGGTCTTTTTTAGAAACAGATAAAAATCCGTTAATAAAATCGTGTATTTGAATGCTGCTTTTAAGATGTTCGTGCAAAAAGATAAGTGCATCCGCCAAGGCTTTTTTGTTGCTGTCTTGAGATAAATAACTCAGAAAATTAATGATAAAATTTACTTTTGTGGCGTTGCACATCAGCAAAGATTCCGATGTCATAATGTTAATGCCTTGCGCCGTTAGGTTTTCGGCAATAGCGGCGCCATCTTTTTTACTACGCACCAAAATACAGACGTCGCCTAGCGTGTAATCATTTTTTAAATTTTGTAGGGTCTTTATAATGGTATTTGCATAAGCATCGCTTTTATCTTCTCCTTTTAAACCTTTTTCTAAAAAGTCGATTTGAACATAACCACCAATTTTTTTAGTTGTCTTTTGCGAATTTTCATTTTCGTATAAAGAACGATGTGTTGGGTTTGATAAAAATTTAGAAGCATTTTTAAAAAAGGCATTGTTAAAATTCACCACTTCGCTAAAACTTCTGAAATTGGTTTCTAAAACTTCAATTTTTTTAGGAATAAAAAAAGGATTTTCGGCAACGGTTTCATCTTTATTAATTTTAGAAGCCAAGCTGATAAACTGTTGTGCTTCGCCACCACGCCATCTGTAAATAGATTGTTTGGCATCGCCCACTAAAAACAAACTGCTGTCGGGTTGATGTAGGGCGTTGGCAATGAGTGGCACTAAGTTTTCCCACTGAAAAGTTGATGTGTCTTGCATTTCGTCAATAAAAAAATGAGAGAATTTTTCACCAATTTTTTCATAAATAAAAGGCACAGGTTCGTTTTTTATATGTTTTCTGATGATGTTGTTGAACTCTGAATTTAACCGAATATTATTGTCGATTTTATAGCTATCTAAACAAATTTTTAACGCGCTTAAAACCGATAACGGAATAAGATTTTTTAATATTAAATTGAACAAAACATAAGATTTGTATTGCGTGGTAAATAATTCTTCAATCTTAAAATATAGGCTTTTTAGTTCTTCTGATTGTGATTCAATAGCTTGTTTGTCTTCTTCAGACGCTTTAGCACTGCACCAAGTATCTTTTGCAATGCTTTTTGAAAGGCGGCCTTCAAAAGTAATAGTGTCAAAGTTTTTATCTGTGATTTTTGAAATAAAACTAGGAAAATCACCTCCACCAGCATAGGAACTATTCGGAATGCCAATATTCTTAATAATATAGAGTCCTTCTTGCCCTAACTTTAAAATCTCTTTTTCAAAAGTGTCATTTTGCTTTTTTAATTTTTCGTGTAGTTCTAAATAATCGGGACCTTTTTTATTTTTTATTTTGTCTAATTCGGTAAGCGCACTGTCGTCAACCAAGAGTTTTGAAATGGCATTAAGGGCAAAACTCACATCCCAAGTTTCGTCTTTTTGCCATTTGTAGAGGGCGAAAAGGAGCAAGGTTTTTGTCAATTCTTTATCAATGCCAATTTTAGACATTAAAAGTTCAACGGTTTCTTCAAGGATGGTTTTGGTGTTTAATGCGACTTCAAAATTAAGAGACAGGCCTAAGTCAAAAGAAAAATTCCGAATAATTTTATAAGTAAAACTGTCTATTGTTGTAATAGCAAAAGCCGCATAATTATTGATAATTTCACGCAATGCAATAGCAGCTCTTTTTTGTAGAACTTCTTTATTTATAGAAATTTCTTGGCATAGCAAATCGGACATATCATTAAAGTCACCATCCGCGAAAGCGCGCAAATTATTTAAAATCCGCTCTTTCATCTCGTTTGCAGCCTTATTTGTAAAAGTAATGGCGAGAATCTGCTTAAATTTATAAGCATCTTGCGTTTTCAAAATAATTTTGAGATACTCTTTTACAAGGGTAAAGGTTTTGCCACTTCCGGCAGAGGCATTGTAAACTTGAAAAGTGGATAGATTTTGCACGAAATAATTTTATGCAAATTACATTTTTTTTGCAAATTTAACTTAGGAAGTTAAGATAATCCAACATCCATAGTCATCATGATAATAAAGCCTGCAATAAAGCCCATCGTTGCAATATCTGTGTATTTGTCTTGTTGCGTTTCGGGTATAACTTCTTCTACCACAACAAAAATCATGGCACCTGCTGCAAAGGCTAATGCATAAGGTAAAATGGGCTTAAAAGATAGCACTGCCCAAGCACCTAAAACACCTGCCATTGGTTCTACAATTGCAGAGAGTTGCCCATACCAAAAGCTTTTTAAACGTGATAATCCCTGTCTTCTCAAAGGCATGGCAACGGCGAAACCCTCGGGAAAATTTTGCAAACCAATCCCTATGGCTAAAGCTACAGCGCCACCAATTGTGGCGCCATCGAATCCTGCAGCAACACCACCGAATAACACACCCACTGCCAATCCTTCTGGGATGTTGTGCAAAGTAATTGCCAAGACCAAAAGAGTGGTTTTGTGCCAAGGCGTTTTAATACCTTCGGCTTCTTTAAAATTTATATGGATGTGTGGTAAAACTTTGTCTAATCCGAAAAGGAAAAGAGCTCCTAATAAAAATCCAACCGCAGCCGGAATTACTTTTATAAAACCTTGACCACTACTCATTTCTATGGCAGGACTTAGTAAACTCCAAAAACTTGCAGCTATCATCACGCCGCCTGTAAAACCAAGCATACCATCTAAAACAGCACGATTCATTTTTTTGAAAAAGAAAACCAATGAAGCGCCTAAAGCCGTTAAAGACCAGGTGAATAATGTGGCGTATAAGGCCGCCATAATGGGGTCAATACTTTCTAAATAGCTAATTATTTGATCTAACATAATTTTTAGATTATTGTTTTATTACTTGTAAATTTTTGGCTACTTCGCCAGTTATTAAAAGTTCTTTGGTGTTGATTTCTATACGCATAGATTTGTCAAAAGGCTCAATATTCAGTACTTTTATAGTGCTATTAATGGCGATATTTTTTGAATTTAAATAGTTTAAAAAAACATCTGATGAGTTTTTAACACCTACCAAAACACAAAGTGTATCTTTAGGGATATTTGCTAAATAGTCATTTTCTATTTCAGGAAAAACACCTTCTCTGTCTGGAATTGGCGTGCCGTGTGGATCTTGTTTTGGATGGCCCAAAAAAGCATCAAGTTTTGCCATGAGTACATCAGATTTTATATGCTCTAATTGTTCTGCTATGTCATGAACTTCGTTCCAGTTAAAATCTAATTTATTGACCAAAAAAGTTTCCCACAGGCGGTGTTTTCGAATCACTTTTATGGCTAAATCATTTCCTTTTTTAGTTAAATGTGCTCCTTGATATTTTTTGTAAATCACTAATTTTTTTAATGATAATTTTTTAAGCATATCGGTTACAGACGATGCTTTTGTATCAATTTTAGCGGCTATTATATTTGTGCTTAAACTTTTCCCGAATTCGGTTTGAAGCGTGTAAATAGCTTTTAAATAATTTTCTTCGGCCTGGGACATTATAAATAAAATTTAGACAAAAGTAAAATAATTTTTAGACATATCTAAAAATAAAATTAATAATTAGATTTATAGTATATTTGAAACAAAAATTATGATTAGCAATCAGTCACATTTATTCAATTTACCAAAAGACATTACCTTTCTAAATGGTGCTTATATGGCACCACTTTTAAATAGTGTTGCCAAAATTGGCACGGAAAATCTTTTAAAAAAAACGAACCCTACAAGCATTAGCGCCACCGATTTTTTTACAAACACAAAAATTTTAAAACAGAAGTTTGCACAATTGGTTGAAGTTGCAGATGCTGGTCAAATAGCTATTATTCCTTCGGTTTCTTATGGCATGGCAACAGTTGCAAATAATATTTCGCTTAAAGCAGATGATGAAATTATCATGCTTCAAGAACAGTTTCCGAGTAATGTTTATACCTGGCAAAAACTGGCTAAAAAGTATGCTGCCAAAGTGGTTTTTGTAGAAGCTCCCAAATTGAAATTGGGTCGTGGTAAATTGTGGAACGAAGCTATTTTAAATGCGATTACCGATAAAACGGCAGTTGTGGCTATGCCTCATGTTCATTGGGCAGATGGTACTTTATTCGATTTAGAAAAAATCAGACAGAAAACAAAAAAGCACAATGCTTTACTGATTATAGATGGCACGCAAAGTGTGGGCGCACTGCCTTTTTCTGTGGCTAAAATTCAACCTGATGCCTTAATTTGTGCGGGTTACAAATGGTTAATGGGCGCTTACGGTTTAGGCTTGGCTTATTTTAGCAAAACATTTAATGACGGTATTCCGATTGAAGACAATTGGATAAACCGTTTTGAAAGTGAAGATTTCTCCAACTTAGTAAATTACCAAGAAAATTACCAACCAAAAGCAGGGCGTTATAATATGGGCGAAGTGAGCAATTTTGTTTATACGCCAATGCTGACAAAAGCCATCGAACAAATACTGGAATGGCAGCCGCAAAACATTCAAGATTACTGTCAAAATATTACAGAAGAAGCTATTGCCACTCTTAAAGAAATGGGCTGTTTTATTGAAGAACCAGATTTTAGAGCCAAGCATTTATTTGGTATTTATTTACCTTCTCATATTGATATAGAAGCTTTAAAAGCAAAGTTTGATGCCCATAAAATTTTTGTATCCTTTAGAGGGAAGGCTATTCGTGTAGCGCCTAATGTCTATAATTCTAAAGTTGATTTTGACACATTGCTGAGTTGTTTTAAGTAATAAAACATTTTTTTTAATTTTTAATTTATGATTGGGTTTACCTCTGTATCTTTGCTCAAAATTTTATTTTTTTGAGTGCCAAAAAACTCATTACAACTTTAGAACAAACGCTTAAGGTTTTAGCCTTATCTGATGGGTTGCTTGTACCAAATAACCAAATTAGTGTGTCAAATTTGGTGGGATCCGCCTTGTCTTTTGTTATTTCTGGGGCTTTTAAAAAAGCAGAAAAACCTTTCCTACTTATTTTAAATGATAAAGAAGAAGCGGCCTATTATCTCAATGATTTAGAACAATTATTGGGCGATAAAAACGTGTTGTTTTATCCAGGTTCCTACCGCCGTCCGTATCAAATTGAGGAAACCAATAATGCCAATATTTTATTGCGCGCCGAGGTTTTAAATCATATTAATTCTAGAAAAAAGCCAGCTGTCATTATAACTTACCCCGAAGCTTTATTCGAAAAAGTGGTAAGCAAAGCAGAGCTTAAAAGGAATACCCTTAAAATTGAAGTTGGTGATGACCTGTCGCTTGATTTTATAAATGAACTCCTTTTCGAAATGCATTTTGAGCGGGTCGATTTTGTGTCAGAACCCGGGCAATTTGCTGTAAGAGGTGGTATTATTGATGTGTTCTCGTTTTCTCATGACGAACCTTATCGGATAGCCTTTTTTGGTGATGAGGTTGATAGTATTCGGACTTTTGATGTAGAAACGCAATTGTCTATCACAAAGTTGTCAAGGATAAATTTAATGCCGAATGTAGAAAATAAAGCCTTAGAAGAAAAACGTGATACTTTTCTAAAATACATATCGGCTAAGACCGTTGTTTTTGTAAAAGATATTAAAGCTTTGAGTCATAGTTTAGACAGTCTTTATGCCAAAGCCGAAGTTGCTTTTAAAGAGATAAAAGGAGAAATCAAACAACATAAACCCCAAGAATTATTTTGTGATGCTGCCATTATTTCGTCACAATTAACATTCTTTACATCGGTTGTAATTAACGATACCAATAAAAGTGTTAAATCTAATTCTGGCATTTCTGAAAGGATTAATTTTAGTTGGGATACCAACCCGCAACCTGCTTTTAACAAGCAATTCGATTTGCTTGTCGCTAATTTTAAAGAAAATACAGCTAACGGATTTACCAATTATTTATGTTGCACTAATGAAAAGCAAGCCGAACGGTTTCATGATATTTTTGATGAATTAGATGCCGCATTACATTACAAAACTTTGGTCTATCCTTTATACCAAGGCTTTGTTGATAATGACGCAAAAATTGTGTGCTACACCGATCATCAAATTTTTGAACGCTATCATAAATTTAGACTCAAAAACGGCTTTGCAAAAAAGCAGGCCATCACTTTAAAAGAATTAACAAATCTTGAAATTGGAGATTACGTAACACATATTGACCACGGAATTGGTAAATATGGTGGCTTGCAAAAAATTGATGTAGAAGGTAAAACACAAGAAGCCATTAAACTTATTTATGGTGATAGAGATGTGTTGTACATCAGCATTCATGCACTTCACAAGATTGCGAAATATACTGGTAAAGATGGAAATCCGCCTAAACTTTACAAGTTAGGATCTGGTGCTTGGCAAAAACTAAAACAAAAAACCAAGACACGTGTCAAGCAAATTGCTTACGATTTAATTAAGCTTTATGCCAAACGAAAAATGGAAAATGGCTTTGCGTATAATCCAGATAGTTATTTGCAAAACGAGTTGGAAGCGAGTTTTATTTACGAAGATACACCCGATCAATACAAGGCCACCCAAGATGTAAAAACTGATATGGAAAGTGCACAACCAATGGACAGATTGGTCTGTGGCGATGTTGGTTTTGGTAAAACCGAAGTGGCTATTCGCGCTGCTTTTAAAGCGGTAGATAATGGCAAACAAGTGGCTATTTTAGTCCCAACAACTATTTTGGCCTTTCAGCATTTTAAAACTTTTACAGAGCGGCTTAAAGATTTTCCGGTAACGGTAGATTATTTAAATCGGTTTAGATCAGCGAAACAGCGCACACAGGTTTTACAAGATTTAGAAAGTGGTAAAATTGATATCGTTATTGGCACGCACCAATTGGTGAATAAAAGCATCGTTTTTAAAGATTTGGGACTTTTGGTTGTAGATGAAGAACAAAAATTCGGCGTTTCGGTAAAAGACAAACTCAAAACCATCAAAGAAAATGTAGATACATTGACCTTAACTGCCACGCCAATTCCGCGTACTTTACAGTTTTCACTGATGGCGGCACGTGATTTATCGATTATTAATACAGCACCACCAAACCGGCATCCTATAGAAACGCATGTTGTCCGCTTTAGCGAAGCACTCATCCGCGATGCGATACATTACGAAATTTCTAGAGGTGGGCAGGTGTTTTTTATCCATAACCGTATTGATACCATAAAAGAAGTGGCGGGAATGTTGCAACGTTTGTTGCCCGACGCTAAAATTGGCGTGGGTCATGGGCAAATGGATGGGAAAAAATTAGAGCAATTGATGCTGGCTTTTATGAATAATGAATTTGATGTTTTGGTATCGACAACCATAGTAGAAAGCGGTTTAGATATTAGCAATGCGAACACTATTTTTATAAATAATGCCAATAATTTTGGTTTGTCAGATTTGCATCAAATGCGTGGACGTGTTGGGCGTTCTAATAAAAAAGCTTTTAGTTATTTTATAACACCACCCTACCATATGATGACCGATGATGCACGAAAACGGATTCAAGCTTTAGAGCTTTTTTCTGATTTGGGAAGTGGTTTTCAGATAGCGATGAAAGATTTGGAAATTCGTGGAGCAGGTGATTTATTAGGCGGTGAACAAAGCGGATTTATCAATGACATCGGTTTTGAAACCTATCAAAAAATACTCAATGAAGCCATTGAAGAATTGAAAGAAAATGAGTTCAAAACGCTTTATAAATCGGATGATGCCAAACCAAAAACATTTGTAAAAGAGGTTCAAATTGACACCGATTTTGAAATTCTTTTCCCCGATGATTATATCAACATCATTACAGAACGTCTTAATTTATACCGAGATTTAAACGTTTTAAAAAGCGAAGATGAATTAGCCGCTTTTGAGGTCAATTTGATAGATAGATTTGGCGAATCACCTATTCAAGTAATTGATTTATTAGATAGCGTCCGTTTAAAATGGCTGGCTAAAGATTTAGGTTTAGAACGTGTGGTTTTAAAGAAAAACAGGTTGGTGGGTTATTTTGTCTCCGATCAGAAAAGTGATTATTACCAATCGCCACTATTTACACAGGTCTTGCAATATGTTCAAAATCATTCAAAAGAATGTGTTGTAAAAGAGAAAGAAACACGTCAAGGTTTGCGTTTGCTCATTACTTTTATTAGGATAGATTCTGTGCAGAAAGCGTTGAAAATATTACAAAACATTAAATGATTCACTAAATGGAATTTTTTAGAATTATAGATAAACAAGTATCAGAATTAATTTTACAAGAAAAAATAACCCCTTTAAGTTTAGAACTTTTTACCGAAACAATGTTTTTAATTAAAGACAACAAGACTCACTTTGAGGGTGCCACACTTTGGGATGCCTTTAAAATATCTTACAATAAAATTAAGGGAGGTATTCGTTTTACATTACTAGATTGTCCGAATGCTTTTTCTTGGACTATCACAACAGGTTATCCGCCAGAACCAAATAAAATAATTATTCATTGTACTATTAATCGCATACAAAAAGAGGCAATGTTTATCGAAGAAATTAATGCGTTTTTAGATGAGTGGGAAGTGGGTTTAAAAGCTAATTTCTAAACTGAAACCTTTCCTCTAATCAGTGGATATGGATCGTATCCAATTAATTCAAAATCATCATAAGTAAAGTCAAAGATGTTTTTGATATTAGGATTGAGTTTCATGGTTGGAAGAACTTTAGGTTCTCTACGCAACTGTAAATCTATTTGGTCTTTGTGATTGTTGTAAATATGAGCGTCGCCAAAGGTGTGGATAAAATCGCCATATTCATAACCCGTTACTTGAGCCATCATCATAGCTAAAAGGGCATAAGAGGCAATGTTAAAAGGCACACCCAAAAAGATGTCAGCACTGCGTTGGTAGAGTTGACACGATAATTTTCCGTCCGAAACATAAAACTGAAAAAAGGCATGGCAAGGTGGTAAAGCTGCTTTGTTGTTGGCTACATTTTCGGCAAAAGAAATAGAAGTGTCTGGCAATACACTGGGGTTCCATGCCGAAACTAGAAGTCTGCGGCTGCTTGGATTTGTTTTAATTGTTTCAATAACTTCTGTTATTTGATCGATGCCTTCGCTATTCCAGTTCCGCCATTGGTGTCCATAAACCGGACCTAAATCGCCATTTTCATCCGCCCAAGCGTCCCAAATTTTGACATTATTTTCTTTGAGATAAGCGATGTTGGTATCACCTTTTAAAAACCACAACAATTCGTGAATAATAGATTTTAAATGTAACTTTTTGGTAGTTAGCATTGGAAAACCTTGTTGCAAATCAAAGCGCATTTGGTAGCCAAAAACACTTTTTGTTCCGGTACCTGTTCTATCGTCTTTACCAATGCCGTTATCTAAAACGTGTTTTACTAAATCTAAATATTGTTTCATTCCATTTTAGCCATCCCAAAAGGGAAAAGGTCATTTTTTATCTTAATACTTAATACCAGTTACTTGATACTTTTTTTAATGATTTACTTCTTTTAAAGCTTCAGGCTTATGTTTATATTTAAATACAAGTGCGAAAATTATGGCTAAAACCAATGCATAAGCAGCAAATACCAACCAAATGGTTTGCCAGTCTCTTGTGCCATTATTGGTGAAATGATCTACAATTAAACCGCTAGAATAACCACCAACTAAAGCACCTAACCCATTAGTGAGTAACATAAATAAGCCTTGAGCGCTACTTCTAAATTTACTATCGGTTTCAATTTCTACAAATAATGACCCTGAAATATTAAAGAAATCAAATGCCATTCCGTACACGATCATAGAAACTACTAAATAAGTTAAGCCGAGACCTTCTGGACTGCCAATGCCAAATAGGGCAAATCGTAAAAACCATGCGAGCATGCTCATAAGCATTACTGCTTTTATGCCAAAACGTTTTAAGAAAAAGGGTATGGTTAATATAAATACTGTTTCAGATATTTGTGAAAGAGAAATTAAGATGTTTGAATGTTTTACAGCAAATGAGTCAGGAAAACCATCTGTAAAGCTGCGTAAAAATTCAGATGCCCAAGCATTTGAAATTTGCAATACGATTCCTAATAACATAGAAAACATGAAAAACACAGCCATTTTTTTGTCTTTAAATAAAACAAAAGCATCTAAACCTAATCGGGATATTAAAGATTTACTTTCAGATTTAGAGCAAGGTACATCTGGTAATGAAAAAGAATAGATTCCTAGTAATAAAGAAAAGGCTGCCGTAAAATAAAACTGATTGGGGCTTTGTGCCCATTCTAATAAATCGATTGCCCAAAGAGCCACAATAAAACCAATCGTTCCCCAAACACGTATTGGCGGAAAAACCTTAACAATGTCAAATTTATTTTTATCTAAGATGCTATAAGATACGGCATTGGTTAGTCCTATAGTGGGCATATATAGCAAAAGGTATCCCAACATTACCCAAAAGAAAGTATCGTAATCATTAACTTGTGCTAGATAGAACATAAAACCAGCGCCAAAAATATGAAGGAGCCCTAAAAGTTTTTGAGCACTCAAGTATTTATCGGCAATAATACCAACAATAGCGGGCATAATGATAGATGCCAAACCTAGAGTCATAAAAACACTCCCAATTTGCGTACCTGTAAAGTGGAGTTTACCTCCTAAATAGCCACCTAAAGATATTAGCCAAGCCCCGAACACAAAAAGTTCAAAAAAGTTTAAAACGGTTAATCGTAATTTGATATTCATAGTTTGTTAGTTTCGTTTGTTAATCTCATCTCGTATTTGGGCAGCTAATTCGTAATCTTCGCTAGCTATAGCTTGTTCTAATTTGGTATTTAAGGTTTTTAAAGTCAATTTAGAGAAAGTGTCTTTTTTTGGTGTTGGTTGTGCTTTTACAACATCAGAAGCACTTTCTTCTTTGTGTATCTTAAAATCTTCTTTCATTTTAAGAAAAATACCTGCTTTATCTAAAATCGTAGCATAAGTATAGATAGGAGAATTAAACCTTATAGCTAAAGCCACAGCATCCGAAGTGCGTGCATCAATTATTTCTTCTATTTTATCGCGTTCGCAAATGAGACTAGAGAAAAACACGCCATCTACCAACTTATGAATGATAACTTGTTTGACTTTAATGTTGAATCTTTCTGCAAAAGTTTTAAATAAATCATGCGTAAGTGGCCTTGGTGGTTTTATTTCGTGCTCTAAAGCGATGGCAATAGATTGGGCTTCGAAAGCGCCTATAATTATAGGTAATGTGCGTTCGCCAACAACTTCTTTTAGAATTAAAGCATACGCCCCACTTTGGGTTTGGCTGTAAGAAATACCTTGAATATTTAACCGTACTAAACTCAAATGATTTTAAATTTAAAAAAAACAGCCTAATTAATGGGCTTATTTAACCATTAATTAGGCCGCCTTTCGGAGCACAATTTAATAAATTTTATGCGTTATTTTGTTTAAAGGCTTTTAATTTTTCAACCAGTTGAGGTACAACTTCAAAAGCATCACCAACAATACCATAATCTGCAGCTTTAAAGAAAGGCGCTTCGGGATCTGTGTTGATAACAACTTTTACTTTAGAAGCATTTATACCTGCTAAATGTTGAATGGCACCCGATATACCAATAGCAATATACAAATTTGCAGCTACGGGTTTACCAGTTTGACCAACATGTTCGTTATGCGGACGCCAGTCTAAATCGGCTACAGGTTTAGAACAGGCTGTTGCAGCGCCTAAAACCTCGGCTAATTCTTCTAGCATTCCCCAATTTTCTGGGCCTTTAAGACCACGTCCGCCAGAAACAACAATATCGGCATCGGCAATACTTACTTTGCCAGAAGTTTTGTTTATTTCTTTAGAAACGATGTTAAAATCGGCATCATTAAGACTTGGATCAAATGCTTCAACAGTGGCTTCAACTTTATTTTCGAACACACCAAAAGCATTTTTAGCTAAGCCAATTACCTTAACGGATGTTGTCAATTCGGTTTGACAAAAAGCTTTATTTGAAAAAGCTGTACGTTTTACTATAAAAGGTGCCACAGAAACAGGCAGTGCCACAGTATTTGAACCCAATCCGGCTTTTAAATTATAAGCAGCAAGCGGTGCTAAAAACAATCCGTTTGAGCTTGAATCAATCACAACCACAGTAGCGCCTTCGGCTTCAGCGGCTTGTTTGATAGCATCGGCGTAAGCCTTAGCGTTAAAATTATCTAACCGAGCGTTTTTTACATTTAAAATTTTAGAGGCACCATAATCTGATAACTGACTAGGTTCTGATGCATTTATGCTAAGTGCCACAAGATTGGTTTGCAACATTTCTGCAACTTTGGCTGCGTAAGAAGTGGCTTCGAAAGAAATTTTCTTAAAACGCCCTTCGGATGTTTCGGCAAATATTAAAACTGACATATTTTTATTTTTTTATTTAATGAATTTTTGAAGCCTAAATTACTTTAGCTTCGTTGTGTAATAAGTTGATTAATTCGTCAATATTATCGGCATCGACTAATTTACAAGCGCCTCTTAAAGGTGGTTTTTCAAAACTTACAGTTTTACTACTAGGTGTAACATCAACAGCAGGTACCACACTTAATGGTTTTTTACGCGCCATCATGATACCGCGCATATTTGGAATTCTTAAATCTTTTTCTTCTACAATGCCTTTCTGACCGCCAACAACAAGAGGTAGGTTGGTTGTAAGAACTTCGTTACCACCATCAATTTCTCTGGTTACGGTTGCGTTTGCGCCATCTATTTCTATACCAGTACAGGCATTCACAAAATTATAGCCTAAGCTGGCTGCTAAAAAACCTGGCACCATGCCGCCGTTATAATCTAAAGATTCTCTGCCAGCTATCACAAGATCAAATCCGCCCGCTTTAACAACAGCAGATAATTGTTCTGCCACAAAAAAAGCTTCTTTTGGTTCTGCGTCTACGCGGATGGCGTCATCGGCACCAATTGCCAAACATTTACGTAAAGTAGGTTCTACACTCTGATTTCCAACAGTAACAACTGTGATGCTAGCCCCTTGTTTTTCTTTAAACCAAATGGCGCGTGTTAAGGCATATTCATCGTGAGGATTAATAACAAATTGCACGCCCGATGTATCGAATTTAGTATCCGCTTCGGTAAAATTAATTTTTGAAGTGGTGTCTGGAACATGACTAATACAAACTAATATCTTCATATTTATTTATTTATAATTATTGAGTCGTATAAAATATTTATAGGTTACGAAGTTAAAACTTTTTTTTGAATTTACTATGCGCGCATAGTAAAAAATTTAAGATATATTTAATGAGATAGGAAAACAATAATCCTTATTTTTGCCGTTCAATTTTTAAGAAAATGAGAACAATACAGTTTAGAGAAGCTATTTGTGAAGCCATGAGCGAAGAAATGCGTCGCGATGAAACAATATATTTATTAGGAGAAGAAGTTGCCGAATATAATGGCGCTTATAAAGCGTCTAAAGGAATGCTTGACGAATTTGGTGCTAAGCGTGTTATTGATACACCTATAGCCGAATCTGGTTTTAGTGGTATTGCCATTGGTTCTGCCATGAACGGCAACAGACCTATAGTAGAGTATATGACATTTAATTTTTCTTTGGTAGCGATAGACCAAATTATAAACAATGCAGCTAAAATGCGCCAAATGAGTGGTGGACAATTTAATATTCCTATTGTTTTTAGAGGACCTACAGGTTCTGCTGGTCAATTAGGCGCCACACATTCGCAAGCTTTTGAGAGTTGGTTTGCCAACACGCCAGGTTTAAAAGTAATTGTGCCATCTAATCCGTATGACGCTAAAGGTTTACTAAAAGCCGCTATTCGCGATGACGATCCTGTTATTTTTATGGAGTCTGAACAAATGTACGGCGATAAAGGTGAAGTGCCTGATGGCGAATATATTTTACCCATTGGTGTTGCCGATATCAAAAGAAAAGGAACTGATGTTACTGTTGTGTCGTTCGGAAAAATTATAAAAGAAGCTTATAAAGCGGCAGATATTTTAGAAAAAGAAGGTGTTTCTATCGAAATTATCGATTTAAGAACAGTAAGACCATTAGATAAAGAAGCGATTTTAACATCCGTTAAGAAAACAAACAGATTGGTTATTTTAGAAGAAGCATGGCCTTTTGGTGGTGTGGCTTCAGAAATTACTTATTTTGTACAAGAAGAGGCATTCGATTATTTAGATGCACCTGTTCAGAGAATTACTACGGCAGACACGCCAACACCTTATTCTCCAGAACTTTTGCAAGAATGGTTGCCAAATGCTAACGATGTTGTAAATGCCGTAAAAAAAGTACTTTACAGGAAATAAATTAAATTAACTTATTGTAAGATTCCTTTCTATAGCTGACTAAAGAAAGGAATTTTTAGCTATTATGAAAAAATATATATTTGTACTTTTTGTATTAATTTCAGCCATAACATTTGCCCAAGTAAAGGTGAGTGGTAAAGTAGTTGATAGCACTGGCGAACCAGTTCCGTTTGCTGATGTTTTTTTTAAAGACTCAACTTTGGGAACCGTCTCTGACGAAAACGGAAAATTTTATTTAGAATCAGATAAAACATACAGTATTTTAGTGGTCAATTTTTTGGGTTTCGACAGAAAAGAAATTGCTTTAAAACCTTATAATTTTGATTTAAAAATTGTTTTAAATGAAGAAGCGGCTCAGTTAGATGCGGTCGAAATTTATTCGGGTAAAATAAAGAAAAAGGGCAATCCAGCCATCGCTATTTTAAATAAAATTTGGGCACACAAACGTCAAAATGGTGTCTATCTTTTTGATCAATTTCAAAATAACAGATACGAAAAAATAGAATTTGACTTAAACACCATCGATGAAAAATTAAAAAATAGCAGTATTTTTAAGGGCATTGAATTTGTTTTTGATCAGGTTGATTCTTCAAATATTACGGGTAAAGCCTATTTACCTATGTTTATTAATGAGGCTGTGTATAAAGAATACGGGCAAAATACCACGCCAAGAAAATATAAAGAAGAATTGCTTGCCAATAAAAACTCTGGTTTTAAGAACAACCAAAGCCTTATTGCTTTTATAAAACAGTTGTATGCCAATTATAATGTTTACGATAATTATATTAAAATTTTTGACAAGAGTTTTACAAGCCCAGTTTCAAGAACAGGACCTTCTGTTTATAATTATTTTTTGGCCGATAGTGCCTTTATAGATAATAAATGGTGTTATAAAATTGTGTATTACCCACGCCGTAAAAACGAACTCACTTTTAAAGGACAATTTTGGGTGAACGACACCACTTTTGCCCTGAAAAAAATTACCATGGAAGCCAATAAAAGCGCTAACATAAACTGGGTGAAAGAGCTCTATTTAGAACAGGAATTTAATGTGTTAAACGATTCGGTTTTTTTGCTTAAACGCGATTATTTAATGTCCGATTTCGCGCTTAATAAACGTGAAAAATCAAAAGGTGTTTATGGCAAACGCACATCGCTTTACAATAATTACGATTTTAAAACAAAACTAAAAGAGTCATTATTTGCAAAGCGGGTCAATGAATACGCACCAGAAGTTTATAATAAAACGGATGAATTTTGGAACAACAACCGTTTAGAAACACTTAATAAAGACGAACAAGGCATTTATAAAATGCTAGATACTTTACAAACAATTAAAAAATTTAAACATCTCTATAATTTAACAGCAACGCTTTACACCGGCTATTGGCAATTTATTAAACCCATTGATGTTGGACCCATATTTTCGACCTTTGGTAAAAACGATGTTGAGGGTACACGCGTAAGAATTGGCGCACGCTCATATAAAACCCTAAACGATTTAGCCCGTATTCAAGGTTTTATGGCATATGGGTTTAAAGATAAAGTGGTTAAGTATGGTATGTCTGGTAGTTGGTTGGTTGATAAAAAAAGCCAGTTTACCATTTATGCAGGAAACAGAAAAGACATTGAGCAAACCGGATTTAGTTTAACAACCATTAACGATGTGCTTAACAGAAGTGTTGCTTCGGCTGCTTTTTTTACCCGTGGTGATAATTTCCGCCTAACCGATTTAAACCTTACCAATACAGGATTCCATTTTGATGTGGCAAAAAATTTGGAGTTTAATATAAGTGGTACTTATAAGACTTTAGCTTCGGCATCGCCATTATTTAATGTCGATTATTATGCTGATGATGCCCGTACCGAAATAAAATCGAATATCAAACAAGCAGAGGTTGATGTGTCTTTACGTTACACACCAAAACGTGTTAGTTTTGGATATGGTGTGGAGCGTGGCGTGAGTAATGAAGCGCGTTTCCCTATTTTATATTTAAGTTACACCAAAGGCTTAAAAGGATTTTTAGACAGTGATTTCGATTATCAAAAATTACAATTTTATTACTATCAAAGATTTTTAGTAGGTGGTTTGGGCAAACTTAGTACAACTTTAGAAGTAGGAAAAACTTTTGGAGCTGTGCCCGTTTTACTGATGAATGCAGCGCCCGCCAACCAAACCTTGTTTATGGCACCTAATACGTTCGATTTATTAAATTATTACGAATTTGTAACCGATAAGTACGCATCGTTTCACCTCGAAAATAATTTTAATGGCCGTATTTTTTCAAGATTCCCTTTACTTAGGCGACTTAATTTAAGAGAAATTGCAGGAGTTAGAGGTATTATAGGTACCGTATCTGATAAAAACATTGCGCTAAACGCTTCGGGTATAAATTACATAGCGCCAACACATATGTATTGGGAATGGCATGTGGGCGTGGCGAATATTCTTAAAATTTTTAGAATTGATTTTGTTTATCGCGGTAATTACAAAGATATGCCAGGCGCTACAAAATACGCTATAAAAGGTGGTGCAGGATTCTATTTCTAAACCAATTTAAATCTATAAAACCCTTTAATAAGTAAGATGTTTGTATCTTTGCTTTTGTCTGTTGTTTTAAATTTTAAAAATACAGCCTAAGTATTTAAATAAAATTCTTAATGAAACAAATTAATTTTTTTGATACCCCTAAAGTCGATCAGGTTGGTATTAATGATAGAATTTCTAGAATCACATCGCGTAGCATAAAAGATGAAGCTAAAATGCAAGGGCTTTACATGATTTTAAATATGATTGATTTGACCACACTCGAAGGTGCCGACACCGAAGATAAGGTTAAACATATTTGCTATAAAGCGATGCATCTACACGACGAATATCCGGGCTTACCAACAACGGCAGCCGTTTGTGTGTATCCAAATTTTGTAAAAACTGCCGTGAACGAATTAAAAGGTTCTGGTGTCAAAGTGGCTTCGGTAGCGACGGCTTTTCCTAGTGGCCAATCGAGTTTAGAAGCCAAGTTAGCCGATGTAAAACTAGCCGTAGAAAATGGTGCCGATGAGGTTGATATGGTTTTAAGTCGCGGTAAATTTCACAGTGGCGATTACCAATTTGTTTATGATGAAATTGTGCAAATAAAAAAAGCCTGTGGCAAAGCCCGACTCAAAGTTATTCTTGAAACAGGCGAATTAGGCAATCTTGACAATGTGCGTCGCGCAAGCGATATCGCCATGCATGCAGGCGCCGATTTTATTAAAACCTCTACAGGTAAAATAAGTCCAGCGGCTACACTACCCGTTACTTTGGTGATGCTCGAAGCGATAAAAGATTATTACTACCAAACAGGTAGAATGGTGGGCATGAAACCTGCCGGAGGTATTTCAAATTCAAAATTAGCTTTGCAATATTTATTAATGGTTAAAGAAACTTTGGGTGGTAAATGGTTAAACAATACCTATTTCAGATTTGGCGCCAGCAGTTTAGCAAACGATGTTTTAATGCAAATAATGAAGCAAAAAACCGGCAATTATCAATCAAAAGATTACTTTTCTAAAGATTAAATACATGAAAAAAGAAGTAAACATCGATTACAGTTCTGACTGGAATTTAGTACCAGCACCCGAAAGTACGTCACATATCCATTTAAAAGACACATACGATTTATTTATAAACGGCAAATTTGTAAAACCAACAGGCGGCAGATATTTCGACACCATTAATCCGGCTAACGAAAAACTTTTAGCCAAAGTTGCCGAAGCAGATGTGTCTGATGTAGATTTGGCTGTAAAATCGGCCAGAAAAGCCTACACAAATGTGTGGTCAAAATTATCTGGCAAAGAACGCGGCAAATATATTTACCGCATTGCACGCATCATTCAAGAACGCGCCAGAGAATTTTCTGTTATTGAATCCTTAGATGGCGGAAAACCCATCCGTGAATCACGCGATATTGATATCCCTTTAGTATCGGCACATTTTTTCTATAATGCTGGTTGGGCCGATAAATTAGACTATGCTTTTCCTAATAGAAATCCAAAAGCGCTAGGTGTTGTTGGACAAATTATTCCTTGGAATTTCCCCTTATTGATGGCGGCTTGGAAAATAGCACCAGCTTTAGCGGCTGGTAATACAGTTGTTATTAAAGCTGCAAACACCACACCATTAAGTCTTTATAAATTAGCCGAAGTCTTTAAAGATGCCGGTTTACCCGATGGCGTTGTTAATGTTGTTTCGGGACGCGGTAGTGTGGTTGGAATGGCTATTGTTAACCATCCCGATGTGAATAAAATTGCCTTTACAGGCTCTACCAATGTTGGTAAAATTATTATGAAAGCCATCGCCGGAACAGGCAAAAAAGCCACGATGGAATTGGGTGGTAAAGCAGCCAACATTATTTTTGAAGATGCCGCACTAGACCAAGCGGTCGAAGGCATTGTTAATGGCATCTTTTTTAACCAAGGCCATGTGTGTTGTGCGGGCTCACGTTTGTATGTACAAGAATCAGTTTACGATATTGTGTTACGTAAATTAAAAGACCGCATGCAATCTTTAATTATTGGCGATCCACTCGATAAAAACACCGATATAGGCGCGATAAATTCTAAAGATCAACTCAATACTATTAATGATTATATTAAAATAGGGCTTAAAGAAGGCGCCGAAATTTATCAGCCAGAATGCACCTTGCCTAAAAAGGGATTTTGGTGTAAACCAACCTTGTTTACACATGTAGCGCAATCAAATAGGATCGTGCAAGAAGAAATATTTGGCCCTGTTTTAGCCATTCAAACCTTTAGAACTATTGATGAGGTTATTGAAAAAGCCAACAACACACCTTACGGATTATCTGCTGGTGTGTGGACAGATAAAGGCTCAAAAATATTTAACATGACCTCACAATTACGTGCAGGTGTGGTTTGGGCAAATACCTTTAATAAATTCGATCCAGCCTCACCATTTGGAGGTTATAAAGAAAGTGGCTTCGGTCGCGAAGGCGGTATTCACGGTATGGAACCTTATTTAAAATTTGATTAAAACACTTAGATTATGTCACGAATTGAAGTATTAAAAACCTATAAAATATATATTGGAGGTCAGTTTCCAAGAACAGAATCTGGGCGTTTTTACCAACCCAAAGTTAACAAGAAAGCCATAGCCAATATGTGCCAATCTTCTCGCAAAGATTTTAGAAATGCGGTTGTTGCAGCACGTAAAGCTCAAGGCGGATGGGCAAATAAAACAACCTATAATCGGAGTCAGATTTTATACCGTATTGCTGAAGTTTTAGAAGGCCGTAAAGCACAATTTGTAGAAGAATTAATGTTGCAAGGCACCACAGAAAACGCAGCCAAAGAAGAGGTGAATTTAAGTATTGACCGAATGATTTATTATGCGGGCTGGTGCGATAAATTTGTACAATTATACAGTACTGTCAATCCAGTTTCGGGGAGTTATTTTAACTTTTCAGTGCCAGAGCCAACAGGTGTGGTGGCTGTTTTTGCTCCAGAACAAAGCGGTTTATTAGGCTTGGTTACCCAAGTTTGTAGTATTATAGCTGGCGGAAATGCGTGTGTGGTTTTAGCTTCAGAATCAAAACCATTATGTGCCATTACTTTTGCCGAAGTTATGGCAACATCAGATGTGCCAGGTGGTGTGGTAAATATCTTAACTGGTAATCGCGCTGAGTTGTTAACCTTCTTTGCTTCGCATATGGATGTGAATACAACGCTGTATTGTGGCGATGATAAAGCCGCTATTAAAACGATCCAAGAAATTGCAGTAGAAAGCATGAAGCGTGTGCGTGTGCGCGAAGACGGCGATTATTTTGATGCCAAGCATGAAAATCCATACTATATTTTCGATTTCCAAGAAACCAAAACTACTTGGCACCCTATTGAGAAAATAGCAGGTGCTGGGAGTGGCTACTAAACTATTGATGATTTTTTGTCATTCTGAGTGAAACGAAGAATCTCAATCACATAAAACAAAACGCAGATTTTTAATCCGCGTTTTTTATTTAATCTTACAAGGTTTGGTAAACCTAACAGGAAAGACCAGTTATAGATAGAAATTTACAAATTAGTTACCAACCAATCGCCCACTTCGCTTGTTTTATAAGCTTTGTTTTTACCCGATAAATCTTCGGTTACAATGCCTTGTTCTAGAGATTTGTTCACCACATTTCTAATAGCTTCAGCTTCTTCTTTTAAACCAAAAGCATCTTCAAACATCATGGCGGCAGATAAAATAGTTGCTAACGGATTGGCAATGTCTTTTCCTGTGGCTTGTGGATATGAACCGTGAATAGGTTCATATAACGATGTTTTATCGCCAACAGAAGCACTTGGCATCAAGCCCATAGAACCAGAAATTACTGAGGCTTCATCGGTTAAAATATCGCCAAAAAGATTTTCAGTAATCAGCACATCATAGGAGTTTGGCCATTGCACCAAACGCATCGCCACAGCATCTACAAATTCGTAAGAAACCGTAACTTCAGGATAATCTTTTGCCATGTCTTGTACAGTTTCGCGCCATAATCTTGAGGTTTCCAAAACATTGGCTTTATCTACACAGCACAATTTTTTTGACCGCGTCATGGCTAATTCAAAGCCTTTTTTAGCAAGGCGAATCACTTCGGCTCTGGTGTAAGTACATGTGTCGAAAGCTGTTTCGCCACCATCTTTTCTGCCTTTTTCTCCAAAATAAATACCACCGGTTAACTCTCTTAAAAAGATTAAATCGGTACCTTCAATACGTTCACGTTTTAAAGGCGAGTTGTCAATTAACGAAGGGAAAGTAAAGGTTGGCCTTACGTTGGCAAACAAGCCCAATTTCTGACGCATTTTAAGCAAGCCTTGTTCGGGTCTTACCTTGGCGGATGGATCATTATCATATTTTGGATGTCCGATAGCGCCAAATAACACGGCATCAGCATTTAAACATATTTGATGTGTTTCTTCTGGATAAGGATCGCCAACGGCGTCTATGGCACAAGCGCCTGTTAAAGCGGGTGTCCAATTAATATTGTGATTGTATTTTGTTGCCACAGCATCGCATACTTTTACGGCTTGTGCAATCACTTCGGGTCCAATGCCGTCTCCGGCTAAAAGGGCTATATTTAATTTCATTTTTTAAAGTTTTATTTTTTTGTCATTGCGAGCAAAGCGTGGCAATCTCATTGATTAAAACTACAAAGTAGCTGATAACCACGTCGTCCCGATAATTTCGATAGTTACCGGAATCGGGACTTCTCGTTATGACATTTTAGTTTCAATTATATATTCAACATTTTATTTGTGGCTTTTATAGCCGATACTGTTTGATCTGAATCTAATCCTCTCGTCACAAATTTATTATTTTCTGTTTGCCAAGTAATAATGGTTTCACACAAAGCATCCGATGTACTTCCGGGTGGGATCCTTACGGCATAATCAACCAATTTAGGTAAGACTCTATTTTTTTCTAAATATATTTTTTTAATGGCATTCATAACGGCATCAAATTGACCATCTCCTTGAGCACTTGTTTCAAAAAGCTCACCTTCTATTCTGATAGCAATAGTAGAAGAGGGTTTTAATCCCTTTGAATGTGTGAGCACATAAGATTCTATACTCACTTTTTCTTGGTATAAAGTGCTGTGCAGCACATCAGAAATAATATAGGGCAAATCTTCTTTGGTAACCGATTCTTTTTTATCGCCCAATTCAATAATGCGCTGGGTCACTTTCTTTAAATCTTCCTGATTTAACTCCAATCCTAATTCTTGTAGGTTTTTTTCTATGTTTGCTTTCCCCGATGTTTTTCCTAAAGCGTATTGACGTTTTCTTCCAAAACGTTCTGGCATCAAATCATTAAAATACAAATTGTTTTTATTGTCACCATCGGCGTGAATACCGGCCGTTTGTGTAAAAACATTTTCGCCTACAATAGGTTTATTTGCTGGAATGCCAAATCCCGAAAAGGCTTCAATTAATTTACTTACAGAATACAAAGCTGTTTCTTTAACCGAAATAGTAACATCATCTTTAAAGAAATCATTTATAACGGCTACAACACTTGCCAATGGTGCATTCCCGGCACGTTCGCCCATCCCGTTAACGGTTAAATGCAAGCCTTTTGCACCTGCTTTTATGCCTTCAATAACGTTGGCAACACCTAAATCATAATCGTTATGCGCATGGAAATCGAAATGTGTATTGGGATATTTTGCTGTTATTTTCGAAAAATAGTCATATGTTTCTGAGGGTGTTAAAACACCTAAAGTATCTGGCAACAAAATGCGAAGAACGGGTTGTGTTGTTAAAAAATCTAAATATTGAAAAACATATTCTTGAGATTCGCGCATGCCATTGCTCCAATCTTCTAAATAGACATTGGTAACAATACCATTTTTTTGAGCCAATTCAATGGTTTCTTTTATTTCAGAAAAATGTTGTAGGGGTGTTTTTTTTAACTGATGCGTTAAGTGATTTAGCGACCCTTTGGTTAACAGATTTTGAACTTTGGCGCCCGATTTTAGCATCCAATCTATAGATTGGCCACCATCAACAAATGTCAGAATTTCTACCTTGTCTATATGATTGTTTTTGTTGGCCCATTCAGTAATACTTTTCACGGCTTGAAATTCGCCTTCAGAAACGCGTGCTGAAGCAATTTCAATACGATCAACATGTAATTCTTCTATTAAAAGCTTAGCTATTGTCAGTTTTTCTGATGAAGAAAAAGACACACCCGAGGTTTGTTCGCCGTCGCGGAGTGTGGTATCCATTATTTCGATTTTTCTCAGCTTCATATTAAAAGGGTCTTGTTTTGGCAAACGCTTTAATTTCTGTTGTCATTTTTGTTAAATAGTCAATATCGTCATAACCATTTAACATATTTTCTTTTTTATAATCATTAATATCAAACGATTCTTTTTCGCCACTTGCTAGAATGGTAATGGTTTGAGTCGAGAGGTTGATTTCTATTTCTGTCTCTGGATTTGCTTCAACTGCTTTAAAAATTTTATCTAAAAAACCAGCACTTACTTGTACAGGTAAAACGCCGATATTTAAACAATTTCCTCTAAAAATATCTGCAAAAAAGCTTGATACTACACATCTAAATCCGTAATCGTAAACCGCCCAAGCAGCATGCTCACGCGAAGATCCTGATCCGAAATTACGGCCGCCAACTAATATTTTTCCTTTATAAATAGGATTGTTTAACACAAATTGTTCTTTGGGTGAATTGTCTGGGTTGTAACGCCAATCTCTAAAAAGATTATCACCAAACCCGACACGTTCGGTTGCTTTTAAGAAACGTGCAGGTATAATTTGATCGGTATCCACATTTTCTATGGGTAATGGTACTGCGGTACTTTTTAATATTTGGAATTTATCGTAAGCCATGATATAGTTGTTTGTTATTGGTTTTTAGTTGTTCCCTTCGACTTCGCTCAGGATGACAATTATTTTTATAAAAGTGTTCTTGGGTCAGTTAAAACACCTGTTACAGCAGTTGCTGCTGCCACAAGTGGACTTGCTAATATGGTTCTAGATCCTGGTCCTTGACGTCCTTCAAAATTTCTGTTTGAAGTACTTACAGCTAATTTTCCAACAGGGACTTTATCGTCATTCATTGCCAAACAAGCCGAACATCCCGGTTCGCGCAATGCAAATCCAGCTTCTGTAAAAATGTCTAACAAACCTTCTTTTTTTATATCAGCTTCCACAACATGTGATCCCGGCACTAACCAAGCCGTAATATTTTCGGCCTTTTTTCTTCCTTTAACGATGGAAGCAAAAGCTCTAAAATCTTCGATTCTGCCGTTGGTACAGCTTCCTATAAATACATAATCAACTTTTTTACCAATCATAGTATCGCCTTCGGCAAAACCCATATAATTCAGTGATTTTTTATAAGAATCGATGCCACCTTCAACTTCTTCGGCATTTGGAATATTGTTTGAAATACCGGTGCCCATCCCCGGATTTGTACCATAAGTAATCATAGGTTCAATGGCGCTGCCATCAAAAGTAAATTCCTTATCAAAAACAGCATCATCATCAGTACTTAGTGTTTCCCAATACGTCATGGCTTTATCCCAATCAGCACCTTTTGGTGCGTATAATCTTCCTTTAACATAGTCGAAAGTCTTTTGGTCTGGCGCTATAATACCACCACGTGCGCCCATTTCTATACTTAAATTACAAACGGTCATGCGGCCTTCCATCGTCATATTTCTAAAAACATCGCCAGCATATTCAACAAAATAGCCTGTAGCTCCTGAAGTTGTTAACTGTGAAATGATAAATAAAGCCACATCTTTTGGTGTCACGCCTAAGCCAAGTTTCCCATTGACGTTAATGCGCATTTTTTGAGGCTTCGGTTGCATAATGCATTGTGAAGACAACACCATTTCTACTTCAGAAGTGCCAATACCAAAAGCGATAGCACCAAATGCACCGTGTGTTGAAGTATGACTATCGCCACAAACAATTGTTGCACCTGGAAGTGTAATGCCATTTTCTGGGCCAACAACATGTACAATGCCGTTTTTTTGATGACCTAAACCCCAATGAGAAATGCCCCATTCGGCCGCATTTTCTTCTAATGCTTTTAACTGATTTACAGATAAAGGATCTTCAACAGGTAGGTGTTGATTTATAGTTGGCGTATTATGGTCGGCTGTAGCAAAAGTGCGCTCAGGATATAATACAGTGTTATTCCTGCTTTTTAAACCTAAAAAAGCAACAGGGCTGGTAACCTCGTGAATTAAATGTCTGTCTATAAAAAACACGTCTGGCCCATCCTTTATTTTACGGATGACGTGCGCATCCCAAACTTTATCAAATAATGTTGTACTCATTTTTAATGTTTTTTTTAAAAGTATTTTTTAGTAACCAAGCAAAGCAGCTTTGGTTGTAAAACGGACGCAAAATTAAAATAAATATCAAAATTCTATATTTTGATATTTATTTTATACGATACCCAAACAGGTTTTAATAGACCTTTCTACTTCGTTTTGTTAATTTTTGATTTTGCAAGACTGTAAATTTTTGATTTCAATCAATATTTCTTTGGTTTAAAATAATTACAAAGCATTTTTAAGTAATCACATTTTCACTATGAATAAGAGAGAAACATATATATGACTTATTACGAAAGGTTTTTTGTGAAATTTAACAGCTTTGATTTCTTTTTCCCCCTTTAAAACTGATAATATTCTTTAAAGAGATTCTCTGTCTTTTTTTGATAAAAAACTACGACATCCAAAAAAACAGAAAACCATTGATTTGGGGATTTAGTATTAAAATTTGTAAATATTAATTGAGTTAAGTCTTGAAGGTAGATTGAAATTATCTGCGGAAACGCTTATAAATAAAAAATCACCTCAAAAAAGAAGTGGTTTTTAGTAGAGAACTCTATTGAAATATCGAACGGTTATATATCCCGCAGAGAGTTTATAAATACCTGTAATTTGATTAGTCTCATTGTCAAAGATGCAACCAAAATTATATTAATGCCTTTCTTACTTACCTAAGAGGATTAGAGGTTAGTTAGAGGAGAGTGATATGCCTCTTGTATTAAAGAAAAAGCCTATCATAAATGATAGGCTTTTAACACGTATGGTTTATAATAGTTTATTCCTGCTCACTTGCCCTATCATATACTATTAACTCCTTAACTTTTCCATCAACAAAGTTAACATCTACTATATGGTGGCTTGTTACATTATTTCCGTCTAATAATTGAACGAGATCTACTCCAGTTGTTAGCCAAGCTTGATTTTTCCCATCATTACCTTGGACAGTGTTAGCAACCATAAATTTTACCTTCCAAGAGGGGTTACTTGCTTTAAACCAAATATCTAATTGTTCTGTATGCGAATCACTCCCATTGATTAAAGCGCCGTTTGCAGCTCTAACAACTATGTCATCCATATCTATTTCTGAAATTTTGGTTAAATCTTTTTCATTATGGGCTTGAATATAATCTAAATAAATATCAGTTATTGCTGTATCCCCAGCTATTAGATTTAGCTTTTTCCCTTCATCATTAAATTCATATCCTATAACAGTTGGCTCATTAGATTGCTCGGATTTTTTTTCTTTAGGTGCTTGGCAAGAAATTAAACTAATAGCAATTAAAGAAAATAATAATATATTTTTCATTTTTGTTTATTTTAAATGGTTAATTTATTTGTTATCCTTAGACTTTGTCCCTACTTGAGATGTTCCACTTCCACCAGATATAGGAGAATAATGAGCTGTTTTCATTACCCATTTACCTTTTTCTTTTATAAAAACTTCTGACACTCTTGTCATATAGTGAGGTACAGCAGGGCTACCTTTTGGGGTCATACTACCTTCGCTATAATACATAGCTACTGCAGCTTTACCAGGAACAAGAGAAACTACTTTAATATGTTTAGGTGTTAAATTAACGTAATCCCATTCATATTTTCTAATGTTTGGGTTTTTATCATAAACCATTAATCCTCCTGTAGAATTAAATGCATAGTAACCATCTTCTGACATAAGCCTTACGTCTATATTCCCCTTATTATTTGTTTCCCAATTGCTTTGGATTAATTTTATAATCTCTGTCTCATCTTTAAAGTTGTTTTGAGCAATAAGATTAGTAGTCATACATAAAAGCAATATGATTCCTATTTTTTTCATTTGAATATATTTTAATTAATATTTATTTTATTAGTTTATGTTTTCACTTGCTTCAATCTCTTTCAAAATATACTTTGAATCCAACATATCAATTTGTTGAATTATTTTGTCATTTTCCCATTGAATCCAAGCATCAATCGGTATCACAATATCATTTCCTGTAAACTTGCCCTTTGCGTATAAGGTTCCAAAATATGAAGTCCAAACGTCTCCATTATTTTGATAATGAGTTTGAAGCAATCCTTTTTCAAATGATATTTCATCAAAAATAGTATGAATGTTTTTCCAATAATTAATAGCTTCTTCGGGGCCATTAGCAACCACAGTTGTATCTGTAGCAGTTTTCAATGTAAAATTTTTCGCTACATATTTACGAACGTAGGAAAAATCATTCTGAGAAAAAAGTTTTATATTGTTTTCAAAAATTTTAGCCTTTTCATCATTTGCATTCACAATTCCACTATAAGGATCTCCATTGATTGCCTCACCATTAATCTTTTTAGATTCAACACAAGCAAGCATCAAAATAGAAATTGAGAGGTACATTATTTTTTTTTTCATTTTAAATACGTTTTAATTGGTTTATTTAATAAGTATCGTGCGAACGCATTGAAATAATATTATTGAGTACTAATTTACCAGCTCCCAATCATAACGCGTGTTTGAGTTCTTAATACTTCAACACTTCCATCAATGTCATTCATATATTTTTCCCAAGCTGCTTTCGCTGCTGGATTTGAATCTCTATACTTCCCAAGATTCATTGCATCCTTAAATGAGTCTACCCCAATTAACACATAATGTGTCTCACCAACTGAACTTCTTCCAAGATTAAATGCTCCAAGAGTAACTCTTCTATCTTTAGGGTTAAATTGATTGTTATACTCTTTAAAACCTTTAGCAAATTTATCCGCGTTTTTAACTTTAAAAATAAAAAGATTTTGAATTGGATGACTCCCTGGTGTTCCAACAGAAATCAAGCTTCTACCTGATGCAGCAGAATGATGCGTGATATACCTACTCAATTTAGTGGTAAATAACTCCCAACTTACATTTTCTCCTTGAGAATATTGGTTGCCCATAGCATCTAATGTCCCTGTAAAAGCGACAGTATGAGAGGCGTAATTAGCACTATCTGCAAAGTGGTTTTCAAAAAGGAACGCAGATACACCTTCAGCTTTAGAATTAGTATCGCTGAAATAATCATTAAAAAGCTTTGTTACAATCTCCTCATCTTCTGCTTCTACATCAAAACTATAAGTAGTCCAATAGTATTCTTGAGCTACTAAATTGAGTGACGTAAGTAGTAAAAGGCATAAAATTAAATTTTTCATTTTTAGTTTATTTTAATTATTGACTTAACTCGAAATATTTATTGAGGGCTTCCTATGAGTTCAATTAACTCCCAAATATTAGTATACCTAAATCCATCTGGATCATATTTACTCATTTTAGATTTTGATAAAATTTCATCAATTTCTTTACTTGAAACAACGTCCATTGGAGATAAAGATCTCAAAGCACTTGACAAGTCTTTATAGTGATCATATGTAATAATACTTGACTCATCCATACCTTTTGGATTTAGTCTTGCTAAAATTCCCCATCCCGATCTTGCTCCATCTTTACCCAAGTTCTTTTTGAAATAGGGCATCCATAAATTTAAATTTTCATTAACAAATCCGTTAAAATCTTTAGGTTTTGCTAAATTCCAAACAGCATACTTAAATTCTCCCATTGGAAGCTCAGCTATGAGCTTATATGTGTTATTGTAAAGTGTTTTAGACATATGGTTTGTAGAGACAAGCGCTGGATCAAACCCTAATATTTGTTCAGCATTACTCCATATTTTCATTTGATCTTCATATTGCTCAAAGCTTTTATATACTTGAACAAAAGCGTGAGTTGGCAGTGTTTCGTCATCTGCACGCCCATAAAGTCTAAAAAATGCGGACGCTAACATATTCCCATTATCTATAGCATTTTTCTTTATTTTGGACCAATGTTCTGTTTCCAAAGATTCAAATTCGGCTACATTCTCGGAGGCAACATACCGATATTGTATGTGAACAATATTTTGAGCAAACATTGACGTTGTAAAAACAATCGCCAACAACATTAATAATTTTTTCATTTTGAATATCTTTAATTGGTTCATTTAATTTGGCAACTCTGAAGCATTAAAATAATATTGCTCTGTAATAATTTTACCTTCATCATTAACAACTATTTGAGAGTGATGAACAGCTTCTTTAGTTTTACCGGATTTTTTATTTTTTACAGTAACATTCCACCAAGAAATTATAGTTGATGTGCCACCTCCTTCGTAATTAAGTAAATCTGGATACCCTCTTTCTCGTACTCTTAAAATCTCATACGTCTTAAAGAATTCTTTTAGATTGTTTATTTCTTCTTCTACGGTTACAAAAGAATTTAACTCTGAATTCATTACATCATATATTTTAGCATCTTCAGAATATAAATCTTTCATAGAAGTTACATCTCCTATTTCTAAATAGGCATAAAGTAATCTCGCTTTAGATATCATAGGATGGTCTTTGTATATTTCACCATTCTTAGATGTACCCCGAGCATCGTATGCTTTTTTCCATTTTAATTGACTATCAGAAACACTTAAACCACTTATTTTCCCTTTTTTATCAAAAAAGAAAATTGAGTTTCTTGGAATTTCTAATTTATAGCCTGTGTTTTTATCAAATCCTTTTAAAACCTGATAGGCATAGACACTTACTCCATCTTTACCAAATTCTAAAGCATCAGAATATGACGTTCCTCTATTTGTAACACTAAAACCTATAACGTTGTTTACTAAATATTCTGAACGACCAATTAAATTTTCAATTGTTAAGGGTTTTGGCATCATAGCATTCATTTGCCACCACTTAAAGTCATCGGAAACCAATGCTTTTATCTCATCTTGATTACCTTCAACAAAAGCTTTAGTGAAACTTTCAACGACATTTATAGCAGGATGTTTGTCATATATTTTACCGTTTAGACTTTTCTTTTGAGCGAAAGTTGAGGTAGTAAAAACTACAGCTAATAACAATAATAATTTTTTCATTTTGATTTTATTTTTTTTGGTTAAGTTTGTTTTTTTTGGTTAAGTTTATGAGAAATGAACCCCTTGTAAAGGAGGGCTTCAACCGCCAACTAACAAAAGAGATTTCTCCCTTTTATTTTTTATTTTACTAATTGAAGTACTTCATCAGAAAATCCATCACTAAATTCAGAGAGAACATCCCATACATCTCTTCTAAAAGAACCAAGACCATTAATTTTCTCGTATTCTGATTGAAAGTTCGCAGGCAATCCGTTTTCATTATTGAACCTTGTAAAAGACTTAAAAGGATACACTAATGTTATATTTTCACCATTTTCATCGGCGAAAATACTTTCATATACTCTTCTTGGATTAGGCGCGTTAATTTCAGTCAATACTTTCCCGATTTTAGTAACAGCTTCAAGAACTTTCTTATAGCTCCCGTATTTACGGTTAATTTTAATTGTACGATGTAATAAGTACTTAGGACTGCCCCAAGAAGGAGGAGAGTAACTTGCTTCCCAATTTAATTTACCTAATTGAACTGATTCAGAAGAAACATTGGATCTAATGTTTTTTTGCCAGTCTGACATATGGATTTCATCTGGCATAACATCATAATCAGAAAGCTCCATAGGGCCAAGTAACCAAACATACTGTCCAGAACGACGACCTATTAGAACATTATAAAGAGATGCAGTTGTTCTTCCTTCACTGTGAAACTTCTGGTTATGTTTTTTAACACCTTCAATAAGTTTCATTTCTTTAGCTTTGTCAGGCATTAAATAAATGCTTTCATATACCACTTCTTGATTTTGAGCAAAAGTAGATGCGGTAAAAATAATAGCCAATAGCAATAATAATTTTTTCATTTTTTTAAATATTTATTTATTAGGTATCAAATATATAAAATTAAAACTAAAATTGCAATATTAGTTTTAATATCAAATTGTAGTTGATAAAAACGTAAATTTGTTTTTTAATTAATTATGATTGAAGTAAAAAAAATATTCTACGGTAAGAAAGCATGTGCTTGTGCCGTATCACTCGATATACTTGGAGATAGATGGACACTAATAATTATTAGAGATATTTTTAGAGGTAAAAACAGATTCTCTCAATTTTTAAATGAGTCGAGTGAGGGTATCGCCAGTAATATTGTAGTAGATAGACTAAAAAAACTAACGTCTAATGGTATTATAAATTTTAGAAGGAAGGAAACTGATAAAAAAATTAAAGAATATTACCTTACAGATAAAGGTATTGACCTTTATCCAATTATATATGAACTTCAAAAGTGGTCAATTAAACATGTTGAATTTGAATTTTCAGATAATACAAAAAAGTATAATGAACTTACAAATAAAATATCCAAAGTTGAATTTATTGATCAAATCTTGAGCAAGTATAAGGAATTTAGACTTGGGGAATTTGGAATTTAATTTTATTAATGCAGAGTATATTATTTCGTTGAATTTTCTTTAAATTATATAAGTTTTAAATAATTTTATGAAGTAAAACTACTCTTGTATTAATAATTATAAAACGATATTTATACGTCATGATGCAATAAAACGATTACACTTTATAAAAGTATAACCGTTTTATTGTTATAGTAGAGAACTCTATTGAAATATCGAACACAAGTTTTACGCCAAGAGATTTCTTAAATACTATTGATTCTATAGAATTTATTTAAGAGGCTTAGAAATAGCTGAATTGAAAGAAGAGGATATGGCTATGGTTTAATCCCCTAAAAGGACTGAACCAACAATCATCAGTATAAAAATTAAACCAATAACAAAAAGAAATATATTGGTTATTCTTTTTTGTTTTTCACTCCCAGCATTTTCCATATTCGGTATACCTCCGCTTCCATCTGCGTTATACATATATTATTTTTAAGTGCAAATTACAATTAATTATATATTAATAAAGAATTATTTCTCTATCAATATATACCTAACGTATTTAAGGGATTTAGAAATAGCTGACCTTAAGAAGGAAGATATGCCAAGTTAGACAGCTATGCAATGGTTAAAATCCTTGACAAACTACTTCAGGTTTAAAAAAGCCCTTATAAAAATATAAAGGCTTTTCAATTTTAATAAGCATTTAAAATTATTCTTTGCTGAATAAATAATTCATTAATCCACCAAAATCACCATAAACTTGCTGATATCTTATTTTGCCTTCGGCATCAAAATCGAAAGATTCGTATAATTTTATAACCCCTGATTTGGCGGCCGTAGAATCTGTAGCAGGAAGCGTCACTTCCCAACTGCTGTAATGACGTACAGAGCCATCTGCCAATTTAGTTTGGGCATTTACACCTGGCAATAAAACTGGAGGTGAGGTAAGCAATTTAAAATTAAATGTTGCCCAACTTTGCTTGTCGTTTGTCATCATCTCATCCAAATTTAATGAATCTTTAGCTACTCCAAAGCCTGTATTTAACATTGCAAAATCTTTTGCGTACATTGAATAATCAAGGTTTTCGTTTTGCCAACCTTCAATGTTGGTCATGACTGTTTTTGAGTTTTTTTCGAAAGCCTCATTTGCAGAATTATCAGGTTTAGGCTGACATCCAATAAAGAAAATTGATGCGAATAAAATAGAATAAATACTTTTCATAATATTGATTTTTAGTTAAAAAAAAATAAAGGTAACTAATTATAGAATACAAAAGAAATAGTGTAGCAATAAAAAACGGTTACACTTTATAAAAGTATAACCGTTTTATTGTTATAGTAGCGGGGACTGGACTCGAACCAGCGACCTTTGGGTTATGAGCCCAACGAGCTACCTACTGCTCTACCCCGCGATTTCGAGTGCAAATATACAACAGTTTTTAACCCTTGCAAGGTTTATTTTAATATAATTTAAAAAGCTAGATTCAACTATTAAGTGCACCAGCGTGGTTAAAATTAGATAAAAATACTTCATTAGGGGATTTGTAGCCTAATAATTTTCTTGGTCTATTATTTAATTTGTTAATAATCATATTTATAGTGTTGTTATTTATGAGGTTAAAGTCTGTTTTTTTAGGTAGGTATTGTCTTATTAATTTGTTGTTGTATTCATTAAGTCCTCTTTGCCAAGGTGAGTAAGGGTCAGCAAAGAAAAAATCTGTTTCTAGTTTTTCACTAATTTCTTGATGTTTAGCAAATTCTTTTCCATTATCAGATGTGATTGTTTTAACCAGTTCTTTAAAAGGTGCCAATAGGTTAATCATTTGTTTTCTTATAGATTCCGCTTTAGTGCCATCGGTTTTAACCATTAGTTCAAATTGACTTTTACGTTCTGTTGCTGTAAGAATGGCCGTTTTATGGTTTTTACCGATAATAGTATCTACTTCCCAGTCGCCAAAACGTTCTTTGGTATTTACTATTTCAGGTCTTTGATTTATCATTATCCTATTGGGTATCTGACCTCTTTGGTGTTTCCTGTGTAAACGCTTTTTACGCCATCTACGAGCTGTTCTAAGGTGTAAATACAATGTACCTCCTTCTGATTGGTTTTGATAGATATATTGATAAATTCTTTCTATACTCACCATAGATATTTTATCTAAATCACAACGTCCCTTTATCTGTTCTGGCGACCATTGATTACAGGTAAGTTTTCTATTAATATACCGTTTCATATTCTCATCAAATGCGTGATGTTTATAGCTTTCTTTCTTGCGTTCTAAACTCATCTTAATGGCATAGCTTCCATTGTATCCTCGCTTTTTACTGTTTCTTCTTAACTCTCTGCTAATCGTACTTTTATGAACACCTAACTCTACTGCTATTTGTGTAATCGTACATTTTGCTTTTAGATACGCTTCTATTTGGTATCTTTGAGAGTCGATTAATTGTTGATAATTCATCGGCAATCAGTTTTTTTTCAAATATCGGAAAGTTAACTTTCCGATATTTGTTAACTGTTGCACTTATTAATTGAACTTAGTTTAAATAGAAATATTTAATATATTAATTGTATATTAAAAGTAATTATCTATTTTAGCATTAACTAACACTAATTTAACTAACAATTAATTATGAAAAAATTATTATTAATTACAGTAATATCCGCGTCTTTAATGTTTTGTCAATCTCCTAAAGAGAAAGCTTCTAAAAATTCTAACGAAACAACAGTTATTGGATATGAATTTAATGAAGCAGGTGAAAAACTAAATTTAATAGGTGGGGATGTTCTCATTACTGATATTTACCTAAGATATATTCAAGCTCATAACGATAAAAATGTGAGTAAAATTTATGAGATGGATACGGAAGATATAATCATTAAAGCTTCAAACGGAGCCGTATTTAATGGCCGTGATTCTCATAAGGAGCAGTTAGAGGCATGGTTTGCATCAAGTGATCCAATTTGGAGCGTAAAATGGATGGTTGCAAATACGCTTCAGGGTAAAGATGGAGAGAACGAAAGTTGGTTAACTACAGGAGTTGATAAGGTTGAAATGGTAGCTGGGAATAGTGTTAAAAAACACCATGTTTTGGACGTTCATTTTGTTGATGGAAAAGTCAAAGAATTAAATGTTTATGATAGAGCAACCGAACAGGAGTAATTGAATTGTGAAAACCTGCTTTTGCATAGAATTTATGATAATAACAAAAACAAACTAAAATGGAAGCATCAAGTAAAAACATTATTAAAGTAAGAGTGCACGATGGTATTGTAGGAATCTTAAATATCAGCTCTATATTGTTGGCAAGCCAATTTGGATTAGACTGGATTTATGTAGCTGTCGTAGTTGCCATCTTACAAATTGCAAGTCCTTTCACCAAGTTTTGTCCTGTATATACAATATTAAATAAATTAATGCCAAATACAGAGCCAATTCAAAATGGAAAATAAAATTTTAACAATTAATAATTATACTAACTTAAAAACAAACTAAAATGAAAAAATCAGTATTAATATTATTTATTTGTGCTACAGCTATAGCAAATGCACAGTGGATTGATAATATGTCTTGTAACAAAAACGCAAAACTTATTGCGAATCAGGCAATAGAATATGCAGTAAATCTTGAGTATATGTCCGCATTTGGTGCTGCAAATTCAGCACTGCTATTAGATGAAAATTGTGGTTGTGCAAAACTAGTTTTAGCTTTCATAAGCAGTCCTAATGCAGAGTGGGGTAGCAGAGCAAAAAAACTCAAAGAAATTAATATTTCTAAATTAACGTCAGAAGAAAAAGCATGGTATGATATTATGGCGGCCTCTAATGACGAAAAGATGACTGTACAAGCAACGCTTCAAAATCAATTTCCAAATAGTCCTTTGATTCATTATTTAGCAACCACCCCAAAAGACATTGCTACTTTTAAAGTTTTTGCTGATAAATTTCCAAAACAAGCATCTTCTGCATATAATATGATTTCTTATGGATATATGAATGGAGCCTTCGGAGAAAAAAACGCAGCTGAAGCCATGAAATATGTTAAAATGTCTCAGGAAATGCACGATGGCCCAAATGCATATGATTCTATGGGGGAACATTACGCTTCATTAGGGGATTATGAAAATGCATTAAATATCCAATTGAAAGCAGTTGATTATGGTGTTTTTGCATCTCCATATGGTGTAAATGCTAAATTATATTTGGCCAAAAACTCAAAGGAAGAGATTAGTAAAACATTAATTGAAAATCAAAATTCAATGCAGGATGCTATTTTAAAAGGAGATTATGAATCTTACAAAAAATTTGAACATCCTGAAATTATTTATACTACGGGAGATTCTAATTTAAGCCCTTTTTACGTTTATACAAAAGAAAATGTAATTAAGAAAACCCAAATCACTTGGGATTCGTTTGAATTATCAAACATGAAAGCATATTTTTCTCCAGACATGAAAACCGCAGTACTTAACTTTGAAGCTGACGGGGCATATACAATGATAAATAGTGGAACAACTATTCCATATGCAACGAGAGGTTCTTCAACGTGGGTAAATACTGATGATGGCTGGAAAGTATTACATACATCATATGCTCCCAGAAAAGGAAAAATTGGGATACCTGGAATAGACTAACAATTGAAAATAACACAAATATTAATTCAAAAAAAACCACAACATTCTTGTTGTGGTTTTTTTTGAATTAACTGTTTTAAAAAAGTAGTAATATTATTGTTATTTTAAAAACAATAAATAATTTATTAGAATGTGATGCCCTTTGTTTGCTAAAAAAATACGAGCACCGCATAAAAAGGTTCTGTCGCATCTAAAATAACTTTCTACCTTTAAGTTTTTTAAATCACTCCATTTATGAATACCAAAGGTCATTGTTTCCCAAAGGCTATTATATTACAAGCAGTTTACTTCAAATTAAGATTCAGTTTAAGCTACCGAGATGTAGAAGAATTAATGTCAATTAGAGGTGTAAAAGTGGATCATGCTACTATTCAACGGTGGGTATTTAAGTTCACACCCCTTGTTGAACAGCAATTCAGAAAGCGAAAGAAATCAGTTGGTAAAAGATGGAGAATGGATGAAACTTATGTTAAAGTAAAAGGGCAATGTAAGTACCTGAATAATATTGTAGAGCAAGATCATCGAATGATAAAGTGGCGTATAATGCTTGGTCTAGGCTTTAAAGAATTTGAATCTGCAAAGAGAACCATATCAGGCATAGAAGTAGTTAGAATAATAAAGAAAAATCAACTGTTGAATCCTGAAAATTCAACCTATAAATCATTTATATCATTAACTTCGTAAATGAAGATTCAAATCAAACTTTTATAATTATATTTGGTAGATGCGACAGAACCTCCACTTCTACTAAACGTAGAAGAAGAGAAGCTAATGAAGATTAAAATATTTGGATAGTCGAATTTTATCTAACACAAGAGTGTAGCACGTATAACACAAAAATGATTATACTTTTGTAACTACTTGAAAATGAAACGATAAAAATATGTGAATTTAGGTGGTGAGGAGTGTTATGAGCCCAACGAGCTACCTACTGCTCTACCCCGCGATATAGGGGTGCAAATATATATAAAAAATAGATACGTAGAACTTTTTTATTAAAAAAATTATCGGTTCATTGAGGTTAAAAACTCTGCGTTATTAACAGTGTATTTTACTTTCTCGTTTATAGATTCCATAGCTTCAACCGGATTCATATCCGCCAAGTATTTACGTAATACCCACATGCGTTGGATGGTTTTTTCGTCTAATAATAGATCATCTCTACGCGTACTCGATTTAACCAAATCAATAGCTGGGAAAATACGGCGGTTAGAAATATTACGATCTAATTGCAATTCCATATTACCTGTTCCTTTAAATTCTTCAAAAATAACTTCGTCCATTTTTGAACCAGTTTCTGTCAAAGCTGTAGCGATAATGGTTAAAGACCCACCATTTTCTATATTTCTTGCAGCTCCAAAAAAGCGTTTTGGTTTGTGTAAAGCATTGGCATCAATACCACCCGATAGTATTTTACCCGATGCTGGCGCCACTGTATTATAGGCACGCGCTAAACGAGTGATTGAATCTAATAAAATAACCACATCGTGTCCACATTCAACCAAACGTTTGGCTTTATCGAGCACAATATTGGCAACTTTTACATGTTTTTCTGCAGGTTCATCAAAAGTAGAAGCCACCACTTCGCCACGTACATTACGTTGCATATCGGTTACTTCTTCTGGGCGTTCATCAATCAATAAAATAATTTGATAAACTTCTGGATGGTTTGCAGCAATGGCGTTTGCAATGTCTTTTAACAACATTGTTTTACCTGTTTTTGGTTGCGATACAATCATACCACGTTGTCCTTTTCCGATAGGGCAAAATAAATCCATTATTCTAGTAGAAATAGAGCTGCCTTTTGTAGTAATATCAAATTTTTCTGTAGGAAAAAGAGGTGTTAAATGTTCAAAAGCAACACGATCTCTAACGATATCTGGATTTAGTCCGTTTATAAGTGACACGCGAATTAAAGGGAAATATTTTTCTCCTTCTTTAGGAGGTCTTACATTTCCGCGTACTGTGTCGCCTGTTTTAAGACCAAATAATTTAATTTGCGATTGCGATACATAAATATCATCTGGAGATGATAGATAGTTGTAATCTGATGAGCGTAAAAAACCATAGCCATCTTGCATAATTTCTAATACACCTTCGCTTTCTATAATGCCGTCAAATTCATAATCGGGATCTCTGTATTTCCCAGTTCTTCTTTGTTCTAGCGGGATTTTAACATTACTTATTGGTTTTTTATGAGTATTGTTTTCCTTTTTTTGTTGCGGAATATGTTTTGTTTCAACTTTAGGTGTGATTACTTCTCGTTTATTTTGATGAACAAAAGGTTTTCTAGGCGCTTGATTTTTATCTTCAGTAACAGGTATAGGTCTTTCAACCCTTTTTTCTATGATTGGCTTAACAATATTTTCTGAAGGTTTTTCAAGAATCACTTCTTTAGGTGTATCAACTTTAGCTTCTAAGGGTATTTCCATTTGGGTTTCTCTAACAGGCGATTTGTCAAAAAGTGGTTTTTGAGGCTTGTTTAGAATCCTTTTGCGTTTTAGTTTTGACTCAGGCCTTTTATCTTCCTCTGTTATTACAGGAATAATTTTAGGTTGGGCTGCCTGAATGTCAAGTATTTGGTAGATTAAATCAAGTTTTTTTAACTGGCTGTGTTTTGGCACGTTAAGTTTTTTTGCAATATCTTGTAAATCGGCTAATTTTTTCCCTTTAAGGGCGGCTATATCAAACATGTAGAAATAGAATTAATTGATAAAATTCTTAGAACAAAGAATATGTAGTATGTTTTATTTTCTGATTATAAATTTTTGTGAAGAACACGTTTTTAATCGTGTATAACATTGCAATATTACGAAATATTTTTTAATAAGAAAAAAGCTTTAATAAAAAAGAATGAATTAAATTTGTGCTTTAAATTTTTAAGCTTAATGATTCAACGTATTCAGTCGTTATATTTACTTGCTGTGGCTATCTTAAATGGGGCGCTTATATTTATTTTTCCTTTATGGAAAGACAAATTAGGGCTTAATTTTTATGCCTTTCAAAGTTTTAAAAGTGATTCTTTATTGTTGATGAGTTTAACCACAGCTTTTATCGCCATAGCGCTATTGGTTGTAATAAGCCTTTTGATGTATAAAAAAAGAAAGTCTCAATTTATGTTAAATAGATTGGGCATAATTATAAACCTTTATTTATTAGGAGTATTGTTATATTATCTGCTAAATTTATCTGGAGAAGCTTTGGTTTCTGAGAAGGGTATTGGTGCTTTAATTCCTATTTTGACAAGTGTTTTATTGGTTTTTGCCAATAAAGCAATTCATAAGGACGAGGCGCTTGTAAAATCTGTAGATAGATTACGATAAACCTAAGATCTTAGTTTTTTAGTGCGTTAAAACCACCTGCTAGTTACAGGTGGTTTTTTTTGTAAAAAATTAATAATGTTTACAACCTATTATTTAGGGCGCATTCTAAAGTTGTTTCATGTCATTAAAATAAAGGAGAAAGATAAGCCTCAAGACTACTTTACGCTTTTTCCTTTTCCTATTAGAATCACTTTTTTTTAAAGACGATTTTTCACGTATTATATTCTAAGCTAGAGCTTAAGTGGTCAAAATAGCCTATTTTTCATTTTTGCAAAAAATGCAAAAAGCAAGGGTTTCCGCTAGAAATCTAGCGATTTCGCTAGATTGAAAACTACCTAATTCCGCTAGAAAAACAATTGAATAAATGCTTATGTTTGGTATGTTAAATAACAAAATTGTTTCATGCAATTGAAGCAAGGGAGAAAGGTAACCCCCCTAATCTACTATAGCCTTTCTCCTTTTACTTTTTTTAGCACCTACCAAATTTTATTTAGAATTTTTAATCAGTTTTTCAAGATCTATAGCGGTATGCTTTTTAAATTGTTTTTGGTTGTTTTTGTTTATTATAAGAATTACCGTTTAAAACAACAAAACAAATTAGATGCTGTTTTAAGCAGCACACAAACAAAAATATTAAATGCCACAGTGGCCTTAACCCAAAGAGCCGATAACAAACTGGTGGTTCAAATTATAGATGATCGTGTTGGTTTTGATGTGGTTAAAGCGAAACAAAAAGAGGGTTTGGGCTTAAGCCATATTGAGGCGCGTATAAAAATGCTAAATGGCCGTTTTGTGATAAACTCAGAAATAGGCGAGGGCTCCGAAATTTCTTTAGTTGTCCCAATTAAATTTAAAACAGAACTAGACAATTAAGCCACGCTCACCGAGTTCTATAATTTCTAGATTTTTTATCTCTTTTTGATCTATTTCAAAACGCACCATGGTTCGCATTTGATGAAAGCCTTCTTTTCCTGCAGCTCCAGGATTTATATGTAATAAATTAAGCTTTTTATCGTACATCACTTTTAAGATATGCGAATGGCCAGTTATAAATAAATCGGGTGCATAATCAATTAGTTTTTTTTTGACACGTGGGATATACTTTCCGGGATAACCGCCAATATGAGTCATAAATACTTTAACATCTTCAATCATAAATTTATGAGTTAAAGGATATCTATTGCGGATGGGTTGCCCATCAATATTGCCATAAACGGCGCGAAAAGACGCTAATTTCTTTATTCTTTTAACAACATTTACATCGCCAACATCACCAGCATGCCAGACTTCATCCGCTTGACGGACATAATTGAGCATGTTGTCGTCTAAATAACTATGTGTATCAGACAATAATAATATTTTAACCATATTTTTATTTGTTAAAAGAGGGGACTAAGGTTTATCAAATAAAAAATACTCTTGTATCTTTGCGTTTACAAACATACACTATTTGAGATATTTTATCAAATTAGCCTATAAAGGCACAGACTTTCACGGTTGGCAATTGCAACCCAACGCTTTGAGCGTGCAACAGGTTGTACAAGAAGCTTTGCAGATGCTTTTAAAAGAGCCCATTACAATATTAGGTGCTGGTAGAACAGACGCAGGCGTTCACGCGTCTCAATTTTTTGCCCATTTTGATTTTGATAAAGTTTTAAATACCGATGATTTGGTTTTAAGATTAAATGCCATTTTTCCAGATTCAGTTGTTGTTTACACTATTTTTAAGGTTTCAGATAATGCCCATGCCCGTTTTGATGCCTTAAGTCGCACATACGAATACCGCATTTTTTTAGGAAGAGATCCTTTTTTAACAGATACAGTTTGGCAATTATACCATCAGCAGCTCAATGTTGAGGCTATGAATAAAGCGGCCAGTTATTTGTTTGATTATGCTGATTTTAAATGTTTTTCTAAATCGAAAACCGATGTAAAAACCTATAATTGTAAAATTACAGAAGCGCATTGGGAACAAAAGGATGCACATTTAACCTTTACAATTACTGCCGATAGGTTTTTGCGAAATATGGTAAGGGCTGTTGTAGGCACTTTGATAGATATAGGTTTAGGAAAGAACACGCCAGAAACAATGAAAGCAGTTATAGAAAGTCGCAACCGTCAAAAAGCCGGTTTTTCTGTGCCAGCCAAAGGATTGTTTTTGACAAAGATTATCTATCCTAACAACATATTTGCGTAATTTTACATCCTTAATGACAAAAAACACCACAAATAATTCTAAAAAAGTAACAGGAAAAGCCTTTGATGCAAAGCTTTTTTTTAGGTTATTACAATTTGTTAAGAATTATAAAGCTCAGTTTATAATTGCAAGCGCTTCTACCATTTTGTTAGCCATAGCCGCTTCTGTAAGACCTTGGTTGTTGCAACAAATAGTAGATAATTACATTACCAATAAAAATGCGCCGCAACTTTTTAGATATACCATATACATATTTTTGGCGCTTTTTGCTGAGGTTTTATTGCAATTCACATTTATTTATTTTGCCAATTGGTTGGGGCAGAATATTGTAAAAGATATGCGCTCAAAGATTTATAAACATTTGCTGAGTTTTAAAATGCAGTATTTTACCACATCGCCCGTAGGCAAATTGGTAACACGCGTGGTAAGCGATATAGAAACCATTGCCAGCGTATTTGGACAAGGTTTGTTCATGATTATCAGCGATTTATTAAAAATGATTGTTGTCATATTTTTGATGTTGTATATGAATTGGCGTTTAACTTTAATTGTTTTGGCTGTTTTGCCGATAATCATTTATGCCACCAAAGTATTCCAAATAAAAATAAAAGACACTTTTCAGGATGTTAGAAATCAGATAGCCAATCTTAATAGTTTTGTTCAAGAACGGGTAACTGGGATGAAGATTGTACAACTGTTTACACGCGAAGAAATAGAGTTTGATAAGTTTAAAGAAATCAACGAAAAACACAAAAAGGCCCATGTAAGAACGGTGTGGTATTTTTCTATATTTTTTCCGGTTGTAGAAATTTTAACATCAATAGTTTTAGGTTTAATAGTTTGGTATGGCGGTATGCAAGCAGCTGTTAATAAAAGTATTAGTATCGGCGAAATTATGAGTTTTATTATGATGAGTCAGATGTTGTTTAGACCTTTACGTCAGATTGCCGATAAATTTAACACACTTCAAATGGGTATGGTTGCCGCCGAAAGGGTTTTTAATGTTTTAGACGAAGACGAAAAAGAACGCGATTTAGGAACGTATCAAACAGAACGTATTAATGGCGATATATCTTTTAAAAATGTGGTGTTTAGTTATTTAAAAGACGAACCTGTTTTAAAAGGCATTTCTTTTGATGTAAAACAGGGTGAAACTGTGGCTATTGTTGGTGCCACGGGTGCTGGTAAATCGACCATTATTAATTTATTAAACCGGTTTTATAAAATTGATAGTGGCGAAATCTGTATTGATGGGGTTAATATTTCTGATTATAGCTTGTCGGTTTTGCGCAATAATATTGCTGTGGTTTTACAGGATGTCTTTTTGTTTGCCGACACTATTTATAACAATATCATCTTAACAAATAAAGACATTAAATTGGAGGAGGTAGAGGCTTCTGCCGAAAGAATTGGTATCAAAAAATTTGTAGAAACATTGCCACAAGGATTTAATTATAACGTTAAAGAACGTGGCGCAATGCTATCTGTAGGTCAGAGACAGCTTATCGCTTTTTTAAGAGCCTATGTTACAAAGCCGCGTATTTTGGTTTTAGACGAAGCGACCTCGTCTATAGATTCGTATTCAGAAAAGTTGATTCAAAAAGCGACCAATAAAATTACCCAAGGCAGAACATCTATCATTATTGCGCATCGTTTGGCAACTGTTAAAAAAGCCGATAAAATTATTGTGCTTGATAAAGGTGTAATTGTAGAGCAAGGCACCCATAAAGAGCTGTTAGAAAAGCAAGGCTATTACAGTAAATTATACGAAATTCAATTTGTTAAAGCAGCGGGGTAACTAATTAGATAAATCGCCTCTAATTTTTGTATTCAGGTCTTCTAAGTTTTTAAAAAGAACAAATTCACCATCTTTTATATAAGAAATTTCACCTGTTTCTTCAGATACAGTAAGTGCAAGCGCATCCGTTTTATCGGTAATACCAATACCTGCCCTATGTCTTAATCCAAAGCGTAAAGGAATATTAGCATCTTTGGCGATGGGTAATATCACACGTGTGGCCACTATTTTGTTGTCTTCAATAATGATGGCGCCATCATGAAGTGGCGAATTTTTATAAAAGATACTTTTTAAGATAGGTTTGTTGACTTCGGCATTCATTAAATCGCCTGTATCTTTAATAAAATCGAGACTGTTGTTTCGTTTTATCACAATTAAGGCACCTGTTTTAACAGCACTCATTTCTCTACAAGCCTCTAAAATGGCATCTACGTTTGTAACTTCGGTAATTTCTGATTTTAAAAAGTTAAGCTGGCGCATAAAACTCTTTTTCGATGTAAAATTAGTAGAGCCCAACATCAGTAAAAACTTTCTGATTTCTTGTTGAAAAACAATAATTAAGGCAATAAAACCACCCCCAATGAATTTGCCTAAAATATCGCTAAGCAATTCCATTTGCAAAGCTTCAGTCAATTTCCAAATAAGATATATAATGGCAATTCCTAAAAAGATGTTGATGGCAACTGTTCCTTTTACCAATTTATAGACATAGTAGAGCAAAACTGCTACCAGAACGATGTCTAAAAAATCTAAAAAGTTAAAGTCTAAATAATCCAACAAAAATAATTTTACGTAAAAATACTAAAATAAAGCTTTTTAAAATGTTATTTAAAATAAAAATCGATTACGGATTGTAAAGAATCATTTAATGACAAATTATAAATTTTCGATTTTACCCATAAATACTTTGTATAGCTAAGATTGTCTTGAAAATAAAACTGCGTTTGTCCTAAATCACTTTTGTTTTGTAAAACAGAATCTAACTGATTGTAATTATAGTTATTGTTTTTAAGCTTAAAACTTGTCGGATAAAAAATTATATCTACCGATGCTGTATCTTTTAAATTTGGATTTTTGTAAGTGATAGATTTTGTTGTAAGTGGTAAAAATTTATTTCGTTTATCAATGGTATCTGCAAAGGTAAAATAGTTTAGCATGCCATCTACATGATGGGGTGATGACTTATCTTGACGCTTTGCAAGCATAGTAGATAAGGGTTTATAAATCTGTTTTAATTGTAATCTTCGGTCAATATTAAAAAGCCAATGGGTTGTAGAAATGCTATTATTTCGGTTTAGCGTTGCTAAAGTGTCTTTGCCATCTAGAGTGTAAAAAACCCAAACAGCCGAATTGTTATAGACTTCGTTTACGGCTTTGATGTGTAATTGAGGGAGTTTTAAATCTTTTTTACCACAACTTATTATTGAAAATAACAGCGCTAAATATAGGACGTGTTTCATGTGCTAATTTTGTAATTGTTTAAAAATTTGAATTGTTTCTTGTGCTTCTTTTACATCGTGAACACGTAAAATTGAAGCGCCATTTTGCAAAGCAATGGTATTGACAATAGTAGTGGCATTCAACGTTTTTTCTGGTGTTGTTTTTAACACATTATACAACATAGATTTGCGTGAAAGGCCTGCCAATAGGGGCAAGTCAAAACAGTTAAACAGATTTAAATTTTTGAGGAGTGTATAATTATGTGTCATTGTTTTACCAAATCCAAAACCAACATCTAAGATAATATCGCTTACGCCAAGGGTTCGTAATTCGGCTATTTTTTTAGAAAAATATTTACGGATATCTAAAATAATATTTTTGTACTGCGGATTATCTTGCATGTTTTGAGGTGTGCCTAACATGTGCATCAAAATATAAGGCACTTTATTTTTAGCAACTGTTTTAAACATGTTTGTGTCTAAACTACCTCCAGAAATATCGTTTATCATACAGGCACCAGACAAAATGGCTTGTGCAGCAACTTTACTTCTAAACGTATCAACCGAAAGTAAAGCCTCGGGAAAATTTGAGAGAATGAGTTCAATGGATTTAGTACTTCTTACTAATTCTTCGTCTTCTGTAATATGTTGGGCATTTGGTCGTGATGAATACGCACCAACATCTATAAAAGTAACACCTTCATTAAGCATTTTTTCTACCTGATTTAAAAGAGCTTTATCTGATGTGTATTTACCACCATCGTAAAAAGAATCGGGCGTAATATTTAAGATGCCCATTATTTTTGGCGAAGAAAGATCTATAAGATGGCCTTTGCAATTAATGAACATAATGGTTTATTTTGAAGCCACAGTATTGACAATTTTACTCAATTTTGGTGCTGTATAAGCATGCATTTTAGCCATCAAATCTTCTATGTTGTCACTCACTTGTAACATATCGCGATTGGTTTGTTTTAAAAAACCTTCGGTTACCATAAAGTCCAATTGTTTAAGAGTTGTATCAAAAAAACCATTGGTGTTTAATATGCCAACGGGTTTATTTTCGATGCCTAATTGCCCTAAAGTCAAGGCTTCAAAAAGTTCATCAAGTGTGCCAAAACCACCAGCTAAAGCAATATAACCATCAACCATTTTGCTGATTTTAACTTTGCGTTTACTCATCGTTTTAGTGACAATCATTTTACTGACGTTACCATGTTCTACTTCTTCATGGCGTAATAATCCAGGAATAACACCTGTTACATGGCCTTTTTTTTCTAGCAAGGCATCCGCTAAAGCGCCCATCATGCCAATTTTCCCACCACCATAAACCAAACCAATATTGTGTTGTGCAAAATAGCAACCCACTTTTATGGCGTCGGCTTTATAAACCGAATTAAAACCAATACTCGAACCGCAAAAAACAGCAATACTTTTCATAAAATATGTAAATTTAGATGGTCAATTTTCACAGCCTTGTATAAACTTGTTTTTAAAATGGCAAGCTTAATAATAATTGTTAAATTTGTTCGAAATTTACGTAATTTAACCAAAGGTTTATGCAAAAAACATCAAAACAATACGACGCTGTAATTGACAAATGTAAGCGATTATTTGTAAAAAAAATGACAGATTACGGATGTGCGTGGCGAATTTTGCGTTTACCCTCGTTAACCGATCAAATTTACATCAAAGCACAACGCATCCGGCAATTGCAAGATATTGAAGTTCGTAGAGTGGATGAGGATGAAGCTTCAGAATTTATTGGCATCATTAATTACTCTATTATGGCGTTGATTCAATTAGAGTTAGGTGTTGTGGAGCAGCCCGATTTAAACAATCAACAGGCTGATGATTTGTACTCAAAACACATTAAAGAAACCAAAGATTTGATGGATAATAAGAATCATGATTATGGCGAAGCTTGGCGCGATATGCGTATCAGTTCGTTAACCGATTTAATTATTCAAAAATTGTTGCGGGTTAAGCAAATAGAAAATAATAAAGGCAAAACCTTGGTTTCTGAAGGTATTGACGCCAATTATCAAGACATGATTAATTATGCCATCTTTGCCTTGATTTTAATGGAAGAAGGGCAAACAGATTAAGAGTTTAAAGAGATATGTTAATGTCAGATCGAGCGCAGTCGAGATCTAGTTAATAAAAATAAACTATGAAATTCATAATACAAATTATACGCTTTTTAGTAGGAATTACTTTTGTGTTTTCTGGCTTTGTTAAGTTGGTAGACCCTTTGGGCTCTATGTATAAATTTCAAGAATATTTTGGTGCAGATGTGTTGAATCTTACATTTTTAGACCCTTATGCTCTAGAATTTTCAATCATTTTAATTTTAGCTGAATTGATGTTGGGTGTGATGTTATTGGTTGGTTATAAATCTAAATTTACGACCTATAGTTTACTTTTATTAATAAGCGTTTTCTTGTTTTTAACATGGTATTCGGCTTTTTATAACAAGGTAACCGATTGTGGTTGTTTTGGTGATGCCATCACATTAACGACTTGGGAAACCTTTTATAAAAACGTTGTTTTAATTGCCCTTATATTTGGCTTAGTTTTAAAACACAATTTAATCAAGCCATTAATAAGTGCTAAAATCGCACAGAAATTAACCATTTTTAGTCTGCTGATATCTGTATCTATTGTGGTTTATGTATTAAATTATTTGCCCATTATCGATTTCAGACCTTATGCCATTGGTAAAAATATTACCGAAGGAATGCTTGTGCCAGACAATGCGCCAAAAGCAGTTTATAAAGATACGTGGACTTACAAAGTGAATGGTGAAAATAAAAAATTCACGACCGAAGAAAAACCTTGGCAGATTGAAGGCGCTGTTTTTGTAGATCGTAAAACAGAAGTTATTGAAGAAGGTTATACGCCACCTATCCATGATTTTACAATGGAAATTGATGGCGAAGATTTATCAGAACAGCTTTTACAAGAACCAAAATTACTGTTGGTCGTTATGTATAATCTCGATTTATCCAATGCCAAAGGTTTGGGTGCTATAAAAGAACTAACCGATAAAGCAAAAAAGGATGGTTATAAAGTATACGCCATGTCGGCTTCTACTAACGAAGATTTTTTAAAGCTAAAATCAGCACATAATTTGAATTTCGACCTGCTTTTTTGCGATGAAACGACTCTTAAAACAATGATACGTGCCAATCCGGGCATTATAAAACTAAACCAAGGAACTGTTGTTGGCAAATGGAGCTGGCGAAGTGCATCTAAAATTATACTGTAATTTATGAGAATAATAGCCTTAATAGGAATCGGTAGTTTTATAGGTGGTGTTTTTCGCTATTTATTGTCGCAACTAATACAAACCAAGTTTTTGTCTGCATTTCCTTTTGGGACATTTACAGTCAATATTTTGGGTTGTTTGGTTATTGGTATCGTTTTCGGTTTAACCGAAAAAATAAACCTATCTCTAGAATGGCGTCTGTTTTTAGCAACCGGTATTTGTGGCGGATTTACCACTTTTTCGGCCTTTTCTTTAGAAACGATAACACTTTTTCGCGACGGACAATTTCTGTATGCATCTGGTTATATTGCTTTAAGTATCCTTTTAGGATTGTTAGCAGTCTATTTAGGAATGACAGTTTTAAAACTTTTTTAGTAAACCAATGAAAAGAGGCTACTTTGCCATAAGTTTTTCGGATAGAAAAAAATTCACCAAAGAAATCGATTATTTGGTAAAAGCATTTGCTGAGCAAAACATACAACTTTTGGTTTTTGTAGATAAATATCATTTTAAAGAAAACCAAGAAAGAGAAATGATGGCAACAGCTTTTAAAGAAATTGATAATTCCGATTTCTTGATTGCAGAACTCACACATAAATCTATCGGCGTTGGTATCGAAATTGGTTACGCTTTTGCAACTAAAAAACCAATCATTTATGTGCGACAAAAAGGAGCAGAATATTCAACAACCACAGCAGGATGTTCAGTATTTGTTATAGAATATGAAAATGAAACGGACTTGGTAGAAAAAATTTCACAAGCCATAAAAGAAATTAATCTATGAGTCTTTACAATAAATACGTTTTACCAAAAGTAATTGATTGGGCATGTAGTCAAAAACCGAGTATGAAACAACGCGCAAAAATTATCCCACAGGCGCAAGGGAATGTGTTGGAAATTGGCATTGGCTCAGGTCTAAATTTACCATTTTACGCTAAAGATGCTTTAAAACATTTAACTGCAATCGACCCATCTATTGAGACATGGCACAAAAACAAAATTGACACACAAAGTTTGCCTTTCGGTTTTGAATTTATAAAGGCTTTCGCCGAAGATATTCCAGCCGATTCTAACAGTTTTGACACCGTTGTTATAACCTATGCTTTATGTACAATTCCCGATACTCAAAAAGCACTTTCAGAAATAAGACGTGTACTAAAAACAAACGGAAAACTATTGTTTTGCGAACACGGTAAAGCACCAGACGCCGCTGTGCAAAAATGGCAAAACAGAATAAATCCGCTATGGAAACATATCGGAGGTGGTTGTCATTTAAATAAAGACATTCCATTACTTATTAAAGACAATGGCTTTAAAATAAACCAATTGGACACCATGTATATTCCGGGCTGGAAACCTGCCAGTTTTAATTATTGGGGGTCTGCACAAATCAGATAAAACTGATTGAAATAAGCTTTAAATTATAAGATCCAATAGTAAACATCATCTGTAATTAGATGTTATAATTAAGTCACAAAACAAATTATTTTCCTAATTTTGCCCGCTTAAAATAGACATATTTGCTACGGTACCTTTGATAAACACAATACTTAATTTGACCTTTAGTTATGCAAGTAATAGATTTAAAAAAAGAAAGCATTAAAAGTAAAAATACTTTAACAGATGCCGAATTGTGCGCCGAAATTAAACGCTTAAAAAAAGAAAAAAACGCGGTCATTCTAGCGCATTTTTATCAAGAACCCATTATTCAAGATATTGCCGATTTTGTTGGCGATAGCCTTAAATTATCACAACAAGCAGCAAGTACAGATGCTGATATCATCGTTTTTGCAGGCGTACATTTTATGGCAGAAACCGCTAAAATTATCAATCCTCATAAAAAAGTATTATTGCCAGATGTAAATGCATCTTGCTCTTTGGCAGAATCTTGTCCGCCAGACGATTTTAAGAAATTTATTGATACGCATCCAGACCATATTGTTATTACATATATCAATTGTTCGGCAGAGATAAAAGCTTTGAGCGATATTGTATGTACATCGTCTAATGCAGAAAAGATTATTAATTCTGTACCTAAAGACCAGCCCATCATTTTTGCACCCGATAAAAATTTGGGTAAATATATGATTGAAAAAACAGGACGTGATTTGGTTTTATGGGATGGCACTTGTATTGTACACGAAGCTTTTGCGATTGATAAAATTTTGGCCTTGCATCAGCGACATCCAAAAGCCCAATTTATTGCGCATCCAGAATCGGGTCCAGAAATACTTAGAGTAGCTTCTTATATTGGTTCTACTTCTGGATTGATTAATTATGCTAAGACAAATGATTCATCAGAATTTATTGTGGCTACCGAGGCTGGTATTTTACATCAAATGCAAAAAGAGGTCCCACACAAAACACTTATTCCAGCACCGTCAAAAGAAAATAATTCTTGCGCCTGTAGCGAATGCGGATTTATGAAAATGAATACTTTAGAGAAGTTGTATTTGTGTCTTAAAAATGAATCTCCCGAAATAATTGTGCCTGAGAATATTAGAAAAAAAGCGATACTTCCAATTGAACGAATGCTTAATTTATCTAAATAAAAAGCAATGCTTAAATATGATTTTTTAGTAATTGGCTCTGGAATTGCAGGTCTTAGTTACGCTTTAAAAGTAGCACAAAAATTACCAGATGCTAAGATTGCCATTGTCACAAAATCTGATGAAAATGAATCCAATACAAAATACGCACAAGGAGGCATAGCCGTTGTACTCGATCAGATAAAAGATTCGTACGAAAGTCATATTAAAGACACCTTAAAAGCGGGAGATGGTTTGTGTAACGAAGCTGTTGTTCGCGTCGTAGTTACAGAAGGCCCAGATCGTTTTGATGAATTGGTACAATGGGGTGTAGATTTTGATAAAAAAAATGCAGGCGAATATGACTTCGGTTTAGAAGGTGGTCATTCTAAAAACAGAATTTTACATCATAAAGATATTACAGGTGCAGAGATTGAAAAACGATTGTTACGACAGGTACACATGCTGTCTAATGTCAAATTATTTTCACAATATTTTGCCGTCGATCTTATTACACAGCATCAATTAGTAGAAGATTTTAAAGGAACTTCAAAAAATATTCAATGTTTTGGAGCTTATATTTTTAACGCGGATACAAAGAAAATAGAAACTTTTTCGGCTAAAACCACCATGTTGGCAAGTGGTGGCATTGGCCAAGTGTATCAGAATACCACCAATCCTATTATTGCTACGGGTGATGGTATTGCCATGGCGTATCGCGCTAAAGCGGCTATTGAAAATATGGAGTTTATTCAGTTTCATCCAACGGCAATGTACAACCCACTTGAGAGCCCTTCTTTTTTAATATCTGAGGCGGTAAGAGGATTTGGTGCTTTGTTGCGCAATAAATCGGGAGAGACGTTTATGCATTTGTATGACGATAGAAACGAGCTGGCATCTAGAGATATTGTATCAAGAGCTATTGATAGCGAATTGAAAAAAAGTGGCGATGACTTTGTTTATTTAGATTGCCGTCATATAAATCAAGCCGATTTTAAAAGACACTTTCCAAATATCCTTCAAAAAGTGAACGAACTTGGTATCGATTTATCAAAAGATATGATTCCGGTTGTCCCTGCAGCACATTATTTATGTGGTGGTATAAATGTGGATGAAAACGGACAAACGGGTGTTAAAAATTTATATGCTTGTGGAGAATGTACCAATACCGGTTTACATGGCGCAAACAGATTGGCATCAAATTCATTATTAGAAGCTTTGGTTTTTGCACATCGGTCTTTTGTAAAATCTGTAGAAAAATTAGACGAAACGAGAGCGCCAGGACATATTCCAGATTGGAATGAAGAAGGCACATCAGAACCCAAAGAACTCATTTTGATTACGCATAATCGTAAAGAATTACAAGTTTTAATGAATGATTATGTGGGTATTATTAGAACAGATGAACGCTTACATAGAGCTGCTAAACGCTTGCATATTTTGTATGAAGAGACCGAAGATTTGTATAAAAAATCTAAAATTTCACCACAAATAATTGAATTGCGAAACATGCTTAGTGTGGCTTATATTATTATTCAGCAATCATTAGCCAGAAAAGAGAACAGAGGCGGGTTTTATAAAGCATAAGTAAAGTCGGCAATACGATTCTATTGTGATGTTCGTTTTATTAGTCGTAAATTTGATGCATAATGATAACAACACTACACATAAAAAACATGGTTTGTCCGCGTTGTATAGAAACGGTTCAGAACATATTTCACACCTTACGAATAGAAGTTAACAGTGTTATTTTGGGCGAGGTTACCATTCCTATTATCTTAAATACTACGCAAAAAACGCAATTAGAAGAAGTGCTTTTAAAAAACGGATTTGAACTTTTAAGAGATGCTAAATCACAATTAGTTTCGCGAGTAAAAGCCATTGTAGTAGATAGGATTCACCATAAAACGGAAAGTTTAAAAGTTAATTTTTCAACATTGTTGTCCGAAGAATTAGATCATGAATACACGTCATTAAGTAAATTATTTTCGTCGGTAGAGGGTGTTACTATTGAACGTTTTATTCTAAAACAAAAAATGGAAAAGGTAAAAGAATTGCTTTTTTATGATGAATTAACTTTGTCTGAAATCGCTTTTAAAATGCAGTACAGCAGTGCTGCTTATTTATCCTCACAGTTCAAAAAAGAGACAGGTATGACGCCATCTATGTTTAAAAGGTTGAAACATCCCAACCGCCAGTCTTTAGATTCTTTGTAAATCAAAATCCCATAACATATTCTCTTAATTGCATAATGTAAAAACATGCGCAAGCGCTTACTTTTGTTCAACATATTAATTTAGAATGGAACAAGTTAAAACACCAAACATAGTTAACGAAAATTACAAAGTGTCTGGCATGACCTGTGCCGCTTGTGCCATCAGTTTGGAATCGTATTTAACACCTTTGGAAGGTGTTGTTAAGGTAGCCGTTAATTACCCTAATCAGTCTGTGGCTATTGATTATAATCCGCAAATAATCTCCATAGAAAACATCCAACAGAAAGCCAAAGAAATTAGTTATACTATTTTAATTGGCGATGCCAACGAAGCGAAAAAAACCTTTGAAAAAATTGAAGAAAAAAGACTGAAAGATCTAAAAGTAAAACTCCTTTTTTCTGCTATTTTTTCTATCCCAGTATTTATTATGGCGATGTTTTTTATGGGGAAAATACCCTACGAAAATTGGCTCATGATGGCGCTATCGGCACCTGTTTTATTTTGGAGCGGTTCTGAATTCTTTGTTATTGCTTTTAAAAAATTACGTCATTTTTCTACAAATATGGACACCCTTGTGGCGCTAAGTACAGGTGTGGCTTTTAGTTTTAGTGCTTTTAACACGGTATATCCACAATATTTTTTAAGTCGCGGTTTGATGCCTCACGTCTATTTTGAATCGGCAGTTATTATAATAACCTTAATTCTTTTGGGACGTTATTTTGAAGAACAGGCTAAAAGCAAAACCTCATCTGCCATAAAAAAGCTTATGGGTTTACAACCAAAGCAAGTAACGGTTATCCGTAACGGAGAAGAGCTGCTTATTCCGTTTGAAGACATTTTAAAAGGCGAACTCATTATTCTTAAACCGGGCGATAAAGTACCAGTAGATGGTATGGTTAAAAAAGGGGAATCTTTTATTGATGAAAGTATGATTTCTGGCGAACCCATACCCCTTTTAAAAACAAAAGGGAATCCTGTGTTTGCAGGCACTATAAATCAGAAAGGCGCCTTACGTATTTTGGCAACTAAGGTTGGGAATGAAACGCTGTTATCACAAATCATAAAACAAGTAGAACAAGCACAATCCAGCAAACCAAACATTCAAAAATTAGCCGATAAAGTGGCAGGTATCTTTGTGCCAATTGTCATAAGTATAGCTGTACTAACATCGGGAATTTGGTATGTTTTTGGTCCAGAGCCTCATTTTACCTATGCTTTGTTAACGCTCATTACGGTACTGATAATTGCCTGTCCTTGCGCCTTGGGTTTGGCAACACCAACCGCATTAATGGTGGGTATTGGCAAAGGTGCCGAGCAAGGTATTTTGATAAAAGATGCCCAATCTTTAGAAACGGCTTATAAGTTAGACACACTTGTGCTCGATAAAACAGGCACGCTAACCGAAGGCAAACCAAAAGTAACCGATGTTATTTGGTTAGAAGATATTAATCAAGAACAGTTAAAATCGGTTTTATTGGCTTTAGAATCGCAGTCGGAACATCCCATTGCAGAGGCTATTGTGCAGCATTTAAAAAAAGAAAACACATCAATTATACAGACGCAATCTTTTAAAAGTATTACAGGTATGGGCGCTAAAGCAGATTGCAATGGTGCGCAATATATTGTTGGCAATAAAGCTTTACTATTGGGTAATAAAATAAATATTTCGACGGATTTAATACAAAAAGCAGAAGCCTTAAAATTAGAAGCGAAGACACTTGTGTATTTTAGCGAAGACTCAAAAGTTGTCGCCATTATTGCTGTGGCAGATAAAATAAAAGAAGGTTCTGTAGCAGCTATTCAGCAAATAAAACGCATGGGTTTAGCTATTTATATGCTCACAGGCGATAATGAGCACACCGCAAAAGTAATAGCCGATAAGGTAGGCATTACACATTTTAAAGCCAACGTCATGCCATCCGATAAGGGTAATTTTATAGCAGCATTACAAGCGGAAGGCAAAGTTGTGGCTATGGCTGGCGATGGGATAAACGATTCTGAAGCTTTGGCTTTGGCCGATGTTGGTATAGCCATGGGAAGTGGTACCGATATTGCGATGGAAAGTGCGTCGATTACGTTAATGCATTCCGATTTACAACAAATCGCAAAAGCGATTAAGTTGTCAAAAGCCACGATGCAAACCATAAGGCAAAACTTATTTTGGGCCTTTATTTATAACCTTATAGCCATTCCGATAGCAGCCGGTGTTTTGTATCCTTTTTCGGGATTTTTATTAAACCCTATGATTGCTGGTGCGGCCATGTCGTTAAGCTCCATTTCGGTGTTGAGCAATAGTTTGCGATTAAAAAAACGATCTTTAAATATATATGAAAACAGTAAAATTTAAAACCAACATCAATTGTGGCGGCTGTATAAAATCGGTGACGCCATTTTTAAACGCATTAGACAATATTGACCTTTGGAAAGTTGATACCGATAATCCAGATAAAATTTTAGAAGTCACTTTAGACGATGATGATACCCAATCTGTGATAGACGCCGTTAAAAAAGCGGGTTTTGAGATTGAAAAGGTATAAATTATGATTGAAAAGTTCTATTTAGGATTCATACTTTTATTCTTTATTTTGGCATTTGCCATTAAGAATATTAAAACATATTTGTCAACTGGACAGTCGATTAGAGGTAAATCAAAAAAGTTGACAACATCTATATTACTGTCAACACTCATTTACCTGTTGATTGCATTAAGGCTGACAATTTTAAATCCTAAATGGATGTTTGAGATAAATATATTGGGATATGAAATTATAAAAATGACTGGATATCTATTCGTTACGGTTGGTTTTGTGATGGGTATTTTTGCATTGCTCGCCATGAAAAACTCTTGGAGGGTGGGAATTAGATATGAACAAAAAACAGAACTGATTACATCAGGTATTTATAGGGTAAGTAGGAATCCTTATTTTTTATCTTACGACATATTGATTTTAGGCTATATTTTAATTTTTCCTTCTCCCATATTACTCATGTTATATGTGACTTTAGTTATTGTCTTTCACAAAATGATTTTACAGGAAGAAATGTATTTAGAAACAGTACAAGGAGATTCTTACTTAGATTACAAAAGAAAAGTAAATAGATACTTGACTTTAAAATAAAAAGAAAAGCGCTAGTAGAGGTTATAAGATTGCTAAATTAATTTATCAAAAGGGTTTAAAATACGCCCCAGAAAATTTTGAACTTAAGAAGATGCTTAAGTGGACAAAAGAGGATATGAATTAGTTTTTTAGAAAAAAACACCATTGTTATTTATAACTTTTTTAACCTTTCTAAAATTTCAGAAGTCACTTTAGACGATGATGATGCCAATCTGTGATTGATGCCGTTAAAAATGAGGGATTCGTAATTGAAAAAATATAACAAACAAATAGCTATATTTGTTTATGTATACGAATAGTGGGAAAAAAGTTAACCAAATCTTCTACTTATAATATTGATACACCATGGAAACATTAAATAAATTATTAGAGTTAGAGATACTTCATTATAAACAATACTCAATAACGGTTCTTGAATTGGTAAGTGTATTTGTGATATTTCTGTTAACCAAATTCATTTTATGGTTGATAAAGATAGCATTAAACAGAAAAAATAAATTTAATAAATTAGATAAGGGCAGCTCTTTTGCATTGTTTCAACTTATAAAATATATTGTATGGATCATTGCTATTACCTTAATGTTACAGACCATTGGCATTAAAATTACTTTATTATTAGCGGGCTCGGCAGCATTGCTTGTAGGCATTGGTCTTGGCTTACAACAAACATTTAATGATGTTTTATCAGGAATAATTTTACTTTTTGAGCATTCCGTTAAGGTTGGCGATATCTTAGATATTGATGGAGATATGGTCATTATTCAAGAAATAGGATTGCGGTCGTCTAAAGGTTTGAATAGATTTGATATTAGTATTTTAATACCCAACTCTTTAATAACAAACAATAAAGTAATTAATTGGAGCCATCAAACTAAAAAATCTATTTTCTTTGTTGATGTGGGTGTAGCGTATGGTAGCGACGTTGATTTAGTGATAAAAATTCTTGAAGAAAGCGCATCAGAACAAGCAGATGTCTTGCAAAAAAGTTTAATTGAAGGAAGGTTTATAAATTTCGGAAATTCTTCTTTAGATTTTCGGATTCTATTCTGTAGTGAAAATATTTTTGGCGTAGAAAAAATAAAAAGCAATATCAGAAAAAGTATTAATAGAAAATTCACAGAAAATAATATCACAATTCCTTTTCCTCAAATGGATTTACATTTAAAATCTAAGATTTAGAAACACTGTTGAATGAATAGAGTAGCGGAAATAATTAAAGAGCTCGATTTGAAACCCCATCCCGAAGGTGGTTATTTTAAAGAAACATATAGAAGTAAAGGTGAAATTAATGAAGACAGTCTTCATTTTAATTACAACGGAAAAAGAAGCTTTGCCACCTGTATTTACTTTCTATTAACATCAGATACATTTTCTGCGTTTCATAAAATAAAGCAAGATGAAATTTGGCATTTTTACGAAGGATCACCCATTAGTCTTCATACGATATCCGAAAAAGGAAATCATTCAGAATTTATTATTGGACGCGATTTTAATAAAGGGCAGACGCCGCAATTACTCGTCTCTGGGGGTTATTTATTTGGCGCTAGAGTTATCAATAAAAACGATTACGCTTTGGTAGGATGTACCGTGTCACCAGGATTTGATTTTAGTGATTTTGAACTTCCCAGCAGAAAAGAGTTGATTTTTAAATTCCCCCAACATCAAGAAATAATAACGGAATTAACCAATATTTAATGCCCTTTAAAAGCCATCACACCTGCAGGAATTTCAACATCTAAAACATTGGCATCTGGTGGAATAGGGCAAGAGTACTTGTGATTATAAGCGCAATACGGATTATATGCTTCGTTAAAATCTATAACCATTGTTTTAGCACCATCAGTGGGTAATCTTAAATCTAAAAACCTGCCGCCACTGTAGCTTTCTTTACCATTGGTCAAGTCTTTAAAAGGCATAAATAAATAATCTTGATATTGCGGATCCGTCATTAGCTCTTGGCTTTGATAAATAGGAATTTCAAGAGTTTTTCCTTTTAATTCAAATTTTGCAATAGCATAAGTTTTATAAAGTGGTAATCTATCGGTAGTGGTTTGCATTTTAAAAATAGGGGCATCGTAAATGTAAATTAAAGTAGCCGTTACTTTATAAGTAGGGTCAACCTTAAAATAGTCTAAAGATTTAAATGTTTTAAAATCATCATCCGTTAAGGGCGACGTTTTTTTATCAGAATATTCCACATTAAGTTTGTATTGAAAATCTTTTATGGCATTTTCATGCAATTTTTTTGAGCTTTTTTGAGCGCAACTTATCAGTAAAAATGCTGTACCAATAAAGGAAATCAGGTATTTCATAAAAATAAATATTAGAAGGTTTAAAGATACTTAAACTTATAAAACTATAGATAAATTTGATTTCAAACTATTCACTAATTTGAGCAATAACTTTACATTTGCCAAATGTTAGCGAAATTCACAGCACCCTACAAAGGACTTTCAAAAGAAATCTGGTATTTAGCCTTGATCACATTGGTCAATAGGGCAGGTGCCATGGTGGTGCCATTTTTGTCGCTATACCTCACAAAGTATATGGATTACAGCTTAACTCAAGTGGGTTGGGTAATGACAAGTTTTGGTGTTGGTTCTGTTTTTGGCGTGTGGATTGGCGGTAAGTTAACCGATAAAATTGGCTTTTACCGTGTGATGGTTTTAAGCCTCTCCTTTGCGGGATTGGTACTTATAAGTCTGCAATTTTTACACACTTTTTGGCTATTATGTGGCGGCGTTTTTCTATTAACTTTTGTGGCAGATGGATTTCGCCCTGCAATTTATGTAGCTATTGATGCTTATAGTAAACCCGAAAATAAAACACGTTCGGTAACTTTAATCCGTTTAGCTATAAACTTAGGTTTTTCTGTTGGACCCGCTTTGGGCGGATTTTTAATTGCCAACCTAAGTTATGCCGGATTGTTTTGGGTTGATGGCATTACCTGTATTTTGGCAACCATTTTAATGGTGAGGTTGTTGCGTTATAAAACGGCGGGTAAAAAACCAGAAGAGGTCTTAATTAAAAATTTAAAATCGCCATATACAGATGGGCCTTACCTGTTATTTATATTTTCTATGTTTTTAATTGGTTTTACATTTTTACAATATTTTTCAACCATTCCCCTTTTTTACAATCAAAAAATCGGTTTAGACGAGCAACATATTGGGTGGCTTCTCGCCTTAAACGGATTCCTCATTTTTACTTTAGAAATGCCCATGGTGAGTTATCTTGAACGTAAAAAAACCAAAGCCATAAAAGTGATGATTCAAGGGCTCATTTTATTAGCCGTAAGTTTTATTGTGCTTAACACTATTGACTTGGTTGGCGTTGCAATTATGGGAATGCTCTTTATGACATTTGGCGAAATGTTGGCGTTCCCGTTTTCAAATACCTTTGCAATGAACCGTTCAAAACTTGGGCAACAAGGCGCCTATATGGCACTGTATAGCATGTCGTTTTCTTTTGCACATATTTTAGGCCCCAATATCGGCTTACAATTAACTGCCCATTACGGTTATTATGTAACGTGGTCTGTTATGGCTGGACTTATTGTCCTTTCGGGGATGTGTTTACTGCTTTTAAATAAAATCCTTAAAAAACAAAATAAATTAAAGCTGTAAAACAAAGAGATAGTTTTAAATTTGCAGGGATCATAAAAACAGCCTTATGCAATTAATTTTAGAATCGCCTGCTTTAAAAACTTTAGTCAATTTGGCTATTGCCGAAGATATTTCTACAGGAGATATCACTTCTGATGCCATCATATCAAATCAGATAAATGTAAAAGCTTATTTAATTGCCAAAGCTTCTGGTGTAGTAGCAGGATTGCCTTTGGCCGATTATATTTTTAAAAGCATAGACCAAAATATAAACTTTAAATCTTTGGTTAAAGAAGGGACTTTTGTAAGTCCTAAAACTAAAATTGCCGAAATTTCTGGCGCTTATAAATCGCTTTTAATGGCAGAGCGCACTGTGCTTAATTTTGTACAACGTTTGTCGGGCATCGCTACCGAAACTGCTCTTTATGTAGCCGAAACAAAAGGCACAAACACACATATTTTAGATACCCGAAAAACTTTACCAGGTTATCGCGCCTTAGATAAATATGCTGTAAAAGTAGGTGGTGGTACCAATCACAGATTCGGATTATACGATATGGTCATGCTTAAAGAAAACCATATAGAAGTGGCTGGCGGTATTACCAAAGCCGTTTTACAAGTGCGGAAAAAGGTGAATTCTGATATAAAAATAGAGGTAGAAACCAAAAATTTAGCCGAAGTTCAAGAAGCCATCAACAACCAAGTCGATGTGATTATGCTCGATAATATGGCGCTTAACACGATGCGAGAAGCTGTGATATTGATTAACGGAAAAGCCAAAGTAGAAGCCTCTGGCAATATGACTTTAAACCGCATTGCCGATGTGGCCGCAACAGGTGTCGATTTTATTTCTGTGGGTGCTTTAACACACTCGGTTAGCGCTTTAGATATAAGTATGTTGATTGAATAAAAAGGCTTAGATAATACAACAAAATTAAGATGTCATTGCGAAGGTGGTTGTAAAGCCGACTGTGACAATCTTATGTATAAAAAAAGCGGGAATACCATTCCCGCTTTTTTTGTTCTTCTTATAATTCTTATTTCAAACCATCTTTGATATCAACCACAGTTACTTTGCCATACTTCTCGGCAATCTTTTTAATTTCTGAGGCTTTACCTACCAATACAAATTGGAATTTATCTTTCGGAAAATATTTGGCAATTATCTGATTGGCTTTTGCCAAGTCAAGGCCATCTACATTTTTTTCAAAATCATTGATAAATGATTTGTCCAAATCATACCAAAACATTTGCGTGAGTAATCGAGACAATTGCCCTGTTGTTTCATAACGTGGCGGAAATTGCCCTTTAACATAATTTTTAGCCGAGCTTAATGATTTTTCATCAATACCATTGGCATGTAATCTATCAACAACTTCTAAAGTTTTATCAATCGCCGCTTCGGTGGTTTTGTTAGCTGTAAAAGTACTAATGGAAAAAGTACCGCCATTTTTTAAAGCAGAAAAACCGCTACGTGCGCCGTAGGTTAAACCAGAATTTACCCTAAGCTCATCATTTAACATAGAAGTAAAGCGTCCACCAAACAATGTGTTTACAACTTCAATGGCTACAAAATCAGGGTTGTTTCTATTCACGCCTGGTGCGCCAACATAAAAGGTTGTTTCTCTGGCATCGTCTTTATTTACCAATAACACCTTGTCTTCTGTAGGTTTGGCGATGGCTTTTGAAGCCAGATTTTTACTTGCTTTAGTTCCTTTTTTCCAATCAGCAAACAAAGCGGTTAAAGCCTTTTTCATGTCTTTAGTAGTAAAATCGCCCACAATACTTATCGCTGCATTTTCTGGAGTATAATTGGTCTTGTAAAAATTTGTCACATCGGCAACTGTTAATTTGCCAACGGTTGTATTGTTGCCTTTTATCACATTGCCATACACATGATTTCCGTACAAAAGTTTGTCAAAATAAGAACCTATTACAGAACGCGGACTTTCTTTCTGACGGTCAAGACTCACCAACAAACGGCTTTTTTCTTTCTCAAATTCAGTGGCATCAAAACTAGGATTTCGTAAAATTTCTTTGATGATAGGCAATACTTTGTCTGTGTCTTTCGTAGCAAACTTAGACGATAAACCAGCATATTCTTTCGAAGAAAAGGTGCTTACATCAGCTCCAATAAAATCGAGTTCTTCATCTAATTTTGTCTTTGTAAAATTTTTAGTACCGTGTTTTAAAGCAGTCGCTGTTAAGTTTGCCAATCCTGCTTTATCGCCATCATAAATAGCACCCGCAGGTAAAATAGCCGAGACACTTATAATAGGCACATCGTGTTGTTCCATTAGGTAAATCGTCAGGCCATTTTTAAGTTTAAAGCTTGTATAATCTGGTAATTTATAGCTTTGCGCCGATAGGGTTAGTGAGCTTATCGCCAACAGGCAAACCATTATGAGTGTTTGTTTTAGTCGTTTCATAATTTTATTCTTCTACATTAGTTTTTAATACACCTACCGTTCTGTTGCTTTTAGAAAAATATTTCTTGGCAACTCTTTGCACATCAGCAACTGTAATTTTATTATAGTTGGCAGGCGCGTTAAACATCTTTTTGTAATCGCCAAAAAACACTTCGTAAGTTCCTATGTTGTTAGATTTTCCGTTAATGGTTTCTATTTGATTGTAAAACGCCATCAATTTTTGATTCTTTATTTTTTGAAGCTCCCTTTCGGTGATGCCGTCTTTTTTTATTTTTTCAATTTCAACATAGATACCATTCTCCAAATCAGTTTCGTTTACATTTTTATTGGCTGAAGTATAAATAGTAAATAAACCAGGGTCAAAACTATCGCCATAATCTGTAAATACCATAGTGGCCAATTGTTGTTTGTCAACCAATTCTGAATACAATCTTGAAGACTGTCCGCTTGAAAGAACAGAACTCAAAATATTCAAAGCATAGTAATCTTCGTGTTTGGCTTCGGGCGTGTGATAAGCAATCATAAGATACGGATTGGCAACATCTTTTTGAACGGTGATGCGTCTTTCGCCTGTTTGTTTTGGTTCTACAATGTGCACTTTTGGTGGAGCTGGTTGGGAAGGAATTGGCTCTAAATATTTTTGTGCAAATGCCTTTACTTTTTCAAATTTTAATGCGCCAGAAACAACCACCACACAATTATTAGGGGCATAATAAGTTTTAAAATAACGTTCTAAATCTTGTTGCGTCCAGTTTTTCATATCATCCTCATAACCAATTACTGGCCAGTGGTATGGGTGTTCTTGAAAAGCTGTGGCTTGTAAAGATTGTCCTAAAGACCGCCAAGGAGAGTTTTCTAAACCTGTACGGCGTTCACTTAAAACAACGCCTCTTTCGCTTTCTACCATTTTTGGGTCAATGCTTAAACTTGCAATACGATCGCCTTCTAGGTCGAACATAATTTCTGAAGCCGCTGCCGGAAACCAATCAGTGTAAACCGTAACATTTTCTGTGGTATAGGCATTGTTGGCACCGCCATTAAATTCCATTGTGCGGTCAAATTCTTTTGGCCCGTACTTTTTGGCGCCGTTAAACATCATGTGTTCAAAGAAATGAGAGAGTCCCGTAATACCTTGATGTTCGTTGCGGCTTCCTACACGGTAAAAAAAGTACATGTTGGCATTGGGAATAGAGAAATCTTCTACCACTAAAAACTTCATACCGTTTTTTAGGGTAAATGTTTTTACATCATCTGCTTTCATTTGTGCTTGTCCGATAAGACTTAGCGAAAGAAAGAGAAGGAAAAGATTTTTTTTCATATTATGTTAATTTTTTGGATGTTTTAAAAATAGCCATTTTTAGTTAAAGAGTTGTTTTTTTTAATTCATGACATTAAATATAATCTTAGAATCTTGATACACACTATGTGTTTGTGTTTTAAAATCAGCCGCGTCTGCTTTGTAAATATTTTCTACAAAAGTTTGTGGGTTCAAATCAATTAGCGGAAACCATGTGCTTTGCACTTGTATTTGCAAACGGTGTCCTTTTTTTAGGGTATGAAAAATATCTTGTAAATGAATGTCAATTTCGGTTTTCTTATTGGCAACCATGGCTTCTGGGTGGCTGAAAGATTTTCTAAATTTACCACGCATCACTTCGCTGCGCAACATCATGTGATAATTGCTCATTTTTAAATGGTTTTGCATGCTTTTGTTTTCTTCGGCATCTGCAGGATAAACATCAATTATTTTAACCACCCAATCGGAATCTGTGCCTGTGGTAGCCACTTGTAATTTTGCCCAAATATCGCCAGCTAAGGTCATATCATGTTCTAAAACGGGTGTTTGATACACCAAAACATCTGGTCGGCGCGCTGCAAAACGTTGGTCATCGGTCATGTATTTACGAGGTGTAAAAACCGTTTTAATATCCTCTGAGTAGGGTACAGGTTTGGTTAAATCGCTTATAAATTTTATAGGTTTAACAGTTTTAGCTGATGCTGATGTGCTCAAATCCTGATTTTCTTTTAAGTAAAAAGTTTGTAGTGTGGCAGATTTTGGAGGCCAAACAGGATAGGTTTTCCATTCACGATTCCCTGTGTTATAAACATAAGCTTCGGGCAAACCGCTTTTGTCATTACCAGTATCTTTTAAGAAATGATGAAAGAATTTGGTTTCAATATTTTTTTGATAAAAGGTAGAAATAGAATCACCAAAATAAACATTACCAACACTGTGTTTGCCGCGTTCGCGTGCCCAACCACCATGACTCCAAGGGCCAATGACCATGGTGTTATAGCTGTTAGATTTGTTAGCTTCTAGGTGTTTATAGGTTTCGAAAGTACCGTATAAATCTTCGGCATCATACCAACCGCCCACAACCATAGTGGCAACTTTTGAACTGTCTTTTTTAAGATGCCCAACCAAACTCTTTTTTTGCCAATTCTCATCGTAATTTGGGTGGTTAACAATCTCATCCCAAAAGAAATCTTTAACGGATGTTTCGTTTAATTTTGACGTGTTGTCAAGTTTTGTGTACTCATAATATTTGTTTAAGTTTTTTATAGGTCCTGCATCTAAAAAGAACTGGTATTGGTCTTTAGAAGGAAGCTCTGGTAATTTATACCAAGCGGTATCTGTGGGTGTGTCTTTTGGCGCACCAAACAAACCAATAGCTCTAAAATAACTCAACAAAAAAGCCCCATTGTGATGGAAATCATCAAAAAAGAAATCGCCTATGGGGGCTTGAGGCGAAGCAGCTTTTAAAGCTGGATGTGCATCTAAAGTTGAATAGCTGGTGTAAAATCCGGGATACGATATACCCCATGTTCCTACTTTTCCGTTATTGTTTGGGATGTTTTTTATGAGCCAATCTATGGTGTCATAAGTGTCAGAACTTTCATCAATTTGGTTGTTGTCTTTTTTGTTAGGGATATACGGACGCATATTATCGTAAGTACCTTCGCTCATCCATCGCCCACGCACATCTTCGTAAACTACAATGTAACCTTCTTTCATCATTGTTTGGTTGGGGCCAATACGTCTTCTGAATTTATCTGCACCGTAAGGCTGACAACTGTAAGGTGTGCGTTGTAGCAGAATTGGATAGGTTTTGTTTTTTGAAGCGTCTTTGGGTGTGTAAATACTGACAAACAATTTTACGCCATCGCGCATTGCAATACTAACTTCTTGTTTGTTAAAATGTTGTTGTACGTAATTTGGTTTTTCTGTTTTTTGAGTTGTATTGCAACCAACCAACAGAATAGTTAAAAATCCGATAAGTAATTTATTGATATGTGTCATTTGAGATATGTTAAGATGTTGCGTAAATCTACAATTAATATGATTAAACCGTGAGTTTTGCCAGATAATCGTAATGCGGTCCTTCTAAAATTATGTTGCATTGTAGTCCGTTATTTTTAGCGTAATAATTTAAAGTATTGACATCAAGGTAGAGCCAATTAAAAACCTTGCTTTTTTGTATTTTATAAGTCATGGTAAATTTAACTTCGCCATAGTACTTTGTTTCTGGCACATCAATATCGCCCTCTTCATCTTCGTACATATAAACAATATCAGACGAGTCTGTTAAAATTTGTCCGTTTGGATTTAAAAGGCTTTTTAAATGATTGAGAAAATCAGGTAGTTTTGCTAATTTTCCGCATAAGCCAATGCCATTCATCAGCAATAAAATGGTATCAAATTTTTGGTCTTTTAATTGCCAGACATCTAATTTTTGTGCTTTTTTTAGACCTCTTAGCTTGCAGACTTCAATCGCATTTTTAGAGATGTCAATAGCAGTAACATTAAATCCTTTTTCTTGAAGATACAAACTGTGACTTCCAGCCCCACAACCTATGTCTAGAATTTTACCTTTACATAAATCCAATGCTTTTTGTTCTAGTTTGGGCATGTCTTTATAAGACCTGAATAAATAATCTATCGGCAATACATCTTTACCTCCAACAGACGAATAAGTTTCAATATCTTCTGTAGCGGTATTGTTTTGATAATCTAAAAGGGCTTGGCCAAGTGGATCTGGTATCATTTTTGAATTACGTTTTACGATTTATGAATTTCAGATTTATTTATTATTTTCGGTTAACACACCCCTAATGACATCCAAATAAATTTGGCTGTCATCTTCCCCTCTCGAGAGGGGAATTTATCCCGAATCATAATATTTCATTCACTTTCGGGATAAGCGATTCACAACTAAATATCCCGCAACGCTCACTTTATTCGCTATCGGGATAAGCGACCACTAAGGCTTCGCTTAACAGCGAAACCAAGTGTCTGCTTACATATTCCGTCTATATTGTCCACCAACAGTAAACAAGGCGTTGGTAATTTGACCCAGTGAACACACTTTGGCGGCATCCATTAAACAATCAAACAAGTTTTGGTTGGTAACGGCTGCTTTTTTGAGTGTTTCTAAAGCTATTTTAATTTGTTCCTTATTTCGTTTGTTGAGGTTGTTCACGACTTTTATTTGATATTTTTTCTCTTTTTCAGTTGCCCTGATAACTTCTTGAGGCAAAACGGTTGGTGACCCTTTACTGCTTAAAAATGTATTCACCCCGATAATTGGAAAATCGCCGTTGTGTTTAAGCGTTTCGTAAAACAAACTTTCTTCTTGTATTTTACTACGTTGGTACATTGTTTCCATCGCGCCAAGCACACCACCACGTTCGTTAATGCGGTCGAATTCTACATAAACAGCTTCTTCTACCAAATCGGTTAATTCTTCAATAATAAAAGCCCCTTGAATAGGATTCTCGTTTTTAGCCAAACCTAATTCTTTGTTGATGATAAGCTGAATGGCCATCGCGCGGCGTACCGATTCTTCCGTTGGCGTGGTTATGGCTTCATCGTAGGCATTTGTATGGAGTGAGTTACAGTTATCGTAAATAGCATACAGTGCTTGTAATGTTGTGCGGATATCGTTAAAGTCGATTTCTTGTGCGTGCAACGATCGTCCCGAAGTTTGAATGTGATATTTCAACATCTGGGCGCGTTCGTCGGCGCCATATTTTTGCTTCATCGCTTTGGCCCAAATTTTTCGTGCCACACGACCGATAACGGCATATTCTGGATCAACGCCATTTGAGAAAAAGAATGATAAATTCGGTCCAAATTTATTGATGTCCATGCCGCGACTTAAATAATATTCCACGTAAGTGAAACCATTGGACAAGGTAAATGCCAATTGTGAAATGGGATTTGCGCCAGCTTCGGCAATATGATAACCACTGATAGAAACCGAATAAAAATTGCGCACTTTTTTCTGGATAAAATATTCCTGAACATCACCCATTAAACGCAGGGCGAATTCGGTTGAAAAAATACAGGTGTTTTGCGCCTGGTCTTCTTTTAAAATATCGGCTTGAACCGTTCCGCGGACTTTAGATAAGGTTTCGGTTTTAATTTTTTGATACACATCATCAGGTAACACTTGATCTCCGGTTAGACCCAATAACATCAAGCCCAATCCGGTATTGCTCTTTGGTAAATTGCCTTGATATTGCGGACGCTCCGAACCTTTATCGGTAAAAACGGATTTAATTTTCGCGGCAACATGCGCCTCTAATCCGTTGTTACTGATGTATTTTTCGCATTCCTGATCGATGGCTGCATTCATAAAATAGGCAAGCATCATGGCGGCGGGACCGTTGATGGTCATAGAAACCGATGTCAAAGCATTGGTTAAATCGAAACCGGAATACAGTTTTTTAAGATCGTCTAAACAACAAATAGACACACCAGCATTACCTATTTTCCCGTAAATATCGGGTCTTAAATCAGGGTCGTTTCCGTAAAGCGTTACGCTGTCAAAAGCCGTTGACAAACGTTTGGCGGGTAAACCCAAACTGACGTAATGAAACCTTCGGTTGGTGCGTTCTGGTCCGCCTTCGCCTGCAAACATACGTGCAGGATCTTCGCCTGTGCGTTTAAATGGAAAAATGCCTGCGGTAAACGGAAATTCACCGGGTACATTTTCTTGTAATTGCCATGCCAAAACATCTCCCCAAGCTTCGTATTTTGGCAAAGCTATTTTCGGGATTTGTGTTTGCGATAATGAGGTGGTATGCGTTTTGATGTTGATGTCTTTATTGCGAACTTTATAGGTATAAATATCGTTTTTATAGGATTGTTTTTTTGTTTCCCAAGCTGTAATAAGTTGCCAGTTGTACGGACTTAAATCCATTTTAACACGAGCGAATTCTTTAAAAAGCAATTTCAGGAATTTTTGTTGAGATTCGGCGTCACTCGTACCTCGCGCTGTCGGAATGACAATGTCATTCTGAACGTAGTGAAGAATCTTATCTTCATTTAATCCGATGCTATTAATAAAAGATTGCTTCGTCCCGATAGTTATCGGGACACTCGCAATGACATTTGTAACTGATTCTATGGTTTTAAAAATACCATACAGTTTTTGAGCACTATCCGCTTGTTGTTTACTCCATTTATTATACTGGCGGTTACTCTCTGTAATTTCTGATAAATAGCGTACGCGGTTAGGCGGAATGATAAATTGCTTTTCGGATAAATTATTCTCTAATTCAAATGTAGAATTGAAATTAGCCTTTGCTTTAGCGTTTAAAGTGTCAATCAATTTATGGTAAAGGGCATTGGTACCGGGATCATTAAATTGTGCGGCGATACTACCATAAACGGGCATATCGTCTATATTTTTATCCCATAAATTATGATTGCGTTGGTATTGTTTTTTAACATCGCGTAAGGCGTCTAGCGCCCCGCGTTTGTCAAATTTATTAAGTGCAATGACATCGGCAAAATCGAGCATATCGATTTTTTCGAGTTGGGTTGCGGCGCCATATTCTGGTGTCATTACGTAAAGTGACACATCAGAATGGTCTATAATTTCGGTATCAGATTGGCCAATACCCGAAGTTTCTAAAATGATTAAATCGTATTGCGCCGCTTTTAAAATAGACACAGCATCGCTTACATATTTCGACATGGCCAAATTAGATTGACGTGTAGCCAAAGAACGCATATAAACGCGGTCATTTTTAATGGCGTTCATACGAATGCGATCTCCTAAAAGTGCACCACCTGTTTTCTTTTTTGACGGATCAATAGAAACAATGCCGATGGTTTTTGTTGGGAAATTCATCAAATAACGACGTACCAATTCATCTACCAAAGACGATTTTCCGGCACCACCAGTTCCAGTAATGCCCAAAACAGGTGTTTCTTTTTTCGTTTTAACCGAAGGTGAAAAGCTTTTAAAAATAGTTGTGAAACTGTCGGGATGATTTTCGGCTATAGAAATTAATCGTGCAATAGTATTGACATTTTTCTCAGCCAAACTCTCTTGAATTGTTTTGTCTTTTGGGAGGATTAGGGAGGGGCTATCAAAATCTGATTGTTGCACCATGTCATTAATCATGCCTTGTAATCCCATATGGCGGCCATCATCAGGCGCATAAATTCGGGTGATGCCGTAATCCATTAAATCTGCAATCTCTTCGGGTAAAATAACACCACCGCCGCCACCAAATATTTTTATTTGAGGCGCGCCTTTTTCTTGCAGTAAATCGTACATATATTTAAAGTACTCATTATGGCCACCTTGGTAGGAAGTCATCGCAATGGCTTGGGCATCTTCTTGAATAGCGGTATTTACCACTTCTTCAACACTGCGATCATGGCCGAGATGAATGACTTCTACACCTGTACTCTGGATGATGCGTCGCATGATATTTATAGCGGCATCATGTCCGTCAAAAAGGGATGCAGCAGTTACAATTCTGATATTATTTTTGGGGATATAAGGCTTAATGATGTCCATGTAAATGAATGTCTTTAAAAAAGTATTGCAATTTACTGAAAAAATGCTTAAAAAGTGAGTAACGCACAAGAGAAACTAATTGCTTAAATCAATCTTTTTGTGTTTTTAAAACTTATTAGTTTTCCAGAAATAAGGCGTAAATAATATCATCACGGTAAATAATTCTAATCTACCTAAAAGCATTAAAAAAGCCGACCACCATTTGCCTAGGGCTGGTAAATCGTTAAAATTATTTACAGGGCTTAATTTGCCAAAAGCAGGGCCTACATTTCCTAATGATGATGCAGCGCCACCAAGAGATGTTGCGAAGTCTAAACCTAACAAGCCAAAAACACCTGCACCTACAGAAAAAACAATGACGTAGAGTATAAAAAAAGCCATAATATTTAACACAATATCTTGCGATACAGTACGCTTATTAAAACGCACATTTATTATTGCATTGGGATGAATTGAGCGTTTAAATTCTAAAAAGCCATTCTTTATCATGATAATGATACGCACAAATTTTACCCCACCAGAAGTGGAACCTGCAGAGGCACCAAAAAACATTAAAAAGAAAAATAGAATAGTAAGAAAAGGGGTCCAGATTGTAAAATCGGCAGTTACAAACCCTGTTGTTGTGATGACAGCTACAACTTGAAAAAAGGCATGTCTTAGGCTACTTTCAAATTCGCCATAAACCATTGGATGTGCAATAAGTTGTGTTTCGGTAGGAAGTGAAGAGACATCTGCATTAAAGAAAATAACTAGGGCAACAGTAAGCGTTAGACCTATAATGCTTAAAAAGTATATTTTAAATTCTTCATCGTGTAAAACTTTACTTATTTTTCCTTTAAAAGCAAAATAGCTCAACACGAAATTGGTACCAGCTATTATCATAAATATGGTGATAATGTATTGAATGATTGGTTGGTCATTCCAATGAGCAACACTTGCATTTTTTGTTGAAAACCCACCTGTTGATAATGTGCTCATTGCGTGATTAATGGCGTCGAAAAAGCTCATTCCAGCAAATTTTAATAAAATAGCCTCGGTTAGTGTAAATCCTAAATAGATATACCACAACCTTTTTGCAGTATCGGTAATGCGTGGATGTAATTTATCTGCAGATGGCCCGGGTGCTTCGGCAGCAAAAAGTTGCATACCTCCAATACCTAACAACGGCAAAATAGCAATGGTTAGTACAATAATACCCATACCGCCAATCCAATGTGTGGTGCTACGCCAAAACAGAATGCCTTTAGGCATGCTTTCTATATCATTTAAAATGGATGCCCCTGTTGTTGTATAACCAGATATTGTTTCGAAAAAAGCATTGGTAAAAGAAGGAATGGCGCCTGTAAATAAGTAGGGAAGTGTTCCCGAAAGGGACATAAAAATCCAGCCTAGAGTTACAATTATATAACCTTCTCGTTTTTTTACTTCTTTTTTAAAGCCTTTGGTGGCAAATTGGAATAGCGCTCCAATAATTACGGTAATAATTCCGGCATAAAAGATATGTTTGGTAATGCCGTCTTTATAAATCCAACTTACAAAACCAGAAATGAACATAAAAACCCCGTTGAAGATGAGTAAAAAACCCATCATTTGGAAAATTATTTTTATGTTTAAATTTTTCATTATAGAGAAGTAGTTTTAATCGAAAAACTTTTCGACTTTAATAACGGAATCGGCCAAACAGCTTACCACAACTTTATCGCCAGCTAGAATTTGAAAATCGCCCAAAACAATATGTCCTTTACCGTCTCTAATGACACCACCAATAGAAGCATCTCGCGGAAAATTTAATTCGCGAATAATTTTGTTGGTTATTTTAGAATTTTCACGCACCTTAAATTCTAAAAGTTCGGCATCTAAATTGTGAAGTGTTGCAATTTCTAAAACATCACCTTTTCTGATGTATTTGAAGATGTTATTAGCAGCTAATAATTTTTTATTGATAATGGTGTCAATACCTATAGAGTGTGATAATTTAGAATAATCTACACTTTCGGCAAGAGCAATGGTTTTCTTTACTTTTTTAGACTTTGCTACCAAGCATGTCATAATGTTTGTTTCGGGACTTTCTGTAGCGGCAATAAAAACATCCATTTCTTCAATGTTTTCTTCTTGTAATAATTCTACATCTCTGCCATCGCCATATACAACAAGTGCATTAGGTAATTCATCGGCTAATTCTAGAGCCCTTTTTTTGTCACTTTCTATAATTTTAATATTTAATTTTTTATCACATAATTCTTTAGCGAGTCTTTTACCAATAGAACTACCTCCTAAAATCATGATATTTTGAACTTTGTTTTTTGTTTTTCCAGCCAGTTTGTAGAGTTCGTGAACTCCCTCTTTTATGGTAATAAAATAGGCTAAATCTCCATTTTTGAAAACAGTATCCCCACGGGGAATCATAATATCATCAGAATTTTCGTTTTGAATGATAATTGGCATGAAATGGATGCCAGGGAAAGCGGCAGCAGCTTCCATTACAGACATCCCAACAAAAGGCGCAGATTTTGATAAAATGACACCTATCATACTTAATTCTCCTCCTTCAAATTCATGCATATGATTAAAAGCGGCTTGGTTGAGTAACATTTTAATCTCATTAGAGGCCAATTCTTCGGTAGAAATTAATTCATCAATACCAAATTCGGCAAAATTTATTTCGTCTTTATTATCAATAAATTCAGAGTTATTAATACGGGCAATGGTCTGTTTGGCACCAAGTCTTTTTGCTAAAACGCAAATTGTAATATTCACAGATTCAATTGATGTAACTGCAATTATTAAATCTGTAATAGCAATATTGGCATCTTTTAAAACAGAGATAGAAGTGGCGTTTCCTTTTAAAACACGAATGTCAAGACGTGTATCTGCATAGGTTAAACGTTCCTTTTTTTCGTCTATAAGCGTAATATCGTGAGACTCGTAAGAAAGTAATTTGGCCAAATGAAAACCTACTTCACCAGCACCAGCAATAATAATTCGCATTAAATTTTATAATTATAAATGTACACAAAGGTATTATTTTTCTTTTATATCTTTAAGCTTTAATTAACTCAGTGACTTTGCCAACCAAAAACATTACAATAAAAAATTGGAATACTGACGACAGACCTCGCGAAAAACTAATCGATAAGGGTTGTTTGGCCTTATCGGATGCCGAATTGGTTGCTATCTTAATAGGTAGCGGCAATCGCCAAGAAAGCGCAGTAGGTTTGGCAAAACGCATTTTAGCCTCGGTTGATAACAACATACAGACTTTAGCAAAATTGAGCATTGAAGAATTAATGTTATTTAATGGTATTGGAGAGGCCAAAGCGGTAAGTATTATTACAGCTCTAGAATTAGGTAAACGTCGCCGTTTAGAAAAGGCTTTAGAGTTAAAAAAAATGACAAGTAGTAAATTTGTTTTCGAAATAATGCAACCTTTAATTGGCGATTTAAAACACGAAGAATTTTGGGTGTTATATCTCAATAACTCAAATGTTATTTTAAGCAAACAATGTTTAAGTAAAGGTGGATTAACAGGAACACTTGTTGACACCCGCCTGGTGTTTAAACCTGCTTTGGCGCAATTGGCTACAGGTATTATTCTATGTCACAATCATCCATCGGGGACATTGGTGGCTAGTGCGTCTGACAAACAATTAACCAATAAAATAAAGTTGGCTGGTGAGACTTTAGATATTAAAGTTTTAGATCATTTAATAATAACCGAAAAAACGTATTTTAGCTTTGCTGATGAGGGATTGCTTTAAATACCTTTATTGTCTTATAATCAAAACATAAAAGTTTATTTAACCACAGATGCTGTTAATATTTACACATAAAATAACGCCCAGACTTACCTTTACGTTTAATCAGATTTTTAAACGCATTTTAAAAATACCTGTAACATATACGACCAAACTTGATGAATATGTAGCTTTTAACGGCGCCAAAATATCTTACACTAAAGCTCCTTTAGGGAATGAATTTTTTATTAGAAGCCATGATTTGCTTTTTGAGCAAGGCTTTAGCGATATGGATATTAATGTTGATTTATGGGATGATGTGCCATGCTTTTTTAAATCTGGAAATAAATCGGCGCTGCCTTTTGATATTTTTGCCGCCAGTTTTTACCTTATGAGCCGTTACGAAGAATACTTACCTCATGTAAAAGACAGTTTTGAACGTTTTCCTGCAACCGAAAGTTTGGGCTTTAAACATCATTTTCTCGAAGATCCTGTTGTAGATATTTGGGCCTATAAATTAAAAGGTATTCTCAAAGAAAAGTTTGAAAATTTAGAATTTGGAGGACGAAAATTTGAGGCTATTTCTACCATTGATGTTGATAGCGCCTACTCATTTAATCATAAAAATATTATTAGAACTATAGGCGGATTTATAACCGATATGTTTTTGTTCAGATTTAAAAATTTGTGGTTAAGAAGTTTGGTTGTATTTAATTTTAGGAAAGACCCTTTCGATCAGTTTAATAAAATATTAAACCTTCAAAAAACTTTTGATGTTCCTGCAATTTTCTTTTTTTTGGTAGGCGATTATACAACTTATGATAAAAACATTTCGCACAACAATATTAAATTTAGGTCTTTAATAAAATCGGTGTCAGATTATGCACAGGTAGGATTACATCCGTCATTTTTTACAATGAAAAATGAAGACACACTTAAAAATGAGAAAAAACGCCTCGAAGAAATATTAAACACGCCTATTCAGAAATCAAGACATCACTATTTAAGGATTGACCTTCCAGAAACCTATCAAAAATTAATTGACTTAGAAATTTTTGAAGACTACACCATGGGTTATGCCCAACATTGTGGTTTTAGAGCTGGCACATGCACACCATTTTATTTTTACGATTTAGATTTCGAAATTCAGACACCCTTAAAAGTTTTTCCTTTTGCTTTTATGGATGGCACTTTAAAAGATTATTTATTTTTAACTAACAGAAAGGTAGAAATTAAAATAGCCAATTTAATTGAAAAAGTAAAAGCAGTCGATGGCACTTTTATCAGTTTATTTCACAACGAAACTTTGAGTGAAACAGGTAGGTGGCTAGGCTGGTCAAAAATATATCAAAACATGCTCAAAAATGTTTCTTCTAAAGAAACCTTAAAACCATGATTAGGTATCTTAAAAGAGATCAATTAGATATAAAAAAATACGATGCCTGTATCTCCAATGCTTTACAATCTAAAGCCTATGCTTTTAGTTGGTATTTAGATAGTGTTTCAGAAAATTGGGACGCTTTGGTTTTAGATGATTACGCAGCCGTAATGCCTTTGCCAAAAGCTAAAAAATATGGCATTGCGTATATTTTTCAACCTTTTTGGATACAACATTTGGGTCTTTTTTCGAAGCGTTCCTTGTCGGATGCCCAAAATGCTGATTTTATTAAAAATATGCCAAAGAAGTTTAGGCTGATTGATTTTAACATCAATTTTAAATTTCAAAATGCTGAGGAGCGTCTCAATTATATTTTGCCTTTAGGTAATGATTATAAAACATTCTTCAAGAATTTTTCAAAACTTAGAAAACGCACTATTTCTAAAGCAATAAAAAGTAAAATTTTTATAAAAGAGTTAGATGAATGGGACTCTTTGCTGAATTTTCACAGAAATCAAAAAAGCCCACATTTTAAAATTTCTACCACAGCTTTTTCAAAGTTAGATCAGCTTTTATCAAACCTTAATAAATTGAATAAAATAATAATATTAGCAGCATATTCTAAAGATAACCAACTTTTGGGAGGCGCTATTTTTATTTTGTCAAATAACAGAATAACTTATTTATATTCAATAGTTAATAAGCATGGACGTGATTTACAAGCTATGTCACTTATCATAAACTCAATAATTCAAAAACACTCAGAATCCTCTTTTATACTAGATTTTGAAGGTTCAATGTTACCGGGCGTGGCTAAATTTATCAGAAGTTTTGGTGCACAGAAAGAGTTGTATTATCACTATAAAAAGTGGCGGTTATTTTGAGGCTCTGTTGTGTAATATTTTAAAAACTACAAATGTTGATAGGCTAGAAAACCACATCAAACCAGCCGAAGTAATGGCTGCACCTAAAATGCCATATTTGGGAATTAAATAGTAGTTAGCAGGAATGTTTATAAGCAATGCCACAAAAGCAATCCAATAATTGACTTGCGCTTTGCCTAAAGCCGAAAGTAAATTTCCGTAAAGACCTCTAAAAATCAAAATACCAAAAACACCACCAGTTAACACTAAAAATGTGCTTGTATATTGAGAATACTCAGGGCTAAACAGGCTTAAGATGAATCCAGAAAACGGATAAAAAACAGCTAATACGCCGATACTAAACAACAAGAAAAACAACATGTAATTTTTACTGTAGCTGTTAATATAACTTTTGTTGTAAATACGTTCTGTCAAGTTTACAAAATCGGTTGTGAGGAGAATACCCGGTAGAAACAGCAAACTAAAAGGAATTAAAAAAACGTATTTGTAGGCAGTTACCAGACTTGGGTCGTTTAAAATACTTCCGATAAGTAGAATGTCAACTGCAAAAAGTAATTGCGTAGCCACATTGGCCATTCCTGCAAAAAAACCGTATTTTAAAAAAGAAAAATCAATTGGAATGGGTAGTACAACAGATTTAAAATTGATGTTTAACGATTTAAAAAACCATAAAAAAGTGATTAATGGCGCTACAATTAAAGCGATGGTATAACCTAATTCTTTAAAGAAATAGCTCAATATAAACACACTAATTACGAGTAAGACATTGTAAAAAATTTCGATTAAAGCGAATTTCTTATTGTTGTGCTCTAACCTGAATTGAATTTTAATGCTTTCCAATAAAAATGAGGTGAGAAGCAATGCAGAAAGCCATCTTAAAAAATATGCCGATTGTTCAAACTCTAAAGGTAAAATGTAACTCAGTATAAAAATAACAGCACTAAGAATAACCGAAAAAAGAATGCCTTTTTTAAAGACAAAACTAAAAAGTGCTTTTTTCTCAGAAACGGAATTTAACCGTGCGCCAAATCTTAGTAAACCTTGTTGAATACCTAATCCGCTAAGGGGAATGACAAATGCCATGATATTTAAAGCATAAATAACATAGCCTAAATCTACTTTATTAATAAGTTTTAAGGCAATAATTGAGGCTATAAAAGATAAAATTCGCGCCGAAACAGTGGCTATAAAAACATAGTTCCCTTTTCTATCTTTAAACCCCTTAAAAAAAATGATCAAGTTTTTCATGCTACTTTTTAAGTACAGACAAATATACTTTAGTAAATTGTTTAGCCACAGATTTTTTACTAAAATTTTGTTCAATGTAAGTGTGCATGTCTTCTTTTAAAACAGTTTTAGAACTTTCATAATTTTTAATAAGTTCATCTAAAAGCACATTTGAATCGTTTGCTGGAATAAGAGTTCCAAAATCTTTTGGAAAATGTTCACTAACACCACCAACATCAGTAGAAATAACAGGTATGCCACAAGAAAAGGCTTCTAATATTACACATGGTGAATTCTCGATAGTGCTAAACAAAACCAAAACATTGGCTTGTTGTAAATAAGTCACCAGATCTTGTTGTGGCAGCTGATTTATAAAAAAAATATTTTTCGAATTGATAGTTAATTTATCGGATAAACTTTTAAAATCATTAGCATTTTCACCGATAAGGAAGAACTTAAAATCAATTTTTTTTGCATTTATTTTGCTTATAACCTTTAATATTTCGGATACATTTTTAACAACATCCATTGATGAAATGTGTATGATGTTAAATGTTTTGTGTATTTTTTCTTTAGGTTTAAAAATATTGGTATCAACAACATTTGGTACTTTAGTATAGTTGTTTTTGACGCCGAAGTTCTTCATGGCATCTCCTAAATTGTTGGTAACAGGACAAATATGTGAAGCGTTTTTAGCCACAAGTTTTATAATAGACTTTTCCCAAAATTTGAATGCATTACAAAATGGCTTGTGATATTTATGCCAATGTTCAGAAACGATAAAAGGCTTCTTTTTAAACCATTTTAAATAAAGGGCAATTAATCCTACAGGATATATAACATTAAGATGTGTCAAATCAAATTTACCAACGCGCTTGATTAAGTTTAGGTAGGCTGAAAAAAAGCGATATAATTTTATAATGGGGTTGCTACTAACTTTTACATAAGCAATAAGTGTTCTAACGTCATTAATGTTATTTTCTGTAATTTCGATGGGTGCAGCTAGGTTTTCATCAGAAATGACGTGAATTAAGGTCACTTGATGTTTTGTTGCAACCGCTTCGGCATGACGTTGTACAAAATCACCATTATTGGGTAAAACTCTTGACGGATACCAACTGCTTAAAAATAAAATGTGATGTCTTTGATTCAAAAATGACAATTTCTTCAAAAGTAACAATAATTTTGCTTGAATTTTTAGATTTTAAATCGCTATTTTTATCCGATGAAAATAAAGCATGTTTTTTTTGATTTAGACCACACCCTGTGGGATTTTGACGCCAATTCTAACCAATCTTTTTTTTATATTTTTAAGCAATATAATATTTCTGTAGATTTTGAGAAGTTTGTAAATTACTATTATCCCATAAATGAGAAGTATTGGAAACTTTTTAGAGATGATAAGGTGAGCAAAGAAGATTTGCGTTTTGGACGTTTAAACGACACTTTTGCCAAATTAAATTATAGGGTAAATGCCGAGATGATTGTTTTATTATCAGAAGCTTATATAGACAATTTAAGCAATTATAATACGTTAATAGAAGGGTCTTTAGAGATTTTAAATTATTTAAGCCCTAAATATAAACTTCATATTATTACAAATGGATTTGAAGAAGTGCAAGGCATAAAGATGCAAAAATCGGGATTAGGGTCTTATTTTAAGAACGTTATTACATCAGAGCAGGTAGGTGTTAAAAAGCCAAACCCCGCCATTTATAACTTTGCATTAAAGACCTGTAACGCTAAAGCGGATGAAAGTATTATGATTGGAGACAATTATGAAGCCGATGTTATGGGAGCACTAAATAGTGGGATAGACGCCATATTTTGTAATTTTAGAAATGAGCCAAGTGCAGAAAATATTAAAAGTGTAAATCAATTAATTAAATTAAAGCAGTATCTTTAAGCTCTGTTTATTAAGTTATTATGAATATAAATAAATCAATCCTTTTTCTTTTACTTTTCTTATTTTCTTTGGAATCTTGCGTAAAAAAAGAAAATGTAGATTTTACACAAGCCGATCAAATAGATTTAAATCAACAGGTTAATGCTTCTTTAATTTCTTTTGTTGCCACATTGCCGGAATCTTCAGATGTAGATAATCATATCATAACAATTATAGATTTCGAAACAGCATTAGATATTTTTAATAATAGTTTTATTCAAGATAATTTAACCAAAACTGTTTTTCATTTTGAAGTAGAAAATACATTTAATAGGGATTTTGAAGTAATATTTAAGCTTTTAAAAAGAGTAGAAGATGGCAATGATTTAGTTACTTACACAACAGTAATGAATTTAAGCAAAACGTCTATAACAAAACACGATGTAATTGTAGAGGGTATTGAGTTGAAAGAATTAAAAAAATCGAATAAAGTTAGAGTAAGAATTGATGTAATCAATTCTTCTACTATTGATAACACACCTGGCGCCTATGTTAATTTTAAGTCTAGTACGACATTTTATTTTTAAAACTGACTTAAAATCATGAGACATATTTTATTATTTTTTATCGTATTTATAACTGTTAAAGGTTTTTCGCAAAACAAACCCGTTTTATACGATTTTACTGAGATACCACAATCTTTAATGTTAAATCCTGGCGCCGATGTAACTTACAAATGGCATGCTGGTGTGCCAGCTTTATCAGGCATTTCATTAGCAATAGGGATAAAAGGGTTTAAAATGACCGATTTGTTTGCTAAAGATGGGATAGATATTAACACCAAACTCGAAAAACTTATTTATTCAAGAACACCAAATGATCATTTATTTATAAATCAGCAAATAGAATTGTTAAATGCCGGAATTAGGTTGCCCAATGAAAAAGATTATCTCAGTTTTGGTTTTTATGAGGAGTTTAATTTTATCGGTTATTACCCTAAAGATTTCGTCATTTTTGGATTTGATGGTAATAAAGAAATTGGACGTGTTTTTAACGCAGAATCAATTAAGTTTAAAACCGATTTGGTTGGGGTATTCCATATAGGCATTAACAGACGCGTAAGTAAAACTTTAGTAGCTGGAGCACGTTTTAAATTATATTCAAGTGCTGGAGAAATTAAATCTTTAAAAAATACGGGCTTGTTTTTTACAACTCCAGGCGTCGATAATATTTACAAACATACTTTACAGAACATTAATTTATCGGTGCAAACAGCAGGGTTTTTTAATGGAACTGATTATGATGAAAATTTTTATAAACATTTATTTGGTAAATTATTTTTAGGTGGCAATTTAGGCGTTGGTTTTGATTTTGGATTGACCTATAAACCAAATAAGCAAGTTAAGGTAACAGCAAGTGTTCAAGATTTAGGATTTATAAAATACACTAAAATGGTAACAACTGCTTCTGCTAAAGGAAATTATACTACAGAAGGTATTGCGTTACCAACACCTATTATTTCCGGCGTCAATTATTTTCAAAAAATAATTGACGGTGTTAAAGATGGCATTGTTCGCGATACTATTTTTGATAGTTATGTAACGCTTAGGTCTCCAAAAATAAATGCTTCATATGCGTTTAGTTTTGGTTTGCCACATTTAGAAGAGTGCTTTAAACCATTAGATGACAACCCTTATCGCAATCAAGTTGGATTTCAATTATATTCTGTTGTATTGCCAAAACAACCACAAATAGCTGCTACAGCATTTTATTACCGCCGCGTAAATAAATATTTACGAGCTAAAATTACTTATACGGTAGATTCTTACACACCAAGTAATGTTGGCTTGGGTTTCTCGTCTCATTTTTGGAATTTTAATTTATATGGTAGTTTTAACAATCTTTTTTCAACCGATTTTTATAATTCAAATTATAACGCTTTTCAGATTGGGATGAATTATATATTTTAAAATGATTTTTGTTATGAAAAAAACGATTTTAATTTTAGTCTTTTTATCAACTTATCAATTTAGTTGGGCGCAACAGGATTTAAATAATTATAAATACGTTATAGTGCCAAAACATTTTGATTTTCAAAAAGCTCCAGATAGTTATAAAATAAATTCATTAACAAAATTTCTAGTCGCCAAAAAAGGGTTTCAAACTATTTTTGAAGACGAAGTTTATCCAAATGAACTCATCTCTAATCAATGTTTGGCTTTAAAGATTAATCTTTTAAAGGAGTCAAATTTTATGCGAACTAAAATTAAAATCGTTTTCACAAATTGTCAGAATAAGACTGTTTATGAGAGTGGAGTAGGCGTGAGTAAATTAAAAGAATATAATAAATTATATCCCCAAGCTATAAGACGCGCCTTTCAAACTTTTGACGATTTTCAATATAGTTATACACCTAAGAAAGAAGTGGTAGTAAAAGAAATGCCATTAGTATTAGAAGTTTTAAAACCTACGGAAAAGCCTTCAACAAAACCAACAGTGGTTGTAAAAGAAGTTAAAAAGGTTCAAACAGTAGAAAAAAAAGCTAATATTGTTAAGCAAGAAGATCCTATTGTAGGCTTGTATAGCAGTGATGATATGATTTACGAAATTGCGGCTTTTAAGAATTACTATATTTTTTCAGAACAAATCCGTCGAGGAAATTCGACACAAACAAAACCCTTAGGTTTTATCTATAAAACATCTAAAAAAGGAAATTATCTTATTAAATCGACCGATACTCTTACAGGATATCTTTTAGATGAGGGTCACTTTATTATTGACGAAATAGGCGCAGACGGCATTGTAAAATCGACAACTTACACTAAGATAGAAAACTAATAATTATATTTTTTTCGCCAAAGACTTTTTAAATAAACACGTAATTGATTTTCTCTTGCGTTATTACCAGGTTCGTACAGTTTAGTATTTGCGATATCGTTTGGTAAAAATTCTTGTTCAGCAAAATTAGATTCATAACTATGTGCATATTTATAATCTTTGCCATAATTTAAGTCCTTCATCAATTTTGTAGGCGCGTTGCGCAAGGGTAATGGTACCGATAAATCGCCGGTTTTTCTAACCAACTCTTGTGCGTCACCAATGGCTTTATAGCTGGCATTACTTTTTGGCGATGAAGCCAGATAAGTAGCACACTGACTCAAAATAATGCGCGATTCTGGGTTTCCAATAATCGACACAGCCTGAAAAGTATTGTTAGCTAAAATTAAAGCAGTTGGATTAGCATTCCCAATATCTTCGCTTGCTAAAATAAGCAGCCGCCGGGCAATAAACTTAACATCTTCGCCACCTTCAATCATGCGAGCTAGCCAATAAACAGCCGCATTTGGATCGCTGCCGCGGATAGATTTAATAAAGGCCGAAATAATATCGTAATGTTGTTCGCCTGTTTTATCGTAGCGCGCTGGGTTTTGTTGTACAGATTGTAATACCAAAGCATTTGTAATTTCTACAGAGTCATTATTGCCAACAATCAACTCGAAAATATTTAACAATCTTCTGGCATCACCTCCAGAAAGATGTAATAAAGCTTCAGTTTCTTTTAATGTAATTTTTTTATCTTTTAAAATAGTATCAGTATGTAAAGCACGATCTATCAAAGCGACAAGATCGGCTTTATCAAAGGCATTTAAAATATAAACTTGGCAACGTGATAAAAGGGCAGGAATAACCTCAAAACTCGGATTTTCTGTTGTTGCGCCAATTAAAGTGACCCAACCTTTCTCAACCGCACCCAAAAGCGAATCTTGTTGAGATTTGCTAAACCGATGAATTTCATCAATAAATAAAATAGGATTTTTTGTGGTAAACAAACCGCCACTCTGTTTGGCTTTATCAATAATATCTCTTACATCTTTAACGCCAGAATTAATGGCACTTAAACTGTAAAAAGGACGCTGAGAAGTCGTGGCAATAATGTTTGCTAAAGTGGTCTTGCCAATACCAGGAGGTCCCCATAAAATAAGTGATGGAATGATGCCATTTTTTATATGTTGCGTTAAAGCCCCATTTTTGCCAACCAGATGCTGCTGACTTATATAGTCATCTAAATTTTTTGGTCTAATTCTTTCGGCTAAAGGGACATTCATAAGGTAAAAATAGTAAATTTAGCACTTAAAACGTTATATAAAAATGTCTTTAAAAAAAGAAAATCCCTTTAAATTTAAACTAAGCACTTTGGCCATCCCACTATATGCGGTGTTGTTGTTGTGGGTGCTATTATGGCTAGATTTTCGCTTTAATTTACATTTTAAAAACTACGGCGTTTTTCCAAGAACGGCACATGGTTTATGGGGTATCATTGCGTCACCTTTTATACATAAAAACGTATCGCATTTAGCGCATAACTCATTGCCTTTATTCGTTTTACTTATGGCTTTGTTTTATTTTTATAACAGAATTTCTTATAAAATATTAATTTACGGTGTTTTAATTTCGGGTACACTTACGTGGATAATTGCACGACCTGCTTATCATATTGGCGCCAGTGGCATTGTTTATTTGTTGGTCAGTTTTATTTTTTTTAGCGGTATTTTTAGCAAATATTATCGGTTGATTGCCGTTAGTTTGATTGTAGTTTTTCTTTACGGAAGTTTGGTGTGGTACATGTTTCCGGTAGAAGAAGAAATGTCTTGGGAAGGTCACCTGTCGGGATTTATCGCAGGTTTGTTACTTGCCTTTGTTTATAGAAAAGTATTGCCCGAACCAGAAAAATACGCGTGGGAGCACGACACCTATCAAGAAGATGAATTTGATGCCCTTTTTGATGATGATGGTAATTTTAATCCGCCACAAGAAGATATTAAAGACAAATCTTTATAAAGTCTTATAAACGCTGTCTCACTGCTTCATATAAAGCCACACCACAAGCCACCGAAACATTTAAAGATTCAATGTCGCCGAGTAATGGCAATTTTGCTTTGTTGTCAGAATTTTTGAGAATGGCAGGTGTAATGCCCTTATGTTCAGAACCCATAATGAGGGCAGTCGGTTTGTTAAAATCGACTTGATAGATACTTTTATCTGTTTTTTCTGTAATAGATACAATATTTATATCTTCAGCTTTAAGCTGATAAATAGCATCTAATAAATGATTCACTTTACAAATAGGCACTTTAAAAGCTGCACCAGCAGATGTTTTAATAGCATCGGCATTTAAAGGTGCACTTCCTTGAATGGGCACAATAATAGCAGAAACGCCCGTACATTCGGCCGTTCTTATAATAGCGCCAAAGTTACGCACATCGGTTACCTGATCTAATAAAAGGAAGAGTGGGTTGGTGTCTTTATTGGCAATTATAATTGTTTCTAAATCGGCAAAAGCGATGGCAGAAATTTTAGCCACAACACCTTGATGGTTTGAATTTTTAGACAAATGGTCTAATTTTTCTACAGGCACAAAACTTGTAGAAATCGTGTTCTTTTTTATAAGACTGTTTAGATCAGAAAATAAAGCGCCACTAAGCCCTTTCTGAATATATATTTTTTCGATTGAAGTATCGGCATTTATTGCTTCAATAATTGCTCTTATTCCAAAGATATTTGAATTGTTTTTATACATTGCGCAAATATATGATATATAAATACGAATTTAAGTTTAATTTAAATATTGTTAAAATGAAAATACATGTTTTTTTTGGTCTATTGTTTTTTATAAGTTCAAGCTTTGCGCAAACCACAGTTGAACTACCTACTGATTTTATTAGAAATGAAATATTAAAAAAAAATAAGATTGATGGTGTTTTTAAAGGAAGTCCTTATTTAAATGAGGTATTTTTATATGGAGATATTATTGTTGATAACACTAAAGTTTATAAAAATAAGTTGCGTTTTAACGCTTTTTCTGATGCCTTTGAAATTCAAAGTGAAGATAATAAAATTACGGGTCTAAATAAGAGCTTTAATGTTACTGTTTTATTATATGGAAGGTTATACCAATTATATAATTATAAAGATAAGTCTTCAGAAAAAACAGGGTATTTTCAGAATTTGAATCCAAATGGTAAGAATGTTTCTTTATTGAGAAAGGATATTAAGAAATTTATTGAAGCTAAAAAAGCAATAAGTAGTTATTCTGAGAATAAACCCGCAAAATTTGTTTTAGAAACCCGGTATTTTATAAAACAAAATAATGTATCACCAATTGTAGAAATAAAGTTAAATTCTAAAACTATTTTAGAACATTTAAAAAACCACTCTAAGCTTCTAAAAGTTTTCATTAAAAAGAATAAGCTTAAATTAAAAAATGAAAATGAAGTTGTAAGACTTTTTAATTATTATAATACTTTATAATCAAATCTATTTTTTAATTCAAAATAAAAAACCCAATCTTTATAAGACTGGGTTTTTTGTTTAAATTAACTTGTTAATACCTGTAATTAAGAATTACAAGGATTAAAAGAGATATCTCCCTCTGCTGGTACTACGTTATAGTTATCTGAGTCACCATCAGTAAAGATTAAAATATCATTAGGGGAAAAAATTTCGTAAAAAGTTTCTGTAGGGTAATCACCTGCAGTGTACGAAAAGGTTAGTGTTTCTGTCCCTTCTGGCACATTTACTATAGCTTGATCGTCATAATATGCTGGTCCGTAAGGAGTTCCTGGAGCTCTGTCCCACCAACTTGGTAAACTATAATCTGTAGCAACACCATCTATTGTAACAGTTATGTGCGACCCTTGCCATCCATCTCCATAAACATCAACCATACGTAGAATATAATCCCCAGAAACAATTGGGCATTTTCTAAAGAGTTCTATTGAAAGTGTCCCATTTTCTATAAGTCTAGAGCCACCAATACTAGCGATACTAAATTTTAGAAAGACACTTCCTTCTTCGGGTATCGCATCATAATGACTAGTTACTTTGATCACACCAACAAATGCTCCAGCTGGTATGGTAAGACCTTCCATAGTATATTGATCTGCTGTAGCTGTTGATGTCTCATCAAAAGTTAGCATAATTTCTCTATCCGAGCTAGATGCAGTACTCACAAAAACTTCAATTTCAATACTAGTTATACCTTCGTTAGGTGTTGGCATAATAGCAGAGCTTTTTTTAAGCTTGATAAGTGTTTGACCATTTACAGAATCAAACACAAGTAGTTCGTCATTCTTATTGCACGAAGTGACTAAAGAAAGTATCAGAACTAGTGACAATAATTTGAAATAATTTTTCATAATTAATATAATTTTTAAATTAATACCCAGTATTTTGTTGCACATTAGCATTTGCATCTAGCTCAACTAAAGGCACTGGCATAGTAAATCTATAGTCTGTTACAGCCAAAGAACATGCGCCATTAACAGCACAATCTATAGCATCTCTATCAACAGCTCTATCAGCTCTTGTTCCTAGTCTTTTAAGATCTTTATATCTGTGTCCTTCAAAAGCAAATTCAACCCTTCTTTCGTCAAGAATATCACCAAAAGCCTCTGTTTGATTTGCATAAACTGGCAATACTTGTGCTGCTCCAAAACGGGCATCTCTTAATTGTTTTATTAAAGTAGCTGCTCCTGTTAAATCGTTAGCATCAGTTAAAGCCTCAGCTTTAATTAACAACATTTCTGAAACTCTAAATATTTTTAAATCATTCATTAAAGGTTGCCCATCTTTACCAGGATATTTGCTAATTACTAAGATATCTGCTGCAGGATCATTATTTGTAGCATAATCTGGATCAATAACTGATGTTGCATCTACACTTACGGTATAACGAATGTCAGCTGGATCTATCGCATTGAATAGGGTTCTACCCATTTCGTAATAAGGAGACCCATCTAATTCACTAGTAATAAAGGCAAAATTGGCACCTGCCCATCCACCTGCGTAACCACTACCTGTATTTCCTTGACCGTCATAGTTATCACCAACAGTTCTTGCTAGTTTAAAAATAACTTCAGTATTATCGGTATCTTCATACATGGCTTCGTATTGAAAAGTATCAGCTAAAGGGTATTTTGCTAATAATGTAGAAGCATAGGTACTGGCATCTGAATAATTTCCTCTATAAGCCGCCATTCTTGCTCTAAGTGCTGTAGCAAAATCTTTGCTAATTAATGTTGGGTTTGCATCTATAGAAAGCAGGCTTTCAGCACTGTTTAAATCACTTGTAATTGAGGCATATATTTCGCCATTTGTATTACGTGGTAATTGTTGATCTATAGTAGGCACAAAATTAACAAGAATAGTTGCTAAGGCACTATCGTCTGTATAGTCTGGTGACAAATAGGATAGTAATTGGAAATGAGCAAATGCTCTTAAGCCATAAGCTTGACCTAAAATATTGTTAAAATCTGCTTGCTCTCCAGCTTCTGGAGTAACTAATTCTGAAGCCGCAATAACGCGGTTAACAGCATTAAGGGCGTCATAATAATTATTCCAAAGCGCAATAGATGCATCGCTGGTTGGGTTTAAAATAAAACCATAAGAACCATCAGAAATACCTTGTCCGCCATTGTCAAACCCAATTGAGATTTCGTCGGTAAAAACGGCATTAAATTGAATTTCTGTTGATGTGTCGAATTGATCGTAAGCTCCAAATAGCCCAAGTTGCAAATCTGCAACAGTTTTAAATGCTTGTGCAGCACCTAAACGTCCTGGTTGTTCAATATCAATTGCATCATTACATCCTACAATAAAGAATGCAAGCAAAATAAATTGAAATAGTTTATTTATATTTTTCATTAGTATTTTTTATTTAAAGATTAAAATTAAAATGCAAATTCTATGCCTAGTGAAACTGTCTTAGGCGTTGGATATAACCTTGACCCATTACTTGCTGCTTCTGCATCAAAACCTCTCCATTTAGAAATGGTAAATAAGTTTTCTGCATTGGTAAATACCTTGATAGAAGAGAATCCAGTTCCTTTTAAATATTTTGAAGGTAACACATAACCAAATTGAACAAAGCGCAATCTAATATAATCTGCATCAGTTAAGTATCTGTCAGAATTACCCCCTAAAGGGAAATTAGAAGCAGTTAAAGAAGGTATGTCTGTAACTCTATTGTCAGGTGTCCAAGCTCTTAGTAAATCTGTAGAGCTTCTGAATTGGCCAACACTGGTAGGATCTTGAAAATCGGATAAATCAGAATCCCATCTATCCACTCCTACTACATAGTTAAACTGTGTAGATAAAAAGAAGCCTTTATAATCTGCAGTAAACCCAAAACTACCTTGATAATCTGGAAATATATTTTTACCGGACCAAACTCTATCTGTGTCTACATTTGGAGATTCAGTTAGATCTCCATTAGCTTTTAAAAATAATAATTCTCCATTGGATGGGTTGACACCCGCATATCTGTAAACAAAATATTCAAACAATTTACCACCAACTTGACCAGTAGGTAGAATTTCAGTTTGATCACCAGGTAAATCTGTAATTTCAGTTTTATTATAGTTTCCTAGTAAATCTAAAGTAAAATTAACGCCATCTTCACCACCTTTAAATAAATCGTAGTGTATAGTTAAATCTATACCTTTATTTTGAAGCTGACCAATATTTGCGCTTAAATTATTTACAGAATTTATGGCAGATACAGGTGTGTTTTGGAACAGATCTTCTGTTGTTCTAACATAAGCATCAATAGACCCTCGAAGACTTCGTTTAAAGACTTCAAAATCAATACCTATATTTCCAGATTTCACAGTTTCCCATTTTAAGGTAGAATTTCCTATTTGTGCTAACGTAAGGGCATTGTTACCTTCGTAACCTGTACCTGTAGCAAATAAATCACGTGTTAAATCTGGAGAAGCAAAAAGGCCAGCACCATTTATATTTTGGTTACCAGCAGTACCATACGACCCTCTTATTTTTAACACATCAAAAGGCGTGTCCTCCATAAAAGATTCATTATGAATATTCCAACGGGCTGCTATTGAATAAAAGGTACCCCATCTATTACTTTGAGCAAATCTAAAAGAAGCATCGCGTCTTACAGTTGTGGTAACACCAAAACGCGTGTCATAATCATAATCTATTTGACCAAAATAAGAAAACAAACCAGCTTCTAGAATGTTTGCATTAACAGTATCAACAAAGTAATCGTTAGTGCCATTGTCAGAAACAAAGCCAGATCCATCTCCAGGAGAGAAAGTAGCTTCATTTAGACCATTTTCTTTGAATCCAAATGTTTGGTAATGTGCTTTAAAATATTCTGAAAATAGACCTGCATTAAGCGTGTGTTTTCCAAATTCTTTGTTGTAGTTTAAAGAAACCACCTGATTAAGTGCAAAAGATCGTGTGTATTGTTGATATTGAAAACCTGGCGTTGTATTACCGCTCTGAGCAAAAAGTATTGCATTAAAGGAATTAGGTGCTTCAGATCTTGTTAAAACTTGATCTTGGTAATCTGCACTCCATACAGTTTTAAAAGTAAGGTCATCTGTAATTTTATAACTGGCATTTAAACTGCTAACTATTTTTATTTCGTCTATTGTTCTTTGGTAAGTTTTTAGCCTATCAAATAACATTAAAGGTGTATTGCTAAAGAGTAAAGGAGATGTTAAATCGGCTCCATTTGTATAGTCATCAGGAGAAACATATGGAACAGAAATATATGCACCAAGCACATAGTTTCTATTTATAGCACCAGATCCTATAGAATTTGGTTCTGAATTTTCAGAATAGTTTACAGAAAGATTTAATCCATAATTAAATTTATCATTACTGCTTTTGCCATTAATATTATTTCTTAAATTAAAACGTTTTAAATCACTTGATTGTAAAACACCCTGTTGCTCATGAAATCCAAAAGAAGTAAAAGAACTTAAATTTTCACCACCATTAGATATTGTTAAGGTATGGCTCTTAGTTTGAGCATTTCTAAAAAAAACTTCTGACCAATTTGTTGTTGAGAAAGCATTAATTTCAGAATCACTTAATGTTGCTCCTAAACCCTTACCTAATAATTTTTCAAGTTGTAATTGTTGTTGAGAATCCATTAAGTTATAACTGTTAGCTTGAAGTTGAGATAAACTAAATGATCCAGAATAGCTCACTTTCATTTTGGTATTAAAATTCCCAGTTTTTGTTTTAATAATTATAACGCCATTTGCCCCTCTATTTCCATAAATGGCAGTTGCTCCAGCATCTTTAAGAACAGAAATTGAAGCAATTTCATTAGGGTTTAAGCTACGGAAGTTATCTTGATCTACTGGAGCTCCGTCAATAATAAATAATGGTTCTGTATTACCATTAATTGATGTTATACCCCTAATACGTACCGTTGAGTTCCCGCCAGGTTGCCCAGAAGTTGTATTAATGTTAAGACCAGAAACTTGACCAGACAAGGTTTGAACAAAACTAGCATTGGGTCTATCTTCAATAGACTTTGCACTAATTGTAACCGAGGCTATACTCGATTTTTCTTTTGGTGTTGAGCCATAACCAGTAATGACCACTTCGTCTAAAACATTGTCTCCTTTAAGGACAACATTTATTGTGTTTGACGTGCCAACCTTCTTTTCTTGAGATTTCATCCCAATAAAACTAAATTGCAGAATGTCGCCAACTTTAGTTTTGATAACATACTTGCCATCAAAATCTGACTCTGCACCTCTAATAGTACCTTTAATAATAACACTTACACCTGGTAACGGCCCTGAATCATCTGATACAGTACCCGAAACAGTTTTCTCTTGTGCAAAGGTTATTTGCACTAAAAACGCTAGCAAAAGCGTTAAAAATCCACTAAACTTTGTTTTCATTTGAATATATTTTGAATTAGTTATATTCAAAAGTGCGAATAATTTTGATGATAACCAACTTTTTGACATAAAATATTTAACATATGATTAACATTTTAATAATATTAACTTATTGATTGATAATATTATTAAATAAACGTAATGATGTGTTTTAAATCACGATTATTTTTTTATTCTTAATCAAAATTTTAAAAAAAAAGCCCCAAAAAGCATGTGCTTTTTGGGGCTTTAAGAAATTATATGTTAAAGGACTAGTTATTATCCCAGAACAAATGAGTTGTCATTAAATCTCCACCAACTGCAGCAGCTGCAGCAGTGTAGTTTGCACCGTTTAAGGTTTGCTCAGATACTGGATAAGGCAATCTTAAAGGAATAGGGTTACTAGTTGAAGCAGGAAGTGCAAGAACAGGATAGTCCATACGTCTCCATGATTTCCAAGCTGCAAAACCTCTGTTATAAAGCGCTAACCATGCTTGTGTACCAATAGATTCTTGCCAATTAGCATCGTTATAAGGTGCATCAGTTGCTAAATAAGCAACAGCAGTACTAGCATCACCTGTCCAAGATTCTATAGAAGCAGTTACACCACTATTATAAAATGTCTCGGCATCACCACTTAAAAGTCCCATTTTTACAGCTTCAGCTTTTAAAAACTCAGTTTCTGAAAAACTAGAAATAGTACCAGGGAAAGTTGGGGCTGAAACTTTATCACTAACGTGTGAATATAAATTAAAACTATTACTATCACCATATGTGCCACCAGTGTAAGGAACAATATTGTCAGCCATATAAGCAGATATTCTAGGGTCATTTAAAGCGACCATTTTATCAACCAAAGTACTTGTAACTACAAAATCTGAACGGCCACTTTGTACTAAATCAACCCAAATAGGATTTGTATTTGGTGTGGCATCTAAATAAGCGAAATTGGCATCATCTGCATTTGAAGTATAAGTGCCTGCTGCGCCTGCTGCTGCAGTAGCAGCGTTATTCATCATAATACCAAATTCTAATTTAATGGCATTACCAAATTTAACCCAATTAGCAACGTTACCACCGTATACTAAATCGGCCCCATCAAAACTTCCTGAACCAGCATTTAAGCTAGAAAGAGCAGCGTTTAAACGCGCTAATAAGTCAGTATAAATTGATGCTGCGCCATCATAAGATGGATTTACATTGTCAGCATCTAATGCTTGAGAATAAGGAACATCACCAAAAGTATCAACTAAAACTTTAAATGTAAACACATTCATAATTTCAATAATGGCTAATTTATTAGATTTTACTGTTGGTAAACCGCCATCTCCTGCAGCGCTAATAAGTTCTGTAGATTCTTTAAAATCTTTTAAAACATCTCTGTAAAGTCTGTTCCAAGTATTACGAGGAATCGCTCTATTTCCTACATCAAAGTTGGCTTCATCAATATATGTAGTTTCTGTCCAATATTGCGCAATCATTTTTGTAATATTGGTATTTACATTGGTACTAACCATGTAATTAACTAAGTTCTTTTGCGCGTTAGAGAAAAGTGTTTCTCCTGGCACTTCTGTAGCATTTTTAGTATCTACGTTCATCTTAGTCAAATCATTTGAGCAAGAGAAAGCAATAAATACAGCTAGTATAAAAATTATTTTTTTCATTGTATTATTCAATTAGAATTTCAATTTAACGTTAAATCCGACATCTTTTGTAGTTGGCATAACACCACTTTGATATCCTTGTAAGTTACCTGAGCTTAAACCAGTTTCTGGATCTGCATAAGGTAAGTTTTTGCTTAAAATCCAAAGATTTGAACCTGTTAAAGAAAATTGTACAGATTTAAAGAATGAATTGTCTAAAAATTTACTTGGTAAATTATAAGTAACAGCAACCTCTCTTAATTTTACATAAGAGGCATCGTACACGTGTAATGCTTGTGGAGCTCTTGCCCAACCTACAGCGTTACCATAATAATCTGCTCTACCTCTTACTGTGTTTACAGAGCCATCTGCTTGAACACCATCTAAAATGATACCACCACCATCAGCTAATGTATTACGCATAGGATTACCCAAGTCATTATTGCCTACAGAAGAAGCATAAAGACCAGTTCCGTCTCCGTACCAATGATCTAATGAGAACAAGCTACCACCTTTTTGAATGTCAATTAAGAAACTAAATGATAAGTCTTTATATTTAAAACTATTGTTAATACCTGCATTGTAATCTGGATTAACATCACCTATGTTTTGATCTGAAGTCGCACTTCTTTCGTAATAACCAGAAGAATTAATTACACGCTTGCCGTTTAAATATACAAAATCTCTACCTTTAAGAATACCATAAGGTTCGCCAATTGTTGCATTTAAAGTAACACCACCTTGGAAAGAGCCTAATTGTAAATTATCTACACCATCAAACAAAGATATTACTTTGTTACGGTTTCTAGAGAAGTTAAAATCTACAGTCCAAGAAAAATCATTTGTTTTTAATGGCACAGCGTTAAGACTTAATTCAATACCTTTATTTTCAATTTCACCAGCATTAACATATTTGTTAGTAAAACCTGAGGCGCCTGTTACAGCAACTGGCACAATTTGATTTACGGTATTTGTTTTGTAGTAAGAAACATCAAACCCAAAACGGTTTTTCATAAATTTCATTTGAAGCCCAGCTTCAATACTTGTTGTATTTTCTGGTTTTAAATTAGCATTCTTTTTAGTGCTAGATACAGAGAATAAAGTTGCAGTACCAAAAGGGTCTGGTTTAACATAACTATCTTTTAAACTATTAAAAGGAGCTGAATTTCCAACTTCGGCATAGTTGAGTCTTACTTTACCAAAAGATAACCAATCAACATCAACTAGTTTTGAGAATACCAAACTTGAAGATACTGAAGAATAGTTATAACTGTTATTGCTTGATGGCAAAGTAGATGATTTATCATTTCTTGCTGTAACATCAACAAATAAGAAATCTTTATAACCTAAAGATAAGCTACCGTAAATACCATCTACGCCAATTTTTCCAGCATATTCTGATGGAGCAGAAATTGAGTTTTGAGAATTCGATAAAGAATATAATCTAGGAACTACTAAACCACCATTTGTAGCTGCATAAATTGAATTAATATTGTTACGTCTTGTATTTGAACCTAAAACACCTTTTAAGTTTAAATCATCAGTAATATCTTTATCCATTTTTAACATTACATCATAATTAAACTCAGAGAAGTCTCTGTTGAAACGTGTGTAATTAGGTACATTTAAAGAACCTACAGCTACTCTAGTTTCTTGCATCTCGTTATAAGTATCAACAGAAACTCTGCCATAAATTTCTAACCAATCGGTTAATTTATAGTTTAAAGAAACATTACCTATAAAACGACTTCTACCATCATTTTCGTAATTTTCGTAACGTTGCCAGTAGGGATTGTCCCAATAAATAGGTGTTAAATTAGTTGGAGAATTGTAATTCCAAGTAAGGTTTCTTTTAGTTGCAAAATAAGCATCTTTTTGTTCTTGAATATCAACATTTACTTGAAACCATTGTCTAAAACTTGTGTTTATGTTGTCACTATACCCAGTTAAGTTACGACCAACAGTAGTTGTTCTAATATAATTAGCAGAACCAGCAACAGTTAGTTTGTCAGTTAAATCAAATGACCCATTAAAACTAAAGTTATCTTTGTTTATGCTACTGTTTGGCATAAGACCTTTTTGGTCGAAATTTGTATAAGAAAAACGATAATTACCATTTTCTACATTTCCATTTATGCTTAACGTGTTTACTTTTGTTACAGCATCATTAAAGAAAGTAATAGGTCCATTTTTACCAGCTACCCAAGGAGTTGCTTGTTTGTAATGAGCAGATTCTGGATCCAATGAGTTCCATTGATAAACCATTAAGTTTGGATCAAATTTTTCACCATAAGAAGCATCTTCTGTTAAAGGTGTTACTAAATCATCAATACCATCACCGTTTACATCAAAATCTTCAAAAGCACCAGTTGAACCATAATAATAGTTACTATAGCCAGCTCCGTATTGATCTTGATACTCTGGAAAAGTCGATTTGTCAATAGTACCAGTTGTAATGCTACTGTTTACAGTAACATCAAAGCTTGAACCTTTAGCTGCGCCTTTTTTGGTTGTAATCATAATTACACCATTGGCAGCTCTTGAACCATAAAGCGCAGATGCAGCTGCACCTTTTAAAACGTTTACAGATTCAATGTCGTCTGGGTTAATGTCTGAAGCGGCATTACCAAAATCGTAACCACCTCTTGATGTTTGTTGACCGCCACCATTTGTGTTAGAGTTATCTACGGGTACACCATCAATAACGAATAAAGCTTGGTTGTTTCCAGTTAAAGATGTAATACCACGGATAATTACATTTGTAGAACCTCCAAGGTTTGTACTTCTTTTAATTTGAATACCAGCTATCTTACCAGATAAACCGTCAACAAAGTTGTTCTTTTTAACTGCGGCAAGGTCATCGCCATCTACCTTTTGAGTAGCATAACCTAAAGATTTTTGATCGCGTTTAATACCTAAGGCTGTTACAACAACTTCGTCTAAAACGTTAGCTGAGGCTTTAAGAACGACGTCAATAGTGTTGCTGTTAGCTACTTTTTTAAAAGCAGTTTCCATACCAACAAAACTAAATTGTAATACATCACCAACTTTAGCTTTAATGGTGTATTTACCATCAAAATCAGTTTCAGTACCACTTGTTGTCCCTTTAATAACGACACTTACTCCTGGAAGCGGGCCTGTTTCATCAGAAACCTTCCCAGAAATAGTTTTGTCTTGTGCAAACGAAATTTGCACCAATAACGCTAACAAGAGCGTTAAAAATCCACTAAACTTTGTTTTCATTGTATATTTGTTTGAATTAGTTAAGAGCTCAAAAGTCAGAATAAAATTTATAATTACCAATTTTTTAACACTAAAAGTTAAAAAATAGTTAATATTTCACCTCTTCAATGTTAGAATTCAACTTTAAAGTTTACGTGAAACTTTGCATCACCAATTTTTAAGTCTTTGGTTTTGACTTTTCCTAGCACATAACTGAGATTTAAACGCCCTGTTTTAGTAGAAAATAAATATCCCAAACCAAAACTATATAAATTAGAATTTATAGTGACTAGTTGGTTAGAATAGAAGCCAAAGCCAGATACTGTGTAGAAATAGTCGGTTTTACTTGTTTTATGACGGTATTCTAAATTTAGAATGCTGTAACTTGTTGCAAAAATGCTTTCTTCGTTAAAACCTCTAATAGAATTGTAACCACCTATTCTAAATAATTCGTTAGTTACATAATTCGAAGTATTCAAAATAGCGCTGTTGTTTTTTATATAAATAGCATTCTTGTAGTTTAAAAGCCATAAATAACTTGTTGTAAGCGTTATTTTAGTTTGATTTTCTTTAACGATGCCAATATTTTTAGTTCCTTTTAAAACGTGTATGTTAAAATTGAATTTTTCGTTGAATAAATTATCTTTATTAAATGTAGAATAAGTGTAACTCAATCCGAAATAAAAAGTATTGTATGATTGGATGTCTGTGTTTGTGCTTGTTAATAAATTTGTAGAAGACTCCTGATTTAATGAAAGACCTATTTTACTCTTATAGTTTATGGGATATTGGATTTCTAAATTTGCATCCACATTTATAAACGAAGTGTCTTGTTTGTAAAAGTTAAAATTAATTGTGGGTGTTATTTTAGATTTAATAGCATAAGGGAATGATGCTTTTAAATTAAGTTTTTGTTGTTCATTTCCATTACTTTTAAATAACAAGGCTAATGTTTCGCCCTTGTTAAAGACATTATTTAAGTTAATGTCTAAGTATCCATTAAATAAAAGACCGCTTCCTTCTTTGCTTGTAAATCCTAGTAAACCATCAAAAGTGTTTGTTTGCTTCTTTTTTAGGTATAAATATAAAGATGTTTTATTTTTCGCAAATAATATTTCGGGTGGTTTTATTTCTTCAACAAAGTTTAAATTGTTTATCCGCTCTGAAGCGATATTGATTTTAGAACTGTTAAAAACAGACTTTGTTTTTAAATTTAGATAATGATTGATAAAGGTCTGTGGAAATTCTGTGTATCCTTTTATCACTATGTCATCTATTGTCCGTTGTTTTGTGTTTGATATTTCTAAACTGGCAAAGGCTTTGTCGTTTTTGAAATGAATATTTACAAGCTTTATTTGTGTAAAAGAGAGCCCTTTATTTTCATAAGCATTTACCAAACTGTTTAAAAAAGGCTTTATAGATTTCCAAGCAATTGTAAAGGTGCTGTCATTATAAATGAGAGCGTGTTCTTTTATAAATGATAGGTTTGGTGTCTTTTTGTAGGATATAGATATGTCTTTAAATGGCAACCCCAAACTGAAAATTGCTGTATAAACTGAATCTTTTTTATAGAGGCTGTCCAATTCATTTTTTAGATAACCTTTTTGCGATAAAGCCTCTTTTATAGCATCAATTTCAAGTAAAATACTGGGTTTGTTATTGTGCGTTTTTTTATATTTTATCGATTGCAGTATCGCCGTGTTAACGTTACTCTTTGCTGCTATTTTTAATTCAAGTTGTTGCGAAAACGTGAGATTAATTCCCAGTAAAAAGTATATATATATATAAGGTGTAAATAAAGCTTTCAATAGTTAAATTAATTTAAGTCAAATATAGCATTCTTAGCCTTGTTTTTAGCCTCAAATATAAAAGCTTATAAATTTAATGTTTAAAGGTTTGAAAAATAGATAATAATTTATACATTTGCACACCCAAAAAATAGGGGAAAAAACAAATAATGATTAATATAAATATTTAGTATGCCAACTATTCAACAATTAGTACGCAAAGGAAGAACCAAAATAACCAAGAAGAGTAAATCGGTTGCTTTGAATTCATGTCCCCAACGTCGCGGCGTATGTACACGTGTTTATACTACAACACCAAAGAAACCTAACTCTGCTATGCGTAAAGTAGCTCGTGTTAGATTGACAAATGGTAATGAGGTAAATGCATACATCCCAGGCGAAGGACATAATTTACAAGAGCACTCTATAGTATTGGTTAGAGGTGGAAGAGTTAAAGATTTGCCAGGTGTAAGATATCACATAGTTCGTGGTGCCTTAGATACGGCAGGTGTGGAAGGAAGAACGCAACGTAGATCAAAATACGGAGCTAAACGTCCTAAAAAATAATTAGTAATTCTGTAACGAGAAGACATGAGAAAAAGAATAGCAAAAAAAAGGGTGTTATTACCAGATCCTAAATTTAATGATCAATTGGTAACGCGCTTTGTAAACAACTTAATGCTTAACGGCAAGAAATCTGTTGCTTTTAAAGTGTTTTACGACGCTTTAGAGTTAGTAGAACAACGCAAGCAAGACGAAGAAAAAACCTCTTTAGAGGTATGGAAAGATGCACTATCAAATGTAATGCCTCACGTAGAAGTACGTAGCAGACGTGTTGGTGGAGCCACATTTCAAATCCCAATGCAAATTAGACCAGATAGAAAAATATCTATGGCTATTAAATGGATGATTCTTTATTCTAAAAAGCGTAATGAAAAATCTATGGCACAACGCCTTGCCAACGAAATTTTAGCCGCAGCAAAAGAAGAAGGTGCAGCGGTAAAGAAAAGAGTTGATGTACATAAAATGGCCGAAGCTAATAAAGCATTCTCGCATTTTAGATTTTAAGAAATGGCAAGAGATTTAAAATTCACAAGAAACATAGGAATTGCTGCGCATATTGATGCCGGTAAAACCACGTGTACAGAACGCGTATTATATTATACGGGTGTCAGTCATAAAATTGGTGAAGTTCATGATGGCGCTGCTACTATGGACTGGATGGAGCAAGAGCAAGAACGTGGTATTACCATTACTTCTGCTGCTACACACTGTATATGGCCATATAGAGATCAAGAATACCGTGTAAACATTATAGATACGCCTGGTCACGTAGATTTTACTGTAGAAGTTGAACGTTCTTTACGTGTGTTAGATGGCGTAGTTGCCTTATTTAGCGCTGTAGATGGTGTTGAGCCACAATCAGAAACTGTATGGCGTCAAGCGGATAAATATAAAGTACCTCGTTTAGGTTTTGTAAATAAAATGGACCGTCAAGGCGCCGATTTCTTTAACGTGTGTACGCAAGTTAGAGAAATGTTAGGTGGTAACCCTGTGCCATTACAAGTGCCTATTGGAGATGAAATAGATTTTAAAGGTGTTGTTGACTTAATTTCAAAGAAAGCAATTATTTGGAATGAAGATGATATGGGAATGACCTATGAAGAAATAGAAATTCCTGCAGAATTAGTTGACGACGTTGAAAAATACAGATTGCAATTAGTTGAAGCTGTAGCTGAATACGATGATACTTTAATGGAGAAATTCTTTGAAGATGAAGATTCAATTACAGAAGACGAAATAATTGCCGCTTTACGTGCTGCCACAATTGATATGAGTATCATACCAATGATGTGTGGTTCGGCCTTTAAAAACAAAGGCGTTCAAACTATGTTAGATGCTGTGATGCGTTATTTGCCATCACCATTAGATATTGAAGCTATTGTAGGTTTAAATCCTGATACAGAAAAAGAAGAGTTAAGACAACCTAGTGTTAAAGATCCTTTTGCTGCATTGGCATTTAAAATTGCTACCGATCCTTTTGTTGGTCGTTTGGCATTTTTCCGTGTTTATTCGGGTTTTTTAGATGCAGGATCTTATGTGTTAAATACCCGTTCTGGTAAAAAAGAACGTATTTCACGTATTTATCAAATGCACGCTAACAAACAAGAGCCATTAAAAAGCATTGAAGCTGGAGATATAGGTGCTGCTGTAGGTTTTAAAGATATCAAAACAGGAGACACTTTGTGTGATGAAAAGCATCCTATTGCTTTAGAATCAATGACATTTCCTGCGCCAGTTATCGGTATCGCCGTAGAGCCTAAAACTAAAGTTGATGTAGATAAGCTAGGAATGGCTTTAGCTAAATTAGCCGAAGAAGATCCAACTTTTGTAGTAAAAACAGATCATGCATCTGGGCAAACTATTATCTCTGGAATGGGCGAATTGCACTTAGAAATAATTGTAGATCGTTTAAAAAGAGAATTTAAAGTAGAAGTTAACGAAGGGCAACCCCAAGTTGAATATAAAGAAGCATTAACCAAAGTAACAAGTCACAGAGAAGTTTACAAAAAGCAATCTGGTGGACGTGGTAAATTTGGGGATATCATTTTTGAAATTGGCCCAGCAGATGAAGAAGAAGCTTTGAAAGGTGGTCTTCAATTTGTTGATGAGGTTAAAGGAGGTCGCATTCCAAGAGAATTTATTCCTTCTGTTCAAAAAGGATTTGCACAAGCTATGGCAAATGGTCCTTTAGCTGGTTATACTATGGACAGCATGAAAGTAACTTTAAAAGATGGTTCTTTCCATCCTGTAGATTCTGATGCTTTGTCATTCGAATTGGCTGCTAAATTAGGTTATAGATCTGTTGCTAAAGCTGCAGGTGCTGTTGTTCTTGAACCAATCATGAAGCTTGAAGCTGTTACGCCAGAAGAAAATATGGGTGATATTGTTGGCGATTTAAACCGCCGTCGTGGTCAAGTTACAAGTATGGATGATCGTGCTGGCGCAAAAGTTATTAAAGCAACGGTGCCATTATCAGAAATGTTCGGTTATGTTACAACCTTAAGAACTTTATCTTCTGGTCGTGCAACATCTACAATGGAGTTTTCGCATTATCAAGAAACACCATCAAATATTTCTGAAGAAGTAATTAAAAAAGCAAAAGGAGAGTAGTCTAAATTATATAAGATGAGTCAAAAAATTAGAATAAAACTAAAATCGTACGATTACAACTTAGTAGATAAATCTGCCGAAAAAATCGTAAAAACAGTAAAGGCTTCAGGAGCTATCATTAATGGCCCAATTCCTTTACCAACACACAAAAAGATTTTTACAGTATTGCGTTCTCCACACGTAAACAAAAAATCTAGAGAACAATTTCAATTAAGTTCATACAAACGTCTTTTAGACATTTACAGTTCGTCTTCAAAGACAATTGATGCACTTATGAAATTAGAATTGCCAAGTGGCGTAGAAGTAGAAATTAAAGTGTGATAGTCGCACTATAATCATAATAATTAATAATTAATTTATGTCTGGGTTAATAGGTAAAAAGATCGGAATGACCAGTATTTACGACGAGAATGGTAAAAACATACCATGTACCGTTGTTCAAGTAGGTCCTTGCGTGGTTACCCAAGTCAGAACCAAAGCGGTTGACGGGTATGAAGCGTTGCAACTTGGTTTCGATGACAAAACAGAAAAGCATACTACTAAAGCGCTCAAAGGGCACTTTAAAAAAGCTGGATCTGAAGCTAAAAAGCGTGTTGTTGAATTCCAAGGATTTAAAGAAGAGTATAAATTAGGAGACCAAATTGATGTGACTTTCTTTGAAGAAGGAGAGTTTGTTGATGTTTCAGGTATTTCTAAAGGTAAGGGATTCCAAGGTGTTGTAAGACGTCACGGTTTTGCCGGAGTTGGTCAAGCCACTCACGGTCAGCACAACAGATTACGTGCCCCTGGTTCTATTGGAGCCGCATCTTATCCTGCAAGAGTATTCAAAGGAATGCGCATGGCAGGACGTATGGGTGGTGATAAAGTAAAAGTTCAAAACTTAAGAGTTTTAAAAGTGATTGCAGAAAAAAACCTTTTAGTAGTAAAAGGTGCTATTCCTGGTCATAAAAACTCTTACATAACCATTGAGAAATAATGAAGGTAGCAGTTTTAGACATTAAAGGAAAAGACACTGGTAGAAAAGTTGAACTATCTGATGCTATTTTTAGTATAGAACCTAATAATCATGCATTGTATTTAGATATTAAACAATACTTGGCTAATCAAAGACAAGGAACGCATAAATCTAAAGAACGTGCAGAGATTTCTGGAAGTACTAGAAAGATAAAGAAACAAAAAGGAACAGGTACTGCCAGAGCAGGTAGTATTAAATCTCCTGTATTTAGAGGTGGTGGACGCGTTTTTGGCCCAAGACCTAGAAGTTATAGCTTTAAACTTAATAAAGAATTAAAACGTTTGGCACGCAAATCGGCTTTATCTATCAAGGTAAAAGAAGATAATTTAATAGTGTTAGAAGATTTTAATTTTGATACACCAAAAACTAAAAACTTTATTGAAGTTTTAGGCGCCTTAGGTTTAGAAAGTAAAAAATCAATGTTTGTGTTGGGAGAGTCAAATAATAACGTATATTTGGCATCACGTAATTTGAAAAGAGCTAAAGTTGTAAGCTCTTCAAATTTAAATACTTATAGCCTTACGAACGCTAATAAATTGATTATTTCAGAGAGCGTTTTAGGAGAAATCGAATCTAATTTAAACAAATAGGGATGAGAATTATAATTAAACCTATTATATCAGAAAAAATGACAAACGATAGTGAGGTTTTTAACCGCTATGGTTTTGTTGTGAATAATAAAGCTAACAAAATACAAATCCGTACAGCTGTAGAAGCTGCTTACGGCGTTGCAGTTGCTAAAGTGAGAACGATGAACTATCCTGTAAAAAGAAGTTCAAAATTCACTAAAAAAGGCATGGTTACTTCGGTAATTGGTGCTTATAAAAAAGCAATTGTAGAGTTAGCAGAAGGAGATAGTATTGATTTTTATAACAATATTTAAAAAATGTCATTAAGAAAATTAAAACCAGTAACCCCTGGTCAGCGTTTTAGAGTTGTAAATGGTTTTGACAGCCTCACAACTGATAAGCCGGAGAAAAGTTTGTTAGCTTCGAAAAAACGATCGGGTGGTAGAAACAGTGAAGGTAAAATGACGATGCGCTACTTAGGTGGAGGGCATAAGAAAAGATACCGTATCATTGATTTCAAAAGAAACAAAAATGGAATTCCTGCAACTGTTAAGAGCATCGAGTATGATCCTAACAGAACTGCATTTATCGCTTTATTAGCTTACGCTGATGGAGAAAAAAGATATATTGTAGCACAACAAGGATTAAAAATAGATCAAACAGTTATGTCTGGTGAAGGAGCTACTCCTGATATTGGAAACACACTTACTTTATCTAAAATTCCATTAGGAACTACCATATCTTGTATAGAGTTAAAACCAGGTCAGGGTGCTGTATTAGCACGTAGTGCTGGGGCTTTTGCTCAGTTAATGGCAAGAGACGGTAGATATGCAACTATTAAATTGCCTTCGGGAGAAACCAGATTGATTTTGGCTACCTGTATGGCAACAATAGGAGTTGTATCAAACTCAGATCACCAATTGTTAGTTTCTGGTAAAGCAGGACGTTCAAGATGGTTAGGTCGTCGTCCAAGAACAAGAGCGGTTGTAATGAATCCTGTAGATCATCCAATGGGTGGTGGTGAAGGAAAATCGTCTGGTGGACATCCACGTTCTAGAAATGGTATACCTGCTAAAGGTTACAAAACCAGATCTAAAACGAAGGCTAGCAATAAACATATTATAGAACGTAGAAAAAAATAAATAAGAAAGTATGGCACGTTCATTAAAAAAAGGACCTTTTGTATTTCTAAAATTAGATAAGAAAGTACAAAAAAATATTGAATCTGGAAAGAAAACTGTTATCAAAACGTGGTCTAGAGCCTCTACGATTACACCAGATTTTGTTGGACAAACAATAGCTGTTCATAACGGAAGACAATTTGTACCTGTATATGTTACAGAAAATATGGTAGGTCATAAATTAGGAGAATTTTCACCAACAAGATCTTTTAGAGGTCATGCAGGTGCAAAAAATAAAGGTAAAAAATAAGTAGGATATGGGAGTTAGAAAAAAATTATCAGCAGAAAAGCGCAAAGAGGCTAAAAAGACTTTGTCTTTTGCCAGGCTTAAAGGTTGTCCTACGTCACCTAGAAAAATGCGTCTTGTAGCAGATCAAATTAGAGGAATTGAAGTTGAAAAAGCACTTCAAATCTTAAAATTTAGTCCTAAAGAAGCATCTATAAATTTAGAAAAATTATTATTATCGGCTTTAGCCAATTGGCAAGCTAAAAACGAGGATGCTTCTTTAGAAGATGCTGGTTTAATAGTAAAAGAAATCTTTGTAGATTCAGCAACTATGGTTAAGAGATTGCGTCCAGCCCCACAAGGTCGTGCGCATAGAATAAGAAAACGTTCAAATCATATTACGTTAATCTTAGGAACAACTGAATCTAAAACAATTAATTAAGTAGTATGGGACAAAAAACTAATCCAATAGGGAATCGTTTAGGAATTATCAGAGGATGGGAATCTAACTGGTATGGTGGAAATGACTACGGCGATAAAATTGTAGAAGATTATAAAATAAGAGAATACGTGTTCGCACGTTTAGCAAAAGCAAGTGTATCTAGAGTAATTATTGAGCGAACACTTAAACTTGTAACCGTTACTATCACAACAGCCCGCCCAGGTATCATTATTGGTAAAGGTGGCCAAGAGGTAGACAAGTTAAAAGAAGAGCTTAAAAAAATAACTCAAAAAGAGGTTCAATTAAATATTTTTGAAATTAAGCGTCCAGAAGTTGATGCAAAATTAGTAGCCGCAAGCATAGCCCGTCAAATAGAAAATAGAATTTCTTACAGACGCGCAATTAAAATGGCGATAGCAGCTGCAATTAGAATGAATGCCGAAGGCATAAAAGTTCAGATTTCTGGTAGATTAAACGGTGCAGAGATGGCACGTTCAGAAAATTATAAAGAAGGTAGAATTCCTCTTTCTACTTTTAGAGCAGATATAGATTATGCACTTGAAGAATCTCACACTACTTATGGCCGTATAGGTGTTAAAGTATGGATTATGAAAGGTGAGGTATATGGTAAGAGAGAGTTGTCTCCTTTAGTAGGTTTGTCTAAAAAAGACAGCCAAGGTGGCGGTAGATCTGCAGGAAATGCAAAAAGACCAACTCGTAGAAGAAAATAAATTTTTAAAATTTAGAAGATGTTACAACCAAAAAAGGTAAAATATCGTAAGGTACAGAAAGGGAAAGGCCAATTACAAGGCATATCTAATAGAGGTCACAGACTTTCTAACGGAATGTTTGGTATTAAATCTCTTGAACAAAATTGGATTACCGCACGTCAAATAGAAGCTGCTCGTATTGCAGCAACTCGTTATATGAAAAGAGAAGGTCAGTTATGGATTAAAATTTTTCCAGACAAGCCTATCACTAAAAAACCTCTAGAAGTACGTATGGGTAAAGGTAAAGGAGCTCCAGAATATTGGGTAGCCCCAATAAAACCAGGTAGAATTATGTTCGAGATAGGTGGAGTATCCTTAGAAATTGCAAAAGAAGCTTTACGTTTAGCAGCACAAAAATTGCCTGTTAAAACAAAGTTTATTATTGCTAGAGACTTTGATAACGCTTAATTGAAAAGTAAAATGAAACAATCAGAAATAAAAGAATTGTCTGTAGAAGAACTGCAAGAAAAATTTAAAGATCTTAAAAAAAGTTATGGAGATCTTAAAATGAATCATTCAGTTTCGCCGCTTGAGAATCCAATTCAATTAAGAATGCTTAGAAAAACTGTAGCAAGAATTGCAACAGAATTAACAAAAAGAGCTATACAATAATTGTATTCAATAAAAGATGGAAAAAAGAAATCTTAGAAAAGAAAGAGTAGGAATAGTTACCAGCGACAAAATGGAGAAATCTATTGTTGTATCAGAGGTAAAGAGACAAAAACATCCTATGTATGGAAAATACGTGCTTAACACAAAAAAATATGTGGCGCACGATGAAAATAACGATTGCAACGAAGGAGATACTGTAAAGATTATGGAGACACGTCCGTTAAGTAAATCTAAACGTTGGAGATTAGTAGAAATCCTTGAAAGAGCTAAATAATTATGTTACAACAAGAATCAAGATTAAATGTAGCCGATAATACTGGAGCTAAAGAAGTTTTAGTTATTCGCGTATTAGGCGGAACCAAAAGAAGGTATGCTTCTATTGGTGATAAAATTGTAGTAGCAATAAAATCTGCCACGCCAAATGGCCAAGTTAAAAAAGGACAAGTGGCTAAAGCAGTAGTTGTTAGAACTAAGAAAGAAGTGAGACGTAAAGACGGATCTTATATTAGATTTGATGATAATGCTTGCGTACTTATAGATCCTACTTCTGGAGAGATGAGAGGAACACGTGTTTTTGGCCCTGTGGCTAGAGAATTACGTGATAAACAATTCATGAAAATTGTATCATTAGCACCAGAAGTGCTTTAAAACTTTAATATTATGACGAAGTTAAAAATAAAATCTGGAGATACTGTAAAAGTAATTGCTGGTGAACAAAAAGGTAAAGAAGGTAAGATTATAACAATCTTTCGTGAAAAGAACCGTGCCATTGTAGAAGGTGTTAATATGGTATCTAAACATACCAAACCTAGCGCTCAAAGTCCACAAGGAGGCATCGTTAAAAAAGAAGCTTCATTACATATATCTAATCTTATGCTTGTTGTAAAAGGCGAAGCCACTAGAGTGGGATATAAAGTTGAAGGAGATAAAAAAGTTAGATTTTCTAAAAAATCTGGAGAAGTAATATAGTTATGGAATATATACCAAGACTTAAAGGAGAATATAAGAGTAGAATAATTGGCGCTCTTAAAGAAGAATACGGCTATAAAAATGTGATGCAAGTACCTAAATTACAAAAAATTGTAATTAGTAAAGGTGTTGGTGCCGCTATAGTCGATAAGAAATTAATTGAATATGCTGTCGAAGAATTGACTACCATTAGTGGTCAAAAAGCAGTACCAACTAAATCTAAAAAAGATGTAGCAGCTTTCAAATTGCGTAAAGGCGTTGAAGTTGGCGTAAAAGTAACACTAAGAGGTATAAAAATGTACGAATTTTTAGACCGTTTGGTAACTTCTGCACTACCAAGAGTTAGAGATTTTAACGGTATTAAAGCAACAGGTTTTGATGGACGTGGCAATTATAATTTAGGTGTAACAGAACAAATTATTTTTCCAGAAATCAATATCGATAAAGTGAACAAAATTAATGGTATGGATATTACTTTTGTAACCACAGCTCAAACCGATAAAGAAGCAAAATCATTACTAACCGAATTAGGTTTACCTTTTAAAAAGAACTAGACGATGGCAAAAGAATCAATGAAAGCCCGTGAGGTAAAAAGAAGAAAACTAGTTGCAAAATATGCAACTAAACGCAAAGCTTTAAAAGAGGCAGGTGATTATGAAGGTTTACAAAAGCTTCCAAAAAATGCTTCTCCTGTACGTTTACACAATCGTTGTAAATTAACCGGACGCCCAAAAGGTTATATCCGTCAGTTTGGTATTTCTCGTGTTACTTTTAGAGAAATGGCTAACCAAGGATTAATACCAGGTGTAAGAAAAGCCAGTTGGTAAAATTATAAATTGGTTTCAGGTTTGGTCTCGAATGGTCGAGATTAAATACCAAGACCGCAAATTAATATATATGAATACAGATCCAATAGCAGATTATCTAACACGTATTAGAAATGCTGTAAGTGCAGGTAAAAGAGTGGTAGATATACCTTCTTCTGGCTTAAAAAAAGAAATGACAAAAATTTTGTTTGATCAAGGTTATATTTTGAGTTACAAATTTTTAGAAGACACTGTACAAGGTTCAATTAAAATTGCCTTGAAATATGATAAGATTTCTAAAGAACCTGTAATTAAAAAATTACAACGTATCAGCACACCAGGTTTAAGAAAATATTCAAGTTCATCAGAGATGCCTCGCGTTTTAAACGGTTTAGGTATTGCGATAGTTTCTACATCAAAAGGCGTTATGACTAATAAGCAAGCGCGTCAAGATAATGTAGGTGGTGAGGTTTTATGTTACGTTTATTAAAAAGAGAATAAGATGTCAAGAATAGGAAAGAGTCCAATAAATATACCAGATGGCGTAACAGTAACATTAGAAAATGATGTTGTTACAGTTAAGGGTAAATTAGGCGAGCTAAAGCAAAACATTGATGCTATTAGCGTAAAAATTGAAGATGGAACGATAACTTTAGAGAGACCTTCAGAAATCAAAGATCATAAATCAAAACATGGTTTATACCGTGCTTTGCTTTTTAATATGATTGAAGGTGTATCAAAAGGTTGGTCAAAAGAACTAGAATTGGTTGGTGTGGGTTATCGCGCTTCAAATCAAGGACAGAAATTAGATTTAGCATTAGGTTTTTCTCATAATATTGTTTTAAATGTAGCTCCAGAGGTTATTATTGAAACAGTATCAGAAAAAGGAAAAAATCCAATTATTAAATTAACGTCTTTTGACAAACAATTGGTTGGGCAAGTTGCCGCCAAAATTCGTTCTTTCAGAGCTCCAGAGCCATATAAAGGTAAAGGTGTTAAGTTTGTAGGAGAAATATTAAGAAGAAAAGCAGGTAAAACTGCATAATACGTAGAAATATTATGGCATTATCAAAGCTTCAGAGAAGACAAAGAATTAAACTTAGAATAAGAAAGATAATTTCTGGTACGGCAACTAAACCTAGATTAGTAGTGTTTAGAAGCAATAAAGAAATTTATGCACAATTAGTAGATGACGTTGCTGGAAAAACACTAGCAGCTGTTTCTTCTAGAGAAAAAGCATTAGCTGCTACAGGTGCAAAACTAGACGTTGCAAATGCAATAGGAAAAGCCATTGCAGAAAGAGCAATAGCAGCTGGAATTAGCACTTGTGCTTTCGATAGAAATGGATATTTATATCACGGTCGCGTTAAAGCTTTAGCTGATGGCGCCAGAGAATCTGGATTAAAATTTTAGTAAGAGTTATGTATAAAAGATATAAAAACGTAGAACGTGTAAAACCAAGTGGTTTAGAATTAGTAGATCATTTAGTAGGTGTACAACGTGTTACCAAAGTTACTAAAGGTGGTCGTGCTTTTGGATTTTCAGCTATCGTAGTAGTAGGCGATCAAAATGGCGTAGTAGGTCATGGTTTAGGTAAATCTAAAGATGTTGCTTCAGCTATTGCTAAAGCTATAGAAGATGCCAAAAAGAATTTGGTAAGAATACCAATAGTTAAAGCTACTTTACCTCACGAACAAAAAGGTAAATACAGTGGTGCTAAAGTATTTTTAAAACCAGCCTCTCATGGTACTGGTGTAATTGCTGGTGGTGCTGTACGTGCCGTATTAGAATCGGTTGGTGTTCATGATGTATTGTCAAAATCTCAAGGTTCTTCAAATCCTCATAATGTAGTAAAAGCAACTTTCGATGCTTTATTACAATTAAGAGATGCTTCTACAGTTGCTAAACAAAGAGGTGTATCTTTGGAAAAAGTATTTAAAGGTTAAAAAATCAGAAGATGGCAAAGAAGATAATAGTAAAACAAGTAAGAAGTAAAATAAGACGTCCTCAAAGACAAAAAAGAACTTTAGAGGCTTTAGGTTTACATAAAATGGGTCAAGAAGTTTCTCACGAAGCCACTGCACCAATACTTGGAATGATTAACAAAGTAAAACACTTGGTTTCTGTTCAAGAAGCCAAATAAGATAATTAAATTATGAGTTTAAATAATTTAAAGCCTGCAGAAGGTTCTGTTATAAACAAAGGAAAGAGAATTGGCCGTGGTCAAGGTTCTGGAAAAGGTGGCACTGCTACAAGAGGACATAAAGGAGCTAAATCTAGATCTGGTTACTCTAAGAAAATAGGTTTTGAAGGTGGTCAAATGCCTTTACAACGTCGTGTACCAAAATTTGGTTTTAAAAATATTAATCGTAAAGATTATGTTGGTGTCAATTTAGACCGCATACAAGATATGGTTGATAATGGCAAAATTAAAGATACTGTTACTATTGAAACTTTAATAGAAAATGGTGTAGCTGGTAAAAACGATTTAATAAAAATATTAGGTAGAGGCGAGTTAAAAGCTAAACTTAATATTACTGTTCATAAATTTACAGCAACTGCCAAAACAGCTATTGAAGCCGCCGGAGGTGAAGCTGTAACTTTATAAATACCGAAGTAAATGAAAAAATTTATTACAACCTTACAAGATATCTGGAAGATAGAAGAGTTAAAAAATAAAATCATTTTAACACTTGGTTTTATGGCTGTTTATAGATTGATGGCTCATGTACCACTACCTGGTATTGATCCTAATCAATTAACAGCTTTAACTAATCAAACATCGGGAGGTCTTTTGGGTTTACTAAATGCGTTTACTGGAGGTGCTTTTTCTAAAGCTTCAATAATGGCTTTGGGTGTTATGCCTTATATTTCGGCATCTATTGTAGTTCAGTTAATGGGTATTGCGGTACCTTATTTACAAAAACTTCAAAAAGAAGGCGAAAGTGGTAGAAAAACCATTAATCAAATTACGCGTTGGTTAACTATTGCAATTACTGTAGTGCAAGGCCCCGCTTATATTGTTAATTTACAACAAACCTTACCAGCATCTACTTTTTTATTAGGAGGCGCTATGTTTTGGTTATCATCAATGGTTTTACTAACTGCAGGAACAGTTTTTGCAATGTGGTTAGGAGAAAAAATTACCGATAAAGGTATTGGTAATGGTATTTCATTGTTGATTATGGTTGGTATTATTGCCAGATTCCCTTCTGCATTTATGCAAGAAGTTGGATCAAGAATGACCCAATCTAATGGTGGATTAATAATGATTTTAATTGAAATCGTTTTGTGGTTCTTAGTAATCTTAGCAACTGTATTTTTAGTAACTGCCGTAAGACGTATTGCTGTTCAATATGCAAGACGTACTGTTGCAGGTAATGTTAATAATATTGCAGGAGCCCGCCAATACATTCCTTTAAAAGTGAATTCGGCTGGTGTAATGCCAATTATATTTGCACAAGCTATTATGTTTGTTCCTGTAACATTAACCAGACTTTCTGAATCTGATATAATGCAACAAATAGGTGTTACTTTTAGTAATATGCAAGGTTTTTGGTATAACTTGGTATTCGCTTTATTAATAATTATTTTCAGTTATTTCTATACGGCTATTACAATCCCTACCAATAAAATGGCAGACGATTTAAAACGCGGTGGTGGATTTGTACCAGGAATTAAACCAGGTAAAGACACAGGTGAATTTATAGATACCATTCTTTCTAGAATTACCTTGCCAGGATCAATATTCTTAGCTTTGCTATCAATATTACCAACTTTTGTGACCCTTTTAGGCGTACAACAATCGTGGGCAATGTTTTACGGAGGAACATCATTAATAATTATGGTTGGTGTTGCAATTGATACCATCCAACAAATTAATTCACATTTATTAAGCCGTCATTATGATGGATTGATGAAAACAGGAACTAAAAGAAGTATTGCTTAATGGCTAAACAAGCTGCAATAGAACAAGATGGAACCATCATAGAAGCATTATCTAATGCTATGTTTCGCGTAGAATTAGAAAATGGTCATATAGTAACAGCGCATATTTCAGGTAAGATGCGTATGCATTACATAAAATTGTTACCTGGCGATAAAGTAAAATTAGAAATGAGCCCTTACGATTTAAGTAAGGCCAGAATAACTTATAGATATTAAAGTAAATACGATGAAAGTTAGAACATCAGTAAAAAAGAGAAGTGCCGAGTGCAAAATTGTGCGTAGAAAAGGCAGATTATATGTAATCAATAAAAAAAATCCTAGATTTAAACAAAGACAAGGGTAATTATGGCAAGAATAGCAGGAGTTGATTTACCAAAGTATAAAAGAGGAGTTATAGGTTTAACTTACATCTTTGGAATCGGAAATAGTCGCGCTAAAAATATTTTAGCTGCAGCAAAAGTTGATGAAAGTAAAAAAGTTCAAGATTGGACTGATGAAGAAATTAACATCATCAGAGAAACAGTTAGAGAGTTTAAAATTGAAGGTGAGTTACGTTCAGAAATTCAGATAAACATTAAACGTTTAATGGATATTGGATGTTACAGAGGTATCCGTCATAGATCTGGTTTACCACTAAGAGGCCAACGTACAAAAAACAATTCTAGAACTAGAAAAGGTAAACGTAAAACAGTAGCTAACAAAAAGAAAGCAACTAAATAATTTATAGTATGGCGAAGTCAAGTACGAAAAATACGAAAAAACGAAAAGTTATTGTTGAATCTGTTGGAGAAGCACATATTACAGCTTCATTTAACAACATTATTATATCATTAACCAATAAAAATGGCGATGTTATATCTTGGTCAACTGCTGGTAAGCAAGGATTTAGAGGTTCTAAAAAGAACACGCCTTATGCTGCTCAAACAGCTGCAGAAGATTGTGCTAAAGTGGCACATGAAGCTGGATTAAGAAAAGTAAAGGTTTATGTTAAAGGCCCTGGAAATGGTAGAGAATCTGCCATCAGAACTTTACATAATAGCGGTATTGAAGTTACAGAAATTGTTGATGTAACACCACTACCACATAATGGATGTAGACCTCCAAAAAGAAGAAGAGTTTAAATAAATTTTATTAATAATAAAGATAGATTATAGGTTATCGAAGGAGTAAGCCTTAATTCATAACCCTATCTTATAAACAATTTGAAATGGCAAGATATACAGGACCACAAACAAAAATAGCACGTAAATTTGGCGAAGCTATCTTTGGAGATGATAAATCTTTCGAAAAAAGAAATTATCCTCCAGGGCAACACGGTAACGCAAAACGTCGCGGAAAGAAATCAGAGTACGCAGTTCAGTTACAAGAAAAACAAAAAGCTAAATACTCTTATGGTATTTTAGAAAAACAATTTAGAAATTTATTCGAAAAAGCCTCTAGAAGTAAAGGTATTACGGGTGAAATTTTATTACAATTATGTGAATGTCGTTTAGATAACGTTGTTTTTAGAATGGGTATAGCCCCTTCAAGAAGAGCAGCACGTCAATTGGTATCGCACAGACACATCACAGTAAATGGCAATATTGTTAATATTCCTTCTTATTCATTACTACCTAATGATGTAGTTGCTGTGAGAGAAAAATCTAAATCACTTCAAGCTATTGATGAATCTTTAAATGGCAATAAAAGTGTTTATGAATGGATGACGTTTAATAACGAAACAAAACAAGGTACATTTGTTACTGTTCCAGAACGTATTCAAATTCCTGAGACTATCAAAGAACAATTAATCGTAGAGTTATACTCTAAATAAGATAAATTAACTATGGCAATTTTAAATTTTCAAAAACCCGATAAGGTTATTATGTTAGAATCTACCGATTTTAAAGGTAGATTTGAATTCAGACCTCTAGAACCTGGTTATGGATTAACCGTAGGTAATGCATTACGACGCGTATTACTTTCTTCATTAGAAGGATATGCTATTACATCTTTAAGAGTAGAAGGTGTTGAGCATGAGTTCTCTACAATAAAAGGCGTGGTAGAAGATGTTACAGAAATAATTTTGAATTTAAAACAAGTACGTTTTAAAAAACAAATTGAAGATACCGACAACGAAACGGTTTCTATTTCTGTAAAAGGTCAAGAACAATTAACGGCTGGTCATTTTCAAAAATTCATTTCTGGTTTTCAAGTATTAAATCCAGAATTGGTAATCTGTAATATGGAGAAATCTGTAAAATTAGATTTAGAAATTGCTATCGAAAAAGGACGTGGCTTTGTGTTATCTGATGATAATAAAAAAGCAACAAGTGCTTTAGGTACAATTTTTATTGATTCGATTTTCACACCAATCAAAAATGTAAAATACACCATTGAGAACTTTCGTGTTGAGCAAAAAACAGATTACGAAAAATTGGTTTTTGATATAGAATCTGATGGTTCTATAAACCCTAAAGAAGCTTTAACCGAAGCTGCTAAAATCTTAATACATCACTTTATGTTATTTTCTGATGAGCGTATTACGCTTGAAGCTGATGAAATAGCAGAAACTGAATCGTATGATGAAGAATCACTTCATATGCGTCAACTTTTAAAAACCAGATTGGTAGATATGGATTTATCTGTACGTGCCTTAAACTGTTTAAAAGCGGCAGAAGTAGATACTTTAGGAGATTTAGTATCATTCAATAAAAACGACTTAATGAAATTTAGAAACTTTGGTAAAAAATCTTTAACAGAGTTAGACGAATTGGTAAATATTAAAGGTTTACAATTCGGAATGGATTTAGGTAAATATAAACTAGATAGAGACTAATAACCGTAACGGTTTAATGTTAATTGTAAGATGAGACACGGAAAAAAACACAATCATTTAGGAAGACAAACAGCACATAGAAAGGCAATGCTTGCCAATATGGCTTGTTCTTTAATAGCACATAAACGTATTAATACCACTTTGGCAAAAGCAAAAGCTTTACGCGTATATGTAGAACCATTAATTACCAAATCTAAAGAAGACACCACGCATAACAGACGTATTGTTTTTAGTTATTTGAAAGATAAATATGCTATTACAGAGCTTTTTAGAGATATAGCTACTAAAGTAGCAGACAGACCAGGAGGATACCTTCGTATTATTAAATTAGGAAATCGTCAAGGCGATAATGCCGATATGGCTATGGTAGAACTTGTTGATTATAACGAGTTGTACAATCCTAACGAAAAGAAAGCAAAGAAAACAACTAGAAGACGCAAATCTACTAAAAGTGTAGAAGCCGAAGTTGTAGAAACAGAAGTTGTTGAAACAGCAAGCGAAGCTCCAGCAGCTGATGTTGTAGAAGAAACTAAAGAAGAAACACCAAAAGAAGAAAAATAAATGCTTATTTATTATTAGATATAAAAAAAAGACAAACTATTAAGTTTGTCTTTTTTTTATCTAATTTTATACCTTAATCATAAATATAAATGCCATGTTCTTAAAATTTAGTCTTTTAATGCTTTTATTTATAAATAAAGAAGTATGAAGCACATTTTATTTTTATCCATTATATTTTCAGCAGGAATTACTTCTGCTCAAAATGAAACCACAACAAACTTTCGATTAGAAAAAATTGATAACATTATAAGGGGAGGTTTAGGATCTACATATTTTTATAACCCTAGAAGGGAAGTTAAAGTCACAGAATATTTATTTGACAATTGGGATAATAGTGCTGTTATTACGAATAATGAAAATCATAATTTTTTGTTTAAGAATGTGAATATTAATATAAATCAAAATGTTATTCAAGCTAAAATTGCTAGGGATTCTGTTTTTGACTTTAATTTAAATGACATAAAACATATTGTTATAAATAGCAAAATGTATAAAAATATTTATAGCTCTGAGGGTAAGAGAATTTACGAAATAATTTATGAGTCTGATAAATTTTCTATTATAAAAGGTTTTGAATCAGTTGTAATTGCGGCTTCTATTAATCCAATGGTAAATCATGTTTTAAAAGAAAAAAGTGTACGTAGGGAAACCTATTATTTAAAATCTGACTTACAAACACTACCTTTTAGACTTAGTAAATCTAAGGTGTTGAAACTATTTGCTAATGACCCTGAAAGAGCAATTGAAATAAATGCTTTAATGAAAAGCAGAAGATTGTCGTATAAAAAAGAGGGAGACCTTAAAAAGGTGCTAATATTAACTGAAAAATAGTATATTAATATATACTGCTAATAATTAAGGTGTTATTTTTTTAACACCTTTTTTTTTGTAAAATAGCTTGAATTCGAATTGTATAAATTATTTTTGCAAAACTTTAATTTGAAATATGAAATATCAAACTAGGAAAAAAGCAATACTCCTTTTAGAAGACGGGACTATCTTTGAAGGAAAATCAATTGGAATTAAAGGCAGCGCCGTTGGCGAAATATGCTTTAATACCGGCACCACTGGATATCAAGAAATTTTTACCGATCCTTCTTATTTTGGGCAACTTATGGTAGCTACCAACGCACACATTGGTAATTATGGTGTTTTTGATGATGACGTAGAATCAGATTCTATAAAAATTTCTGGTTTGGTTTGTCGCAATTTTAGTCAAAATTACTCAAGACCAAAAGCCACAGATTCTTTATTCAATTGGTTTGAAAAGCAAAACTTGGTTGCCATTTCTGATGTAGATACACGCGCTTTGGTACGTCACATTCGCGATAAAGGCGCTATGAATGCTGTTATTTCAACAGAAACAGAAGATGTTACATTATTGCAACAAAAACTCGATAATGTGCCAAACATGGTAGGTTTAGAGTTGGCTTCAAAAGTATCAACAAAAGCGCCTTACTTTTTTGGAAACCCAGAGGCAACCTATAAAATAGCAGCTTTAGATTTGGGTATCAAACAAAACATCTTAAATAATATAGCCGAAAGAGATTGTTATATTAAAGTTTTTCCTTTTGATGCTACTTTTGATCAGATGATAGCTTTTAATCCTGACGGATATTTTCTTTCTAATGGTCCTGGCGATCCAAATCCGTTAAAAGAAGCGCAAGAATTAGCAAAAATAATATTAGATCATAATCTCCCTTTATTTGGCATTTGTTTAGGCCATCAAGTTATTGCACTTGCAAATGGTATAAAAACCTATAAAATGCACAACGGACACAGAGGCATAAACCATCCTGTAAAGAATTTATTAACAGGTAAAGGCGAAGTAACATCACAAAACCACGGTTTTGTAGTAGACAGGGAATCTGTAGAGAAAAACGAAAACTTAGAAATTACCCATCTGCATTTAAACGATGACACTGTTGCAGGCTTACGTGTAAAAAACAAAAACTGTTTTTCTGTACAATACCATCCAGAAGCAAGTCCTGGACCACATGATTCAGCTTATTTGTTTGATGATTTTATCACGATGATTCAAAAAAGTAAAAAGGCTTAATTTTTATTTCTAGCGAAAACGATATCGTATAAATAGCTTTAAAATCAGCTATAGATTTAACAATATTAGTAACTTGCAGTATCAATAAATATAAATCTTAAATAACTTATAATGAGTACAATTGTAGCAATACATGCCCGTCAAATTTTTGACTCAAGAGGGAATCCTACTGTAGAAGTAGATGTTATTACAGAAAATGGAATTTTAGGACGTGCCGCAGTGCCATCTGGCGCTTCGACCGGAGAACATGAGGCTGTTGAATTAAGAGATGGTGGCAAAGATTATATGGGCAACGGCGTTTTGAATGCTGTTAAAAATGTAAACGAAATTATTTCTCCAGAACTTGTTGGTTATTCAGTTTTTGAACAAAATACAATTGATAAAACGCTTATAGATTTAGATGGAACGCCAAATAAAGCAAATTTGGGAGCCAATGCTATTTTGGGTGTGTCGTTAGCTGTTGCTAAAGCAGCTGCAAACGAACTTAACCTGCCTTTATACAGATATATTGGTGGCGTTAGCGCAAACACATTACCAGTGCCTATGATGAATATTGTAAACGGTGGTTCGCATTCTGATGCACCTATCGCTTTTCAAGAATTTATGATTATGCCAGTTTTGGCTAAAAACTTTACCGAAGCTATCAAAATGGGCTCCGAAATATTTCACAACCTTAAAAAGGTTTTAAAAGAACGTGGTTTAAGTACTGCTGTAGGCGATGAAGGCGGTTTTGCACCGACTTTTGACGGTACAGAAGATGCCATAGAAACTGTTTTAAAAGCGATAGAAAATGCAGGTTATAAACCAGGTATTGAAGTAAAATTAGCTTTAGACTGTGCTGCTGCCGAGTTTTATGTAGATGGAAAATACGACTATACTAAATTTGAAGGCGATAAAGGTGTTATTAGAACCTCAGAAGAACAAGCAGATTATCTTGCCGAATTGGCTGCTAAATACCCAATAATTTCTATTGAAGATGGTATGGACGAAAACGATTGGGAAGGTTGGAAATATTTAACCGATAAAATTGGCGATAAAGTACAATTAGTTGGAGACGATTTATTTGTTACCAATGTAGAACGTCTTTCACGCGGTATTGAAAATGGCATAGCCAACTCAATTTTAATTAAAGTAAACCAAATAGGGACATTAACCGAGACCATTGCAGCTGTAAATATGGCACATAATGCAGGTTATACATCTGTTATGTCACACCGTTCTGGAGAAACAGAAGATACCACTATTGCAGATTTAGCCGTAGCTTTAAACACAGGACAAATAAAAACAGGTTCTGCTTCTAGAACAGACAGAATTGCTAAATACAATCAGTTATTGCGTATTGAAGAAGAATTAGGAGAGACTGCTTATTTTCCTCAAAATAATGCTTTTAAAATTTAAGCAATAATTTTTTACACTTGTTAATAAAAGCCAAATTCTAATTTAGAATTTGGCTTTTATATTAGGAGCCTCTTTTATTATAAATAGTTGTGTGTAATAAGTGTTACCAACATAATTTCTATTTAATGACAAATATCATACTTATAATTCTTGTTTGATGTTAAATTTGGACTTAAGTGAATTTTTACAAAAAACGAGACTTTTATATAAAATAAGCAATTTTTTTATTTTTTAATTAACTCATTATTTTGTAAATTCGAGGAAAGATTTCGGACTAAAAAAATATAAAAAAGATGAGCGAAAATGCAATTTTAGAAGTTGATGGAAAACGTTATGAATTCCCTGTTTTAAGAGGAACCGAAAACGAAATAGCGATAGATTTAAAGACCTTACGCAGTGTTACAAATGGCATAATAACGCTAGATCCTGGATACAAAAACACAGGTGCTTGTAAAAGTGCCATTACTTTTTTAGATGGCGAAAAAGGTATTTTGCGTTACCGTGGTTATTCTATTGAAAGTTTGGCAGAGAAATCAAATTTTTTAGAAGTAGCTTATCTTGTTATTTTTGGAGAATTACCTACGGCAGCACAATTTAAAAAGTTTGATGATGATATTAAAGCACATTCATTGCTAAACGAAGAAATGAAAAACATTATTAATGGTTTTCCAAAGGTAGCGCACCCAATGGGTATGCTGTCATCTTTAACAAGTGCTTTAACGGCATTTAATCCTATTACTGTCAATGTACATTCAGAAAAAGACTTGTATAATGCTATTGTAAAGCTTTTAGCTAAATTCCCTGTATTAGCAGCATGGGCTCATAGTGTTAACCAAGGCACACCTTTAAATTATGCCGATAACTCTTTAGATTACGTTTCAAATATCATGCAAATGATGTTTGAAATCCCAACAACCAAATATGTTATCAATCCAATTGCTGTTAAAGCTTTAGACCAATTGTTAATTCTGCACGAAGACCACGAACAAAATTGTTCTACATCTACTGTAAGAATTGTTGGGTCATCAGAAGCAGGTTTGTTTGCCTCAATTTCTGCAGGTGTTTCTGCCCTTTGGGGACGTTTACACGGTGGCGCAAATCAGGCTGTTATCGAGATGTTAGAAGCAATTCAAAAAGATGGTGGCGATGTAGATAAATTCATCCTTAAAGCAAAAGACCCTAATGACCCTTTCCGTTTAATGGGATTTGGTCACCGTGTGTATAAAAACTTCGATCCACGTGCCAAAATTATTAAAGCTGCCGCTGATGAATTATTAGCCGAATTAAACATAAATGACCCCGCTTTAAAAATTGCCAAACATTTAGAAGAAGTTGCTCTTAAAGATGAGTATTTTGTAAGTCGTAAACTGTATCCTAATGTCGATTTCTATTCAGGCATCATTTATAAAGCTTTAGGCATTCCTTCAGAAATGTTTACAGTAATGTTTGCCATTGGCCGTTTGCCTGGTTGGATAGCACAATGGAAAGAAATGCGCTTAGGAGGCGAACCTATCGGACGCCCACGTCAGTTATATGTAGGTCATACCGAAAGAGATTTTAAGGCTATTGAAACTAGAAAATAGTATTTAAAAAAAAGTTAAAAAAGCCAAAAAATTATTTTTTTGGCTTTTTTTGTTTGATATTTGAATAACTAAAAAATCAATAAACCCCCTCCTAAATAATAAGTATGCGCATACATATTGATAATGAAACTACAAGCTTAAAATCTGTTATTTTAGGTATTGCAAATCAAAACGGGCCAACACCAAAACCAGAAGAATGTTACGATCCCAAATCTAAACAACATGTTTTGGCAGGTACTTATCCGTTAGAAGCCGATATGCTAAAAGAGTTGGATGCCTTTTTAAAAGTCCTCAATAAATACAATGTTAAGGTTTATCGTCCAGAAATTATTACAGATGTCAATCAGATTTTTACCCGCGATATTGCTTTTGTAATCGACAATTTGTTTTTTAAATCGAACATTTTACCCAACAGATTTGACGAATTACAGGCCGTAGATTATATCATCAAACAAATAGACCCAAAGCAAGTTATTACGCTTCCCGCTGATGTACACGTAGAAGGTGGCGATGTAATGCCATATAACGACTATCTTTTTATTGGCACCTATACAGCGCCCGATTATCCACAACAAATAACAGCACGCACCAATGCAGCCGCTGTGGCTTTTTTAACAAAGCAATTCCCCAATAAAAAAGTAAAGGCTTTTGAGCTTAGAAAATCTACCGAAGCCAAAAACAATGCCTTGCATTTAGATTGTTGTTTTCAACCCGTTGGAAAAGACAAAGCCATTATTCATAAAAACGGCTTTTTGAATGAAGCCGATTATCATTTTTTGATTAACCTTTTTGGAGAAGACAATGTCTTTGAAATTACAAAAGACGAAATGTACAATATGAATTCCAACGTTTTTTCTATTTCAGAAAAGGTGGTGGTTTCAGAACAAAACTTTACACGGCTCAACACATGGTTGCTTGCCCAAGGTTTTTTGGTAGAAGAAATTCCGTATGCCGAAATTGCCAAACAAGAAGGTTTGTTGCGTTGTTCTACTTTGCCATTGTTGAGGGGATAAAAAACTTAAAAACGATAAAATTATATTAATTTTGCAGCACCAAATACGTGTACAAATGCCACAAGCCACCAATAACATTTTAATGATTCGCCCTGTGGCGTTCAGAATGAACGAACAAACCGCTGTAAATAATTACTATCAAAAAGTACTCGAAAACGTTTTGCCTGCCACAGTGCAAGCCAAAGCCTTAGCAGAGTTTGATGCTTTTGTTCAAAAATTAAGGAATGTTGGTGTAAATGTTGTTGTGATAGAAGATACCTTAGAACCCAGCACACCAGATTCTATTTTTCCAAACAATTGGATTTCTTTTCATCAAACGGGTATTGTTGGTTTGTATCCTATGTTTGCCGTAAACAGACGCCTAGAACGCCGTGATGATATTTTAGATATTTTAGAAGAACAAGGTTTCGTAATTAACAACACCATAGATTACACCACTGCCGAAGAGGAGAATTTCTTTTTAGAAGGCACAGGCAGTTTGGTGTTAGATAGGGTAAACCGTAAAGCCTATTGTGCTTTATCGCCCAGAGCCGATGAAGATTTATTGATAGAATTTTGCGAAGATTTCGAATATTTGCCAATTATTTTTAATGCCAATCAAACGGTTGATAGCAAAAGAGAAGCCATTTATCACACCAATGTGATGATGTGTATAGCGCCTCATTTTGCCGTGGTGTGTCTAACTTGTATTGACGATAAAAAAGAACGCAAAAGCCTCATTAAACACCTTAAAGAAGACGGCAAAGAAATTATTGCCATAACCGAAGATCAGGTAAATAATTTTGCAGGAAATATGTTGTCGGTTTTGGGTACCGATGACAAAGAATATATTGTGATGAGCCAATCGGCTTACCAATCGTTAACAGCAACACAAATACAAAGCATCGAAAAATACGCCACAATTTTGTCTAGCAATGCCGATACTATTGAAGCCTGTGGTGGTGGAAGCGTGCGTTGCATGATGGCCGAAGTGTATTTGCCAAAAGCACTTTAATCCCCTCTTGAGAGGGGAAAACACGAAGTGTTAGGGGAGTGCTGTTTTCATTTTACTAATATTCTTAAAGGAAAATTATCACTAAATATTTTTTCATTTTCTTTAGATTCACTACCTAATTAATATTATTTTTGCGAATGCAACAACACCAAGTACTTATCCTAGATTTCGGTTCGCAGTACACACAGCTTATAGCGAGACGTGTGCGAGAACTCAATATTTTTTGCGAGATTTTTCCGTACAACGCCATCCCAAAAGATTTATCACTTTTTAAAGCTGTTATTTTATCGGGCAGTCCGTATTCTGTGCATCATAAAGATGCGCCTAATCCCGATTTGTCCAATATTAAAGGGAAAATCCCTGTATTGGCCGTTTGTTATGGTGCGCAATTTTTAGCATTGCAGAGTGGCGGTATTGTAACACCATCAGAAGTTAGGGAATATGGGCGTGCGCATTTAACGCATGTTGACACAAATACGCCTTTGTTTAAGGATATCCCTTTACAATCGCAAGTGTGGATGAGTCACGGAGATACCATCGCTAAATTACCTGCAAATTTTAAAAATATTGCCAGTACAGAAGATGTAGAAAATGCTGCTTTTTGTATTGAAGACGAGCTGACTTATGCCATTCAGTTTCATCCAGAAGTGTATCACAGCACCGATGGCATCATCCTGTTAAAGAACTTTTTAGTAAACATTGCAGGCGTAGAGCAAAATTGGACATCGGATGCTTTTGTAGAAACCACCGTGGCTTCTTTAAAGGCAGAAGTGCAAAATGACAAAGTGGTTTTAGGTTTGTCTGGTGGCGTAGATTCTACCGTTGCGGGTGTGCTTTTGCATAAAGCCATCGGCAAAAACTTGTACTGTATTTTTGTAAATAACGGTTTGTTGCGCAAAAACGAATTCGAAAATGTGCTCACGCAATACAAAGGCATGGGCTTAAATATAAAGGGTGTCGATGCTTCGGCACGTTTCTTGGATGCCCTCAAAGGTGTTGAAGATCCCGAAACGAAACGAAAAATTATTGGCAAAGTTTTTATTGATGTTTTTGATGATGAGGCCAAGCGCATTACCGATGTAAGTTGGTTAGCCCAAGGCACTATTTATCCAGATGTCATTGAATCGATTTCGGTAAAAGGGCCATCGGCAACCATTAAATCGCATCATAATGTGGGCGGTTTACCCGATTTTATGAAACTTAAAATAGTAGAACCTTTACGGATGTTGTTTAAAGACGAAGTGAGACGTGTGGGAAAATCGATGGGTATTGATGCCGAATTATTAGGCCGTCATCCGTTTCCGGGACCTGGATTAGCGATCAGAATTTTAGGCGATATTTCTGCCGAAAAAGTTGCAATGCTTCAAGAAGTTGATGCTATTTTTATTGACGGATTAAAATCGTGGGGATTGTATGATAAAGTTTGGCAAGCGGGTGCTATTTTATTGCCCGTAAATTCGGTTGGTGTTATGGGCGATGAGCGTACTTACGAAAAAGTAGTGGCTTTACGTGCTGTATCATCTACAGATGCCATGACAGCAGATTGGGTAGATTTGCCTTATAAATTTTTGCAAAATATCTCTAACAAGATAATAAATAATGTAAAAGGCGTTAATAGAGTGGTGTACGACATCAGTTCAAAACCGCCAGCAACAATAGAATGGGAGTAAATTTTAATTTTATGAAGTATCAAAAAGTCTTGTTCTTTTTTGCACTCCTTTGTGGACTTAATTTTGCTTGGGCACAAGATTATAAAAGTCTTTTAAAAGATTCAATTGGTGGCGATGGTTATGTGTATCATACCCTTACGGCTAAAGAAGATGTGAGAAGTATAAGTGATTTATACAAAGTTTCTAGATTTCAGGTAAGGCGTTTAAATCCCATTTTAAGACGTGGTTTTAAAGAAGGTATTGTCATTAAATTGCCCGCTAATGCGCAAATAATAGCTTTAATAAATCAGTATAAAGCCACAAAAATTAAAAACAAGTACGTCGTTCAGCATCAAGACACCAAATTTGGTATTTCTAAAAGATACGGCATTACCATACAAGATTTAGAGCGGTTAAATCCTAAAATCCGCCAAGGTTTAAATGAAGGCGATACGCTTTTTGTGCCCAAAAGTAAGGTTACAGATTTGTTAAAAGAAACCGATGATTTTTTGATTCATTTAGTCATTAAAGGAAATACTTTTTACAGTTTAATTAAGGAGTATAATGTTACAAAAGAAGAATTGTTGGTTTTAAATCCGCTTTTAAGCGAAGGTTTAAAAGTAGGTATGTTTTTAAGAATTCCTAAAATAAAGGCGTCAAGTAGTCCAAGAAGTTTGACTGTTTTTAAAGACAGTATTGAACCCAACACAACTTTGAATGTGCTCTTTTTATTGCCTTTTAAAACCAGTATTGACAGCCTGCCTTTTGATGATAGAAGCACATCGAGTAAACTTAGAAATATTGTTACAGAGCTTTATTTTGGTGCCGAAAAAGCCTTAGATTCTCTAAGCAAACAAGGGGTTACAATTCATGCCGAAGCTTATGATACAGAAAATAATATAGATACCATTTCTAAATTATTCGATACCCATGATTTTAGTCAGTTCGATTTGGTAGTAGGGCCTTTGTTTACAAAAAACATAAGTTATACCCAGCAGAAAATGGCAGAAACAGATGCTTATATTTTATCGCCTTTTTCAACGAATGCTGTTGCAACGAATTACGGAAAAGCCAATATAGTACAGCTAGCGCCATTACAATCTGAACTCACAAAAAAAACAATCAATTATATTACTGATAATTATACAAACGAAAAGTTGATAATTATTACCGATACAATGCCCAGTTCGCAAAAGAGATTAGATGCTACTTTGCTTAGTTTTAAGCGCAACGATTCTATTAATTTGGACAGTATTGTTATTGTAAGACCAGATTTTGGTTATATTAATAAAGATACCTTAGAGACAAAAATAGATACCATTAGCAAACGTAAAAATTGGGTTGTTACGCTTACAACAGATAATGTTTTGGTAGAAGGTGTTATCAATACTTTAGGTGTTTTACCTAGAGAATCTTATGCTATTACCATGTTTTCTATTGGTAAAGACAAATCATTAGACAATTTAAACAACAATTATTTAGCGCGCTTAAATTTCTTTTACCCTGCGCCTAATTATACAGATTACGAAAGCGAAGAGATAAAGCAATTCGAAAAATCATTTGAAAAGCAATACAATAATTTACCATCTCAAAATGCAATTATAGGTTTTGATATGGTTTACGATGTCTCGGCCAGATTAGTCAGACAGCAACATTTGATAGATAACGATGCTTTTGGTGTGTCGAGAAGAACAGCCTTTATGTTCGATTTTAACAAGCAATATGCTTCAAACAAAATTTTAAATAAAGGCGTTTTTCTTTTAAAATACGAAGGGCTTTCTATTAAACTAGTGGAGTGAGATTAAAAAAGGCACTTAAGATTTTAAAAATAAGACATAAAAAAACCACGCCGTTTGGCGTGGTTTTTTTTATTTTGTAAGGCTTGTTTTATTGCATCAACAACATCACAGGATTCTCAATTAACTGTTTAAACGTTTGTAAGAATTGAGCGCCAGTAGCACCATCAACCGTTCTATGATCGCAGGCTAAAGTCACTTTCATTACGTTTCCTACAACGATGTTGTTGTTTTTTACAACAGGTTGTTGCGTAATAGTTCCTACAGATAAAATAGCCGAATTTGGCGCATTTATAATCGATGTAAAATCTTCTATACCAAACATCCCTAGATTAGAAACAGTAAATGTACTGCCTTGCATTTCTTGAGGTTGAATTTTTTTAGATCTTGCTTTGCCAGCCAATTCTTTAACTTCGGCACCAATTTGAGGCATTGTTTTTTGATCGGCAAATTTAACAACGGGCACAACCAAACCATCTTCTACAGCCACAGCCACACCAATATGAATATGGTTATTGATTATCATACTATCGTCGGTCCATTGCGAATTGACTTGTTTATGTGAGCGTAAAGCCACAGCTACGGCTTTTACCACCAAATCGTTAAACGAAATTTTGGTATCTGGCATGGCATTTACTTGCGTTCTAAAAGCGATGGCATTATCCATATCTAAACTGATGCTTAGATAGTAATGCGGAGCTGTAAATTTAGAAGCTCCCAAACTTCTGGCAATGGCTTTGCGCATTTGAGAGTTTTTAAGGGCTTCAAAACTTTCTGTAGCCGAGGCCACAAAAGGCGCAGCACTGGTAGTACTTCCTTTATAATTTTCGATGTCACTTTTAACAATACGCCCGTTTTCGCCACTTCCCGCAACATTTTGAATGTCAATACCTTTTTCTTCGGCTAATTTTTTAGCTAAAGGCGATGCAAATACACGTTCGTTATTTCCTTTTTTAACTGGAGCAGAAGCAACAGGTGCCTGTACAGTTTGAACTGCCACTGGTTGAGGCGTAGTTGGTTTTACAGTTTCAACTACTTTTGTTTCAACTTTGGCAGGTGTTTCTAGAGCAATGGTTTTATTGTGATCTTTTAATAAGGCTTCAACATCATCATCTTTATCGCCAATAATGGCTAAAAGAGCATCTACAGGAGCGCCATCACCTTCTTTAATACCTATATAAAGTAAAGTACCTTCGTAAAAAGATTCAAACTCCATAGTAGCTTTATCTGTTTCTATATCAGCTAAAATATCTCCTTCGGTTACCGTATCACCTACTTTTTTATGCCATACAGCCACAACACCTTCGGTCATTGTATCACTTAAACGGGGCATGGTTATTATTTCTGCCATAATATTATAGTCTATGTTTTATAAAAGGATAATTTTCTTGTTCGTACACCACATTATACATTAAATCTTTATCAGGATAAGCCGATTCTTCTGCGAATTTTTCGCAAGCCAATACTTCTTCTTTAACAGCTTGGTTTATGGCTTTTATTTCGTCTTCTGTAGCGTATTTTTTTGTTTGAATAACTTCTAAAACTTGTTTAATAGGATCAATCATTTTGTATTCGGCTACTTCGTCTTTTGTACGGTAATGTTGGGCATCACTCATTGAATGACCACGATACCTGTAGGTTTTCATTTCTAAAAACACAGGACCTTTACCACTACGGGCATGTTCTGCAGCTTCATAAATAGCTTCGGCTACCTTAACGGGATTCATACCGTCAACGGCTTTACTTGGCATTTCGTAAGCCAAACCTAATTTCCAAATTTCTTCGTGATTGGCCGTTCTAGCTACTGATGTTCCCATAGCGTAACCATTATTTTCAACAATAAAAACAACCGGAAGTTTCCAATTCATCGCCATGTTAAAAGTTTCGTGTAAAACACCTTGACGTGCAGCACCATCGCCAAAAAAGGTAAGGGTTACCGCTTTTCTGTCGAAATATTTATCCGCGAAAGCGATACCAGCACCTAAAGGAATTTGACCACCAACAATACCATGACCGCCATAAAAACCTTTTTCTTTAGAAAAAATGTGCATTGATCCTCCCAAACCTTGAGAAGTTCCTGTTCTTTTGCCATACAATTCGGCCATCACACGTTTAGGATCTACGCCCATGCCAATAGGTTGCACGTGGTTGCGATAGGCCGTAATCATTTTGTCTTTGCTGAGATCTAAAGCGTGAAGGGCACCAGCCAAAACAGCTTCTTGCCCGTTATATAAATGTAAAAAACCGCGTACTTTTTGTTGGATGTAAACAGCAGCTAATTTATCTTCGAACTTGCGCCAAAACAACATGTCTTTATACCAATCTAAGTAGGTTTTTTTTGTAATCTTCTTCATAATATCTTTAAAATTGAAAAGAGTTAAGTCGCAAAAATACTATTTTAATTGCAGATGATATAATTAGATTTTAATTTTATACTAAAACGAAATAGATTAATTAAAAAGTTGTTTTTACAATTGTTTTGTGACTTAATACTAATCCATATAATCTTCTATAGGATTACAAGAACAAATCAAATTTCTATCGCCTAAAGCGTTGTCTACACGACCTACACTCGGCCAGAATTTATTTACTTTGATGTATTCTAAAGGAAAAGCAGCCTCTTGTCTTTTGTAACTGTAAGGCCAATTGTCTGATGTAACAACAGCCTCGGTATGTGGTGCGTTTTTTAGGACAGAATCTTTATCTTTATTATAAGCTAAAATTTCTTGCTTGATACATTTTAAAGCCGAAATAAATTTATCTAATTCAGCTTTGTTTTCACTTTCGGTTGGTTCAACCATTAAAGTATCGTGAACAGGGAAAGAAACCGTAGGGGCGTGATAGCCATAATCCATTAATCGTTTAGAAATATCGGTAACATCAATGCCATATTGGTGTTTTATATCTCTAAAATCGAGAATCATTTCGTGACCTACAAAGCCGTTCTCGCCAGAATACAATGTTTGATAATCATCTTTTAAAGCAGCTTTTAAATAATTGGCATTTAAAATGGCGTAACAAGTTGCCAATTTCAAGCCTTTACTGCCTAACATTTTGATGTATGAATACGCAATTAAATCGACCAAAGCAGAACCCCAAGGCGCTGCAGAAATCCCCGAAATAGCATTTTTGCCTCCTGTTGAAATTACCGCGTTGGTAGGTAAAAAAGTGGCTAAATGTTTAACAACACAAATGGGGCCAACACCTGGGCCACCACCACCATGCGGAATGGCAAAAGTTTTATGAAGATTCAAATGGCAAACATCTGCACCAATGGTAGCTGGATTTGTCAGCCCAACTTGGGCATTCATATTGGCGCCATCCATATAAACTTGACCGCCATTATTGTGAATAATCTGTGTAATTTCTGTAATAGCCGTTTCAAAAACGCCGTGTGTAGATGGATATGTAACCATTAAAGCGGCTAAATTATCTTTATAAAGCAGGGCTTTTTCTCTGATATCTTCAACATCAATATTACCTTCGGGTGTTGTTTTTGTAACCACTACTTGCATACCGGCCATAACGGCTGATGCCGGATTTGTGCCGTGTGCCGATGAAGGAATTAAAGCGATATTTCTATGCGCATCACCTCTTGAATGGTGATAGGCACGTATTGTCATTAGTCCCGCATATTCGCCTTGCGCACCAGAATTTGGCTGTAAAGAAGTGGCATAAAATCCGGTAATAATATTTAATGAATGTTCTAAATCCTTGAGCATTTCTTGATAACCCTCGGCTTGATTTAAAGGTACAAACGGATGAATACTGTTCCAATTAGCAAAACTTAAGGGCAACATTTCTGTAGCTGCATTTAGTTTCATGGTGCAAGAACCTAAAGAAATCATACTGTGGGTTAACGAAATATCTTTGCGTTCCAATCTTTTTATATAACGCATCATTTCTGTTTCTGAATGGTATTTCTCAAAAACTTCATGTGTTAAGAAATCAGAAGTTCTAACCAATTCTTTTGGTATTGATGATGTTTCTACATAATCGGTGATGCTTGGCGCTGATGTACCTTCGGCTTCAGCCAAAATAGCCACAATTTGTTTAAGGTCTTCTAAAGATGAGGTTTCATTTAAAGAAATACCAATGGTGGTTTTATCGATATATAAAAAGTTGATTTCATCAACTTCAGCTAAGGTTTTAATTTTATCGGCATCAGAAACTTTTATTTGTAATGTGTCAAATACTGCAGTATTTATTTGTACAAGACCCATTTTTAAAACGGCACCATTTAAAATATTGGTAAGGGTATGGATTTTTTTAGCAATACTTTTTAATCCTTCAGAGCCGTGATAAACACCGTACATTCCTGCCATAACAGCCAATAAAACTTGGGCTGTACAAATATTTGACGTGGCTTTTTCACGTTTAATATGTTGCTCTCTGGTTTGTAAAGCCATGCGTAAAGCACGGTTGCCATGCGCATCTTTCGAAACACCAATTATCCTACCAGGAATTTGACGTTTATAAGTATCTGATGTTGCAAAATAGCCAGCGTGAGGTCCGCCATAACCTATAGGGATGCCAAAACGTTGTGTGGTACCAACAGCCACATCTGCCCCTAATTCGGCAGGCGATTTTAGTAAAACTAGACTCATTAAATCGGCAGCCACAACAACTTTTATATCTTTTTGATGTGCTGTTTCTATAAAGCTCTCATAATTATTTACGTGCCCGTATTTACCAGGATATTGTACAATTGCGCCATACATTTTATCTGTTAATTCGACAGTTTCCGAATTGCCATAAACCAATTCAATGCCCAAAGGGGCAGAACGTGTTTCTAAAACAGATTTGGTTTGAGGCAACACATTATCCGAAACAAAAAACTGATTGGAATTTTCATTTTTCTGAGCACGGCTACGGGCATTAAATAACATAATCATGGCTTCGGCAGCAGCCGTAGCTTCGTCTAATAAAGACGAATTTGCCAAGGTAAATCCGGTTAAATCGCAGACCATGGTTTGGTAATTTAGCAAGGCTTCTAAACGTCCTTGAGAAATTTCGGCTTGGTAAGGTGTGTAAGAAGTATACCAACTTGGGTTTTCGAAAATATTACGTTGTATAACAGCAGGTAAAAGTGTTGGGTGGTAACCCAAACCAATATAGGTTTTAAATAATTTATTTTTATTTCCCAGATGCTGAATGTAATTTGTGAACTCATATTCAGACATGGCTTCTGGCAAGTCTAAATCTTGTTGTAAGCGGATGTTTTTTGGAATGGTTTTATTTATTAATGCGTCTAAAGAACTCACACCGATAGTGGTAAGCATATCCTTTAATTCAGAGGTATTTGGGCCGATATGTCTTGATGCGAAAGCCGAAATTTCCATAAGATTTTAAGTTTCGAGATTGGTTGCCCAAAAGTACTTATTTTTTGATTAATAAAAAGCTTTACAAATTTAAAAGAAGCTTGTTTAAAAGCGCCGATTTTAGCTGTATATTTGTTTGTGCACACCTTAAAAAAAATATTTAATTTTTATATTTTCAGCAATATTCATGTGGCTATTGCCAGTTTTAGCTTAGCCAAATTAAGCTTGCTTTTTTTTGGTGTTCAAGATAATTTGGTGCCCTTATTTGTATTTTTTTCTACTGTAGTTTCTTATAATTACATCCGTTTAACAAGAATAAAACAAATAGATTCATGGTTTGCAAATTGGTTAAATAGCAATAAAACTTATTTAATTTTATTAAGTATTTTTTCTTTTTTAGGATGTGGGTATTTGATGTTGCAATTGAAATTACAAGCCTTATTTATGTTGATTCCTTTTGCTTTTTTAACAGCAATTTATGTGATTCCTCCGTTTATTTCAAAAAAGATAAACCTTAGAAATCTGCCTGTTGTTAAAATTTTCATCATTGCTATTTCTTGGGCGGGCATTACAGTTTTATTTCCTCTTATACAATATGACTTATTTAATGATGAAATTCTATGGTTGTTCTTACGCCGCTTTTTATTTGTTGTGGTCTTAACATTGCCTTTTGATATTAGAGATGTGCTTTACGATTCAAAATCATTAATGACTTTACCAATTTGGTTGGGCGTTAAAAAAGCTAAAATACTTGGCTTGGTGTTTTTAATGCTATTTTTAGTAATTGAATTGTTTTCTATTAAGACAAACCATTTGTGGATTGACGTATTTATTACTGTTTGTTTGGGATCTTTATTGCTGAAATCATCCACTGATCAGCATAAATATTTCAGTGCCTTTTGGGTTGAAGGGGTTCCTATTTTATGGCTGGGACTCTACCTTATTTTTGCATAAGCACAAAAAAAAGCCACACTAAAAAGCGTGGCTTATATATTTGTTAAATAAACTAGAACTAGTTTAGTAAGGCTTCAATTTTAGCTTTTTCTTCTTCTGCAAGTACAGAATCTACTAAAATTCTGCCACTATGCTCATCTGTAATTACTTTTTTACGTGCCAATATCTCAACTTGACGTTGTGGTGGAATTGTAAAGAAAGACCCGCCAGAAGCGCCACGCTCAATTGATACTACTGCTAAACCATTGCGTACATTTTTGCGAATTCTAGAATAAGCTTTTAATAAACGTTCGTCTATAAGTTTGCTAAATTCATCAGATTTTGACAACAACAATTTTTCATCTTTGTTAGTTTCTGCAATAATGGTATCTAATTCTGCTTTTTTGTGACCTAAATGCATGTTGCGTTCAGCAAGCTTTTCTGTTGTACTTGCAATAGCTTCATTTTTATGTGCAATCTTAGCGCTGTATTCGTTAATGCGTTTTTCGCACAATTGAATTTCTAGAGTTTGAAATTCAATTTCTTTAGCTATAGAGTCGAATTCTCTATTATTACGCACATTTTTTTGTTGTTCGGTATATTTACTCATTAAAGTATTAGCTTCTTCAATGGCAATTTTTTTATTTGAAATATCAATTTCAAAATTTTCTACATCGGTATTTAAATTAGATAAGCGGGTGTCTAAACCAGCAATATCATCTTCTAAATCTCTTACTTCTAACGGAAGTTCACCACGAACATTTCTAATTTCGTCAATTTTAGAGTCAATTAGTTGTAAGTCATAAAGGGCTCGTAACTTTTCTTCTACGGTAATTTCTTTGCTTTTAGCCATTTCTAAATGTAGTTGATTGGATTTGTATTTATTTTTGATAAAACGACTGCAAAATTACGGAATTTTTCTGTAAGATAATCTACAATTAAATTTTTTGTAAACTGTTCACTTTCAAAATGCCCAATATCTATTAAAATGATGTTGTTTTCTGCTTTGAAAAAATCGTGATATTTTAAATCTGCAGTAATATACACATCGGCTTTAGCTTTCTTGGCGTCAGCTATAGCAAAGCTTCCAGAGCCTCCCAGAACGGCGACAGTTTTTATTTGTTTGTCTAAAAGTTTTGAAAAACGAATGCCTTTGGCATTAAATTTTGTTTGAATTTCTTTTAAAAAGGATGTGATATTTGTAGGATTTTGTAACTCACCAACCATTCCCATACCAATATTTTGGTTGAAATTATCTAAACTTACAACCTCGTAAGCCACCTCTTCGTACGGATGTGCATCAAAAAGGGCTTTTAATATGGTGTATTCTAAGTGTGATTGAAAGGTAACGCTTATTAAAGTTTCGGGTTCTGTGTGTAATGAACCTTTTTCTCCAATCGTAGGATTGGCATTATTATTGGCTTTAAAAGTACCCAAACCTTTACTGTTAAAACTACAATTATCATAGTCTCCTATATTTCCTGCGCCAGCTTCAAACAATGTATTTCTTAAAACATCCGCAGAAGCGTTAGGCACATAAGTACTTAATTTTTTTATAGTATGGGGTTTTGGCACTAAAATACGTTTGTTTTGGAGCCCTAAAATGTCTGCCATTTTACCAGAAACACCATTAAAAGCATTGTCTAAAGCCGTGTGCATGCTGTAAATAGCAATGTCATTTTTTATAGCTTTTGTGATAACGCGCTCTACATAAGTTGTAGGGTTTATTTTTTTTATACCTTTAAAAAGGATGGGATGAAAACTGACAATAAGATTGCACTTTTGAGTGATGGCCTCATCTACAACGGATTCTAAAGTGTCTAGTGTTACCAAAACACCTGTCACTTTTGTTTGTACATCTCCCACCAAAAGACCGACGTTGTCAAAATCTTCTGCTTGAGAAAGCGGCGCTAATTCTTCTAGATAATTGGTAATGTCTTTAATTTTCAATTGTAAGAATATTTAAAGGTTTTCAAATTTACAATTTAAATTGTTAGTCGATTTTTTTTGCATTTTCCCAAAACACATCCATTTCTGCTAAGGACATATCTTTGAGTGGTTTGCTCAATTTTTTAGCTTCGGTTTCTAAAAACTGAAAACGTTTTATAAACTTTTTATTGGTGCGTTCTAAAGCACTTTCGGGATTTATATTCAAAAAGCGCGCATAATTTATAAGTGAAAACAAAACATCGCCAAATTCTTCTTCCATTTTAGCAGTATTGTTGGCTGTAACTTCGGTTTGAAACTCGGCTATTTCTTCTTTTACCTTTTCAAAAACTTGTTCAGGTTTCTCCCAATCAAAACCAACACCAGCTACTTTTTCTTGAATTCTTATGGCTTTAACCATGGCAGGTAAACCTTTTGGAACACCTTGTAAAACGGATGTTTTGCCTTCTTTTAGTTTGAGCTTTTCCCAATTTTTTTCAACATCTTCTGCAGAATTCACCTTTATATCACTATAAATATGTGGATGTCTAAAAATAAGTTTTTCGCAAATACTGTTAATGACATCAGTTATGTCAAAATCATTGGTTTCTGACCCAATTTTGGCATAAAAAACAACGTGTAATAATAAGTCGCCTAACTCTTTTTTTATGTTTGGCAAGTCGTTGTCTAAAACGGCATCGGCAAGTTCGTAGGTCTCTTCAATAGTAAGCGTACGTAAACTTTCGAAAGTTTGTTTGTTATCCCACGGACATTGCACGCGCAATTCGTCCATTATGGTTAACAATTTATCAAAGGCTTCTAAAGATTCCTTTCTTGAACTCATATTTGGTTGTAAATTTTAGTTTTCGTCAGCAGCAGCTGTATCAGATTCTTCATCAGATTCTTCGAGGCTTTTAAAATCAAAGTCGCTTGTAACAAGTGCATTATACCAAGAAAAAACCTTTTTAATATTGGACGTATATACACGTTCTTCGTCATATTCTGGTAAAATGCCTCTAAAATACTGTGCTAAAACAGCGCCTTTGTCTTTAAGGTCAATTGGAATAATGCCATTTTCTTTGGTGTAAATGTTTAGAAAAACCTGTCTTAAAGGTGTTTCTGCTTCGTAAGTATAAATAGAAATGTCTTTTAATGTGCTTACATTTTGTAAAGCCATTACAGGAAAGCGTTTTTTATCCGTTAAGGATTCAACAATTATATTTCCTTTGTTTTGGGTTAATATTTTATACAAACCAGGTTTGCCAGTTATGGCAATAATTTCGTCTAGAGTCATTTATTTTCTTTTTTGATTTGGGAAACGCATTTTGTAATCAACATCTATATTCCCTTTGCTTATGTTATTTAATCTTTTTTTGAGTAGGCGTTTTTTTAATGAAGAAATTCTATCGGTAAAAACGATTCCTTCTATATGATCGTATTCGTGTTGCACAACGCGCGCTGCTAATCCGGTTAACGTTTCGGTAATTTCTTCAAAATTTTCATTTTGATACTTTATAATAATGGTGTCTTTTCTAAACACATCTTGTCTAACATCAGGAAAACTTAAACAGCCTTCGTTAAAAGCCCATTCTTCTCCAGATTCTTCAATTATTTCTGCATTGATAAAAACCCGATTAAAATTTTCTAAAAAATCTCTTTCTTTTTGATCTAATTCGTCATCATCTGCAAAAGGCGCCGTATCTACCAAAAATAAACGAATGGCTTTACCTATTTGATGTGCAGCTAAACCTACACCACGTGCATAATACATGGTTTCTCTCATATCTTCAATGAGTTGTGAAAGATTTGGGTAATCTGGCGTTATATTTTCACCAACTTTACGGAGAACAGGATCACCATAAGCTATAATTGGTAACTTCATAAAGTACTTTTATTTTGGTTGTAAAGATAAGATTGTAATATTATAGTGGCACTAATTTCATCTACTAGTGCTTTATTCCGTCGTTGTTTTTTCTTTAATCCGCTATCAATCATTGTTTGAAATGCCATTTTTGAGGTAAAACGTTCATCAACGCGCAAAATAGGTATATTTTTAAAATTAGACTCTAATATTTTTAAAAAAGGAATTATAAGGGCTTCACTTTCAGAAGGTGTATAATTCATTTGCATGGGTTTACCTACCAAAATTAAACACACTTTTTCTGATGAAAAATAATTTTTCAAAAAGGGTAAAAGCTGTTCGGTAGCAATTGTTGTTAAGCCAGATGCAATAATTTGCATCTCGTCTGTAACAGCTATGCCTGTTCTTTTTTTACCGTAATCTAAAGCCAGTATCCGAGCCATATTTTTAAAATTGAGGCAAAATTACTGTTTCCTAGTTAAAAATAAAGAATTATGTAAGATATTTCTACAGACCTGTTTATATTTGCTGGCTTATGAAAGACTTACAAAATATTATAGAACAAGCTTGGGAAGATCGCAGTTTGTTGCAAAATGAAGCTACTCAAAACGCTATTAGAACGGTTATAGCCAAATTAGATGCAGGTGTTTTGCGTGTGGCTTCGCCTACAGCAAACGGATGGATTGTAAATACTTGGATTAAAAAAGCCGTTGTTTTATATTTTCCTATTCAAAAAATGGAAGTTTTAGAAGCGGGTATATTTGAATATTACGATAAAATTCCGCTAAAAAGAGGCTACGAAGCCAAAGGTGTTCGCGTGGTACCTCACGCCGTGGCACGCTACGGAAGTTATATTGCAAGAGGGGCTATTTTAATGCCAAGCTATGTAAATATTGGGGCTTATGTGTCATCGGGAACCATGGTAGATACTTGGGCGACCGTTGGCAGTTGCGCACAAATTGGCGCGAATGTGCACTTAAGTGGCGGCGTTGGTATTGGTGGTGTTTTAGAACCATTGCAAGCGGCTCCAGTTATTATTGAAGACAATGCTTTTGTAGGGTCAAGATGTATTGTTGTTGAAGGTGTTAGGGTAGAAACCGAAGCCGTTTTAGGCGCTAATGTTGTGTTAACTGCTTCAACAAAAATTATTGATGTTACAGGCAGTGTGCCTATTGAAACCAAAGGTGTTGTGCCAGCACGATCTGTTGTGATTCCTGGTAGCTATACAAAATCTTTTCCAGCAGGAGATTTTCAAGTGCCTTGTGCTTTGATTATAGGGACACGTAAAGAAAGTACCAATAAAAAGACTTCCTTAAATGATGCGCTTAGAGAATATAACGTATCGGCTTAGATGAAAATTACAGCAATCATTCCAACTTTAAACGAAGAAATTCACATTGAAGATGCCATAAAATCTGTCAGTTTTGCTGATGAAATTATTGTCATAGATTCTTTTAGTAATGATGATACCATTGCGCTTGCAAAAAAACAGGACGTCACAATAATACAACGTGTTTTTGACGATTATTCAACTCAGAAAAATTTTGCCATTGCTAAGGCTAAACATGAGTGGATTTATATTTTAGATGCCGATGAGCGTGTAACGCCCGCATTGAGAGAAGAAATTTTAGATTGCCTTAAAGACCCTTCAGATTTTGTAGGTTTTCATATTCATCGCACATTTTATTTTGCAGGAAAGAAGATAAATTATAGTGGTTTTCAACACGATAAAGTAATCAGGCTTTTTAGAAAAGACAAGTGCAAGTACAATGGGAAAATCGTTCACGAACGCATTGAGGCAGAGGGTAAAGTAGGGTTCTTGAAAAACAAAATAGAGCATTATACCTACCGAAGTTACGACCATTTTATAACTAAGCTGAACCGATATGCTGCTTTAAAGGCTCACATTTTATATAATAAAAATAAAAGGGCAACCTTTTTTCATATTCTAATAAAACCGCCTTTTAAATTTTTTATCCATTATTTTATCAGATTGGGGTTTCTAGATGGCTTTCGTGGATTTATTCTTTCAGTAGTTCTGTCTTATGGCGTTTTAGCCAGATATATAAAATTATGGTTGCTAAAGCATAACTTAGATTAAGTCTTAATGCCTATTTCGAAAATAGATATATCAATAATTATTGTAAACTACAAAGGCTGGATACATCTGCGCAATTGTTTAAAAAGCTTAGGGGGAATACATTCAGACACCTTTAATTTTGAGGTTATTGTGATTGATAATTGCTCCAATGACGGACAGTTAGCACAGTTTATATTAGATTTCAACGGCGTAAATTTTTATAAAAACACAGGCAATAATGGCTTTGCAAATGCCTGTAATTTAGGAGCCGATAAAGCAAAAGGTAACTTTTTTCTTTTTTTAAATCCCGATACCATTGCCAATACTAAAGCATTAGAAGTTTTGCTAGAAACAGCTATAAAATATCCCGATTATGGTATTTTATCGTGTCAGCAATATAAAGAAAACAATAAGCGTCACAATCACGAAAAACTATTTTTAGCACCGAGTCGGATGTTTGGTTTGTTTCGCGTTTTTCACAAACTTTTTAATGCCAATAAACTAAAAGAACGTTTTGATATCTCTAAAGAAATAATCTTTCCAGATTGGGTTTCGGGTTCTGTCATTTTTATCACCCGCGACTGGTTTAATAAAGTTAATGGCTTTTGTAATGATTATTGGATGTATTATGAAGATGTAGATTTATGTAAAAAAGTGACAAATGCAGGTGGTAAAATAGCTTTACTCAGAACAGCTAGTATCATCCATTATCACGGTGGTAGTACGCGTATTAATTATAAAACAAAAGCGCTTACAAAATCTGAGGTAATTATATCGCGTCATGTGTATGTTAATAAATACTTTAAGGGCTTTACCCGATTTTTTATGCAGTTGGTTTTGATTACACATCAAATTATATCTAAATTAATTTTAGGTATTTTTGGTATGATTTTATTCTTTATTCCTAAATTTAAAGTAAACAGGTTTTTGGCGGAGAATGTGTTCAAATATTATTATGAAGCTATAAATAATAAAACTTGGCTTAGCATAAGGTCTACTAATATAAAGATAATCAAAAAATAATTTTTAAAGAATGGAAATAAAGCAAACTAAATACTATCAGAATAAGAGAACAGAAATGTTAGAGTTTATTCCTTTATCTGCAAAAAAAATATTAGAAATCGGATGTGGCGAGGGTGATTTTTCTGCACAATTAGTTAGAGAAGGAATTGAAACTTGGGGAATTGAACCAAATAATATTTCCTTCAAAAAATCAAAAAAGAAACTTTTTAAAGTTATTGAAGGAACAATTGATGAAAAATTAAACGAATTACCCAATGATTATTTTGATGTAATTATCTTAAATGATGTAATAGAACATTTATTATACCCTTGGGAGGATTTAAAAAATTTAAAAGCTAAGTTAAATGAAGAAGGTGTTTTAGTTTCCTCAATACCAAATGTTAGATATTCAAAAAATTTATTTAATTTTCTTTTTAAGAAGGATTGGAAATATAAAGATGATGGTATTTTGGATATTACTCACTTTCGTTTTTTTACTAAAAAAAGTGTTAAATCTCTTTTTATAAATAGCGGATATTCTGTGCAAAAGATTAAAAGTATTAACGTTACAAAATCCTTTTTGTTTTTTCCTTTTGCAATCTTATTTAATATACTTTTTTTATTTACACAATTAGATATGTTCTATAGGCAATTTGCAACAGTAGCAAAAAAAGCTAAAGAAGAATAAATTTTTAACACCTAATAAATATTTTTTAATGCCATTAAAAAGAGAAATTGAAATCAGTATAAAAATTTTAAAATCGGGTGGTACCTTGATCTATCCCACAGATACTGTTTGGGGTTTGGGTTGCGATGCTACTGATAGAAAAGCAGTTTCAAAAATATTTACTATTAAACAACGTGAAGAAAGTAAAAGTCTCATTGTTTTGGTTGATAGTTTTGCGATGTTACAGCGGTATGTCCCTGCAATTCAGAATGCCATTTTAGAAATTTTAAAAACAGGAACAAACCCAACAACAGTTATTTACAACAACCCAATGGGTTTGGCTCAAAACGTGATTTCATCAGATAATACCGTTGCCATTCGCATTGTTAAAGATGGGTTTTGCCAAGAACTAATCAAACAATTTGACAGGCCAATCGTCTCTACTTCTGCAAATATAAGTGGCAGGCCTACACCAAAATCTTTTAAAGAAATTGACACATCACTGTTGGATGCGGTTGATTATGTGGTAAATTTGCCCCAAAATAAACCAACTAAAACGCCATCAACCATTCTTAAAATTGGGAATAGTGGGCAATTGGTAGTTATTAGAGATTAAAATTTATGCACAACAATTATAAAGAAGCCGTCTCGGCCGATATTTTTAATTACATAACCAAAGCTGCTACAGCTTTGCAATTAGAGACCTTCGTTATTGGTGGTTTTGTACGCGATTTTTTGTTAAAACGTAAAAGTGGCGCTAAAGATATTGACATTGTTTGTGTGGGTAGCGGCATTGAACTGGCTCAAAAAGTAGCCGATTTATTGCCTAAAAAAACCAAAGTGCAGGTTTTTAAAACCTACGGTACTGCCATGTTGCGTTTTGAGAATTCTGAAATCGAGTTTGTAGGTTCACGTAAAGAATCGTATTCAGAGAATAGCCGTAATCCAGAGGTGTCAACAGGTACTTTACAGGATGATCAAAACAGACGCGATTTTACCATAAACGCTATGGCGGTAAGTTTAAATGCCTCCGATTTTGGCACTTTGTTAGATCCGTTTAACGGGATGTCCGATTTAGAAAATGGCATTATCAAAACACCTTTAAATCCTGACATTACTTATTCTGATGATCCTTTACGGATGATGCGTGCCATACGTTTTGCCACTCAATTAAATTTTACGATAGAACAGAAATCGCTTGAAGCAATTACAAAAAATGTAGCACGGTTGGAAATTATTACACGTGAGCGTATTGTAGAAGAATTGCATAAAATACTGTCATCAGATAAACCATCAATTGGGTTTAGACTGTTGGAAGAAATCCATCTTTTAGAACAAATTTTACCAGAATTAATTGCCTTAAAAGGTATTGAAGAAGAGGAAGGACAAACACATAAAGATAATTTTTATCACACCTTACAAGTGGTAGATAATATGGCAGAAACATCAGATAATTTATGGTTGCGATGGGCGGCTTTATTGCACGACATCGGTAAAGCGCCTACAAAAAAGTTTGATAAAAAACTGGGATGGACTTTCCACGGACACGAATTTAAGGGGTCAAAAATGGTGTATAAAATTTTTAAACGTTTAAAAATGCCATTAAACGAAAAGATGAAATACGTCCAAAAAATAGTGATGTTAAGTTCTAGACCTGTTATTTTGGCAGAAGCCGTAACAGACTCTGCTATCCGCCGTTTGATTTTTGACGCAGGTGATGATTTAGATGATTTGATGTTGCATTGCGAAGCCGATATCACCACAAAAAATCCAAAACTTTTAAAAAAATATCTTAATAATTTTAAAATTGTTCGTGATAAAATAAAAGAAGTTGAAGAGCGTGATCATGTACGTAATTTTCAGCCACCCATTTCTGGAGAACTTATTATGGAAACGTTCAACCTCAAACCTTCCCGAGAAATTGGCACTTTAAAAGAAGCTATAAAAGAAGCCATTTTAGAAGGGATTATTAAGAATGATTACAACGAAGCTTATCAGTTTATGTTAAATAAAGCGGCACAATTAGGATTAAAAAAATAGCAAAATTATCAGGGTTTTGTCTTTAAAACACGTCCTTCTTTTTTGGCTTTATTGTCAATATTACGACCAATTATTAGGCCTATAAACATTCCAAACATCATCCCATTAGTCATTCCAGACCCTGCGCCAAAAATAGAGGCCCCTAAAGCTAGGCCAAAACACATTCCAATTCCTATTCCTAAACCAGTATAATATCCTTCTTGAATAAGTGAAAATTCACTTATTAGGAATTTTTTAAAATCAGTAAGTTTCTTTTTGAATTGTTTTCTTTTGTTTTTATAATCTGTTTTAAACTCAAAAGAATTGAGTTTTTCATCAATTAATTGGTATTGATAATCTGATAAATTTCTATTTTTTAAGTCTGATAGTATTTCTATGAAACTTTTATAGATTTTTATTTCAGATTTTTTATCTGTTGTAATTAGTAAATTTTCAAAGAAAATAAGGGTTTCAGTTAAGTTCATAATTTTTAGTTTATAAGGCTCATTCAATTAAATCGATAGCACTTTTAAAATTATAATTATTAAAGACAAGGTTACTATTACTAATGCTTTTATCATTTTATTTAATTAAAATAGGTTAACAATTTGAATTAAGCCGTTCTTAATTCTTCCATATCTGCTAATAGGGCATCTAGACGTTTCAATATACGGCCATAGCCAATTTTTAAATCCCATTCGCCAATTTTTCCGCCAAAAACAGCTAATAAAATGAGTATAAATAGCAGTCCTATAACGCCAAATAAGGGGAGCCCAAAGATCATAATCATATCAGGAAACTCTATCAGTAATCTATTTACAAAATCATTGCCAGGAATGTTGCCGCCAAAACTGCCAAACCAAAATCCTGCTACCATAGATAGAAAAACAAAAGGGTATAAAAATCGCGATATTTTAGTATTGAAAGCCATCATTTCTTTTGTCCAATCATTGAAAGATTTAAGGTATTGATAACTGTTTGCATTCTTGTTAATAGCATCTAATTTCTTTTTAAATTTCATGCCAAAGTTCGCTACAGACATTAAAATTAGAAACATTGGGATACCCATATATGGGATGTGTACAAAAGTTGCAATAGGTAATAAAATAAGGGCAAATAGAGTAATGCCTATGATGTTTATTTTGTACAATCTTCTAAATTTATCTACAATATCTATAGATTTTTGATTGTATAAATCGTTTATTTTAGGCGCAATAAGGGCATCATTTTTCAAAAAACCTTCTTTCCAAATTTTTTCTATTGATTTTTCCATTTTTATAATTTTTTAACTTAATATTTTTTTTAATCGCTCTTTAATCCTTTTAACACGAACACCAATATTATTAGGATTGGTGCCAATTATATCGGCAATTTCTTGATAGGTTTTTTCTTCTAAGTAAAGTAAGATTACCGCTCTATCAATTTCAGATAATTTTCTAATAGCGCTATACAATAGATTCAACGATTCGTCAGAAAACACACGACTGTCTTCTGTGTCTTCAATTGGTAGAGCGTCTGAAATGAAATGCTGACGGTTGTTTTTCTTTTTCTTCAACAAAGTCAAACAAACATTTAAAGACAATCTATATATCCAAGTTGACCATTCTGATTGTTCTCTAAAGTTGTCTTTACTTTTCCAAATCTGTAAACAAACTTCTTGATAGTAATCTTCAAAATCTTCTTGCCTATCTGTATAAGCCCGACAAATTTTTATGATTATTCCAGAATGTGGTAAAATAGATGCTGTGTAAAAATCGCTGCTCACTACTTTTTTTATTTGATTAGTGGCTCAAGTTAAAGATTATTACAGCCTATTGAAAATTATTTTAATATGAGGCGCAGTGTAACAGACAATAAACTATAAGTAAGCATTTTGAGATTACTTAAGCTTTCCGCAAAAAAAAGAAATTATTTTTGAATGGTTATTCCAAAATTTCACGGGCAATTACCACTTTTTGAATTTCGGTAGTGCCTTCGCCAATAGTGCATAATTTTGAATCGCGGTAGAATTTTTCTACAGGATAATCTTTGGTATAGCCATAACCACCGTGAATCTGTACAGCATCATTGGCTATTTTAACACAGGCTTCTGAGGCATACATTTTTGCCATCGCCCCAATTTTTGTCATGGGTTGATTTTTATTTTTCATGCTAGCAGCTTTGTGTAAAAGCAATTCTGATGCTTCAATTTCTGTAGCCATATCGGCTAATTTAAATGAAATACCTTGAAATGAGCTGATAGGTTTGCCAAATTGCACACGTTCTTTAGCATATTTTAAAGCAGCTTCGTATGAACCTTTAGAAATTCCTAGCGCTAAAGCACCAATAGAAATACGGCCACCATCTAGTACTTTTAAAGCTTGTATAAAACCGTCGCCTTCGAGACCCAATAAATTTTCTTTGGGTATTTTACAATTGTCAAAAATAAGCTCTGCAGTTTCTGAAGCACGCATGCCTAATTTATTTTCTTTTTTTCCTGATGTAAATCCGGGTGTGCCTTTTTCAATCACAAAAGCAGACATGCCGTGGGAATCTCCTTTTTCGCCAGTACGTGCCATCACAACGGCAACATTTCCGCTTATAGCGTGGGTAATAAAATTTTTAGCGCCATTAAGGATGTAATAATCGTCCTCTTTTTTAGCCGTTGTATTCATCCCACCAGCGTCAGAACCTGTATTGTGCTCGGTTAAACCCCAAGCGCCAATCCATTCGCCAGAAGCTAATTTTGGCAACCATTTTGCTTTTTGTTCTTCATTTCCAAAATAGCAAATATGACCTGTACACAAAGAGTTATGTGCCGCAACCGATAAACCAATTGAAGAATCTACTTTAGAAATCTCTTCTATTACGGTTATGTATTCGTGGTAGCCTAAACCTGACCCACCATATTCTTCGGGAACAAAAACACCCATAAAACCCATCTCACCTAATTTGTGGAATAATTCAACTGGGAAAGTTTGCTTTTCATCCCAGTCCATCATAAAAGGAGCAATATGTTGTTTGGCAAAATCTCTTATAGATTCTGCTATCATTTTTTGGGTTTCTGTTTGGTCAAAATTCATAATCAAAGAAGTGATTCAAATTATTAGAAAAAAGCCTTAAAAGGATTAAAATAATGACATTATAATAAACCAATCTTTTATTTATTCGGCTTTCAAATATAGAACTATTCTATCAAATTTATCAAGTGGAAAGCCTTCAATTTTTTTTAATTCTTCGAGGTCTTTGATTTCGGTGACTTCTCTTTTATAATCAAAAATGTTCTTTGTAAGCTGATAGTCGATATAGGGCAAATGGAGAATTTCTTTAAAAGTAGCTGTATTGACATTTATTTTATCAATCTCTGGTTTTTTGAAAATCCTGAAACGCTCTAAAACCCTGTTTGCTACAATTGTGTCTAAATAATAAACCTCATATAATTGCGATTTAAAAGTAAATCCTTTTATCATATTTCTATAGTTTATAATGCGGTTGGCCGTTTTAAGACCAATACCTTTAACAACAACCAAATCTTGTGCTATGACCGTATTAATATTTTTGATGATGATTGGTTCTTTGGGTTTTTTAGCTTCATTTTGTTTGGCCATAACCCAATCTGGAAACTTAAATAAAGGTTTTAAAACAGCTAATAAGCTGTCACTGACACCTGTAATTTTCTGAAATTGCTTAGCCGAATTGATGTATTTATCTTGTTTGCGATAGGCTAGTAGTTTGTCTATTTCATCGGTATTTAAACCTAAAGAATAGGCTTTATATCCTGTTAAAAAACTAGGATTAAAAGGTCTAATCACATACTTTTTAGGTTGCGCTTTTAAAGCTTTTAAACTGTCAATTTCTTTTTGAAGTTGGATGGTTTCTTTAGAAGATAAAATAAGCATTTTATCAGGAGAAAAATCAATAAAAATATAGGCAGCCTGAGCAACAATGATAATGATGACTAAAAATAAAAACCCATTTCGTTGGCGTTTGTTGTACCAATAGAAATGGGTTTTTATATTTTTCATTAGATAATATTTACATCATTTTTTTGCCTTAATAGCAGCCATATATTTAGAGAGTTCCTCTTTTACTTTAGGCGCTAAAAGAACAAGGCCTATCATATTAGGCACCATCATTGCAAAAATCATAGCATCAGAAAAGCCAATTACCGAGCCTAAACTTGCGGCCGAACCAATAACAACAAAAATAAGGAATAATATTTTATAGGTGTATTCCATTTTCTTAGTTCTACCAAATAAATAAGCCCATCCTTGAAAACCGTAATATGACCAAGAAATCATGGTAGAAAAAGCAAACAATACAACAGCTACCGTCAACACATAAGGAAACCAAGAAATAACAGATGCAAAAGCGCCTGAGGTTAATAAAATGGCTTGTGCATCATTTAAGCTTGCATTTTCTGCAGCTACATTACCTGTAATTACCAATACCAAAGCAGTCATTGTACACACCACAACAGTATCTATAAAAGGCTCTAATAAAGCCACCATACCTTCGGATGCTGGATATTTTGTTTTTACCGCAGCATGTGCAATAGATGCAGAACCTATACCAGCTTCATTAGAAAAAGCAGCTCTTCTAAATCCCTGAACTAGCACACCTATAAAACCACCAGCAACACCTGTTGGGCTGAATGCACCATTATATATTTGAGAAAAAGCATCACCAATCATATCGTATTTTGCTATTAAAATAAATATAGAGGCTGCTACATAAATTACCACCATAAAGGGCACAATTTTATCAGTAACCTTTGCTATTTTTTTAATACCTCCTATAATTACAACCCCAACAAGTATGGCTATAACAACACCAAATAACCAACCTCTATCGTGTAAAAAAGAGTCATTTCCACCTGTAATATGTTCTACTAATTGAAATGCTTGGTTGGCTTGAAACATGTTTCCGCCTCCAAAAGATCCTCCTATAACAAAGACAGCAAATAAGGCTGCTAATACTTTCCCTAATTTACCTAAGCCTTTTTCTTTTAACCCTTTTGTGAGGTAATACATAGGGCCACCATAAACAGTGCCGTCAGATTCAATATCTCTATATTTTACACCCAAAGTACATTCTACAAATTTTGATGCCATGCCTAATAACCCAGCAATAATCATCCAAAATGTAGCCCCTGCACCACCAATAGAAACAGCTATGGCAACACCTGCAATATTACCTAAACCAACTGTGGCCGATAGAGCAGCAGTTAAGGCTTGAAAGTGAGAAACCTCTCCTTGGTGCCCTTCTACTCTTATTGTGTCTGGATTATCACCATCGTCTGTAAAGACAGCATCAGAAACTTCAACATTATGATCTTTTCTATCTTCTAAATCGTCATATTTTCCGCTTACTATTTTTATTGAAGTTAAAAAGCCCTTAAAATTTATAAAATTAAAATAAAATGTAAAATAAAGAGCCCCTAGAATTAACGGGAATAATACCCAATAAATTTTTATTGTGTCTGAGAATGATATTTGATAGAAAATAAAGTTTACAAACCAACCTGTTGCATTACCAAATGCTTCATCAATTTGCTGATCTAATCCTTTTTCTTGAGCAAAAGTTATAAAAGGTATTACTAAAAGTAACAACGATAGAATTCTTTTTTTCATAATAGTTTAGTGTAAGTTTTTAATTGTAGCTGGCTAATATCATAAAAAAAAGCAGTTAGTACAACTTTTAAGCGTTAAAAATTTGAAGGGGGCAATTTGGTAAAAACAAAGCCCTTTAGTTTAAGTAAACTAAAGGGCTAACCAAAATCAAACGAATTAGGGGATTATTTATATAAATCCACCACCTTGTTTATTGTTGCTATATTTGTTTTTATTATTTTTACAGTTCATATATTAATGACGATATAGAACGCTGTTTTTGTTACAAGAATTAACATTACTTTAACAAACTTTAACATGAAAAAGACAACTTTGGTTTTAGGAGCTTCGCTTAAAGCGGATAGATATTCAAACCGTGCTATTATTAAATTAGTTGAAAATAAGCACGATGTAGCTGCTATTGGATTAAAGGAAGGAGAAGTAGCAGGTGTGCTTTTAAAAAAGGGCTTCCCAGTATTTGAAGATATAGAAACAGTGACGCTTTATTTAAATCCAGAAAGGCAAAAAGCGTATTATAATTACATAATAAACTTAATGCCTAGAAGGGTTGTTTTTAATCCGGGAACGGAAAACGAAGAATTTATGGATTTACTGACTAAAAATAATATTGATTTTGAAGTGGCTTGTACACTTGTTTTGTTGGCCACAAACCAATATTAGCAACCGCGCGCGTAATACCAAACATTGGGTGTGCCAGAATCATCAATGGTTTTAATCCACCCTTCTAAAATATATTCAATATTTTTTTCGTTGGTTAAATTGCCTTTACAGGGATGTTCTTGATATTTTATAACCTTTACTTTATTCCAGTTACCCTGCGCTTCTTTTTGCAACTTAATTTCAAACAAATCGCCGCGTAAAGTCTTTAAAACTTTAGCACTTTTAAGAGGTTCAGAACGTAAATTTAAACCGGGTTTGTTGGCGTAATACCCTAAAAATTTATCTTTATTTTCTATTAAAAAATCTTGCCAATTAGTCGCTTTATATCCCATTTCTTCAATTTCTGAAACCTTTATCCAATACGATGATTTTTTATCAAAAATCTTAACAAATCCATCTTTGTTTTTATAAAACGACATGGCAAAAATTTCGTAACCAACTTCGGTTAAACCTTGGTCAAATTTTTTATAAATGGGCGTATTTCCATTTGCTAAAGCAATAACATATAATTCTGTAAGTGCTAAATTTGCTTTTTGTTTTTGTAGAACTTTGCCAATCTTATTTCCGTTTGGCGCATCGTATAAATTAAAGCCTTCTATGGGCGCAAAAACACAGCAGTATTCACTAAAAGAATCGTTATGAAAGTTTTTTGGAATAATTAGACCATTTTGATGTGTTTGGCTAAAGCCGATGCTGGCCATGCTAAAAAGCATTGCAAAGATGACAGATTTCATACGCTAAAATTTAAAAGGTGAATAAAAGACTTGTTTTTAGCAATACAAAAGCTATGCCATAAAATGTTTATTCGGGGTGATAAATTGATTCAGCATCTTTGTAAATGGAAGCTTTATTTAAAGTCATTTTTTTGAGTTTGTGATTCACATACAATTCCATTTGATCGGTATAATGTTTGCGTTTCGGATTATTGGTACCGCCATAAGCATTTACTGTTTCAAACACAGGGCCATCTTTATCAAATTGCACCAAAATAATATGCGATTCTCCTGCAAATACACGCTCTTTGTTTTTATACGGGCGCGTGTGCATGGCCGCAATCACATCTGGTAATCCATCTGCAGGCAATTCTACATCACCGCGCTGATGCACTTGATAATCGCCTAATTTTACCCTAATACTGCCAAAGTTTTTAAGAAGATGCTCTTGTGCTTTGCTTACAATTTCTGGGGCGTTTTCTAAGCTGATTTCTTTGTAATTTTCACGCGTTGACACATCGTATAAAACTTTAAAAAGTGTGGCGCCATAGCTTTCTTTATCGGCAACCCGATTCCATTTTTGTAATTTGGTTAGGTAATTTTTAATGATTGGAAATTGCTCTGGATTTAACCTAAAAAAGGTGTTTGCATCCATATTGTAATACAAAGAATCTGGCAGGGTAATATCGTATTTCATGCGTTTAAAATCATCGTAAGAAACCTTGTCAATTTTATGAATCAATTGTTGAAAGCGGATGCTGCGGTTATTGTCTTTAAACGGATAGCCCATGGTTTGGTCTAGTTGCATTGGCGCTAAATTATCATTATCACCACTAGCATTATAAACCGTATTGTTCATATTAAACAAATATCCTGATTCTGGGTTGAGAATCTGTGGTAAATCTGCGAATGGATGAAAGTCTGTCCACAAAGTTTTCGTGGTGTTTCCGGGTAAAACTTTGGTCCAATCGTAACGCGAATTCCTTAACGGGATTTTACCATTACTCACATAAAAAATGGTATCGTATTTATCGGCATACACAATGTTGAAACCCGTAATTGCCGTCATTTGCAAAGCTTTTTTAAATTGGGTAAAATTTTGAGCCTTGTTCATATAGTACCATTGCTCTGGTGCTTTAATACCCATATTGGCCGCAAATCTTACGCTGTAATAACCAGAATCATTTTTTACTGTGGCGCCATAATCGCTCCAATAAGCTTTCTTTTTCACACCTATTGGGATGCCTAAAATCTTGACTTTAAGTTTTACTTTTTTAACTTCTAAAGCTTTCCATTCGCCATCAAATTCGTAATAATTTTCTTTAGTAGGGTGCATTTTAAGCTTAAAAACATCTACCTTATCGGGATAATTAACCGTATGTCCCCAAGCTAAATTTGGCGTAACACCCTGAAAAACGGTTGCGCCTCCAGCAAATAATCCACCTAAAATATTCCAACCTTCTTCGCTGTTCAGGTGGGCTTCATACCACGAAGCTGGCCCATCAAGTGGTTGGTGTGAATTGATATCTAAAAAAGTTTTTCCATTGGTCGTTTTTTTTGCGCTTATCGCAATAGCGTTAGAACCATAAATTGAATAGGGATTTTCGGTTATTTTATTGTTGAACAAGTCGCCTATAACACGATCAACTTTATCCATAACTGCCAACGAAATGACATATGAAGTCAATAAATCTTTTTCATTTATAGGGAAAAGTCTTTTGAGAGTTACCTCTTTTTTATGTGTTTTGGCATAGGCATTAATCCCTTCTACATATCCGTTAAGGACTTTACGAAACTGCGGAGACAGGGTGTTTATCTTCTCATCTACAACAGTTCTGGCGCGAATAAGTTGTACAAAATAATCTATGGCAGCGCCTTTTTTACCCAATTTTCTACCGAGTAAACCTTTGCCAGCTAGCAACGTTTTTTGAATGGTTTTAAAATCATCTTCAGAGTGAGCCCAAGCCAAACCATACGATGTTTCGGCATCGGTTTTGCTATAAATATGCGGCACGCCCCATTTATCTCTTACAATATCTATGTTTTTAGGATTTATTTGTGCCTGAGAAAAACTCAGAAATCCGAAAAGGAATAAACCTAATAATAATTTATTGTTCATAAATAACAGTGTTTTGTTGATTAAACCAAGTGTTGTAATTTGGTTGGTAAATTTTTTCAATCTGATTGCGTTTTGTTTTTAAGGTTGGTGTTAATAAGCCATTTTCCATTGTCCAATCTTCATTCATAATGACTATTTTTTCCACCTTTTCGTGCTTTTCTAAAGATGGATTAATCTGCTTTAAAGTTGTTGTTAAGGAGGTCGATAATTCTTCCTTAGTTAGTTTTTTTGCATTATCTGATAAAGTAATTAAAGCAATTGGTTGTGGAATGCCCATGCCAACAATACAAATTTGCTCTATAGCCCCATTTTTTAAAAACTCTAATTCAATTGGGGCAGGGGCAATATATTTGCCTTTATCGGTTTTAAATTGGTCTTTTATACGACCGGTAATGTATAAATATTGGTGGTTATATTCGCCTATATCACCTGTTTTTAAATAGCCATCGCTGTCAAAACTTTCTTTGGTTTCCTTGGGCATTTTGTAGTAGCCTAACATTAAACAATTGCTTTTTATACAAACTTCGCCCAGTTCATTAAGCTTTGCCGTAACGCCCGGTAAGGGTTTTCCTACGGATCCTTTTATATTTTGACCGGGTAAATTAAAATGCGATAAGGCGCAATCTTCGGTCATACCATAAGCTTGATGAATGGTGATGCCAATTTTTTCATACCAATCCATCACACTTACTGCTAAAGGTGCGGCACCAGAAAAAATAATTTTGGCTTCGCTTAAACCTAATTTTTTCGCTAATTTCTTTTTGAAAAATGAATTTAAAATAGGGATTGATAAGATGAGGTTTAATTTTTTTTGTGGAATGCTATCAAGGATTTTCTCTTTGAATTTTGCATAAATCCGGGGCACCGCAAAAAACAAATGAGGTTGTAAACTTTCTAAATCGGCAGCAAAAGTTTCGAGAGATTCTGGAAAGGTAAAAGAAGCGCCTCTATAAAGGCCTTGCATTTCTATACCCATTCGTTCGGCGATATGTGATAGTGGTAAGTATGAGAAAAATCGTGGATAATCTGGCAAATGAAAAATTTGTAAGGCTGTATTTGAGGCTTGTGCAAAGCTGCTGACTTTATGCATAACGCCTTTTGGAACACCCGTAGTACCAGAGGTATAGATAATTGTGAATAAATCGTCATCTTTTAGGTTGACAATATTATTTATTGGTGATGTGTTTTCTGCCAATGTTTCCCAAGACAATTCTTCTTCAATTCCATACAAAGAAATACCTATTTTAGGGATGTTTTTAATACCGCTTTTTTGCGATTCGTAATCATCTAGCTTTCCAATAATGATGGCTTTTGCTTCACTGTGATTAAGTATGTATTCAATAGAATCTGCATTTAAAGTAGGGTAAATAGGCACAGAAACATAACCGCCCATCATAATGGCTAAATCTGCCATTATCCAATACGCACAGTTTTTTGAAAGCAGTGCTATTTTTCCCTTTTCGGGGATATTTAAATTTTTTATACTTTGAGCGATTTTGCGTATTTCAAGCCCAGCTTCTTGGTAAGTATAGGTTTTGTTTTTTCCTTTAATAGGCTGATTGAAAAATACTTTTTCTGGCTGAATGCCTTCCCAATATAAGAAAGCATCAACAGGTGTTTTAAATGTTTGCATAGAAAAGGATAAAAATTTGAGGTTAAATATAAATAAATATATTTATGAATCTAGAAAAAGAGAGAAACTAGATACTAATAACCAATCCTTCTTTGGCTAAAACAACATTTTCAAATTGGTTTAGCGCTTCTTTTAAAAAGAGACTTTCATCAGTGTAGCGACTCGAAAAATGACCTAAAATAAGTTGATTAACTTGTGCTTGTTGGGCAATTGTAGATGCCTCTGAGGCAGTACTGTGTTTGGTTTTTGTTGCCAATTTAGCATCGGATTCTAAAAAAGTAGATTCGTGGTATAACAAATCAACATCCTTAATTAGCGGCACAATTTTAGGATAGAAACTTGTATCGCTACAAAAAGCGTAGCTTTTTGGCGGCGGCGGATTTGATGTTAGTTTTTCATTTTTAATAACAGTGCCATTTTCTAAAATAAAATCTTTGCCATTTTTTAGGTTTTGATAATCGCAAGTGTCAATGTCTTTAATTTTACCAACCGCTGCCATATTGAGTTTGCGCTCACCAATTTTTTCTTTAAATAAATAGCCATTGGTATATACGCGGTGATTTAAAGGGATGGTGAAAACCGAAACCTTGTCACTTTCAAAAATCAGCTCACTTTTTTTAGAACCTAGTTCATGAAAAACCAAGTCGTAACTCAAAAAAGATTTTCCTAATTTTAGTTGTAATTCGGTTATTTCTTTAATGCCTTTAGGTCCGTAAATATGCAATTCTGTTTGACGCTGATATAGGCTAAATGTAGATATAAGTCCGACAAGGCCAAAATAATGATCGCCATGTAAATGCGAAATAAAAATTCTAGAAATTTTAGAAAATTTGACTTTATGTTTTCGTAATTGTACTTGTGTGCCTTCGCCACAATCAATTAAAAAATGCTCATTATTAATGCTTAAAAACTGAGATGTTGGGTACGCAAAAGTGCGCGGTGTAGCCGAATGGCATCCTAATATGGTTAAAGAAATACTCATAATTAAAAACCAAGGTCGCGCTCCATGGCTTCCATTTCTAAGGTGTCTTCGGCTTCTAAAAGGGTGGGTGTACAGGTTATTTTTTCTGAAACTAAATCGACATCTATATTTTGAACAACAACAATAAACGATTTTTTAAGGGCTTTGCTTTGCGTTGTCCAAACTAATAATTTATTGATGTTTTCTGTAGTAGTATCAATAATAATAGATAAATCTACAATAAGATGGTTTTGTTTTTGACTATTATAAACCGCATCAAAATCGTTAAAAAAAGCTTCAAAGTTTTGAGATTCAAATTTTATTAATGTGTAATTTTCTTTTTTTTCAACGAACATATTAAGCGTTTTTAATTTGTTCGGCCAATAAATAAATAACAGCCATACGAATGGCAACACCGTTTTCTACTTGATTTAAGATGATGGCTTGTTTAGAATCGGCCACATCGCTGGTAATTTCTACACCTCTATTTATGGGGCCAGGATGCATAATAACAATCTCTTTATTAAGGCTGTCTAATTTTTGTTTATTGATGCCAAAAAGTTGGGTGTATTCTCTTACGCTTGGAAAATATTTAATATCCATGCGTTCGTGTTGCACGCGTAAAACATTGGCCACATCACACCATTGAAGTGCCTTGTCAATATTTAATTCAACATCTACGCCTAAAGATTTAATATGCTTCGGAATTAAAGTTGCTGGTCCACAAACCTTGACATTAGCGCCGAGCATTTGCAGTGAAAATATGTTTGAAAGTGCCACACGCGAGTGCAATATATCGCCAACAATCACAATATTTTTACCTTTTATACTGCCTAATTTTTCTTTGATAGAATAAGCATCTAATAAAGCTTGTGTTGGATGCTCGTGTGTGCCATCTCCAGCATTTATAATTCTGGCATTCACGTGTTTTGATAAAAATACGCCCGCACCAACATCGGGATGACGCATCACAACAATATCAACTTTCATTGATAAAATATTGTTGACAGTATCTATAAGTGTTTCTCCTTTTTTGACAGATGATTGGTTTGCAGAAAAATTGATAACATCCGCCGAAAGGCGTTTTTCGGCCAATTCAAAAGAGAGGCGTGTGCGTGTGCTGTTTTCAAAAAATAAATTGGCTATGGTAATATCTCTTAATGAAGGTACTTTTTTAATGGGCCTGTTTATGACTTCTTTAAAGTGATCGGCTGTATCAAATATAAGTTCAATGTCTTGCTTGGTTATATTTTTGATACCTAATAAATGTTTTGAGCTAAACCCTGCCATTATTTTTTTAATACTTTAAATTAACTAACCATATATACTGCGTCTGCTTTGTCTCGCTCCTGCCATTGTACCAAAACTTTTTCTTGATTGATGGCGTCAACTTGAAAGCCTTTATAATCGGGTTGAATAGGTAAATGTCTGCTAAAACGTCTGTCTATTAAAACCAATAATTCGATGTCGCTTGGTCTGCCAAAAGATTGGATTGCTGTTAAAGCGGCTCTAATACTGCGTCCAGAAAATAAGACATCATCAATAAAAACCACTTTTTTATTTTCTATTGTAAAATCTATAGATGTTGTGCTTGCTGCCAAAGGCGCATCACGTCTTCTAAAGTCATCCCTGTAAAAGGTAATGTCTAGCTGACCTAATTTAAGAGTTTTTATCTTATAATCGTTTTGTAAAATGTCTGCCAAACGCTTTGCTAAAAACACACCTCTTGGCTGAAGCCCAATAAGTACGGTGTCTGTAAAATCGTTGTGGTTTTCAATAAGCTGACAGGCTAAACGTTGCAATATTATTGCTATTGCATTGCCATTAAGTAGTTTTTTTTTAGCCATTTTAGCAATAAATATTTGCTTTTCTGGGATACAAAGTTACAGTTTTTTTAATTGTTCTTACTTAAAATAATTTGTTAATTAGTTTGTTAAAAACAATAAGTAGGTATTTGTTTAATACACGCCTTCAAACTGTAAATTTAGCACTATACTTATCCTACTTTATTTATGGAAGATTTTTCTTCAGAAAATTACGAATTTTATATTTCTAAGTTTGAATCGATGCTAAAAACCAATAGCGTTTATTTTTTCGATTCAGTTGCCTTTGAAACAATTATTCAGCATTATATGGATAACGGTAAAATGGCTTTGGCCGATAAGGCTATAAAATTAGGTCTTGCACAACATCCATCATCAATTACATTACAACTTTTAAAAGTTGAACTGCTGGTTTTTGAAAACAAGTTAGAACCTGCAGAAATATTATTGCAAAATCTGTTAGAAATTGAACCTACAAACGAAGAAATTTATATCCAGAAAGCCAATTTATTATCAAAAAAGGATAAGCATTTAGAGGCTATAGAAGCTTTAGAAATGGCCTTAAATTTTGCCGAAGACACGGTAGATGTTTACACACTAATGGGTATGGAATTCCTTTATTTAGATGAGTACGAAGCGGCACGTTTAAATTTTGCCAAATGTTTGGATGTTGATTACGAAGATTATTCTGCTTTGTACAACGTTGTTTATTGTTTTGATATGCTACATCAGCACGATAACGCGCTAGATTATTTAAAAAATTATATAGATAAAGATCCTTACAGCGAGGTGGCTTGGCATCAAATGGGATGTCAATATTTTACTTTAGGTTCTTACGAAGAGGCTTTAAGAGCTTTCGATTATGCTGTTGTTATAGATGAATATTTTCTTGGTGGATATCTTGAAAAAGCCAAAACTTTAGAAAAGTTAGGACGCTATAAAGACGCTATAGACAATTATTTAATCACGCTTAAATTAGCCGATGCTAATTCGTTTACATTCTTGCACATTGGTCAGTGTTACGAAGCTTTGGCTGATACAAAAATGGCTTTGAAATTTTATGACAAAACAGTTCACGAAGATCCTTTATTAGATAAAGGTTGGTTGGCTTTGACCAATTTAAATTATACTGAAGGCAATTATGCAAAAGCTTTATCTTGTATAAATAAAGCCTTAAAAATTGACCATGAGAACAGTTTATATTGGCGTAAATACAGCCAGATAACTTTAAAATTGAATTTATTTGAAGAAGCTACTTTAGGTTTTAAAAAATGTTTAGAGTTAGGCGATGACGAGCTCAATGTTTGGCTTGGTTATGTTGATATTTTACTCTTTTTAGGTGAAAACAAAGAGGCTTATTCTTTATTAAATAAAGCACATGTTTTATATGATAATAGTGTTGAGATAAATTACAGATTGGCGTGTTTAGCGTTTCTTTTTAAGAACAAAAAAGTGGCTTTTGGTTTATTAGATCAGGCATTGCAAGAAGATTTTGAGCAATATAAGGAAGTGAGACTTTTATTCCCCGCTATTTTTAAAACAGAAAAAGTTCAGGCACTTTTAAAAATGCACAAAAAATAATTACGCCCCTTTTTTACTATTATAGCCTAAAATAATATTCCTAGAATATATTATAAATCCGAATAGTTGACCGATAAATAATACAGGGTCTTTACGCATAATGGCATAACTCAAAATCATTAAAGAACCAATTAAGCTGAGCATCCAAAAGCCGGCTGGCAGCGTAGATTCTTTATTTTTTTCTGAATACAACCACTGATAAATAAAACGTAATGCAAATATTATTTGTGCCGTACTTCCCCAAATAACAAGTCCAGTAGAGATATTTTTATTTCTAAACAGTCTGTCTATATCGTACATATTATTGTTAAAAGAGTAGGTGATTATCAGTAATGGAAAAACATATAAAAACAACCTTAAGATGAGCGGTAATTTTTTCCAAGAACCTTGCAATTGCATATTGCGGATGTAAATAAAGTAAGTTAAAGTTTGTCCTAGCATAATAGCAAAATCATCGCGAAGCCATCCGTAAACAAATAATAAAAAAGAAGCGACCAAACTAAGTTTCCAAAAAACTTCTGGCGTTAAAACTTGTTTTGCTTTTTCAGATTTAAACCACTGCGATAACAATCTTGCAGAAAACAGTATTTGCGCCAAAAATCCAATGATGTACACAAAAGATTTATATGATAACCAATCGTCCATTTACTTAATATTGGTTTTGTCAATAAGGTAATTTATGTTTCTACTGCGCATCCAACGGTAGGCAAAAGCATCTATTAAAGGCCCGAAAGAACGGTTGAAAATATTGAATTTAGATTTTCCTGCCAGACGTTCAAAATGTTGCACATTTATTTGTTTAATTGTGCCGCTTTGAAGTTTAATAAGGGCCGGAATAAAACGGTGCATGCCTTTAAAAAATGGTATTTTTTTAGCCACATTTGCATGGATGACTTTTAACGGGCAACCTGTATCTATAATACCATCATTAATTAAAGCGCGTCTGATGCTGTTGGCAAATTTTGATTGAATTTTTTTATTCAAAGAGTCTTTTCTGTTGCCACGATAACCAACAACAGCACTGTAATTGTCTATGTGTTTTAAAAGTTTGTCGAAGTCAAAAGGAGAGGTTTGCAAATCGGCATCAATATAACCGATGAGTGGCGTCTTTATAGTGTCGATACCCGCTTTAATAGCAGTGCTTAATCCACAATTGTACTTGAATTTTAAAAATTCAAAATTGGAATTATTGCGACAGACGTTTTCAATTTTAGAAAAACTATCATCGGTAGAGCCATCATCAATAAATAAAACTTTACTCTTTGTTGGGCTTTTTGAAAAGTAATCGGTAAAAGTACTGGCTATGCGATTAATGTTGTCAGATTCGTTAAAAACGGGCACAATTACGGTCATTTTAAAATCTGTCATAAGATAAAAGTAATAAAACTTAGTGTAAAATTACAAATAATACGGCACTAAAAAGAAGCTTTATTTTCTGCTTTAAAAAGGTATCTTTGACTTTGTAAAAAGAAATAAGATGAAGCGCACATTAAAAGACTATATAATAATTGGTTTAAAAGGCATAGCTATGGGTGCAGCCGATGTTGTTCCGGGTGTTTCTGGTGGTACAATTGCCTTTATTTCGGGCATATATCAAGAGCTTATAGATACCATAAACGCCATCAATTTTAAAGCTTTAAAAATATTAAAAAACGAAGGTATTAAAGCCACTTGGAAAGCTATAAATGGTAATTTCTTAGCCTCATTGTTACTAGGAATTGGTATAAGTGTGATTTCTTTGGCACAATTTATAAAATGGCTGTTAGAAAATAAACCCGTTTTATTGTGGTCGTTCTTTTTTGGCCTTGTTTTAGCAAGTATTTTCTTTGTAGGAAAACAAGTTTCGAAATGGAATATCAAACATATAATTGTTTTAATTATTGGCGCTATTGTGGCATATTATATAACTGTTATACCCGCATTGGGTGCCAATACTTCGCCTTGGTTTATGTTTATGGCAGGGGCTTTGGCTATTTGCGCCATGATTTTACCGGGTATTTCTGGCAGTTTTATTTTGGTATTGTTAGGTGCGTACAAACCTGTTTTAGATGCGATTCACAATAAAGATTTCAAAACAATTTTTGTGTTAATGTTTGGTGCTGTTGTTGGGATTCTCACTTTTTCGCGTCTTTTAAAGTGGATGTTTGATCATCATAAAGACACAACATTGGCTGTTTTAACTGGATTTATTATTGGATCATTAAACAAAATTTGGCCTTGGAAAGAAGTTCTACAATCAGAAATAATTAATGGAAAGTTAAAAATAATATTAGAAAAAAGCATTTCGCCTTTCCAGTATCAGGGTGATAACCAATTACTGTTGGCATTTGTTTTTGCCATTATAGGTTTTGGTGTGATAATTGTTCTTGAAAAATTTGCTCAAACACAAGCTTAAGATATGGCCCGACAAAGACATCTTAAAGATAATTTTTTCTTATTCATAAAAGGATTAGGAATGGGTGTCGCTAACAAAGTGCCCGGTGTTTCTGGTGGTACAGTTGCTTTTGTGGTAGGTTTTTATGAAGAGCTTATTTACTCTTTACAAAAAGTAAATAGAAAGGCATTTAAGTTGTTGTTTTACGGTAGGTTTAAGAGTTTTTATTATTATGTTAATGCGCCTTTTTTAATCTTTATTTTTGGCGGAAGCATGTTTAGTTACTTTAGTGTTTCTAAATTACTTGACTACTTATTGCGCCATTACGAAGTGTATGTGTGGAGTGCCTTTTTCGGGATGATTTTAGGCTCCATATATTATGTATCAAAAGAATTTAAAGACTGGCGTTTTAAAAATCTTATTGCCATTATTTTAGGTGTTTCTGTTGGTGTCATTATAAGTATTATGGATCCTGCCACAGAGAATGACAATCTTTTATTTGTATTTTTGTGTGGCATTGTAGGTGTGTCTGGCATGACCTTACCGGGATTATCAGGCTCGTTTATTGTGATGCTTATGGGCAATTACGTATTGCTTTTAGTAGATTCTGTAAATGTGTTGTACAAGACTTTAACCGAAATTGTTTCGGGCGATTTTAGTTTTGTAAATAATCCAAATCAAATACATTACCTTAAAATTATTGGCGCCTTTACCGCAGGTTCAGGTTTCGGATTGGTTGTTACCTCTCATATTTTGGGTTATGTTTTAAAACGGTGGCATCAAATTGTTACGGCTTTAATTATCGGTTTTATAGCAGGTTCTTTAGGTACAGTTTGGCCATTCAAGCACGCCGTTTATAAATTGATTGATGGCGCTATTGCGATAGATGCAAATGGCAATAAAATAGTGCAAGATTACCACAGGTATATTCCCGAAGTGAATGATATAGAAACGTGGTATGCCTTTTTATTTATGGCTATGGGTATTGGCCTTCTTTTGTATTTAGAATGGTATGGCCGAAAAAATAAAAAAGTAAAAAATGGATAATTCAGAGATGTTAACATATGGATTGTTAGGTAAAAATATTTCATATTCGTTTTCAAAGACTTATTTCACTCAAAAATTTAAAGATTTACAGCTTCATAATTGTCAATATTTAAATTATGATTTGCAGGATATTAGTCAGTTAAAAGCCATCCTTAAAGAAAATAAAAATTTAAAAGGGCTCAATGTTACCATTCCTTATAAACAAGAAATCACCCCTTTTTTAGATACTATTTCTGATGAAGCTAAACATATTGGTGCTGTAAATACAGTAAAAATTGTTGGCGGCAAATTGATGGGCTTCAATACAGATATATATGGATTTGAAACATCTTTAAAATCCATAACTAACGAAACAAACGGACTGGCATTAATTTTAGGCACAGGCGGTGCCTCAAAAGCTGTACATTTTGTTCTTCAGAAATTGGGGTTCGATGTGGTTTTTGTATCGCGAAAGCCAATGAAAGAAAACAGTATTACTTATACCGATCTTACAAAAGAATTGGTAGAAAGCGCCAGATTAATTATCAATTGCACGCCATTAGGAACCTTTCCAAATATTAATGAATATCCAAACATACCTTATCAATATCTACATAAAAATCAGGTGTTATTCGATTTGGTTTATAATCCGCCACTAACCCAGTTTTTAATTAGAGGTCAAGAAAAAGGGACTTTAATTAAAAATGGCTATGACATGCTTACTTTTCAAGCCGAAAGGTCTTGGGATATTTGGAATTCATAAAAAGAAGTTAAAAATATATATAAATAAAAGCCTATTTTTGCCTTTTTGCAAAGCTATTGCTATATTGCAGATTGTAATTGAACCTTAAACATGTTATAAAATGTTAGACGAGACTAAAGAAAATTCTAAAGCAGAACCAAACGAAGAAGTTAAAACGAACGAAGAAATTAAAGAAGTGGTAAACACTTCAGAAAATGATGTTCCTGCACCAAAAGAAAGTGAACCAGAAAAAGTAGAAACCGTTGAGGTTGTTGAAACTGTTTCTGAAGAAACTGAAGAAAATTCTAAAGTTGCACCTGACGAAGATGTTAAAGTTGAAGAGGCCGATAAAGAAGATGTTATAATTTCTGAAAATGAAATTCCAGAATCTAACGAGAGTGAAAAAGAAAACGAAGTTATAGAAAAAGTTACCGAACCTGTTGTTCTAGAAGTAAAAGAAGAAACTAAAGTTGAAGCCCCTGTTGCAGAAATAGCAGCCGAGATAGATGAAGATAGCAAACCTAAGCATTTTGATTTCTCTTCAAAAGATTATAACGGTATTGATTTAGAAAGCTTGGTTGAAGAATTAGATAACCTTGTAAATAATGCGCCGGTAAATAAAATTAAAGATAATATTGAGGCTTTAAAAACAGCCTTTAATACAAATTTTAGTGCCATGTTGGCGGCTAAAAAAGCAGCTTTTATTGAAGAAGGAGGCGATAGTATTGATTTCCATTTTTCTGAGCCATATAAAACCAAGTACAACGCTTTATTAGGCCAATTTAAAAAGAAAAGACATTTATTCTACAGTCAGCTTGAACAAGATTTGCAAAACAATCTTAAAATTAAATTAGATGTCATTACGGCTTTGAAAGAATTGATTGACAATGCCGATGTAAAAACCATGTATAATGATTTTAAGGTACTTCAAGAGCGATGGAAAAGTGTGGGGCCAATACCCAGGAACACTTATGACGATACTTGGAAAACATACGATCATCACGTAGAACGTTTTTACGATTTATTGCATTTAAATAAAGATTTAAGAGACTTAGATTTTAAACATAACTTAGTTAAAAAAGAAAAACTTATTCAAAGAGCTATCGACCTTGATAAAGAACCCAATGTTGACGCGGCTTTTAAAGAGTTGCAAAAATTACACAAAATTTGGAAAGAGGATGTTGGCCCTGTTCAAAAAGAAATTCGAGAAGAAGTTTGGGGTCGCTTTAGCGATGCCACAAAAGTAATTCACGACAAACGTCACGAAGCTTTTAAAGATCTTAAATCAGTGTTTGATGAAAATGCAACTAAAAAAGAAGCCGTAATTGAAAAAATTCAAGCTTTTGATATAGAGGCTTTAAGCAGTCATTCAGATTGGTTAAATGGCATCAAAAATATTGAAAAATTACGCGATGAATTTTTTAAAATAGGACGTGTTTCTAGAAAACAAAACGAGGCCCTTTGGAAAAAATTTAAAGAAGCCACAAGAGAATTTAACAGTGCTAAAAATAATTTTTACAAGAGTATTAAAGCAGATCAGTTAGATAATCTTACCAAAAAAAGAGACTTGGTAAGTCAGGCACAATCTTTAAAAGATGCCGAAGATTTAGTAGGAACTGTAGAAGTATTTAAAAAAATACAAGCCGATTGGAAAAACATAGGTCATGTGCCGCGCAAGTATTCTGATAAAATTTGGAAAGAATTTAAAGATGCTTGTAATCACTTTTTTGACAGACTTCACGATTCTAAAACCGAAGATGATAAAGGTCTTATGGAAGCTTTTAATACTAAAAAAGCGTATTTAGATGAGCTAAAATCTAAAGCAAAGGACAAGGATTTTAAACCAACTTTAGAAGACATTAAGACTTACGTTACAGAATGGAAAACATTAGGTTTTGTACCTACAGAAATGCGTCATATTGAAGCTAAATTCAATAAGTTTTTAGAAAAATTAGTAGAAAGTTTAAATTTAGACAAAAATGAATTGGTCTTACTTAAATTTAAGATGGCCATTGATGGTTATAAAGCGTCAAATAATTACACCAAAATTGATGGAGAACACCAATTTTTAAGAAAGAAAATTGATGAAATTACCAAAGAAAAACAACAATTAGATAATAATATGAATTTCTTTGCAAACACATCAGATGACAATCCTTTACTTAAAAAGGTTAAGAACGATATTCAAAAGATCCAAGATGATTTAGATGTGCTAAAAGAAAAATTAGAATATTTAAGAAGAGATTAGACACTTAATTAGTGTTTATTTATACAAGACAAAACCTCATATGTTTTTAAATATATGAGGTTTTGTTTTTGATGTTACCATCTTATAATGGCACTACCCCAAGTAAAGCCACTACCAAAAGCGGCTAAAACAACCAAGTCGCCTTTTTTAATTTTGCCTTGTTCCCACGCTTGCGTTAAAGCAATAGGTATGGATGCAGCCGTTGTATTACCATGAGTCATAATATTGTTAAAAACCTGATCGTCTCTCAATTTAAAACGGCGTTGCACAAATTGCGATATGCGTAAATTCGCTTGATGCGGAATAAATAAATCAATATCAGTTGCCGATAAATTATTTTTTGATAAGCCTTCGTTTATAACTTCTTCAAAACGCACAATGGCATTTTTAAATACAAGCTGGCCATTCATATATGGATAATAATCTGGGTCAACTTTGTTATTTTCTTCAATAAGTTGCGGCACCCAGTGCATTATACTTGGACTTTTTACAATTAACTCACCTGCAAATTTCCCTTCAGAATGTAGGTGTGTCGATAAAACCCCTTTAGCATTATCTTCTTCTCTCGATAAAACAGCAGCGCCAGCACCATCGCCAAAAATAACAGTCACGCCACGACCTCTATCGGTTTTGTCTAAACCACCAGAGTGAAATTCACTGCCAATAACCAAAACATTTTTATACATACCTGTTTTAATAAATTGATCGGCTGTAGAAAGGGCATATACAAATCCAGAACATTGGTTTCTTACATCTAAGGCGCCAACAGTATTCATATCTAGCATATCTTGAATTTGTACGCCACAACCTGGGAAATACAAATCTGGACTCAAAGTAGCAAAAACAATAAAATCGATATCTTTTGGTTCTAAGCCAGCGCGTTCAATGGCAATTCTGGCTGCTTTTACACCCATAACTGCAGAAGTGTCTTCGCTTCCTTCTTTTATCCAACGACGTTCTTTTATGCCTGTTCGTTCCTGAATCCAAGCGTCATTGGTATCCATCATTTTAGACAAATCGTCATTAGTTACAATATTATCAGGTACATAAAAACCAAGGCCGCTTATTTTTGAATTATACATATTTATAGGTTTAAATTAAAAACATCTTGATAAACGATATTTTTAATAAGTTTCACACAATTGTTCTCGCAATTTATGAATATTAAATAAAATATTCAGATAAATTAAACTGTCATTATGACATTTTAACATTTTTGGTATTTTTTTTGACTAGTTAGTATTTGTAAATAAAATAATAAAATTATGACAAAAGGAACCATAAATGTAGCGGTAGAGAATATTTTTCCGCTTATTAAGAAGTTTTTGTATTCAGATCACGAAATCTTTTTAAGAGAATTAATATCTAATGCAACTGATGCTACGCTAAAGCTGAAACATTTGGCTTCTATTGGTGAAGCTACAGGCGATTTTGACCAATCAAAAATCGAAATAATTATTGACGAGAAAAAGAAACAGCTTAAAATTATTGACCAAGGTATTGGTATGACCGAAGATGAGGTTAAAAAATACATCAATGAAATTGCTTTTTCTGGCGCCGAAGAGTTTTTAGATAAATACAAAGAAAAAGGAAATGACCCTGGTATTATTGGTCATTTTGGTCTTGGATTTTATTCTGCCTTTATGGTAGCCGATAAAGTCGAAATTATTTCTAAATCTTTTAAAGAAGGTTCAGAAGCTATTCATTGGTCTTGCGATGGGTCGCCAAATTACAGTGTTAAAAAATCTAAAAAGACAGATAGAGGTACAGAAATTATTTTAAATATTTCTGAGGATTCTACAGAGTTTTTAGAGAAATCGCGTATTGAAAGCTTATTGACCAAGTACAATAAGTTTATGCCTATCCCCATTAAATTTGGCACCAAAGAGGAATCTAAAACGATTGGTGAAGGGAAAGATGCTAAAGAAGAAAAAACAACGGTAGATAATATCGTCAATAATCCAAATCCTGCTTGGACAAAAAAACCAGCCGATTTAGAATCAGATGATTATAAAAAATTCTACCACGAGTTGTATCCAATGCAATTCGAAGAGCCTTTGTTTAACATCCATTTAAATGTAGATTACCCGTTTAATTTAACAGGAATTTTATATTTCCCTAAATTATCTAATAATTTAGACGCTCAAAAAGACCGCATACAATTATATCAGAATCAGGTTTTTGTAACCGATAATGTAGAAGGTATTGTGCCAGATTTCTTGCAAATGTTGCGTGGTGTTATAGATTCTCCAGACATTCCGTTAAATGTGTCGCGTTCGTATTTACAAGCCGATGGCGCTGTTAAAAAAATAGCAGGATATATCACCAAAAAAGTAGCCGATAAATTTGCATCGCTTCACAAAAATAACCGTGAAGATTTTGAAGCAAAATGGAACGATATTAAAGTAATTATTGAATATGGCATGTTGTCTGAATCTAAGTTTTACGACAAAGCCAAAGACTTTGCTTTATACCCAACTGTAGACGATGCTTACTTTACTTTTGACGAATTAAAAGACAAAATTAAAGACCAACAAACGGATAAAGATGGCAGTTTAATTGTGTTATATGCATCCGACAAGGACAAACAACACAGTTATATTTTAGACGCTAAAGCTAAGGGTTATGAAGTTATATTGTTAGACTCTCCAATTGTATCGCATCTCATTCAAAAATTAGAATCCGAAAACGAAAAAACGAGGTTTACCCGCGTTGATGCCGATCATATTGAAAATTTAATCAATAAAGAAGAAACTAAAATTTCTAAATTATCTGATGAAGAGCAAGGCAAACTAAAAACTATTATAGAAGGCATCGTGCCAAAAGAGACTTATACAGTTCAATTAGAATCGTTAGATAGCACTTCAAATCCGTTTATAATTACACAGCCAGAATTTATGCGTCGTATGAAAGAAATGAGCGCTACTGGTGGTGGCGGTATTATGATGGGTATGGGCAATATGCCAGAAATGTACAATTTGGTGGTTAATACCAATAACAATTTGATGGACAAAATTCTTAAAGCCAAAGGCAATAAAGACAAGTATGTAAATCAGGCTTTAGACTTGGCTAAACTGTCTCAAAATTTACTAAAAGGCGAGGCTTTAACAAACTTTATTAAACGCAGCTTTGAGCTGATGAAGTAATATTTTAGAATAAACATTTTTAAAAAAACCCTTATCGGATGACTTCTGATAAGGGTTTTTTATGCATTAATGCGAATAGCGCATTGTGGGATGTGGTTGTCTCTGTATTGATTTTTTACTAAATATTTATTTATAAAATCACTCAATTAAAAATGCAATTAATTCGGCTACAACGGCTGGTTTGTCATTGTCTTTTAATTCTAGATTACAACTAAAAGTTGTGCGATAACCTATATTTGTTTTTTCAATGGTTTTTAAAGTTAAATCAAGTCGAACGTCACTATCACAGGTCACCACATTTGTAAAACGAACGTTGTTAGTACCGTAATTTAAAATGCTTTTAACCGATGTGATTTCTACCAAATCAAAAACAAATTTAGCAATAAGCGAGAGTGTTAAATAACCGTGAGCGATGGTTTTTTTAAAAGGAGATTCCATTTTAGAGCGTTCTACATCAACGTGTATCCATTGAAAATCGCCTGTTGCTTTGGCAAAATCATCAATTTGATTTTGTGTAATGGTTAGCCAATCAGATTTTCCTATGTGTTTGCCTTCGTATAATTTGAGCTCGGCGATGTTTTTAAATACCATAATTTTTTTACACATCTTAAGTTTACAAAAGTTTTTGCTTTTCACTTATTTTTCAGCCTTTCGTCTATTGATTACTTTTCTTAATGTATAGAACTTTCAATTCCAAACAAGTCAAATGGTTTTTCACTAAAGCGATTATTAAATAAAAAGATTGTAAGTAAAATGTAGGCAATAAATCCAAAAACAATAAGTAGCTGAACCTTGCTTGTTTTTTGGATCGCTTGTTTTGCTTTCACATCACAAACTTCGCCGGGGCAGTATTGTGTTTTTTCTTTATAAAACAGCGCATACAATTTACATCCTATACAAATACCAAAGGCTGATTCAAAGAATAAGAATATGAGGCAAATTAAACAGATAATGCCTGTTATGGGGCTATATGAATTAACAACTACTAAAAGAATGAACATGACTGTTGCTAAAACTAAACCGATTTTCCAAGCAAACTTTTTTTGTTTAACCCCAACATATTCGGGAACTTGATTCCTAACAATCAAACGTCCTAAAATTAGGGTCGGCGAAAATTTAGGATTGATAAAAACGCGTATAATCATATCGGTAAGAAAAATGATAACCGCATATTTTATCATCAAAAAATCCCCTGCAAAAGCTGCTAATTGTATTGCGATAAACATCATTAAAAATAATATTCCTGCTGTTGCTCTTATTTCGCGTTCATTTAAAACAGGAATATCATATCCCTCTACGTCTTCTCCAAATTTTATAATTTTATTCATTTTATACTTTTTTTTTGTTCTTGTGTATGTCGCATTTTATCAGGGGAAGTTACATAAAACTATTAATTTTCCTATGTGTTTGCCTTTGTATAATTTGAGCTCGGCGATATCTATAAGTTTTATCGGTGTTGCGCTTATCTAAGCGCTAAACGTAGTTCTTCTTCGATAGCGTAAATATAATGAATTTGAACAACTATAATTTGTGATAATTTCCCACATACTCATGAGTATCACAATTTATAGTTTATCAAAGAGCCCCGCTTTTGCGGGTCGTACTTTGTCAAATTCATTAAATTGAGAGCGAGAGAAGTAGAATCAAATTACTTTTAGGGGACGTAATCGTTGCACAAGCCTCTAAAAAACATAAAAACAACATCAAAAGCTCCTTTTTAAGGGGCTTTTATTTTTAATATAGCGGTTTGTTTTTAAAATTTAAGTAGACTCTAAAAGTCTTGTTTTAAGTCCTAACATAGCTTTTATTGAATTTAATAAATGATGCATTGCTTTGGCATCACTTTTTACCGTTTTGGAAATAAATTTCAAGTATTTCTTAAGATTATAGGCAATCGCTGACATGTGCATGACCTTGTTGGCCTGTTTAATGCCGATGGTGTTTATTTTGCGAAGCCCTCTAAATTGAGTGAGTGTTCCAAATACAGGCTCAACAGTGCTCTGTCTTTTTGCTTTCATATACTTACCTCGCTTACTCTCTACTCTGGCAATGGCGCGCTCATATTCTTCTCGGTAAAAGGTAACTGTAAATTTCTTTTCTTGAGACGTCTTTCCTAAACAGTTTAGTCGCACAGGACAACCTTTACAAATTTTTGTGGAGGCTCTATATTCTTTCTTTTTTGTATTGTTCTTTTTCTCATAAAATACCTTTTTAAATGGAATTATCTCGCCTTGAGGACATAGATAATAGTCGTGTTCTTTTTTATAAACAAATCCATCTGGACCTCCTTTGTAAGTCCCATGAGGTGGAATATAACTTTCTAGTCCGATTTGTTCTAAAAAAGCATAGTTCTCTCCACTACTATAACCAGTGTCTGCTACACAATTACGCCAAAGCAACCCTTGTTTATATAATCTGGGTTGTAACCGTCCAATGATATCTTCTAAATATTGATTGTCTTTCTTGTCGGCATGATAGGCCCAAATATCGGTAATCACATGATGTGCCGTATCGACACTTAATTGGCTCATATAATTTAACTTTCGTGCCTTGCCTGTCCCGATAGCTATCGGGATTACACTTATTCTTGCATCGGGGTCGGTGGGGCTGTAATGTGTTTTGTTCGATGTATATTTTGACCCTTTGTTTCCTGCGCCTGGACGTTGGTCTTGGTCTTTTTGCCACTTCTTATTCCTGCTCTTTATGGATTGTAATTCTTTATTGCTTGCAGTGATTCCTTGTTGCTCCTTTGGGGCTTTGTTTATTTTAGCCTTTCGTATAGGTGTATCTTCTTTATCCATAGCACTGATATGACGAATGCTTTTTAAATGAGCCTCTAAATCTTCCTTAGGTACTTTGAGTTCTAAAGTATCCATAGAGGCATTGGCTTTTACAGGTGCTGAATCAATCGCTTGTGTATGCCCACTTACCATACCTTTCTCTACACACATCGTTAATACAGTTGTGAAAACTTCTTCAAATATCGATTCAGGAAATAATTGACGGGTGCGGCTAATGGTAGAATGCCATGGCAACTCATCATCTATGTCGTAATTTAAGAAATACAAAATGTCTAACCTCAGACTACTATGATCTATTAGTTTTCTATCACTAATAATGTTTTCTAAATAGCCTACCAAACACAGTTTAAAGAATACTACTGGGTCTATACTTTTTTGACCACTCTCTCCATAATAATGCTTGGTTAAGGGATATAAAAAATCTAAATCTAAAACCCCTTTCAATCTCCGATAAAAATTGGTCTCTGATATTCTATCACTCAGCTGAAAATGTGAGAATATCTTTTCTTGATATTGTTTCTTGCCTTGCATACAACAAGATACGAAATTTATACCTATTTTTGATAAACTTGTGCAACAGACACACTATATAAAATTAATAGCCGAATATAGTGTTATTATTAAAATAAATAGTTTAAAACTCTATTAGTTAAGTATTTGAGGTAGTATTTTATTCAATCGGCTACTATTCTTATACAGAACTCGTTCAGGCACATTCGCCTATGGCGAACTTTAATTACTTCCCACGCTAAGGCGTGGTCTCGTCCTTAAAGTGAATGTGCCTGAACGTTAAGATATGGTCTCGTTCTAATGAGCTATATCGAATGATAAGCGAAGCTATTTTTTTAACAACAAAAAAGCAATAAAAACGTAAAGTATTTATTATAAAGTTTTTAAATGAAATGCACAACGTCTTTGCAAGGGAGCTTAACGGCCTCAGCAATCTCATGGTTTCAACTCTAAAGTTTGAGATAACCACGCTCTACTGCATATCGCTCGTTAAGACATCTTTGCCTTTAGATTAGCCAAATTCTAAGAAAAATGACTTTTCAAATCTTGTAAAATAGCATGATAAATAGGGTTGCAAAAATCGGCTACACCACCTCCTTTTTCAGAGGCCCATTTCGAAGTCCACAATACAAAAGAAGCATCACTGTCTGATACAGAATATACGGTCACTTCGCCCACATAACCTGTTACATTGTCTTTTGAAACAACCGCAGGGCCATCGTCTATGCTATAAGTGAATGTCATTTCATCATTATCTAATGATAACAATGTTTCGTGAAAAGCGTCATTTAAAATGCGTTTGGCACCCACTTCAGTCGAAGATTTATCGCCAATAACGGCAACTTTAGCCACCACATTTTTAGCCCAAGAGAGATTGTGAAAATCTTTAAGTACCGCCCAAACTTTATCTGCTGGCGCATTGATTACTGTTGAATTGTAACATCCCATAATTTTAATATTTTTAGTTAGTATGTTGCAATATACATAAAATTAGATTTTTTAATAATCAGGCTTTCACAATTCAAAACACAATTTATCGTATTTTTGAATTTATTAGCCAACAAAACCCATAGCTCAATATTGTGATTGATTTTTCTGACCTATTTCAAATTTTAATTGAGAATTGGCTTATTATAAGTTTGTTTTTTATTATTGCTATGTTTTATGCTTCAGTTGGTTTTGGTGGCGGTTCTAGTTATTTAGCCGTTTTAGCCTTAACAGGTTTGGCATTTCCGCAAATTAGAGCCATCGCTTTGCTCTGCAATATTGTGGTGGTTAGTGGCGGTACTTACCTATATATTAAAAATGGTTTTTTTAATTATAGAAAGATTTTTCCATTGGTTTTTCTCAGCATGCCTTTGGCTTTTTTAGGAGGTTATTTACACATAAGTTATAAGTTGTTTTATATTTTACTAGGTTTAACATTAACCATAGCAGCCATTACAATGTGGCTTTCTAAATATATTGATAAAACAGAAAAAGAGCAACTTAAAGAAAGTAATATGCTTAAAGATGCTTCTTTTGGAGGCCTTATCGGATTTGTTTCTGGGATGGTTGGTATTGGCGGCGGTATTTTTCTTGCACCTCTTTTACATTTAACAAAATGGGATATCCCCAAACGCATTGCAGCTACCTCTAGTTTTTTTATTTTGGTAAATTCTATTGCCGGATTGTTGGGTCAATATCAAAACCCCGATTTTATTATAGAACCAAAACTGACTTTAATTTTACTTTTTACGGTTTTAATTGGCGGTCAAATAGGATCAAGATTAAGCATAAAACTAATAAAACCTAATTCCTTAAAACGCTTAACGGCTGTTTTGATAGCCTTTGTAGGTTTGAAAATTTTGTTTGAATACTTATTTTAAGTCAGATTACCAGCGTATAAACTTTTTATAATGCCATCGGCTAAACCAATTTTTGGCACATAAATGTTGCGGGCATTACTCCATTTCATCGCTAACAAATATATTTTTAGAGCGGGTATAATTACATCGGCGCGATCTGGATTTAAATTGAGTTCGCTAATACGGTCTTCGTAACTTAGGTTGTTTAAATAATGATATTGCGCATTTAAATAGATGTAAGAAAGCGGGGCGTCTAATTTTTTGCCAGACATTTTATGAATTTTATTGATGTTGCCACCAGACCCGATAAGAGACAGTTTATCTAAATTTTTTGTCTGATTTATAATCCAATTTTCGGCATCTAGCCAGACTTTTTCTGTTACCATATTGTCTAAAATACGCACTGTACCTATTGGGAATGACCTAGAGTTGGCTATCTTACCTTTTTTATAGATGTTAAATTCGGTACTACCACCACCCACATCAACATAGAGGTAGTTTTTATTTTCATCGATATAATTTTTTATATCTGTCGATGAAATAATTAAAGCCTCGGTTTTTCCATTTATAATATCAATTTTTACACCTGTTTCCTTAAATATGGCATCGGCTACAGCCTTGCCATTTTTTGCTTCGCGCATAGCCGAAGTGGCACAGGCTTTAAAATTTTCGACATTGTAAACCTGCATCAGCAAGCTAAAAGCTTGAATGGCTTTAATCATGCGTGATTTGTTTTCATCAGAAATTTTTGAATGTAAAAACACGTCGCTACCTAACCGAATGGGTGCTCTTACCAAAGAAGATTTTTTAAATTGGGTTGGTTTACCTGGTCTGCTAATAACATTGGCAATAAGCAACCTTATGGCATTTGATCCAATATCTATGGCTGCGTATTTTTGTATTTTCAAAACAAGACTATTTTATATGCTGTAAAATTTTGGGAATTCTTTTAGTATGGTTTTTCCTTTTTTAATGTCTTTCCAATGTTCTTCGTTAAATTGAATACCAACAACGCCGCAAGTAGGTACATTTTCAATGTACTCATCGCCAAACTGATTCACGAAATCATTGATGCCATGGTTGTGACTAAAAATAATAGCCGATGTATAGCCATCGTCTAAGGCTTTAATTGTTTTGGTTAAATAGCCATCTTTAAAACTGTAAAGAGATTTGTTTATTTTTAAGTTGGCAAACGGAAATTTAAAGACACCAGTAAAGATAACAGCAGTGTGTAAAGCCCTATTGGCACTGCTCGACATAAAAATATCTGGTCGTTCAATTTTCTCTTGAAGTAATTGAGATATAAAATAAGCAGCATTTATACCACTTTTTTTCAATGGTCTGTCAATATCTTCAATGCCTTCGTATTCCCACGATGATTTGGCATGTCTTACAATATATAATGTTTTCATGGCTAGGTTTGTTGGTTAGGTTTAAGGTTCTAGTCGTTCTTTTAAAAATGAAAAATCGGGTTGTAAAGTGTATCTTATTCTGTCGTGCATGCGGTTTGGGCGTCCTTGCCAAAACTCTATGCTTTGTGGTTTTACAAGGTAACCACCCCAATGTTTGGGTCTGGGAATCTCTTTGTTTTTAAATTTATTTTCGTAATGTTTTAAAGCATTGTCAAGTGCTTCACGCGATGTTGTCACATCGCTTTGGTTTGATGCCCAAGTTCCTAATTTACTACCATCTGGTCTCGATTCGAAATAGCCATCTGATAAGTTTTCTGATTGCTTTTCGGCAATGCCCTTTATGATGACTTGGCGTTCTAAATTGGGCCAAAAAAATGACAAACATATATTTGGATTGACCGCAATAGCCTTTCCTTTTTCGCTGTTGTAATTTGTATAAAAAATAAATCCTTCCCAAGTAAAACGTTTGAGTAAAACCATGCGGTTTTTAGGAAAACCATCTAAACCAATGGTTGAAATATTCATGGCATTTGGTTCGTCTACACCACCAAAATTTTCGATTTCAAAAAACCATTGTTGGAATAATTCCATCGGATTTTCGGGTGTATTAGACGCCAATAATTCGCTTTTCTGATAGGTTTTACGATAATTGCTCAGGTCTTTTGCCATGTTTCAAAAATAACGATTTTACCTTTAAATTTTTACCTTTTTAGTTTTAATTATTAGCAAACCTATAAAGGTAATTAATCCGTTTACAATCAGAATAAAAAAACCAAAGTCGAATTGAATCCATTTGAGCATCGCATAATTTAAAAAGATACTTACGAGTGGCGAAATTATCGCAATAGCGGGCACAAATTTATCTTTTACTTTTATGTTGGTTAATAAACCCAAAGCATAAAGTCCCAATAAGGGGCCGTAGGTATAACCAGCAAATTTGAAAATAGAGCTGATGACACTTGGGTCGTTAATCACATATTTAAAGGTGATGATTGTCAAAATTAAAACAACTGAAAATGCAATGTGCACTTTTTTTCTGACAGCTATTTGTGTGGCTTCATCTGCATATTTTTCGACATTTAAAATATCAATACTAAACGATGTTGTTAAAGCGGTCAAGGCAGAATCGGCACTAGAGTAAGCAGCAGCAATCAATCCTAGTATAAAAAATACAGCGGCATAAACACCCAAATTTGAAGCTGTTGCCAAGGTTGGAAAAAGTTGGTCGCCGTGAACATCTATGCCTTGTATTGCTGCATATTTTAACAATAAAACACCTAGAGCTAAAAACAAAATATTGACAAATACCAAAACTATGGTAAACCAAAACATGTTTTTTTGGGCGTCTTTAAGGCTTTTACACGTCAGGTTTTTTTGCATCATATCTTGGTCCAATCCTGTCATCACAATGGCTATAAAAGCACCCGCAAAAAATTGTTTCCAAAAGTAGTTGCCTTGGCTTATATCGTCAAAAAAGAAGACTTGCGATTGCGGACTGTCTTTAATAGTATGATACAGTTCGGTAAAATTAAGATTCAGACTTTGCGCGATTAAAATGATGCTGATCACAACAGCGCACAGCATAAAAAATGTTTGTAAAGTGTCTGTTATGATAATGGTTTTAATACCAGATCTAAAAGTGTACAGCCAAATAAGCGCGACTGTCATAACAACGGTCAACCAAAACGGCACGCCTAAGGCATCAAAAACCAATAATTGTAAAACATTGGCCACTAAAAAGAGTCTAAAAGAAGAGCCGATAATCCGCGAAAGCAAGAAAAATGAAGCGCCTGTTTTATAAGATAACCGTCCAAAACGGGTGTCCAAATAAGTGTAAATTGAGGTTAAGTTTAAGCGGTAATAAAGCGGTAATAAAACAATGCCAATAATAAAATAGCCTAAAACATAGCCAAAAACCATTTGTAAATAGCTGAATTTAGAGGCTTCAACCCATCCGGGAACGGAAATAAAAGTAACGCCAGAAAGCGAGGCGCCTATCATTCCGAAGGCTACCAAATACCAAGGCGATTGTTTGTTTGCTTTAAAAAATGTTTCGTTGCTCTGATTTTTACCCGTTAAAAACGATATCAAAATTAAAACACAAAAATAGGCGAGAATTAAAAAGATGATATAAATAGGATTCATAAAAATCTGATGATATTAAACAAAGAAACTAAAAATAAATTAGAATTTCGCTTGCTAATTGTACATTTGCAAAATGAATTTTTCTTCAAAATTATTAGGGCACGCCGTAAATCAAGTGTCGCAGTTGCCAGGTATTGGCAAACGCTCGGCGTTACGCTTGGTTTTGCATCTTTTAAAACAACCAAAATCGCAAACTTTTAATTTAGCAGAGGCTTTAACAAGCCTTCAAGAACATATTTCTTATTGCAAAAATTGTCATAATATTTCTGATACAGATACTTGTGAAATTTGCGCAAATGACAAACGAAACCGACAGCTTATATGCGTTGTAGAAGATATTAGAGATGTGATGGCGATAGAAAACACCATGCAGTTTAACGGTGTTTACCATGTTTTGGGCGGTAAAATTTCGCCTATTGATGGCATAGGGCCACAAAATTTGAATATTGAAACGCTCGTAAAAAAAGTGAAGACGGATGCCGTAGAAGAACTTATTTTCGCATTGAGTTCTACCATGGAAGGCGATACAACCAATTTTTATATCTTTAAAATGATTAAAGATTACAAGGTTAAAATCTCTACCATTGCCCGCGGTATTTCTGTAGGCGATGAATTAGAATACGCCGATGAAGTTACCTTAGGCCGCAGTATTGTAAACCGTGTGCCGTTTGAAAATTCTTTAAAAATTTAATGCAATTATCTGTAATCATAGTCAGTTACAACGCCAAACATTTTTTGCAACTCTGTTTGCAAAGCGTTGTAAAAGCTATTAAAAATATCGACGCCGAAATAATTGTTATTGACAACCATTCTACCGATGGCACTTGCGAGATGTTGTATTCTGAATTTCCAGATGTAAAACTAATTGCCAATAAAGAGAACTTAGGTTTTTCAAATGCGAACAATACGGGCGTTTTAGAAGCCAAGGGTGATTATGTGCTTATTTTAAATCCCGATACTGTTGTTGCCGAAGATACTTTTACAGACTGTTTAGATTTTGCTAAAACACAAAAAAATCTTGGGGCTTTGGGTGTTAAACTTGTTGATGGCACAGGGCGGTTTTTACCAGAAAGCAAGCGCAATTTCCCAACACCTTTGGTGACGCTGTTTAAAATGTTTGGATTAAAGTCTAAAAAACACGCCTATTATGCCAATCATATAGATAAAAATTCTTGTGGCAATGTGGCTATTTTGGTAGGCGCTTTTATGTTTTTAAAACGTGAAACTTACCTTGCGGTTGAAGGTTTTGATACCGATTATTTTATGTATGGCGAAGATATTGATTTGAGTTATAAACTCACCAAGGCTGGCTATCAAAACTATTATTTAGGCACATCGTCAATCATTCATTTTAAAGGTGAGAGCACCAAAAAAAATGTGAAATACCTCAAGTATTTCTATAAAGCGATGTTCATTTTTTATAAAAAACATTTGAAACAGAATCTTCTTTTTGAACTGTTTTTAAAATTGGGCATGACTTTTTGGTTTGTGATGAAGTTTTTTCAAATAAAGTTTAGAACTTCTAAGAGGTCAAAAAATAATAAAGCCATTTATTTGGGAAATAGTGATGTGGTTTTTAACAAAATCAAAAATCATTATAAAGAATTATCCATTACAAAAATCACATCTTCAGCCAATTTAACAAATGATTCTTACGGATTGCTATTTATAGATTTGGCAACAATGTCTTTTAAAAAATGTATTCAGATTATTGAAAAGCACAAAAGTATCGAACACTTTTTTAGATTTATTCTGCCAAATGCTGCTGTTGTAATAGGTAGTGATAGCGCTTCAGATAAGGGAGAAATAACATTATTAATTTAATTGACAAACCTACAAGGCATCTAAAACCTTGCAGGTGTTTGTATATCCAAAAACCAACAACTAATAGCAAGCAACCAACAACCAGTTAATTCTCAACTCGAATCCGTGCATCTACAGCTATAATTTGATTTCCAGTAGCCATAAGCGGATTGATGTCAATTTCTGTAATTTCAGGAACAGTTAAAACCAATTGAGATACTTTACTAATAAGCGCAGCAAACAGCTCTAAATTGATACCGGTTTTGCCACGATAGCCTTTTAAAAGCGGATAAGCTTTCAAATTTTTAATCATTTGTAAAGCTTCAGTATCTCCAATAGGGGCTAATCCTACGCTGATATCTTTTAATATTTCAACAAAAATACCGCCAAGACCACAAAGTATGAGATGTCCGAATGCACCTTCTTTTTTTACACCAATAAACAGCTCGGTTCCTTTTAACATGGGTTGCATTAAAACACCTGTTGCATCTTGAATTTTCATTAATCGTTCAAAACTTTGATTTAACATTTCCAAAGTGTCAATATTCAAAATAACACCATTAACATCCGTTTTATGGATGGGGCCAACCACTTTTAAAACAAGAGGGAATTCAATTCTATTAATCGCTTTTAATAACTCTAATTTTGTTTGAACAACAAGTTCTTTATTGGTTAAAATACCTGCTAAATTTAAAACTGAGTGTACATCTTTAGGAGACAAATAGCCATTTTCAAGAGGGTTTATATATTTTTTAAAAGCACTTTTTGTAAGTGTATTTTTTTTGTTGGATGTATTCACTTGTGAGTGAGAATTATAAACTTTGGTTAAAGCTGCACCAAAAGAGACTTCGTCTGTAAAAATAACATGCCCTTTGTTTATAAATGTGGCTATCTCTGCACTTACATTTACCACAGATGGCAATATGGGATAAATGGGCTTTTTAGAAGTTTTTATATGTTTATCTAAGACATTGTAAACATCAAAAACTTGGGTTAAACCCGGACTTCCAAAAATAACGGCAACGGCATCTATATCTTTAAATTCCGTTTCGCACGCATTTAAAATAACATCTAATTGTTCGGCAGTTCCTGTGGCTAAAAAGTCAATTGGATTTGAAACCGACGCCCCATCATAAAGTTTGGTTAAAAGCATATCCGCATCCTTACCTTTAATTTTTGGAATATGTAATCCGTTTTTAGACAACACATCTGTAAGCATCACTGCAGGGCCACCCGCGTGGGTTACAATAGCCATATTTTTGCCCCTTAAAGGTGGATATATAAATACGGCAGCCACATGAATTAACTCATGTCGTCCGTAGCATCTTACAATACCAGCTTTTTCAAACAGTGCATTTACAGCCATATCAGAATTGGCTAAAGCGCCGGTGTGCGATGACGCTGCACGACTGCCTTCGTCTGTACTTCCCGCTTTTATGGCGGCTATTTTACAGCCTTTTTTAATAAGTGATTGGGCGTGTTTTAAAAGTTTTTGAGGGTTATTAATAGCCTCAATATAAAGCAATTTTATTGGGGAACTTTTCCCTAATTCAAAGCTTTCATCAAAATGTTCAAGCACTTCTTCAACACCAATTTGTGCGCTATTGCCCACAGTATAGATACTTGAAAAAGGCAGGCCTAATTGCATGGCAGCTTCAATAATAAAAACTGCTGTAGCACCAGATCCTGATATAAAATCGACACCTTTGGCTTGAAGTTTGGGAATTGGTTTTGTAAATACACCCGTATAATCTTGATTGATAAGTCCGATGTTATTAGGTCCTAATAAAGTGCCACCAACACCATTTATGACCTTCACAATATCTTTTTCAAGTGCTAACCCTTCGGCATCTTTTTCTGAAAAACCAGCCGAAAAAATTATAAATCCCTTTGTGTTTTTGGTGAGTGCTAAAGTTTTAACAACTTCTAAAATGTATTTTGCGGCTATGGCAATAATAGCCAAATCTACTTGTGGTAAATCTGTAACATTATTAACGCAATCTAAACCTTGAACAATGTTTTTTTTAGGATTAACTACATGTAAATCGCCTATAAAACGATGTGTTATGAGATTGTTTAAAACGCTTCCGCCCGGACTTTCTAAATTGTCTGAGCCGCCAATGACAACAATGCTTTTTGGATTTATAAGATTTTGGTGCAACATTAATTATTGGTTTAAATTGGTGTTTGTGCCTTTTAAAAAAGCTTCAGTATTTAAGTCAATAATACGTTCACCCTTTTTATCAAAAAGTGTTTTTATGGCATTTAATATGACATCTTTTGATAGGGGTAAAATACTTATAGCAGCACCTAATAAAACCATATTTGCAGCTTTTGAATTGCCAATGTTTTTAGCAATGTTTAAGGCATCAATTATTTTATGATTTTTATGCGTTTTAATCTCTTTTAAAACGTTTTCTAAATCGGGATAATTGGCAATGTTTTCAAACGGATTTGAATCGGTTACCAACCAACCATCTTTTTTTAAAAAGGGCAAGTATCGCAACAATTCCATGGGTTCTAAGGCGATGATTAAATCGGCTTTGCCAGACGGAATTAAATCAGAGAAAATAGGTTTGTCTGAAATTCTTACATGCGATTCTACAGCCCCACCACGTTGGCTCATACCATGTACTTCAGATTGTTTAACGTATAAATTCTGTTGTAAAGCGGCAGTGTCTAAAATGGCTGCAATACTCAAAATGCCTTGTCCGCCAACACCTGCTAAAATTATATTTGTTTTCATTATTTTAATTTTGAGTTCGTGCTAAAATGGTTTCCTTTATTTTGTCTTTTTGTAATTTGGGTATTTGTACACAAGCACGTTGGGCAATAATGACTGAAATACCTTTATAAAAAAGCTCTTTACGGATGATATCTACATTGATATCATGATTTTTATGTAACGGATTAATAACCACAAGATGTTCTTCTGGCACACCAATCCCTTTACAAATAGCAACCAATCTACCTAAAGCAGCAGAATCTTGTGCACCCGTCATCGCGACAGCGGAATTATCAGAAATAATAACTGTAATAGGGCTATTTTCATTAACAGCATCCAACAAACCTGTCATCCCCGAATGGGTAAAAGTTGAGTCGCCAATAACAGCAATAGTTGGGAAAAGACCTGCATCGCTAGCGCCTTTTGCCATTGGGATTGAAGCGCCCATATCTATAAGCGTATTGATGGTGTTAAATGGCGGAAGCGAACCCAAAGCATAACAACCAATATCTCCAAACACATGTTTTTCGCCAATTTCTGGAATAAGCGTGTTGATAGAATCAAACAAATCGCGGTGTGCACAACCCACGCATAACTCTGGAGGTCTGCCTGTTACAACATTTGGAATTTTATAAGTTGTGTCATCGGTTAAACCAAGTGCTTTGCCTACAATGTTGGGATTTAATTCGCCAGTTCTAGGTACATCACCACTTAAACGCCCTTTTACTTTTGTGTCAATATCAAAATAATCTTTTAAACGCTCTTCAATTATTGGATAGCCTTCTTCTAAAACCAAAATGGTATCGCAAGATTGGTATAATTTCTTAATTTTTTGTTTGGGAACAGGATATTGAGATAGTTTTAAAATAGGATAAGGACAAGGTTTGTCTTCAAAATTTTCCATCACATAATTATAGGCAATACCTGTGGTGATAATACCAATTGAATAATCTTTAGCATCAATAAATTGGTTGTAAGGAGACGTTTCTGAGTCTGCTAATAAGTCATTTTGTTTGGCTACCAGTCTAATATATTGATCTTTGGCGTAAGCAGGAATGAGTTTGAAATTATTGGCATATTTTGGAATGGTTAAATTGTTTTCGCCTCTAGATTCTTGTGTTTCTATAATTGATCTTGAATGTGATAAACGGGTTACCATTCTTAGGATGACTGGTAAATCGTATTTTTCTGATAGGTCAAAAGCAAAGCGTGTTAAATCGTATGCTTCTTGCTGATTGCAAGGCTCTAAAATAGGCACCAGTGCAAACTTTCCATAAAAACGAGAATCTTGTTCGTTTTGTGATGAATGCATTGATGGATCGTCTGCAATTATTAAGACAAGTCCGCCGTTAACGCCAGAAATAGCCATATTCATAAAGGCATCTGAAGCCACATTTAAGCCAACGTGTTTCATGCATACTAAAGCGCGTTTCCCGGCATACGACATGCCTAAAGCAGCTTCGGTAGCTGTTTTTTCGTTTGCCGACCAGTCTGTATGAATGGCACGTTCTTTAGCTATTTTAGATTTCTGTATGTATTGTGTAATTTCGGTAGAAGGTGTGCCTGGATACGCATAGACGCCAGATATTCCTGCATCTATGGCTCCTTGGGCTATAGCTTCATTGCCTAAAACTAATAATTTCATTTTTGCTATTTTTTATTGAAAATTAAACAGGTTAAAAGTAAATTATATGTCCATTTTAATCTATGACTTCCGTCATATAACTAATAGAGGATATTTGTTAATTCTTATAAAGTTAATCTAATAATTGAGAATTGTATAAAATAGTCAGTATAAACAACCGTAATTTTATAATATCAAAAAAATAAAAGAGAGGATTATTTTACTTATCGTTTGAATCCCAGCTATTTTTAGTACGGATGCTTTTATAAACCTTGATGCCCAACATTAATAAAACCGAAACCCCCACAATACCCGCCACGCCAAAAATCCATCCAATAGTAGTTTTAAGCACTACTAAAAACACACAAGCAAATAAAATAATGGTGGCAACCTCGTTCCAAATTCTGAGTCCGAATGCAGAGAATTTTATTTCGCCTTGTGTCATTTGATTGTAAATCATCTGACAAGAATAATGATAAAGATATAAAGCTAAAACAAAACCTAATTTAATGAGCATCCAAGGTTGTGTTAAATGTGCTGGCACATTGTATAACATCCAAAAAGCAAAAATACTGGCTAATATAGCCGATGGCCATGTAATCATATAGAGCAATCGTTTGCTCATTAGTAAGTATTGTTTTCTTAGAATGGCACTTTCTAACTCGGGTTTATCTTCGGCTTCTTTATAGTAAATAAAAAGGCGGATAATGTAAAATAATCCAGCAAACCATGTTGTTACAAAAATTATATGTAATGATTTTAAGTATAGATAATCCATTTGTAATATTAAAAAAAATTAAAAATCAAAAATACAATAATTAGGTTATTAACCCGTTGTGCATTTAAATAATGCTAATTTTTAAATTATTTATATTTCTATCAAAGATAAACTTATTGATGTATTGAATAACCGTTAACGAAGTTAATTTGGATAGTATTCTTGTTTTAAATCCTTGAAAAGATTTAGCATAATTTCTACGTATCATAAACTGATCACAAAGTTGTGAAAACAGCGTTTCAATTCGCTTTCTTTTCTTCCTAAAAATATATGCTTGTTTTTTGTAATTATGTTGATTTTTTCGCATTGGAACCTCTAATTTTATTCGCTTGCTTTCAAACAAATCTAATTGATAATCAGCACTTAAATAGCCTTTATCTCCTAAAATAACGCAATCATTAAATTGCTCTTTAATATCTTTTAAATAATGAATATCATGGACTGAAGCTTTGCTTATATCAAAGCTTTTAAAAACTCCTTCAACGGAACAAACTGCATGAATCTTGTAACCATAGTAATGCATATTTTGGCTTGCACAAAAACCTCTATTTGGGGAACTATGAAATTCTTCTTTGCAAATTTTACTACTATTACTTCTAGATAATTTGACTACTTCTAAAGGCATACTATCTACAACAAAGTAATTTTCAAATTCATTAAACTTCTCAGATAATTTATTTCTTATAAGTTCGATAGCAAAAAATAATTTTCGCTTCCTTCTATTATAAACTGAACGTTCAATTTTATTCTTTAATTCCCTTGAAATATCCCTAAAAAGCTGACATTCACTATCAATACTCATATATTCTGCTGTTAAATTCATTGCTATCAACTCTATATCTTGTAGTTTAGGCTTTCTTTTTTGTTTTAAAAATTGTTCTTTTTCTGTAATAGACCGTAACACTTCTAAAATTTTATTGTAATTTGCTTGAAAGTTGTTCATTATATTTATATGTTTGATATTCAAATAAATATACGTCTTTTTTAGACAATTGAACAACTTTTTTTGTTAAATTATAATGCACAACGGGTGGTTATTATAAAATTGATACCTGATTTAAAAAAACATAAAGGATGTATTGTTATATATTACAATACATCCTTAGTTCTTTAAAAAATCAAAGTCCTTTTATTTTATCAATTCACCTTTTTCAAGTAAAACAGGATAAACATAACCTTTGCCAAATTCTTTGTCTAAAGCAACAGTGCCTTTAATTGTTATGGTATCTCCCACTTTAACCAATTCTTGTGTAGTAATAGTTAAACTTTTTTTGTCTTTAAATTTTGTACCATCAATAATATGAACCCAGTTTCTATCCATAATGTTTTTGTTTACTTTGACAACTTTTCCGCGAACAATAACAGATTTTTCAGAAAAAGATTTTTTATTTTTCAAAAGGTCTTCTATAGAAATGCCGTCTTTTGGTTTGTCTATTTTCACATCATCAACAGAACTTACGTCTGAATTTTCATGTGGATTTAATTTTTTTGGCGTTGTTTTTACAACTTCGTTTGTTCTTATGCCATCGGCAAAAATTATCTCATCAAAGGTTCTTTCTAATTGTTTGCTTTCAAATTTTTTCATTGTCATACCGCCATCATAATAATAAGTTTCACCAACTTTTACAGCGGTAGTTGGTATGGCTATCCAATATTTAGTGCCGTTTTCGTCTGCATTAAGATAAGTATAACCTCCAGCGTCTAAAAATTCATCAATTACTATTTTATGAGTCGTAACTTTAGCTGCAACCTTTGAGTTTTTGATTTTTGAATAGTCTTCTTTTTCTTTGCAACTAAACAGTATTAATACACTAAATAGTATCGTAAGAAATTTCATTTTATTTTTCATTTTATTAAATTTTAATTTGATGTAAAAATAGGAATATGTACCAAAAGAGAACATGATTTTAATCAGTAATTGTAGGTTAATATTTCACCCTCAGAAATAATAGCGATAATAAGTTATATTTTTATATTTTTACCAAAACCTTATTTAGAATCAAATTATCAAACCAAACCGAATCAATGAAGTCATATACAGTTAAAGAGATCAATACACTTTTAAATGGTGAATTGGTAGGCGATACCAATCAAAAAATTACAGGGCCAGAGGAAGTAGAAAAAGCAAACGAAAATCAGATTACATTTATAGGGACTTCTAAATATGTAAAATTTTGGGAGGATTCTAAGTCTTGTGTGGCTATTGTAAATGCCGATTTAAATATTGAAGCGAGAGATAATCGCGCTTTGATAAAAGTTAAAAATGCCGATTTAGCCATGGCTAAGATTTTAGAATTATTTGATACAGGACTTCCTCATTTTGACGTTGATATCCATCCTACGGCAGTAATTGACAAATCTGTAAAATTAGGTAAAGGATGCAAAATTGGCGCTGGCTGTTATGTGGGTAAAGACGTGGTTTTGGATGATAATGTGGTTTTATTCCCAAATGTCACTATTATGGATGAAACCAAAATAGGACATGGTACTGTTGTTTGGTCTGGTACTGTTATAAGAGAACGCAGCGAAATAGGAAACAACTGTATTTTTCAAATAAATGTAAGTATTGGTGGCGATGGTTTTGGTTTCCGCCCAAGCGAAGACGGTAGAGGTTTGGTAAAAATTCCACATATTGGCAATGTGGTTATTGGTAATAATGTTGAAATTGGTGCCAGTTCTTGTGTTGATCGCGCTAAATTTAGTTCAACAATAATAGGTGATGGCTGTAAAATTGATAACCTTGTGCAGATTGGACATAACTGTATTATGGGACGCTCATGTATTATGGCTGGCCATAGTGGTTTGGCGGGTTCTGTTACTTTAGGCGATGGTGTTATAATTGGCGGAAGTGCTTCTATTAAAGACCATACAACGCTTCATTCAGGTGTTGTTGTAGGCGCGGGTTCTGGTGTAATAAGCGATATTGCTGCAGGCATAACAGTTTTAGGTTATCCCGCTCAAGAATCTAGAGCCATGCTTAAACAATGGGTGGCCATGCGAAAACTTACTAAATAGTTTTAGCCCAAGTATCAATCCAAATAGCGAGCGTTTTAGCCCAATCGTCATTGTCATTTAAACATGGAATTGTATTAAACTGTTCACCGCCATTTTCTAAAAAAGAATGTTTGGCTTCCATGCCGATTTCTTCAAGAGTTTCTAGACAGTCTGACACAAAAGCAGGTGTAACTACAGCTAGTTTTTTTAATCCGCTTAAAGCGAAATTTTCTATGGTTTTATCGGTATAAGGTTGTAGCCATGGGTCACGACCAAGGCGCGATTGAAAAGAAACGCTATAAAAGCCTTCTTCTAAATTCAATTTTTCGGCAACCAATTTTGTGGTTTCGTAACATTGATGTCGGTAGCAAAAATCGTGTGCAGCCGATTTTGTTTGACAGCAACTGCCATCTATTTTGCAATGCGATTTTGTAATATCCGATTTTTTGATGTGTCTCTCCGGAACACCGTGATACGAAAATAACAGATGCTCTGGTTTTAGTTTTTTGAGTGCTGTTTTTATACTATGGCTCAAGACTTCAATGTAATCTTCGCGATAATAAAAAGCTGGCAAATGGGTTAAGCTAATTTTTGGAAAATCCTTTTTTATAATTTTTTCGGCTAAAACAACAATGGTTTCGGTTGTTGCCATGGCGAATTGTGGGTAAAGTGGTAATAAAAATATTTCTGTCACACCTTGGTCGGCTAATTTTTTTATGCCACTTTTTATAGAAGGATTGCCATAGCGCATGGCCAACTCAACAGGTATTTTGCTATTCTCTTTTACTTTTTGGTGTAGTTTTTCTGAGAATACAATAAGCGGAGAGCCTTCATCTGTCCAAACTTTTTGATAGGCTTTAGCCGATTTTTTTGGACGTGTATTTAAAATAATACCTTTAACAAGTAAGAGGCGTCCTAAATAATTTATATCGATGACGCGTTCGTCCATTAAAAATTCGCCTAAATATTTTTTTACATCTTTAGGTTGTGGACTGTCTGGTGATCCTAGATTTATGAGTAAAGCTCCTTTTTTAGTCAATTATTTGATTTTTAGTAAGTGCGTATTGCTTAGGTGTAATGCCAAATTTACGTTTAAAAGCGGCAATAAAATGGGTGGCAGAACTGTATCCTACAATGCTGGCAACCTCGTTAATATTTTGATTATTCAAATCTAATAATTTTCGTGCATGTTCCATTTTATAATTTAATAAATAGGTAAATGCAGGCATCCCGTAAAGGTCTTTAAATCCAATTTTAAGTTTTTTTATGTTTAAACCTATGGCTTTTGATAAACTTTCGAGTGTTGGTGGATTGTTCAAATCTTTAATAAGAATTTCTTTGGCTTTTTTAATTTTTGTAACATCATCAGAATTAGCAACAAACGGACATTGATCTACATTGTCATTAAAAGTTTCGTTAAAATAAAGACTTAATATTTCAAGAACCTTACCGCGCACATATAATTTTTGAAAAGAGGGATTTATGGTGTTGCTTACTAATTGCTCTACAGAATTGGCAATCTCTGACGAAATTGATTTGGTTTGAAGAATGGTCTGATTGGTATCAAAATTTTGGATTGGAAAATCAGCGCTATCAACATCAGAAAATAATTTATGAAAGTGATTCACTTTAAAAAGGATGCCAAGTAAAATTGTGTCTGGTTGTAAATCGAAAAAAAGTTTCATGCTATCCGACTTGAAAAAAGTAAAACACGAGTTATAAGCTTTTAATTCAACACTACAATGTGGCATATTAAAAGCTATTTTTAGAGATCCCTTTAAACAAAAATAAAATTGAATATAATTGGCTGATATCTGATATTCCGATTTTATAGGGGTATTGTCCTTATTATTTATAAATAAAACCATTTTTTTTTCAGGGTCATTATAAAAACAGGTAGGGTTTTTCGCGCTATTATTGTTATATTTCATGAAAGATGATATTTATCATAAATTAATTAAAATATTTTTTATATGCTGTAAATCAGTATAATTAAATACAAATGTACAATAATTATTTTAATTCTTTTGTCGTGATTAATAGTTCTTATAGGGTAACTTTTGTTTTTAATATCATCGTAAATTTGTAACATCAAAATTGAATAAATCATGAATGACAATAATTCTTTAAAATTTTATAATATAGGCCTAAGCTATAAAAAAGCCGACGTCGCCACAAGAAGTAAATTCAGTATTACGCATGAAAATCAAATCCAGCTTTTAAAAGCTTTAAAAGAGAAAGGAAGCGAAGGGAGTATTGTTATTTCTACTTGTAATCGTATTGAGATTTTTGGTTTTGCCAAACACCCTTTTGTACTTATTGAGGAATTGTGCAATTTCTCTGAAGGGAGTGTAGATGAACTTATAAAAGTGTGTCATATTTATAAAAGTTATCAAGCAATAGATTATGTTTTTAGAATAGCCACAGGTTTAGAAAGTCAAATTTTAGGCGATTATGAAATTGTTGGTCAATTAAAAATAGCCTTTAAACAAGCCAAAAAAGCAGGCGCTACTAATATGTTTTTAGAGCGTCTTTTTAATGCTGCTTTACACGCCAGCAAGCAAGTTAAAAACAAAACCAAGTTAAGCTCTGGCACAACCACTGTTTCTTATGCTGCCATTCAGTATTTACAAGACAATGCCTCTCAAATTGATGCTCAAAAAGTCGTTTTATATGGTTTAGGCGATATAGGGAAACACACCGCTTTAAATATTAAAGAATATGTTAAGGTCGATAATGTGGTTTTGGTTAACCGTACTTTTGAAAAGGCTGCGCAATTTGCAGAACAATTTCAATTAAAAGCTCAAAAGGAGGAAAATCTTAAAGAAGAACTAGAAACAACCGATTTGCTTATTGTTGCCACAGGATCTAGCAAGCCTACAATAACAAAAGATTTAATCTCAAAAACTAAAAAATTGACAATATTAGATTTGTCTATTCCAAGTAATGTTGATGTTGCCTTAGGTGAATATGGAAATATTACATTGGTTAATGTTGATGAATTATCAAAAATAACCGATAATACCATAGCCGTAAGACAAAGCCAAATTCCATTGGCCGAAGCTATTATTGAAGAAAATAAAAAAGACCTTTTAGAATGGGTTGAAGGAAGAAAACACACACCAGCCTTAGCCGAATTAAAGAAATCTCTTGAAGTGCTTCAGGTAGAAGGCATAAGTTATTTTAAAAAGAAAGATCCTGATTTTAACTGCGGTCAAGCCGAATTAATAACTTCTCATATCATTCAAAAAATAACAACTAAATTTGCCAAACATTTAAAAAGCGAAGAAACTCAAATTGGAAGCAGTATTGAGTTGATTCGTCAAATTTTTGAAGTAGAAGCTTAATCATGAAAGAGACTATTATTAGAATAGGCACACGCTCAAGCGAATTGGCGATGTGGCAGGCAAACTTAGTACAATCACAATTATTAGCGCTTGGTTATAAAAGCGAAATTATTAAAATAGACTCCAAAGGAGATGCTGTTTTAGACAAACCTCTATACGAGTTAGGTATTGTGGGTGTTTTTACACGAAATCTAGATATCGCCATGCTCAATGGCAAAATTGATATTGCCGTACATTCATTAAAAGATGTACCAACAGTATTGCCAAAAGGTATTGTTCAAGCCGCAGTTTTAGAACGCGCCAGTTATAGCGATATTATTGTTTGGAAAGGCAATACAGAATTTATGTCAAGCCAAAAAGCCACTATTGCCACAGGTAGCTTACGCCGAAAAGCACAGTGGTTAAACAGATATCCAGAACATACTATTGTTGGTTTGCGGGGCAATGTAAATACCCGTTTAAAAAAATTAGAAGATAATAATTGGGATGGCGCCATATTTGCCGCTGCAGGTTTAGAACGCATTAAAAAATTACCATCAGATCATGTAAAATTAGGATGGATGATTCCTGCACCTGCACAGGGCGTTGTTATGATTACGGCTTTATGTAAAGATACTGATGTCTTAGAAATTTGTAAACTTTTAAATCACGAAGAGTCAGAAATTTGCTCAACAATTGAACGTGAATTTCTAAACACGCTCGAAGGCGGATGTACAGCGCCAATTGGCGCTTTGGCAAAGATTAAAGAAGACGAAGATAATGAAAAAGAGCTTAGTTTTACAGGTGTTTTATGTAGTTTAGATGGCAAACTAAAAATTGAAGTTGAAAAGACAGTCAAACTAAAAGATGCCTTAGGATTAGGAAGATTATGCGCTAAAGAACTGTTGTCTAAAGGCGGTCAGAAACTGTTGTTAAAAGAAGGGATTGTAGAGAATCACGAGTATAAAGTCTTTTCAACAAGAGAATTATCTTCAGAGCAAACCGACTTATTTTCTGAAAAAATAAAATTACATTCATCAGATTTTATCAGATCTAAATACAACCGTTTAAAACCAAGTCTTGTAAAAAAAACCTTTAAACATGTTGTCATAACAAGTCAAAATGGGGTGTTTGCATTGCTTCATAACTTTGGTTCAGAAGAATTGCAATTCGAGAATATTTATTGTGTAGGTGTTCGTACAAAACTTTTGATAGAAAAGAAACTAGGTAAAGTGATACACGCCGAAAATTCGGCAGAAAAATTAGCAGACTTTTTAGTTGAAAACATAAAAGATGACGAAGAAATCACCTATTTCTGTAGCGATATTCGCAGAGATGCCTTGCCAAAGAAACTTACAGACAATAATAAGACACTTATAGAAGTAGAGGCTTATGCTACACAAAACACACCGAGCACATTGAACGAAGTGTTTGATGGCGTTTTGTTTTTTAGTCCATCGGCTATTGAGAGTTATTTGTCGGTTAACAACACCACAGATGTTACTGCTTTTTGTATTGGAGGAACCACTGCAGAAACAGCAAAGCTTCATTTCAAAAATGTAAAAACCGCTCAAACACCAACGGTAGAAAAAGTGATAGAATTGGTTAACGAAACATTAAAATAATTAAGGTCATATTGAGCGCAGTCGAAATATCTTTAGATACATGCCTGTAGATTCTTCGCTTTGCTCAGAATGACAAAATTAATAAAAACATAAAAATTTATGTTCAGAACAAGAAGATTACGCGCCACAGGAAATATAAGACGCTTAGTACGCGAAACAAAATTAAGTATAGACGATTTTATTTACCCTCTTTTTATTGAAGAAGGTGAAAATATTGCCAAAGAAATAGTGTCTATGCCAGGTATTAAACGTTATTCTATTGATCGTATTGACGAAGAATTAGAAGAAGTTGTGGCCTTAAATATTCCGGCTGTTTTATTGTTTGGCATTCCATCCGAAAAAGATGATAGTGGTACAGAAACGTGGAATGATGATGGTATTATCCAAAAAGCAATCAGACACATCAAACAAAAATATCCCGATTTATATGTGATTACCGATGTGTGTTTTTGCGAATACACCAGTCATGGCCATTGCGGCATTATACACAATAACGACGTAGATAATGATGCCACGTTGCCAAATATAGCCAAACAGGTTATTTCTCATGTAAAGGCTGGCGCCGATATGGTTGCGCCTTCTGGCATGATGGATGGCACTATTGAAACTATTCGCGAAGCTCTTGATGCTAACGGATATTACAACATACCAATTATGGCATATTCTGTAAAATATGCCTCTGCATATTACGGACCATTTAGAGATGCTGCCGATTCTGCACCTGCTTTTGGCGACAGACGCACTTATCAAATGGACCCTGCAAATAGGAGAGAAGCAATGATTGAAGCCAGTTATGACGATTTAGAAGGCGCCGATATTTTAATGGTAAAACCAGCTTTATCGTATTTAGATATTATTAGAGACACCAAAGAAAACACCGAAAAACCAGTAGCATGTTATAATGTGTCTGGCGAATATGCCATGATAAAAGCGGCTGCTCAAAATGGTTGGATTGACGGCGAACGTGTGATGATGGAAACCTTGTTATCTATGAAACGCGCTGGCGCCGATATCATTATTTCTTATTTTGCGAAAGAAGTGGCTAAGGTTTTAGCTAGACAATAATTTAAGTGTCACCCTGAGCGCAGTCGAAGGGTCACACTGATATTTTAAATAATTACTTGATACCAGTTACCAGATACTAAATACCAGAAAATGGACTTTAAAAAATCACAAAAACTATATAAAAAAGGATTGGTTCACATGGTGGGCGCCGTAAATTCCCCTGTGCGTGCATTTGCATCAGTAGGTGGAAATCCTTTGTTTATCAAAAAAGCAAAAGGCAGTCAAATTATTGACGTAGATAATAACAAATATGTCGATTTAGTATTGTCTTATGGTCCTATGATTTTAGGTCACCGCCATAATAAAGTGCAAAAAGCCATCCATAAAGCATTGAAAAATGGCTATACTTTTGGGGCGAGTACAGAAAATGAAATAAAATTAGCAGAAATAGTTTGCGATGCTTTCCCAGAAATGGATAAAGTACGTTTTGTAAGCTCCGGAACAGAAGCTGTGTTGAGTGCAATCCGTTTGGCACGTGCTTTTACAGGACATGATAAATTGATAAAATTTGCAGGTTGTTACCACGGTCATTCCGATGCTTTATTGGTAGCGGCAGGTTCTGGTTTAGCGACTTTGAGTATTCCTGGATCTAAGGGAGTACCGAATGATGCTGTTAAAAACACCTTGATTGCCGAATACAACAATTTAGATAGTGTTAAAAAACATATTGATGAGCACAAAGATATTGCAGCCATTATTATTGAACCGATTGGCGGTAATATGGGTGTGGTTTTACCACAAGATAATTTTCTAAAAGATTTACACGAATTGGCAAAAGCACATGGTATTTTGCTTATCGCTGATGAGGTTATGACAGGATTCCGTTCTAAGTTTGGTGGCGCGCAAGAATTGTTAGGCGTAACTGCAGACATTACCTGTTTGGGTAAAGTTGTGGGTGGTGGATTCCCTGTAGGTGCTTATGGTGCACGGAATGAAATCATGGAAATGGTGTCGCCTTTGGGACCAATGTATCAAGCAGGTACTTTATCTGGTAATCCTATTGCGATGGCTTCTGGAATTGCGACTTTACGCGAGTTAAAACGTCAAGATCCATACGCCGAATTTAATAAAGTGGGCGAACGTTTAAAAGCGGCCATGTTATTTGCGGCTTCCGAAAATAATGTTGATTTAAAAGTGAACCGTTTTGGCTCGATGATTAATCCATTTTTTACAAAAACAGAGGTTGTCGATTTTAAAACAGCCCAAACCAGTGATACCAAGAAATTCGGCATCTTCTTTTGGGAAATGATTAAAAATGGTGTGTTTTTACCACCATCACAATTCGAAGCTTGGTTTTTGTCATCCGCTTTAAGCGAAGAAGATATTCAGAAAATAGAAAAAGCAATTCAAGTGGCGATGAAAGCGGTAGCAAGTTATAATAAATAAAATTAAAAAAAGCTAAAAGCCAAATAGCCAACAGCTAAAAACCAGATATGATAAAAAACGATTTATATTTAAGAGCCTTAAAAGGCGAAATAGTGGAACGTCCACCAGTGTGGATGATGCGCCAAGCAGGTAGATTCTTACCAGATTTTCGCGCTTTACGCGATAAATACGACTTCTTTACACGTTGTCAAACACCAGAATTAGCCACAGAAATTACCATTATGCCTGTAAAACAAGTAGGTGTTGATGCCGCAATTTTGTTTTCGGATATTTTGGTGATTCCGCAAGCTATGGGTATTGAAGTGCAAATGAAACCTAATTTTGGTCCTTATATTCCAAATCCTATTCGCACACAAAAAGATGTAGATGCTATTGTTTTGCCAGATGTGAATCACGAATTAAAATATGTGATGGACGCCATAAAAATGACCAAACAAGAGCTCAATAACGAAGTGCCTTTGATTGGTTTTGCTGGATCTCCATGGACAATTTTATGTTATATCGTACAAGGACAGGGTTCTAAAACCTATGATAAAACAAAGGAATTCTGTTTTACAAATCCTGTTGCGGCACATCAAATGTTACAAAAAGTGACCGATACCACCATTGCCTATTTACGTGCAAAAGTAAAAGCTGGTGTAGATGCTGTTCAGATATTCGATTCTTGGGGAGGTATGTTATCGCCTGTTGATTATCAAGAATTTTCTTGGTTCTATATCAATCAGATTATAGAAGCTTTAAAGGATGAAACACATGTGATTGCTTTTGCTAAAGGATGTTGGTATGCGCTTGAAGATATGAGTAAATCTAACGCTTCAGCTCTAGGTGTAGATTGGACAGTTGATCCTAAATTGGCTAGAAAATTGACCAATGGTAAAACTTTGCAAGGAAATATGGATCCAGCGCGTTTGTTATCGCCAATTCCAGAAATAAAAAAAATGACCAAAACGATGATAGATGCTTTTGGAAAAGATAATTATATTGTTAATTTGGGTCATGGTATTTTACCAAATACCCCAGTTGATCATGCCAAGGCATTTATTGAAACGGTTAAAGAGTACGGAATTTAGTACTTAAAACTTAAAACTAATCAAAATGGACACCACTTTAATCCAAAAATATAACATTCCTGGCCCTAGATATACCAGTTATCCTACCGTTCCGTTTTGGGATGAAGAAGGAATTGCATTAGAAGACTGGAAAAAAACAATTATAAAATCGTTTAATGAAAGCAATGATAGTGAAGGTATAAGTGTATATATTCATTTGCCTTTTTGTGAAAGTTTGTGCACATTTTGTGCCTGTCATAAAAAAATTACTAAGCGCCACGAAGTTGAGCAACCCTATTTGGATACCGTTTTAAAAGAATGGGATTTGTATTGCGATTTGTTAGGCGAGCGTCCTAAAATTAGAGAAATTCATTTAGGTGGAGGTACACCAACATTTTTCTCGCCAGAAAATTTAAAAAAATTAATAAACGGTATTTTTAAAAGGGCAGATAAATTTGAGATTTTTGATTTTAGTTATGAAGGGCATCCAAATCATACATCCGAAGAACAATTACAAACTTTATACGATTTAGGTTCACGCCGTAATAGTTTTGGTATTCAGGATTATGATCCTAAAGTTCAAAAAGCAATTCATCGCGTTCAAAGTTTTGAACAAGTAAAAAAAGTTAATGATTTATCCAGAAAAATAGGATACGAATCTATTAGCCACGATTTAATTTTCGGATTGCCTTTTCAAACAGAAGAAAGCATTCGCAATACCATAAAAAATACGATAGCCTTAAAACCAGATCGGATTGCGTATTACAGTTATGCACATGTGCCGTGGATAAAAGGCGTTGGTCAACGTGGTTTTGAAGATGGTGATTTACCTAAAGATGATGAAAAAAGATATTTATACGAGTTAGGAAAACAATTGTTTTTTGATAATGGTTATGTAGAAGTTGGTATGGACCATTTTGCATTGCCAAGCGATTCACTTCATAAAGCTATGAAATCTAAAAAATTACATCGTAATTTTATGGGTTATACGGCTGGTAAAACGGAACTAATGATTGGTTTAGGGATGTCTTCAATTAGCGATTCTTGGTATGCATTTGCGCAAAACGAAAAAACGATTGAAGATTATACTAAAAGAGTGAACCAAGGCGTTTTGCCAATTTTTAGAGGTCATTTATTAACCGATACCGATTTAATCATCCGTAAACATATTTTAAACTTGATGTGTAATTTAGAAACCGAATGGAAAATAGGTTTAGATGCTCAAGTGAAGAATGAAATTGTTGCGCGTTTAAAAGCAATTATTGATGATGGTTTAATTGAAGTTTCTGAGAAGAAAATTGTCGTAAAAGAAGAAGGTCGGATGTTTGTACGTAATATTTGTATGGCTTTTGATTTGAGACTTATCGAAAATAAACCTGACACAAGATTGTTCTCAATGACAATTTAATAGCATTTGTATTATAAAGTATTAAATATATTTTAGATTCTTAAATAAACTAGAATTTAGATGTCAATATATCAAAAAAGTACTTTCAATAAATAAAAGTAAAATTTATTCCCATTTTACATTTTTTTGTAACTTCGCATTCTATAAAAGCAAAGAAAAGGTATGTCTAAATTTGAATTGAAATTGCCAAAAATGGGAGAAAGTGTTGCAGAAGCAACCATAACTTCTTGGTTAAAAGAAGTAGGCGATACTATTGAATTGGATGAAGCTATTGTAGAAATTGCTACAGATAAAGTCGATACCGAATTGCCCAGTGAAGTTAAAGGTGTTTTGATAGAAAAACTCTTTAATGTAGATGATGTGGCGCAAGTAGGCCAGACCATTGCTATTATTGAGACTGAATCTGATAATGACAACAAAGAAGTTACTGATGAGGATGATGGCGTTATTCGCCCTTCTGATATTGTTAATTTTAGTGATGATAAAACACCAGACGAAATTACGACCATAGATAAATCGACTCAAATTATTGAAGAAATGGTTGTTGAAATGGTTGACGATTCTCAAGAACAAACTTCAGATAAATTTTATTCTCCTTTGGTTAAGAATATAGCCAAGCAAGAAGGGGTTTCTTTGTCAGAATTAGAAACCATTTCTGGCACAGGAAAAGACAGCCGTGTTACAAAAAACGACATCCTTAATTATATTGAAGATAAGAAAAGTGCAAAAACTGTTCCAGATACTTCTAAATCAGCTACAGTAAATGCGCCTAAAACGACTTTAACAACCGCTGCCACACCTGTATCAGTCAACGGAAATGATGAAATTATTGAGATGACACGTATGGGGAAACTCATCGCTAAACACATGGTGAATTCTACGCAAACATCGGCACATGTACAGTCGTTTATAGAAGTAGATGTTACCAATATTGTGATGTGGCGCAATAAAATTAAAGATAAATTTTTAGCACGCGAAGGTGAGAAAATTACTTTTACACCAATATTTATGCAAGCCGTTGCAAAGACCATAAAAGATTATCCGATGATTAATATTTCGGTGGATGGCGATACAGTTATCAAACATAAAAATATCAATTTAGGAATGGCTACAGCTTTGGCTGATGGCAATCTTATTGTACCTGTTATTAAAAATGCCGATCAGCTTAATTTGGTTGGTATGACTAAAGCCGTTAATAATTTAGCCGACAAAGCACGCACCAATAGTTTAAAGCCAGATGATATTCAAGGCGGCACTTATACCGTTACCAATGTGGGTGGATTTGGCAGTGTTTTTGGCACACCCATTATCAATCAACCTCAAGTGGCTATTTTGGCTTTGGGCGCCATTCGTAAAGTGCCTGCTGTTATAGAAACACCAGAAGGCGATTTTATAGGTATCCGTCATAAAATGTTCTTATCGCACTCGTATGACCACCGTGTGGTAAATGGTGCCCTTGGCGGGATGTTTATAAAACGTGTTGCCGAGTATTTAGAAGCTTTTGATGTAAATAAACAATTTTAAAAAGATATATATTTCTTTCGGAATTATAAATAAAAAACCTGCTTTAAGCAGGTTTTTTATTTATATAATAAGATTGATTTTTTAAGATTCTCTTACAGGAATTTCCTTCAAAATCTCTTGTAAGAAAAGCCAAAATTTCTGAGTAGAACTAATACTTGCACGTTCGTCTGGCGAATGTGCCCCTTGAATGGTAGGCCCAAAAGAAATCATATCCATATCTGGATAATTAGTCCCTAAAATACCACATTCTAATCCGGCATGACAAGCTTCGATGGCAGGCTTTTTGCTAAATGTTTTTTCATAAAGCGCAGAAAGGACATGTAAAATTGGTGAATCTGGATTTGGTTTCCAACCTGGATACGCCCCAGAGAACTCTACATTAAAATCACCTAATTCAAAAGCGGCTTTAAGTTTATGAGCCAAATCGTATTTGGTAGATTCAACCGATGAACGGGTCAAACAATTTATTTTAATTTGGCCATCTTTTACAACAACTTTTGCAATATTATTAGACGTTTCAACCAAATCATCAAAATCTAAACTCAATTTATAAACGCCATTATGGGCGGCGTATATACTTTGTATTAAAGATTTTTGAATCGCTGAATCCATCATAAAATCGGGTAAAGAAATAAGCTCAGTTTTTAAAGTTAAATTAGGGTCAACCTTATGAAACTCTTCGTTAAAAACAGTATTTTGTTTGGCGATTTCTTTTGTAAATTCATTCAGTTTTGCAGAAGGTAAAACAACAATGGCTGTTCCTTCTCTTGGAATGGCATTTCTTAGGCTTCCGCCATTAATTTCTGAAATATTAAAATCGAAAGCCTGTAAATTATACAGCAAACGGTTCATTAATTTATTGGCATTACCTAATCCTTTATGGATATCCATACCAGAATGGCCACCATTTAGACCTGTTAGTGTTATTTTTAATGCAGATGAATTAGTGGCTGGTTTAACTTGCGTATATGTTTTGGTAGCCGTAATATCTATACCTCCGGCACAGCCAATATCTATCTCGTCATCATCTTCTGTGTCAAGATTTAACAATATTTCACCGTCAAGATAACCTGCTTTCAAATTTTTTGCACCCGTCATACCGGTTTCTTCATCAATGGTAAATAGGGCTTCTATATTTGGATGAACAATTGTGTCCGATTCTAAAACACTCATTATAGCAGCCACACCTAAACCGTTATCAGCGCCAAGCGTAGTACCTTTTGCTCTAACCCAATCGCCATCAATATACATTTTTATACCTTGGGTGTCAAAATCGAAAACGGTGTCATTATTTTTTTGATGCACCATATCTAGATGCGATTGTAAAACCACTGTTTTACGATTTTCCATGCCTTTTGTGGCCCGTTTTTTTATGATGACATTGCCAATTTGGTCAACTTGAGTTTGAAGTCCAAGATTATTACCGAAAGCAACCATAAAAGCGATAATGCGTTCTTCTTTTTTTGAGGGTCTCGGGACAGCGTTTAATGCTGAAAAATTTTTCCAAATGGCTTTGGGTTCTAAGTCTAGTATGTTGGTATTCATTTAGGGGGTTATTTTTTTAGATAAAACCAAATATACTACTTTTTGTAAAAAAAAATGTTAATTTTATTTAGGGATATTTATCATAAATACAATAGATTAAAGTTTTATTTTTATTTTTAGATTTCGACAGTCATTTATTTTATACCTTTAATGAATTAAAATAATTGTTATGAAAAATAAATTAAATAGTTTTCTTTTTCTTTTTTTAGTAGGAGGAATGTATGTAGTCTTTTCACAGAAAAAAACTTGTAAAGTATTAAAAGAAGATATTCAGAAAGTATATGTTGGAAAATGTAAAAAAGGTCTGGCTCATGGTAAAGGAATAGCAACAGGCATAAGCAAGTATGAAGGGAATTTTAAAAAGGGGCTGCCTAGCGGAAAAGGAATCTTTACTTTTTCTTCAGGTTGGGTTTACGATGGCAGTTGGGAAAATGGTATGATGGATGGTAAAGGAAAACTTTATTTTAAAGTAAATGGAGTAGATTCTATACGTGTTGGATTTTGGAAGGAAGGGGAGTATATAGGTAAAAAGGCCATATCCGATTATAAAATCATATTAAATAGTGGGGTTGATAGGTATTCATTTATTAGATTGAGACCAGGAAACAATTCAAATCTTAACCGTATATCTATTAAATTTAGACAAAATGGAGGTAATAATTCGGCTATCTCTAATGTTAGAATTTTTGGAAGTAGTGGAAATGAAAAGTTAGATCTTAGAAAATCTGTAGGTTACGAGGATATAAGCTTTCCTTTTACTTGTAAATTAAATTACGATACAAGTAATAAATTAAAAACCATGATTTATAGTGTAATTTTCGAATTTGTAGTTAATGCCCCTGGAGATTGGGAGTTAACTCTAAATAATTAAATTTTATATGCTTTTTAAGCATCAAAAGATTGCATACTTACCAATTTAAAATACTCGCCTTTTTGAGCTAGTAAATCGTCGTGTTTGCCTTGTTCTACTATTTCGCCTTTGCGCATAACCACAATTAAATCTGCTTTTTGAATGGTGGATAAGCGATGCGCAATAACAATAGAAGTGCGATTTTCCATCATTTTCTCTAAGGCTTTTTGCACCAATTGTTCAGATTCTGTATCTAGTGCCGACGTGGCTTCGTCTAAAATCATAATAGGCGGATTTTTAAGTACAGCTCTGGCAATAGATAAACGTTGTTTTTGTCCACCAGATAAAGTATTGCCACCATCACCAATATTGGTTTCGTATTGCAGCGGTAAATCTTTTATAAATTCGTGTGCGTTGGCAATTTTGGCTGCGTTTTCTATGGCCGAGTCTTCGGCACTTTCAACACCCAAAGCAATGTTATTTTTAACAGTATCGTTAAATAAGATGGAGTCTTGTGAAACGATTCCCATCAAGTCACGCAACGACTTTATTTTAATTTCTTCGATGTCAATACCATCAATAAAAATAGCGCCTTTATTTACGTCGTAAAAACGTGTGATTAAATTGGCAATGGTAGATTTTCCACTGCCCGATTGTCCAACCAATGCAATGGTTTGTCCTTTAGGAATTCGCAATGAAAAATCTTTTAAAACATAGTCATTTTTATATTTAAACGACACATTTTTTAATTCAACGACGTCATTAAAATCGGTTTTATTTTGAGCATCTACTTGGTCTTTAATACTGATATCCATATCTAGAATTTCAATAATTCTATCGGCCGAAGCCATGCCTTTACGGATGCTGTAAAAAGCGGCTGTAATTACTTTTACAGGGCCTAACACCAAATAAAACAACATGATAAAAGTTAAAAATTCTTCGGGTTTTAATTCGCTTTGATTGCTCAAAACCATACGGCCGCCAAACCACAAAATACTAATAATGGTAGTGGCGCCTAGAAATTCACTCATAGGAGAACCCAATGTTTGTCTATGTAGTACGTGGTTCATCAGTCTATAGAATTTATAGGTTGAATCTTTGAATTTTTTACTGATGCGGCCTTCTGCATTAAATGCTTTTATGACGCGTAATCCAGTTAAAGTTTCTTCTATAAAAGATAGGAAAATACCCGTTTCTTGTTGGGCTTTTAAAGAAGTAGACTTTAGTCGCTTGCTCAAACTAGAAATTATAAATCCAGAAATAGGCAATAGTAGAAGGACAAATAATGTAAGTTTGAAACTTATAGTTAGCATGGCTCCTAACGCAATAACGATGGTTAAAGGGTCTCTAATAATAGATTCAAGCGATGTTAAAAACGACATTTCTACTTCTTTAACGTCATTAGACATTCTTGAGATAATATCGCCTTTGCGCTTTTCAGAAAAGTAAGCTAAAGGCAAAGTAACAATCTTGTCATACAAATCATTTCTAATGTCTTTAATCACACCATTACGTAAAAAAGCCAAGGCAAAAGACGCTAAATATTTAAATAAATCTTTCAGAAAAAAGAGACAGATAGAAATCATACAAACAATAAAAAGAGCCTCAATAACCCCATCTTGGATGATGGTTTGCGATATAAAATAATAAAATTTATCTTTTAAAAAATCACCTAAAGTACTGATGCCTCCATAAACGGGTACTTTTGAAACCACATTTTCTTGTTTAAACAGAATGTTTAAAACAGGAATAAAAGCAATAATTGTTAGTACATTAAAAATGGCATACATCACGTTAAATAGAATGTTTAACCATGCATAATTGTAATAAGGTTTGGTGTATGATAATATTTTTTTAAAAGGACTCATTCAGTTTTTATAAATTCATTTCTTTTATGATGCGTTGTATTTTGGCATCGAGTTCTGATTCTACTTTCACAGCATTTTCAATCGTATCAAGCGCTTTATTAACGCTAAAATAGAATTTTATTTTGGGTTCTGTGCCGCTTGGTCTGGCTGCAATGGTACTGCCATCTTCTGTATGATAAATCAAGACGTTAGATTTAGGAATCTCAATAGCTGTTTTTTCTCCAGTTAACTGATTGGTACAAATACTTGAGTTGTAATCATAAATTTTTGAAACGCATGAACCATCAATACTTTTAAGTGGATTATTTCTTAAATCTTTCATCATTTTACTGATGATTTCTGAACCGTCAATACCTTTCTTAACAATGGCAATTAAATGCTCTTTGTAAAAGCCGTATTTTGTGTAAATGTTTAGCAATTCTTTATAAAGCGACGATCCTTTTTCTTTGGCCTCGGCAGCTATTTGACAAGCTAAAAGTGCGGCAGAAACAGCATCTTTATCGCGTACAAAATCGCCCACCATAAATCCAAAACTTTCTTCGCCACCACCAATAAAATCCATGTGTTCGAAATCGCGAATCATTTTGGCAATCCATTTAAATCCAGTCAAGCCGATTTTTGTTTCAACGCCAAAACCATCGCCAATTTTATCAACCAAAGCTGTAGAAACAATCGTAGATCCCACAAACTGATTCCCATTTAATTTGCCTTGTTTTTGCCACTGTTTTAATAAGTAATGCACCATTAAAACCATCATCTGATTGCCGTTTAGTAATTTGATATTACCCTCTAAATCTGGTGTGGCAATACCTAACCTGTCTGAATCTGGGTCTGTGCCAAAAACGATATCTGCACCTACTTTTTTACCTAAATCAATCGCCATTTTTAAGGCGGCAGGCTCTTCTGGATTTGGCGAAACTACCGTAGGAAAATCACCATCGGGTTCGGCTTGTTCGGGCACAATATGCACATCGGTAAAACCAGCTCTTTCAAGAGCACTTGGAATTAATTTTATAGAAGTGCCATGTAATGATGTGTAAACAATTGTTAAATTACCAAAACCAATTGTGTTAAAAATACTGTTGGCAACACTTTCTTTTAAGAATACGTCATCTAAATCTTTGCCAACGCGCTGAATTAATGCGGCTTTAGCATTAAATTTAATATCTTCAAAATTAAGAGCATTTACTTCGTCAATAATAGCGCCATCTTCTGGAGGTACAATTTGACCACCATCATTAAAATAAACCTTATAACCATTGTATTCTGGCGGATTGTGACTGGCCGTTAAAACAATACCTGCGTCGCAACCTAAATGGCGCACAGCAAAAGATAATTCGGGTGTGGGCCGCATGTCTTCAAAAAGATAAACACTAATGTTATTAGCCGAAAAAACATCGGCGACAAGCTGTGAAAATAATGTTGAATTATGCCTACAATCGTAAGCAATGGCTACTTTTAAGGGTTTGTTTGGGAATGTTTTTATAAGATAATTGGCCAAACCTTGGGTAGCTCTGCCCAACGTATATTTGTTAATGCGGTTGGTGCCAGCACCCATAACGCCACGCATACCGCCGGTACCAAATTCCATATTTTTATAAAAACTCTCAATCAGATTGGCATCGTCTGATGCGATAAGTTGTTCTACTTGCGTTTGTGTTTCTTTGTCAAATGGTGCAGTTAACCAAGACTTAGCTGCTTTTAAAGCACGTTCTTTCATCAATAATTATATTTATATATGGGTGCAAAATTAAGTATAATACTTAAATCACATCTTTAATTTGATATCTATTTTCTGATACTTTGCCACGTAAAATAAGCTCACCAATAAATCCGGCAAGGAACAATTGTGTGCCAATTATCATGGTGGCTAAAGCGATATAATACATAGGGTCATTGGTAACCAAAATTGTTTTGACGCCGTGATATAATTTGTACAATTTTAAAGCACCGATATAACCCGTAGCTAAAAACCCAATAATAAACATAAAACTGCCCATCAAACCAAATAGGTGCATGGGGCGCTTGCCAAATTTGGTTAAAAACCAAATGGTGAGTAAGTCTAAAAATCCGTTTGTAAATCTGCTCATGCCAAATTTTGTTTCGCCGTATTTACGGGCTTGATGTTGTACTTCTTTTTCGCCAATACGCGTGTAACCTTTGTGTTTAGCTAAAACTGGAATATAGCGGTGCATTTCGCCATAAACATCAATGTTTTTAACCACTTCTAGTTTATAAGATTTAAGTCCACAATTAAAATCGTGTAGGCTTAAACCCGATGTTTTTCTCGCTGCCCAATTGAATAATTTTGAGGGCAAATTTTTTCTAATTTTAGAATCGTAGCGTTTCTTTTTCCACCCCGAAACCAAATCGTAATTTTTGGCGATAATTAAATTATAAAGCCCTGGTATTTCATCTGGACTGTCTTGTAAATCGGCATCCATAGTGATAATCACATTGCCTTCTGCTTTAAGAAAACCAGCGTGTAGGGCTTGCGATTTCCCAAAATTTTGTTGAAACTGAATGCCTTTTACATTCGGGTTTTGTTTTGAGAGTTGGGTGATAATTTTCCAAGAAGTATCTGTACTGCCGTCGTCTATAAACAGTATTTCATAAGAAAAACGATTGGATTGCATTATTTGTGCAATCCAATCGTGTAATTCTTTTAAAGAGTCTTCTTCGTTAAGTAGTGGAATGACTACCGATATATCCATTAAGTTTATTTTTTAATAATCTTGTTCTGGCGCTTTTTTCATTATTAATCCCGCGATAAGCGAAATTACAAAGCCAATAAAAAGACTCCAAACTAATCCCACAGCCATTATTATCATTGGAGAAGAGAATTTCTTAGTAATCGTTTCCATAGCTTCTAATTGCTCATCTGTTAAATTAGGATTGGCTTCAAGTGCTTTTTGTTGTTGCAGCTCCATCACTTGACTCATAAAATTGGGCTCTATATAAGTCATAAAAACATAAGTGTAAAGTAAGCTAATAATTGTGCCAATTAAAACAATTGCAAGACCTGTTTTTAAAGCTTCACTCAAACTTAAAAAACCGCCATTGCCAATTTTAAATGTTCTTAGACCAAAGACAATAATACCTATAGTTATCACTAGGCTGCCAATGGTATTAAGTGATCCGCCATCTAAATGTTTGCCCATAGCATATAATACTACTGCGAAGGCAATTGATACAAAGCCTAAAATTAGGCCATAAGTTAAAGCAATTTGTTTTGTTGAAGTTGTTTGGTTTTCCATAAGGTTGGTTGTTAAAGTTTATATATAGTATTAGTGTGTTTTAATAAGGATTTATTACACAAAAATAAGTAAAAAAGACTTGTAAAAATAGAAATAGGTTGTATTTTTGCAGCGGCAAGTCCTACACAACTAGCTCCCTCTTAATCCCCCAGGGTGGGAACACAGCAAGGGTACGAGGTTGAGCAGTGTGATGTAGGTAGCTTGCCATTTTTTGTTTCCTACCCCTAACCATTTCAAAAGAAAATGGTTACAAATAATCCTTTACTTTTAAAATTTAGTTTCTTTCCTTAGAGAAGTCGGAAGATGGTATATTCTCCTCAATTATTGTATTTTTGATTTTGAATATTCAATCTTAAATTTTTAGTCATCAATGTCAAAAGTTGTTTTAATAACAGGAGGGTCGTCGGGCATAGGAAAATCTGTAGGCGTATTTTTAACTCAAAAAGGTTTTACTGTTTACGGTACCAGTCGGAATCCTCAAAAAATTGACAATCATCCTTTCAATTTGGTGGCATTAGATGTGAACGATACCAATAGTATTGCTAAAGCAGTTCAAGAAATTATCGCCAAAGAAGGACAACTCGATGTTCTCGTTAACAATGCTGGCATGGGCATTACAGGGTCTATTGAAGATACCCCAACTGCTGAAATGCGTAAAGTTTTCGATACCAATTTTTTTGGTGCCATTGATGTTATCAAAGCAGTTTTGCCACAAATGCGTACTCAAAAGAGTGGGCTCATTATAAACGTAACATCTATTGCGGGTTATATGGGATTGCCCTTTCGGGGGATTTATTCTGCCACAAAAGGTGCTTTAGAATTGACAACCGAAACTTTAAGTATGGAAGTCAAACAATTTGGTATTAAAGTTACCAATGTGGCACCAGGCGATTTTGCTACAAATATTGCTTCGGGGCGTTATCACACACCTGTTTTTGAAACCTCTCCTTACAAAGAAGTCTATCAAAATAATCTCAATTTAATGGATGCTGATGTTGATGGTGGCGAAGACCCTATCGCTATGGCAGAAGCTATTTATAAGATTATCAATAATTCAAATCCAAAATTGCATTATAAAGTAGGCAGTTTTATGCAAAAATTTTCCATCGTTTTAAAACGCATTTTACCCGATTCCGTTTATGAGAAACTGTTGATGAATAATTTTAAGATGTGAAATGGGTATCAAGTATTAAGTACAAAGTATCTAGTATCAAGTACAAAGTATCTAGTATCAAGTACAAAGTATCTGGTATAAAGAGCAAAGAACCGACTTGTCGCCCCGATCTTTCTGTCAGGTTGAGCGGAGTCGAAACCTAAAGAGTTACATTTTTTGGATGTATTTGTAGTATTATTGTTCTGTATTGCCAACAACTAATAACCCTGTTAAAAAGTTAATATTTATTTTAGGATTGCCTCTCCTTATATTTTATCTTTGCCCAAAATATAAATCAAACAACACATGAAATTTTTTATCGATACAGCTAATTTAGCCCAAATAAAAGAAGCTCAAGATTTGGGTATTTTAGATGGTGTTACTACAAATCCATCTTTAATGGCAAAAGAGGGTATTACCGGTACCAACAATATTTTAAAACATTATGTTGCTATCTGCAATATTGTTGATGGCGATGTGAGTGCCGAAGTTATTGCAACCGATTTTGAAGGTATGGTAAGAGAAGGCGAAGCTTTAGCCGATTTACATCCACAAATTGTTGTAAAAATTCCTATGATTAAAGATGGAATTAAAGCTATAAAATATTTTTCAGATCACGGTATAAAAACCAATTGCACTTTGGTATTTTCAGTTGGCCAGGCCTTATTGGCAGCCAAAGCAGGTGCTAGTTATGTGTCGCCTTTTATTGGCCGTTTAGACGATGTTTGTACAGATGGGCTCAACCTTATTGACGAAATTAGATTGGTGTATGATAACTATGGTTATGAAACCGAGATATTGGCCGCTTCTGTCCGCCATACCATGCATATTGTAGAATGTGCTAAGCTTGGCGCCGATGTTATTACAGCACCTTTAAGTGCTATTGAAGGTTTGTTAAAACATCCTTTAACCGACAGTGGTTTGGCTACTTTTTTAGCCGATTATAAAAAAGGAAACTAGAACTTCGTCACTTCGAGTGTCCCAATTTATTGGGATGTATCGAGAAGAGCTCAAGCTTACTCGAACAGATATATTTTACCAAAAAGAGCGGCCAATGGCCGCTCTTTTTGGTAATTATTAGAAACTGATACATCGTGATGTCATTTTTATTCCTTTTTCCTATTTTTGAAATCAACTACTAACATATAAATTAATGAAAAGTCCACAATATTATGTCAGAAAGACCCACCGCTATTTGGGACTTTTTATAGGGATTCAATTCTTTTTATGGACCGTTGGGGGTTTGTATTTTAGTTGGACGAATATTGATAAAATTCATGGTGACCACTTGGTGAATTTCCCCGATACTAAAATCAGCGTTACCGATAGTCTAATTAGCCCTAATGATGCTGTTAAAAGTTCAGGGTTACATCCCGAAAAGGTCAGTCGTATTTATTTGGCTAATGTTTTAAACAGGACTGTTTATCGTATTTATGCAGATACCAGTTTGGTGATGGTTGATGCCAAAACAGGAAACATAAGACTGCCATTAACAAAAGATGAAGTGGTAAATTTTGCAAAAAAAATATTCAAACCAAATAACGATGTTAGCAATGTAGACTATGTTACTGAGGTGAATATGAATAAGCATTACCAATATCGCGAAGGACCATTGCCGGCTTGGGCGGTGAGTTTTAAACATCCCTCAAAAAGTGTGATTTATATCAGTGCTAAAAAAGGCAGTTTTGAGAAAATAAGAAACCAACAATGGCGTTTATTTGATTGGTTGTGGATGCTTCACGTTATGGATTATGATTCGAGAGATAATATTAATAATTGGATTCTTCGTGGCTTTTCAATTTTAGGACTTTTAACCATTTTAAGTGGCTTTACATTATTTTATCAATCGTCAAAAACAATTAGAAAAATCAAAAATTGATTACATTTACCCTATTAAAAATTATAGAGATATGAAAACATTTAAGAATTACATGCTATTGACCTTAGTATTAAGCCTGTTTTTAACAAGTTGTCAGACTAAAAAGCAAACGCCAAAAGTTAAAGAAGCCCAAACAGTAGTGACTAAAATTCAAGAATTAAATCCAAAAATAAGCGCTATTGATTTGGCTTTTAAAACGGAAATTACCAATGTTTACCAAGCCTATAACAAATTAAAAGACGCTTTGGTAGCATCAGATCCCACTTTGGCATTGGCAGCTGCTAATGAAGTTCTAGCAAATTTAAACAAAGTAGATATGGGCTTGCTTAAAAAATCCGAATCTCATAAAGTTTGGATGACTGAAAAGCCTTTGTTGGTGACCGAATTAAATATGTTTATAAAAGGCAATTCTCTTGAAGAACAACGTGCGTCATTTTTAAAGATTTCTAATAGCATGATTACTTTAGTAGAAAATTTTGGAACCTCAGAAAAAGTGATGGTACAATTTTGCCCTATGGCAGACGATTTTAATGGTGGCTATTGGCTAAGTACAGATGCTGCAATTAAAAACCCATATTTTGGTGATAAAATGCTGACTTGTGGCAGTACAAAAAGAATCATAAATTAAGACAAAAAGGTATCATCCTGAGAGTCCCAAGAATTAGGGAGAAGCTCCATTTTAAAATATTTTAATTTTAAATAGCAAATAAAACCCCGCTTTGAAATTTCAAAGCGGGGTTTTTAATGTTAGTATGTCATTCTGAATTTTTCGACTGTCTCTCAAGACAGGCATCTCGATAGCTATCGGAATGACAATTTGTAAAATTACATCATGCCTGGCATTCCGCCACCCATTGGAGGCATGCCGCCGCCCATTGGTGCATCTTCTTTAACATCTACAAGAGCACACTCGGTAGTTAAAATCATACCTGCAACAGAAGCCGCATTTTCAAGGGCAATTCTAGTTACTTTTGTAGGATCTATAATTCCGGCTTTAAACATATTTACATATTCATCCGTTTTAGCGTTATAGCCAAAATCTTTTTTCCCTTCGGCAACTTTAGAAACTACTACAGAACCTTCGGCACCTGCATTTTCTACAATTTGACGTAATGGTTCTTCAACAGCACGTCTTAAGATTTTTACACCTGTAGCTTCGTCGTTATTTACAGTTATAACAGCATCAAGAGAACTTACAGATCTTAAAAGTGCTACGCCACCACCGGCAACAATACCTTCTTCAATAGCTGCTCTGGTTGCATGTAATGCATCATCTACACGGTCTTTTTTCTCTTTCATTTCAACTTCACTTGGTGCGCCAACATACAAAACAGCAACACCGCCAGCCAATTTAGCCAAACGTTCTTGTAATTTCTCCTTATCGTAATCTGATGTTGTTGTTTCTATTTGTGCTTTAATTTGACCAACACGTGCTTTTATGTCATCAGAATTACCAGCACCATTAACAACAGTTGTATTGTCTTTATCAATTGTGATACGTTCGGCAGTACCTAACATATCAATGGTTGTGTTTTCTAATGTAAATCCGCGTTCTTCAGAAATAACAGTACCGCCTGTTAAAACGGCTAAATCTTCTAGCATTGCTTTTCTACGATCGCCAAAACCAGGTGCTTTTACAGCAGCAATTTTTAAAGCGCCACGTAATTTGTTAACTACTAAAGTAGCTAAAGCTTCGCCATCAACATCCTCGGCAATAATTAATAAAGGTTTCCCCGATTGTGCTACGGGTTCAAGAATAGGTAGTAAATCTTTCATTGTAGATACTTTTTTATCGTACAATAAAATATAAGGATTGTCTAAATCGGTAATCATTTTTTCTGAATCGGTGATAAAATAAGGCGACAAATAACCACGGTCAAATTGCATACCTTCAACAATCTCAACATAAGTCTCCATGCCCTTAGCTTCTTCAACAGTAATAACACCTTCTTTACCCACTTTACCAAAAGCTTGGGCAATTAAATCGCCAATAGAATCATCGTTATTTGCAGAAATAGAGGCTACTTGTTTTATCTTATCTGATTTGTTTCCAACCTCTTGAGATTGTTTTTGCAAATCGGCAACAATGGCAACAACTGCTTTATCAATACCGCGTTTTAAATCCATCGGATTGGCACCTGCGGCCACATTTTTTAAACCTTCTTTTACGATTGCTTGCGCTAAAACGGTAGCTGTAGTTGTACCATCTCCAGCTAAATCGTTGGTTTTAGAAGCTACTTCTTTAACCATTTGAGCACCCATATTTTCAAGTGGATCTTCTAATTCTATTTCTTTTGCAACTGTCACACCATCTTTGGTAATTTGTGGGCCACCAAAGGCTTTGCCAATAATTACATTGCGGCCTTTTGGACCTAAGGTTACTTTTACTGCGTTTGCTAAAGCGTCAACGCCACGTTTTAAACCATCGCGTGCGTCAATATCAAATTTTATATCTTTTGCCATAATTTGTTAATTTTTAAGATTTATTTTTTGGATTAAAGAATGGCGAAAATATCGCTCTCTTTCATAATTAAATAATCGTTGCCGTCAAGTTTTAATTCGGTACCAGCATACTTTCCGTAAAGCACAGTATCACCAACTTTAACAGTCATAGGCTCATCTTTTGTGCCTTTTCCTACAGCAACAACTTTACCTTGTTGTGGTTTTTCTTTGGCCGAGTCTGGAATATATAATCCAGAAGCAGTTTTGGTTTCTGCAGCCTGAGGTTCAATTAGAACACGGTCTGCTAATGGTTTGATGTTTAATTTACTCATTTTATAAAATTTTATTAAAGTTATTTTCCACTCTATTTAGTCAGAAATTATGCCAAAGCACAATCTCTGCCAAAGGGATAAAAAAAATGCCAACGTGTCATTTTACGTTGGCATTTTATAAGATATAAAGACAAATATTGTTATTTACCTGCGTCTTTTTTGTCGTCAGTTTTAACTGGTGTTGCCACAGGCGCCACTAATTTTTGATCGTCAGCAGGGATTTCTCTATTTTCAAGTTTTTGCTCAACTTGTGAGTCTTGTTGAACACCACCTCTTTGAATGGCGAAATTAGATAAAAGAATAAGTGCTATAAGTATAAAAGCCAAATACCATGTGCTTTTATCTAAAAAATTGGTTGTGCTTTGAACACCGCCCAGAGCTTGGGTACCGCCACCACCAAATGAAGAAGATAATCCCCCACCTTTTGGATTTTGAACCATGATTAATAAAACGAGCAATGCTGCTACAATGATGATTAAGACTAAGAATATTGTATAAGTCATGATGTTAAATTATTATAATTTTTGTAAAAATTTTATTGCTTTAATTCGGTCTGCAAAGAAACTACTTTTTTCTGGATATTTCAAACTTAATATATTGTAAGCTTTAATAGCTTTTGCATATTTTTTTTGCTCTAAATAAACCTTTGCCAATGTTTCTGTCATGATGTCCAAATTTTCATGGATTTTTTCTTCAGAAACTAAAATAATGGGTTCGCTTTTTATCGGTTTAATTTTTGGATTTGATTTTATAAACTGCTCAATTAATTCAGAATTCTCAGAATACGGCTTTCTTTTAATCGGCGTAAAGCTTTCTAGTTTTAGCCACTCATTAAACGAATGTGTTTCGTTTGATAAAAAGCGGATTGGCTTACCTATTTGTAAAGATTCTTCAACATTTTTAAAGGTATTTTCTTTAGAAATAGTGCTTATATTTTTGTGAAGTTTTACAACAGCTTCTTTACTATCTATTTCTTCTTGTTGTGTATTTTCTAGGGCTTTCTTATTTATTATAAAATCGAATAAAACGGTACGGTCTGTACTGTATGCTGCTGTTTTTTTTAAGCCTGTATTAAACTTAAAACTATCTTGATTTTGAAGCCCTTTTAGATGAAGCACATGACCTATTTGAAAAAAAGGGTAGGCTTCTAAAACTTCTTCAATTTTATTTGTAAAAGTTGTGTTTATTTGGTTTGGGTTGTCAAGTATGTGGTTAAATTCTGTTAATGTCATAATTTACCACTTAGCGATAGAGGCGTTAAAAATATCTTGGGTTATGCGTTCAAAAATGACCTTAAAGCCATCATCAATCACACTACCTGTAAGTTGTGCATTGGCATCAAAATCGTAATAAAAGCTAAATTTTTGTTCAAAATTATCTTCCTCTTTTAGTTTATTGAAAAAACGGCAGCTTACACCAATTGTTAATCTGTTCTGGGCGGCAGTTTGTTGGGCTGTTGCCATCATTGGCTCAATTCTGTACGTGGTAATTTCGCCTTCAAATTGTAAGTCGCCATTGTTTTTTACCAAATTTAAATTGGTTTGTCTTAAAAACAAATCCTGTAAGGCTAAAGTGAATTCATTACTTAAACGTGGCTCAACCAAAAGGGCATTGTTAGGAAAGTAATCTATCTGAATTGTTTTGGCATCTCCGGTACTTCCTCCGGTAAACGAATAGACACCACAAGATTGTGTAAATGTTAGGATCAAAACTACAATTATAAAAAAGGGTAGAAAACGCTTTATTTTTAAATTCATATTTATAGGATGCTTTTACTTTAAGGATTTCAAAGATATTAATAATTCTAAACTAATAACTACCAACCATCAACTAACAACTTTTTTAAATTATAAATCGAATTGTTTAATTTTTCTATATAAAGTGCGTTCAGAAATACCCAATTCTTGAGCCGCTAATTTTCGTTTATTGCTATTGCGATTAAGCGCATCTTTAATCATTTCTATTTCATTATCTTGAAGAGATTGTGCTGGTTCAACAGTTTCGGCATCATTATAATGAACTTGAGAATAGTTGTCAGATTTTTTAAGAGGAATTATTTCTACAGGTGTTTCTGTGTCTTCTTGAGATGGGCTTCCATATAATTTTTTTATCAGATGATCGTTTTCTTTAACATGTTCTTCTGTGATTTTTTCATCTTTCAGTAAACTAAGAGTTAGTTTTTTTAAATCAGTAATATCGTTGCGCATGTCGAATAAGACTTTGTATAAAATCTCACGTTCATTGTTAAACTCACTTCCTTTATATTTTTCGCCAATAATGGCAGGTAAATTATTGCTTTGATTAGGTAAATAGCCTTTTAAAACAGAGGCGTCAATATTTCTGCTTTGTTCTATCACAGAAATTTGTTCTGCAATATTTCTTAACTGACGGATGTTACCTGGCCAATTATAATTTTCTAATAAAATGATAGCATCCGCTTCTAAGCGCAATGTAGGCATGCGGTATTGTTGCGCAAAATCTGAAGCAAATTTTCTAAAAAGTAAATGAATATCTGTTTTACGCTCGCGCAAAGGAGGTAAATGTATTTCGATGGTGCTTAAACGGTAATATAAATCTTCTCTAAACTTATTATTTTGGATGGCTTGAAGCATATTTATGTTTGAGGCGGCCACAATGCGAACATCTGTTTTTTGCACTTTTGAAGAGCCTACTTTTATAAACTCACCATTTTCTAAAACCCGCAACAAACGCACTTGGGTTGTTAAAGGCAATTCGCCAACTTCATCTAAAAAAATTGTACCACCATCGGCAACTTCAAAATAACCACTTCTTGTTTGTGTGGCGCCTGTAAACGATCCTTTTTCGTGTCCAAACAATTCGCTGTCAATTGTTCCTTCTGGAATGGCACCACAGTTTACAGCAATATAATTGGCATGTTTTCTGTGCGATAATTGATGAATAATTTTAGGGATACTTTCTTTACCAACACCACTTTCGCCCGTTACTAAAACAGAAATATTTGTGGCTGCTACACGTAAAGATTTTTCTATTGCACGATTTAGATGCATGTCATTTCCTATAATGCCAAATCGTTGTTTTATACCTTGTAATGAGGATTCCATAATATTATATTTTAGCACCTATTAAGGTGGCAGAAGTGCATGTTTCTATTTTAACATTTACAAAGTCACCAATAATTTCTTGTCCAGTTTTTGGAAAAATAACAACAGCATTTTGGGAGTTCCGTCCTTTCCAATGAAGGTCAGACTTTTTTGAAGTGCCTTCAATCAAAACTTCAACAGTTTTATCTAAAAATTGTTCTGATCTGTATAAACTATATTTCCTTTGTCGTTCAATAATGTCATTTAGCCTGCGTTTTTTTACCTCAAGAGGCACGTCGTCTTCCATTTTTTTCTCGGCCAAAGTCCCGGGTCTTTCAGAATAGGCAAACATAAATCCGAAATCGTATTTCACATAGTCCATTAAAGACAACGTTTCCTGATGATCTTCTTCTGTTTCGCCACAAAAACCAGCAATCATGTCTTGCGAAATGGCACAATCGGGTAAAATTTTACGCACATTATCAATTAAAGTGATGTATGCTGAGCGGGTGTGTTGTCGGTTCATGCGGGCTAACATTCTTGTGCTTCCAGATTGCACAGGCAGGTGAATATACTTGCAGATATTCTCGTGTTTTGCCATAACATGCAAAACTTCAAGGTGCATGTCTTGCGGATTAGAAGTCGAAAAGCGGAATCTAATTTTCGGAAATTGCGTAGCGCATAAATCTAACAAATCTGCAAAACCTACGGCAGTAGCTTTGGCGATATCGCTGGCATTTTTAAAATCTTTTTTGAGGCCGCCACCATACCATAAATAGCTGTCCACATTTTGACCTAAAAGCGTTACTTCTTTAAAATTATTATCTACCAAATCTTGAATTTCTTTGATGATACTTTGCGGATCACGACTGCGTTCGCGGCCACGTGTAAAGGGCACTACGCAAAAAGTGCACATATTATCGCAGCCACGTGTGATGGATACAAAAGCAGAAACGCCATTAGAATTTAACCGCACAGGCGACACATCTGCATAGGTTTCTTCTTTAGATAATATAACATTTACAGCCTCTCTACCGGCGGCTACTTCTTCAATTAAATTGGGTAAATCGCGATATGCATCTGGACCCACAACCAAATCGACTATTTTTTCTTCTTCTAAAAATTGTTTTTTTAGGCGTTCTGCCATACAACCCAAAACCCCCACTTTCATTTTCGGATTAATCTTTTTTACGGCATTATATTTCTCGAGACGTTTGCGGACTGTTTGTTCCGCTTTTTCGCGGATGGAACATGTATTTACCAAAACCAAATCGGCATCTTCAAGATTTGGCGTGGTGTTAAAACCATGCTCAGAAAGGATTGCAGCTACAATTTCGCTGTCATTCAAATTCATTGAACAGCCATAACTTTCTATAAACACCTTTTTATTATGAGTATTTATGTTCGTATCAACCTCATTATCAAGAATTTGACCGTTAAATTGGTTAGGGTTTTTATGGGTATAACTCTGGGTATAACTCGTTCGTGTAAGAGCTCTTGGATTTGCTAATGGTTTGTTAATTAACTTTTTATGTGTTTTCGTATTTCCCATTTAGGTATAACCTTTTTTATATTTTTTTAATTAAAATTGGTTATACCCATGTTTGGGTATAACCACAATTAACATACATTTTAATTCACAAAGGTAATGGAATTTTGACAATGTGTCATGTTATTTCAACCAAAAAAGGAGACTGATGAGGTCTCCTTAAAACAAATCAAATTAGTGATAGGTTGGTTATATCCCTTATGAGAAAGATATGCTGTTTAAGTATAAATATGATAGGGTATGAGTTAATTAACCTCTAATCCCATTCACTTGTATTTTTTATATTAAAAAGAATTTTGATACAATCAATTATTGCATCTTTTGAGTAATTTCCAACTTATTTAATTTCGTTTTTTTTTGTACCAAAAATAATTACACACCGACTTGGATGTCAGTAGTATTTTCGAGCCATTTCAATGTTGTCATCTGTAAGTGGTTTTGTAAAATATTCAACAGAGTACTCCTTGGCTTTCATTTGATCGACAGAACTTGAGGAAGAGGACAGGATATAAATTTTGGTGCTACTAAGATCAATATTGAAGTTTTTTAGACTTTGTAAAAATTCCCACCCCGACATTCTAGGCATATTGATGTCTAAAAAAATAATAGACGGAAGGGCTGTGCCTTCCGAAATAAGTTTTTTTAACTCTTCTAAAGCTTCATCTGCGTAAAGGAAACTTTTCACAGAATCGAATCCTTTAGCCCTCTCTAATTTGTGTTTAATTAAGAAAGTAAAAACCTCATCATCATCGATGAGCCACAATTTATTCATGATTTTTTGATATTAGTATTTTAAACTCAGTACCCTTGCCCACTTCCGATGCCACTGTAATCTTCCATTCCAGGGCTTCAATGTATTTTTTTACCAAAAATAACCCAATCCCTTTCGCTTCTTTATTTCCATGAAAGGTAGCGTACATGTTAAATAACTTATTACCTATCTTCTCTAAGTCCATACCCACCCCATTATCTTTGAAAACCAAGACGATGTCTTTATCAGTTTCAACTGCCGATATTACTAAACTTGAATTATTACCCGATTTGTATTGAATAGCGTTAGAAATTAAATTTTCACAAATACTATTTACGTAGCCAGCCTTCACTTTAAGGTTGATGCCTTTCGGAATAGAATTTTGGATAGTTATGTCAGGGGTTTTAATGGTAAACGATTCAGTTATTTTATCCACAAAATCAGCCAAATAAATTTCTATTTCGGGAATTGGAGAATCTTTATCTATATCAACTATTTCGGAAATATAATCTACCGTCATAGATAAGTGATCTATGGATTTTACCATCATACTATAGTATATTTTCTTCTCTTCGAAATCACCGGAATCAATAACCTCCGAAATCAATTTAAGATTGGCTGAATGTTTTCGAATATCGTGACTTATGATATAAGTAAACTCCTTTAGTCGTTCATTTTTTTCTATAAGGACTTTGTTTGCAAGTGCTAATTTATCTGCTTGTTTTTGTTTCTCTGTATTGCTAATAATTAGCTCATTTAACCGCTTATTTTCATGAATTTCTAGTTCATCAATCGCTTTTGTTTGAGAGATTTTCAAAGACAACATAGAGGCTATTGTGTTTAGTATAATCAAATCATGATCAGAAAAGTAGCCTTTCTCTGGGTGCTCAGAATCGATAATTCCGATTACATTTCCATCCGAAAGAACAGGCACTGTTATCTCTGAATATCGATATTTATCATCAACTGTATATCTATGGTCTTTTGAAGTGTCAGCAATAATCTCACCAATTCCTGTAAGTGCAACATGTCCGCAAATACCCTCACCCATTTTTAATTTAATTGGATTCTGAATTTCTTGTGCTGTAGGGTTTTTGTTTCCATGAGCTGCACATTGATAAAGTTCTCCATCATCATTGATTAAGTATATGATACAATCAGTGTATCCCAGATTTTCAATGACGTTCTCTGTGACAGCCCATACAGAATCTTCCACTGAAGTAGTGTGCATTAGTATAGAACCAAATGCATTGATTTTTTCCAAAAGGTACGAATTTCTCTCATTTTGAGATTTTTCTCTCATATTGTTATGTTCTATATCTACATATAAAAAAAACTTTATCCATAAAGTTCCTTAAATCAATTATCCGTTAAACTATTTCTAAATCAAACTTATTTTCGGATAACAGGAGTTTTCGTTATACATCAAATATATTAAATTTTACTTGATTGTTTCATTAAATTTCGTTGAACTGATTTGATGAACTTTATAGTTTGATTTCCTACCGATTTCTTTTTCTATGAACTCACCAATTCTTTCATATGAACGAGATTGAAATATATTAGAGTTTACATCACAAAAAAATATAATTCTATATTAGCAAAAAACCATTTTATCTTTGGTGAATATAATTTAGACTCTAATTAAAATAATATTAAGTTAAACAAATTAATATTATTTCAAATAACTCCATAAACACTCTTCATAAACGGAGTTCAAGTTATAAATATTGCAAAAATTTAATTCAAATAATAAAATATGTTATTCCAATTAAATTATTTAATAATTATTAATAATAAATTTTGAAATTAGATCATTTGTTAAGAAACCGTGTAAAAGTATTGGTTTTTCTTTTGTGCTAATCAATGTTTTTAATTGCATCAAATCTTCTTGACCAAAAGAGGCGACAAGAGGATAATTCACATATTTCATAGGGTAATCTGTAAAAAATTCACTTTCTTTTGTAATCCACTTCTGGTTTATTACTTTGCTACTATCAAGAAGGGAAATCACGGTTTTAAAATAGTCATTAAGAATATATTTCATAAACTCATCATCGGTTGGATATGGAGTTAGGTAAACGCCCTCTTCTAATTTGAAATAATCTCCTCTTTCCCAAGTAGGTTCGTCTTCTAATCTATGATTAATAATGGTTGATTCTGAAGTAGTTTTAACACCGTATTGTTTAACAGCAGCCTTAAAAATATTAACCCTGTCACGTCCTAAATAACAATGTACATAATAAAGTCCTTTTTCGTTTTCAATAAACTCCTTCGCATACTGTAATGTTTTTTCATTCCCTGAGATCCAGGGTAACATTGCCATATTAATTACCTTAATATCATATTTATTAGCAATTTCAATTTCGTCTTTTATTAAAGCGGGCTCTGCCGGAATAACCAACTCATGTAATAGTGATATTATACCGGTGTATCCTTGCTCTTTAAGAGATTTTATCATTTCTTCATTTGGATATGCGCCAAAAACAAATTCTAATTCTTCAGAATTTTTATCTTGTTTCAGTTCTACATTTCTTGCTGGAATTCCTCCTGAATAGCTTATCAACCATTGAGGATGAAAACTAAAAATATAAACTGAAGTTAATAGAATTATGGTTAATATACCTGGCAACACCCATTTTATCATTTTTGTTGTTGATCTTTTTACAATGCGATGGATAAAAAGGGCCAGTAAAAAGGCAACAATTACATATAGTATGATAATTAGTTTTCCAAAAACATTTTCTTTGGATATCTCCATATCTGTTGAACGGGCATACTCAGACAACCATTTTGAAGGTCCTGCTAGTAATATCCATAAACCCATTGGGAAACCAATACACAACCATAAGTATAAAAATAAAATTATTGATTTAATTTTGTTTTTCGTCATCGTATTAGTTTAAAAGAGAGATTATTTTTGGATAAAATATAATTAGACCTATAATTAAGGCAACCAAGGCAGCTATAAGAACTCCTGTTGCAGCAAGATCTTTTGCTTTTCCTATTTTATCACGTTTTTCTAAGGAAACTTCATCGGCCAAAAACTCAATAGAAGAATTAAAAGCTTCAGCAGAAAGCACAAATCCTGAAACAATAAGAATTGAAGACCATTCTTCTTTAGTAATTTGAAAGAAAAAACCAGCTCCAATGGCAATAAATAAAGCAAATAAGTGAATTCGGGCATTATGTTCAAACCTAAATAACCAAACAAAACCTTTAAGCGCAAACCCAAAACTCTTTATTCGTTTTTTGATTGAGAAATGTTTTACTTTTTTATTTTCCATATTTCAATATTGGTTAAGAAAAAAATAATTTAGCATGTTATACTTTCAAATATAAACAATAATTTAGAAATCTATTTTTAGTTAATTATTAAAATTACCCGTTGTGCATTATAATTTAACAAAAAAAGTTGTTCAATTGTCTAAAAAAGACGTATATTTATTTGAATATCAAACATATAAATATAATGAACAACTTTCAAGCAAATTACAATAAAATTTTAGAAGTGTTACGGTCTATTACAGAAAAAGAACAATTTTTAAAACAAAAAAGAAAGCCTAAACTACAAGATATAGAGTTGATAGCAATGAATTTAACAGCAGAATATATGAGTATTGATAGTGAATGTCAGCTTTTTAGGGATATTTCAAGGGAATTAAAGAATAAAATTGAACGTTCAGTTTATAATAGAAGGAAGCGAAAATTATTTTTTGCTATCGAACTTATAAGAAATAAATTATCTGAGAAGTTTAATGAATTTGAAAATTACTTTGTTGTAGATAGTATGCCTTTAGAAGTAGTCAAATTATCTAGAAGTAATAGTAGTAAAATTTGCAAAGAAGAATTTCATAGTTCCCCAAATAGAGGTTTTTGTGCAAGCCAAAATATGCATTACTATGGTTACAAGATTCATGCAGTTTGTTCCGTTGAAGGAGTTTTTAAAAGCTTTGATATAAGCAAAGCTTCAGTCCATGATATTCATTATTTAAAAGATATTAAAGAGCAATTTAATGATTGCGTTATTTTAGGAGATAAAGGCTATTTAAGTGCTGATTATCAATTAGATTTGTTTGAAAGCAAGCGAATAAAATTAGAGGTTCCAATGCGAAAAAATCAACATAATTACAAAAAACAAGCATATATTTTTAGGAAGAAAAGAAAGCGAATTGAAACGCTGTTTTCACAACTTTGTGATCAGTTTATGATACGTAGAAATTATGCTAAATCTTTTCAAGGATTTAAAACAAGAATACTATCCAAATTAACTTCGTTAACGGTTATTCAATACATCAATAAGTTTATCTTTGATAGAAATATAAATAATTTAAAAATTAGCATTATTTAAATGCACAACGGGTAATACAAATATATAGATATTAATACCCCAATTTTTAAAAAAAGCGCCCATAATATTTGATAAAAAAATCTATATACTTTTGCCAAATCATTAAAACGAAAGCATATTGTACGAATATATTCCGTACAAATATTTGTTTGGTACGGATTTTGTCCGTACATTTGTAAAAACTAAAATTATGGAAACAAAATCTATACAAAGCAAAAAAACGAGATTTGACACAAGGTTGCCAAAAGAACAAAAACTTTTTTTTGAAAGGGCTGCTAATATTGGTGGCTTTAGGAGTCTTACGGAATTTATTATTTCTACGGTTCAAGAAAAAGCAAAAGAAATTATAGCCGAAAGAGAAATATTTTTAGCTTCAAATAGAGATAACGATATTTTTTTTGAGGCTATTTTTAATGCAGACAAACCTAATAATGACTTAATTTCTGCAACTGAAGACTATAATAAATCACTTCTTTAATGAATCTTATAACAACAAATTTAGCATCGATTCATGAAAAAAATGAATTTTGTTGCGGAAAAGAGTTGTTAGATAATTACATACATAGACAAGCAAGCCAAGATGTTAAACGAAAATTGTCGGCTTGTTTTGTCTTAATTGAGAGTGGTTCAAATATTATTAAAGGTTATTATACACTTTCAAATAACAGCATTCCTTTAGCTTTAATTCCTGAAAATATTAAAAAACGCTTACCTAAGTCGTATAATTCAATTCCATCTACTCTTTTAGGTAGATTGGCAATTGATAAAAATTATCAAGCTAAAGGCGTTGGAAAAATTTTACTTGTTGATGCCTTAAAAAGGAGTTATTTAATTTCAAAAAGTATGGGCTCATTTGCAATTATTGTTGATCCCATAGATAATGAAGCTGAATGGTTTTATGCCAAATATGGTTTTATAAAATTACCAGATAGTGGAAAAATGTTTCTTCCGATGAAAACCGTTAAGCAACTGTTTGAAAAATAAGCTTTAACTAAATGTTGAAGTTAATATATTTATAAAAAAGTGCTCATAAAATTTGATATAAAAAAAATCTACATACTTTTGCCAAATCATTAAAACGAAAGAATGGCGAAGAATTTAGTTATTGTGGAGTCTCCGGCGAAAGCCAAAACCATAGAAAAATATTTAGGAAAAGACTTTCAGGTAGAGTCAAGTTTTGGGCATATAGCCGATTTACCATCCAAGGAATTGGGGATAAATGTAGAAGGCGATTTTATGCCTCGATACGAGGTTTCTCAAGATAAAAAGGCCGTTGTAAAGAAGTTGAAAGACCTCGCCAAAAAAGCAGATACCGTTTGGCTGGCAAGTGATGAAGATAGAGAAGGAGAAGCTATTGCCTGGCATTTATACGAACAATTAAAATTAAAAGAAGAGAATACAAAGCGTATTGTTTTTCATGAAATAACAAAATCGGCCATATTAAAAGCAGTAGAAAATCCGCGTCAAATTGATTATAATGTGGTAAATGCGCAACAAGCCCGTAGGGTTTTAGACCGTATTGTTGGGTACGAATTATCGCCTGTTTTGTGGCGAAAAGTTAAAGGAGGTTTGTCGGCAGGGCGTGTACAATCTGTTGCTGTACGACTTTTAGTAGAGCGCGAAGAAGCGATTGATAATTTCACACCTGTGGCTTCGTATAGGGTTGATGCTAAATTCAGCACTGAAGAAGGTGCTAAGTTTAAAGCAAAATTACCAAAGAATTTAGCCGATAAAAAACATGCAGAAGCTTTTTTAGAATCTTGTAAAAATGCCACTTTTAAAGTAGCCGATTTACAAACCAAGCCTGCAAAAAAATCGCCAGCACCGCCATTTACAACATCTACTTTGCAACAAGAAGCCTCAAGAAAATTAGGATTTCCTGTGGCTAAGACCATGTTAATGGCTCAAAAATTATACGAAGCAGGTTTGATAACTTATATGCGTACCGATAGTTTGAATTTATCTGCCGATGCCAAAAAAGATGCTGCTGCTGCCATTATTGAAAATTATGGTGCATCTTATAGCCATCCAAGAAGTTTTAAAACCAAGTCAAAAGGGGCACAAGAAGCGCACGAGGCCATTCGCCCAACAAGCATGACCATGCAAGAAGTTTCTGTAGATTATGATCAAGATAGATTGTACAGTCTTATTTGGAAACGCACAATTGCTTCTCAAATGAGTGATGCCCAGTTGGAACGCACAAATGTTAAAATAAGCCATTCGAATTCCAATAAAAGTTTTACAGCTAACGGAGAGGTTATAAAGTTTGAAGGTTTCTTAAAAGTATATTTAGAGGGTACAGATTCAGAAGATGATGAGCAAGATGGTATGCTTCCTAAATTGGTTGTAAATGACGCTTTAGATGTTTTAAATATTAAAGCCACAGAACGTTATACCCAAGCACCTTATCGTTATTCTGAGGCGGCATTGGTAAAACAATTAGAAGAATTGGGTATTGGGCGCCCTTCTACTTATGCGCCTACAATATCAACTATTCAACGTAGAGGTTATGTGGATAAAGGAAATGTTGATGGAATAGAACGTTCGTATACACAATTGGTTTTAAAAAACAGTGAAGTAACATCTCATGTTTTAACAGAAAAAGTAGGATCTGATAAAGGAAAACTTGTGCCAACGGATATCGGTAAAGTGGTAAGTGCTTTTTTAGTTGAACACTTTTCGGCTGTTTTAGATTATAGTTTTACAGCAAATATTGAATTAGAATTTGATAAAATAGCCGAAGGTAAAACCGATTGGATTGCCATGATTAAATCTTTTTACAAAGATTTTCATCCAACTGTAGAAGATGTTGCCGAAAATGCAGATCGTGCTAAAGGCGAACGTCTTTTAGGTGTTGATCCAAGTTCAAAAAAGAATGTTTACGCAAGATTGGGGCGTTTTGGTGCGATGGTTCAAATTGGTGAAGCTACCGATGAAGAAAAACCAAAATTCGCCAGTTTACAAGGCACTCAAACACTTGGAAGCATAAGTTTTGAAGAAGCAATGGATTTATTTCAATTGCCTAAAACTATTGGCTCGTACGAAGATACAGAGGTTGTAGTTTCTAACGGTAGGTTTGGTCCATATATCCGTTTTGACGCCATGTTTGTGTCGCTACCTAAAGATGTAAATCCTTTAGATGTCGATTTAGAGCAGGCTATTGCATTGATTCAAGAAAAACAAAAAGCCGATGCCCCCATCACTTTTTACGAAGAATTACCCGTTCAAAAAGGTGTGGGTAGATTTGGTCCGTTTATAAAATGGAATGGTATTTTTATCAATGTAAATAAAAAATACGATTACGATAATTTATCGGAAGAAGATATAAAGAATCTTATTGAAGATAAAAAACAAAAAGATATTGATAAAGTAATTCACAATTGGGAAGCCGAAGGTATTAAAGTAGAAAAAGCCCGTTGGGGACGTACAAATATTATAAGCGGAAAATTAAAAATAGAATTGCCTAAAACTGTAGATGCTACCAAACTTTCTTTAGAGGAAGTGCAAGACATTATTGAGAAGAAGAAACCAAAAAAGAAAACTGTTAAAAAGAGAGTAGCGCCTAAGAAAAAAGCTAAAAAATAAGCTTTAAAAATATGTTTTCAAATTATTTAGAACCAGTAAGCAATGTAACCTTAGCGCATTTGGTTTTGCAATCAAACCTTAGTTTGGGGCATAATTTAATATTGCACACAAAAGAAAGTGGGTTTCCAAAAATTGAAGGTGGCGAAATTGCCATTATTGCCATAGACGAAGATAGAAATGCCCTAAACAACATAGGTACAGGTTCAAATCTAGAACAGGTTAGAAAAGAATTTTATCAGCTATATCCAGGAAACTGGCATAGAAAAATGGTTGATTTAGGTACTATTAAAAAGGGGAATGATGTTGATGATACTTATTTTGCCCTCAAAGAAATAACAACTTATTTGCTTAAAAAAAATGTTATTATTGTTTTATTAGGCGGCGGTAACGATTTGGTTTACGCAAATTATCGCGCTTATGATGATTTAGAGCAAATAGTCAATTTGGTGTCAGTTGATAATAAATTCGATTTAGGAGCACTAGATGACGATTTGTCTTCAGAAACCTATCTTCATAAAATTATTATGGAGAAACCAAATAATTTATTCAGTTTTAGCAACATAGGCTATCAAACTTTTTTTAACTCACAAGATGAGATAGCTCTCATAAAAAGTTTGCATTTTGATGTTTATAGACTTGGTGAAATCTCTCAAAATATAGCTTTAACCGAACCCGTTTTAAGAGATGCAGATATTGTAAGTATAGATTTGGGTGCTATAAAATATAGCGAAGCAAAAGCCAATAATAACGCTTCACCTAATGGCCTTACTGGTGTAGATGTTTGTGCCATTTCGCGTTATGCAGGCTTAAGCGACAAAGTATCTTCGTTTGGTATTTACGAGTATAATTCAAGTTTAGACACCAATCATCAAACAGCAAAACTTATGGCACAGTTGGTTTGGTATTTTATTGAAGGCGTGAATTATAGAACCAATGATTATCCTTTTGAAAGCAAAGAAAAGTACATAAAATACATCGTGCCAATCGCCGATGAAAACAGAGATATAAATTTCTACAAGAGTCCTAAAAGCAATCGTTGGTGGATGGAAGTCTCTACAAACAATAATAGCACTAAAAATGCGTTAATTCCATGTAGCTACCAAGACTATCTAGATGCGTGTAATCAAGATATTCCTAATAGGTGGCTCACAGCCTTTAAAAAGTTAAATTAATTTTAAGAGAATAGGCATCAAAATTATTATGATTCTTAATGATTTTGGGGTGTGAAGCTATTGTTTAAGTTAATTATTTTTAATAGGTTTACATTTTTAAAGAAAAAATTTGATTATATAAAGAAAATATGAAAAAATTATTTGGATGTCTTTTGTTGGCGTTTGTAGTATATAGTTGTGGGTCAAATGATAGAGGAGAATTGGTAGGCGTAAAATACGGCGATAAATTTCATCCAGAGAAACCATTTGGCATGGTGTTTATACCTGGCGGTAGCTTTACTATGGGTAAAGGGGTTGAAGATATGGTAGGCGTAAGTGATGCACCGGCAAAAACAGTTACGGTAAAATCTTTTTATATGGATGAAACCGAAATTACAAATAGTCAGTATAAAGAGTTTGTCTCTTGGGTAAGAGACTCTGTCGCTAGGACTAAATTAGCATTACTTGCAGAAGAACTGTCCTTTGGTAATGATGATATTACTGATAAAAAATCAAAATCTTCTGGTATTCAAGATTATGCCTTTAAAGAAATAGACACTAGTAAAGCCAGCCCTTATTATAAGTATATGATGGATAATTATGGAGGTATGAGTGATTTAAACTCACCAGCTCAAGGGAAATTTTTAAATTGGAGAGTTTCTTTAAAATGGGAAGTAGAAGATTTTCCGGATGAACATTATTCAGAGGTAATGGATTCATTGTTTATACCTATTGAAGATACTTTTGATGCCCAAAGATTAATAGATGTAAAAAAAATAAAATACCGTTACTATTGGTTTGATAAAAACACAGCAGCTAAAGATAATAAGTCTAGACGCAAAGATTTTTTTAAAGAGAAAGTATTGACGGTTTATCCAGATACAACAGTGTGGGTGAAAGATTTTAATTATTCTTATAATGACCCAATGCATCAAAATTATTTTTGGCATAAAGCTTATAAAGATTATCCTGTGGTTGGTGTAAACTGGAGCCAAGCCAAAGCTTTCTGTAATTGGAGAACGGTTAAAAAAAATAATTTCTTAATAAGCAAAAAGAGAGGAGCAGTAGGTGACAAAGTACCTTTATTTAGATTACCGAGTGAGACGGAATGGGAATACGCAGCAAGAGGAGGATTAGAATATTCTAAATATCCTTGGGGAGGTCCCTATATTGTTAGCGATAAAGGCTGTTTTTTAGCTAATTTTAAACCTGTTCGAGGTGATTATGCTGCAGATGGGGCTTTGTATACGGTAGAAGCTCATTCTTATAATGCCAATGACTATGGTTTGTATAATATGGCAGGAAATGTATCAGAATGGACAGATGTATCATATGATCCAACATCTTATTATTTCAGTTCCACGTTAAATCCAAGTGTAGCAGATTTAGAAAATAAACGAAAAGTAATTCGTGGAGGCTCCTGGAAAGACGTAGCTTATTTCTTAGAAGTAAGTAGTAGAGATTACGAATATGGCGATTCTGCCAGAAGCTATATAGGATTTAGAACAGTTCAAGATTTCAATGGCACAAAATTTACTAAAAAATAAAATAACCTTTTTATCCCCCCCCCCCCTTTAAAAATTTATATTATGGCGCAATCGCAAAAGAAAAAGCAAATGTATAATATGGCCTATGGCTTAGGAGCATCAATAGTAATTATTGGCGCTTTGTTTAAAATCTTGCATTATCATATAGGCCCTTTAACAGGAGGACTCATGCTTGCTGTTGGTATGGTTGTAGAAGCTTTGGTATTTGCATTATCTGCTTTTGAACCAGTAGAAGAAGAATATGATTGGTCATTGGTTTATCCTCAGTTTAAACCTGGTGTTTCACAAGAACCTGTTGATGCAGAAGGTATGCTGGCTCAAAAATTAAATCAAATTTTAGCCGATGCGCATTTAGATGTAGAATTGGTACAAAACTTAGCAATAGGCATTAAGAATTTTCAAGATGCCAGTCAAAATGTGGCGCCTGTAGTAGAATCTATTGCAGCAACAAACAATTATAGTGAGCAATTAAATATTGCTTCTAATCAAATGGAATCATTAAATAATTTTTATAAACTACAAATAGAAAATTCCGAAAAACAAACTGATATAAATGACGCCATTGTAGAAAATGCTGCCCGACTAAAAGAGCAAATGGAATCTTTGGCTACAAACTTATCTTCGTTAAATGGTGTTTATGGAGGCATGCTCTCTGCAATGTCAAATTCTAATAATTAAAAAGAAGAATTATGGCATCTGGAAAATTATCACCAAGGCAGAAGATGATCAATCTTATGTACCTCATATTTATAGCCATGTTGGCTATGAATATGTCTAAAGAAGTACTCTCAGCCTTTGGTTATATGAATAACAAGTTAGAAGATGGAAATACCACGCTAACCAATAAAAATGACGCTGCTTTTTCAAGTTTGGCCACAAAAGCTATTGACCAAAAAGCGAAATACGAATCTTTAAAGCTTAAAGCTGATGAAATAAAAGATTTATCTAATACTTTTTATAAATATTTAGTTAATTTAAAATCAGAATTAATTAAAGATTTAGAAGATCCAACAGATTTTGAAAAAATGGACGGCACCGATGTCTTGGATCAGTATTTTTTTACTGGAGGCAATATAAATGATAATGGGCAAGAATTTCTTGACCACATGAAAACATATCGTGATGCTGTAAATATAATTTTAGGTAAAGATTATGCGGCTATTAACCCAACCGTTTACCAACGTTTTAAAACCGAAGATGTTGAAGATCGTGAAGGTATTTCTCAAAGTTGGATTAAATATCATTTTGAAGGCTATCCACTTATAGCGTCATTAACACGTTTTACACAAATTCAAGCTGATATTAAAGAAACAGAATCTGATATTTTATCAGCCATGTTACAAGGCCAATTAGAAAGTGATGTCTCGCTTACAAATTATGACGCCATTGTTATTGCAGATAAAACAGCTTTTTTTGAAGGCGAACGTTTTAAAGGTAGAATTGTTTTAGGTAGAAAAGATGATAATTTAACGGCTGAACGAGTTACTATAAAAGGAGTAAAAATACACCATAAAGATATTCAAAAAGGAAAAGTATTATTAGATTTTCCAGCAGGTAGAGTTGGAACAAGAACTATAGAAGGAGAATTTGTTTTCATTGAAAAAGGAGAAGAAATAAAAATTCCAATTTTTAAAGAATATGCAGTAGTGCCAGCCCCAAATAGTGCTGTAATTTCAGCAGATAAAATGAATGTGGTTTACCGTGGTGTGCCAAACCCAATTACTATTTCTATGCCAGGTATTTCTAACGATAAGGTAACGGCTACAGCCGTTGGTTTAAAACGTATTGGTAATTCTGAAAACTATATTATGAATCCAAGTACTGGGCGCGAAATCAATATTAATGTTGTTGGTGTTCGTTCTGATGGTAAAAAAGTAAACAGTTTTAAAACCTTTAGAATTAAAGACATTCCAGCGCCAGTAGGTACAATTAGAGGACAGTTAGGAGATGATGTAATAAAAATGCCAAAATCGAGTTTAAATAATGCAACCATTGGGGCAACTTTACCAGATTTCGATTTTGATTTAAATCTTCGCGTTTTGAGTTTTAGTATTAAAGTACCAGGAAAACCAACTCTAAATATCACAGGATCAAAACTTAATGAAGCGGGTAAACGTGCTTTAAGTCGTGCAAAACGTGGCGATAACGTTATGATTTTAAATATAAAAGCTAAGTTACTTGGTAATGAAAACTATTACCTAAAAAAGATATCACCTGTAATTATTGAAATTACTAATTAAAATAAATTATGATGAAAAGATTTTTAATTCTGTGTTTAGTTTTATTAGCTTCAAACCTCTCAAGTGCACAGGCTAATTTATTAAACGCGCTATTTCCAGAAGAAGTAGGTGTTAAAACTGCAGCTCAAGTGGCCGCAGATAATGACCATCCACTACCTTACAAGTATATTGATGATAGAGATATACTATGGTCTAAAGTGGTTTGGGAATATATAGATTTAAACGAAAAAATGAATCTGCCTTATTATTATCCTATCGATACTATTAATATCAGCAATAAGCGTAGATCATTATATGATACTTTGATGAAAGGAATTAGAAAAAGCGAAATTGTAGATGTTTACGACGACTCTTATTTTCAAGACAGACTAACTCTAAATGGTATTCAACAACGACTTACAAGACGTGATACCACTAATGTAGGATTTGACAAATTAAATGCTGGAGAAACACTTACAAGAGAAGATGTTGATATCAGAAAAATCACGTCGGCAGATATTGAAGGCTTTAAAATTAAAGGTGTTTGGTATTTTGATAAACGTCAAGGCGAAATTAAATACAGATTGTTAGGCTTAGCACCTGTGGCACCTGATGTTAATTTTATTGATAGCGACGATGCACAAGACAATTTAGTAGAATTATTTTGGGTTTGGTTTCCAGATGCAAGAGAAACCCTGTATCAAATGAAGGTTTTTAACCCAAAAAATGCAGCATACCCATTATCGTACGATTTAATTATTAATGCAAGACGTTTTAGCTCTATTATTTATAAAGAGCAAAATGTGTATGATAACCGCGAAATATCCGAATATATAAAAGGGAATGCCTTGTATCAGGTACTTGAATCAAGACGTGTTAAAGAAGATATTAGAAATAGAGAGCTTGATATGTGGATCTATTAAAAAACAGAATGACTCATAAAAACGCCTACTTAAGTAGGCGTTTTTTGTTTAAATGCGCTGTTAATTTATGAATGATAAATGAAAGTTGATTATATTATTGTTGGTTTGGGTATTGCCGGAATTACTTTTGCCGATAAGCTTGAAACCGAAGGCAAAACATTTGTGGTTTTTGATGACATGTCTCAACAGGCTTCAATTGTAGCAAGTGGTATGTATAATCCTGTGGTGTTAAAACGTTTTACACCTGTTTGGCAATCCAAAGAACAGTTAGAAGTTGCACTGCCCTTTTACCGAGGTTTAGAAGAAAAATTCTCGATAAAATTAGATTATAATCTCCCCATTGCCCGTGTGTTTAAATCGGTTGAAGAACAAAATAATTGGTTTGAAGTTTGCGATAGACATTTGTTAAATGATTATATGTGTCAAGATTTAGTAGCAAATACAAACACAGAATTTATGGCCCCTTTTAAATTAGGAATGCTTAAAAACACTGGACGTATAGATACGAAATTATTGATATCGACATATAGAAATTACCTAGAATCAAAAGGACAATTGTTTTCAGAAAAGTTTGATTATAATACTTTATTTCTAGACAAGACATCCGTAAAGTATCACAATGTAATTGCAAAAAAGCTTGTTTTTTGTGAAGGTTTTGGCATGTTGAAAAATCCATTTTTTAACACGCTCCCAATGCAAGAATCAAAAGGTGAACTCATCACTATTTTTGCGCCAAAACTAAATGTAGATTTTATGTTAAAAGGGCCTGTCTTTATTATGCCTTTAGGGAATCATCAATATAAAGTTGGCGCCACATTTAATTGGAAAGACAAAACAAATAATCCTACAGAAGAAGGTAAAAAAGAATTGCTTGATAAATTGGACAGTATTTTAACAACCGATTATGAAATTGTAAGCCATGTGGCTGGCGTAAGACCAACGGTAAAGGATAGAAGGCCGCTGTTAGGTAAACATCCAACATATAAAAATTTATCTTTATTTAATGGCCTCGGCACACGTGGTGTTATGATTGCGCCTTATGCTGCTAATTTTCTGTATGAGCATTTAGAAAAGAATAACAACCTACCACAAGATTTAGCCATCTATAGATTTTGAAGCATCAAAATGGATGAATAAGTTTATATAAATTAATCGCGATAAGCGTAAATTTAAAGGACTAAAAAGAGCTAATAGAATGCTCATGAAAATTAGATTTCCTATAAAATTTAAGCCAATTAAATAGCCAATTAAAAAAAATAGACAGGCTAAAACAATAGACAAACCATAAGAAACATACATGGCGCCATAAAAAAATGAAGGCTCAATCATGTATTTTAATTGGCAATGGCTACAATTGTCATGAATTTTTAATATGTTTTTAAATCCAAATAAATTTGACTCTATAAAGAAGTCCCCACTTTGACAACGTGGGCATTTATTTTTAAAAATACCATACAATTTAGACCCCTTTTTCAATATCATAAAACCAATCTTTATAGCTAAGTTTGCAAATTATAAATAAAAATAAAATAACGCCTCATAAAAATGCTAAATGCTTATAATATAACGGTATCTTTTTCTGGAGAAGAATTATTTTCAAATATTTCTTTTCGGTTAGATGCAGGAGATCGCGTGGGACTTATCGGGAAAAACGGTGCTGGTAAATCTACTTTGCTTAAAATAATTTCGAAACAACAAAGTTATAACAGTGGTTCAATTGCCTATGAAAAGGAGTTGTCAATAGGATATCTTAGACAAGACATCGATTTTAAATTCGGAAATACTGTTTTAGAAGAAGCCTATACAGCCTATGTTTTAATTAAAGAAATTGAAAGAAAATTAGAGGCTATTAATAAAGAGTTGGCCGAGCGCACAGATTATGAAAGCGATTATTATCATAATCTCATTCATGATTTAACAGATTATCAGCACCAATACGAAATAGAAGGTGGTTATAGTTACGAGGGCGAAGCCGAAAAAATTCTCTTAGGTTTAGGTTTTAAGCGTGAAGATTTTGGCAAACAAACCGAAGCTTTATCTGGTGGTTGGCGCATGCGTATAGAATTGGCAAAATTGTTAATGCAACACCATGATTTGTTGTTGCTTGATGAACCTACAAACCATTTAGATATTGAATCTATTATTTGGTTTGAGCAGTTTTTAAGAACCTTTACAGGTGCCATAATGATGGTGTCTCACGATAAGATGTTCTTAGACAATGTTACCAACAGAACCATAGAAATATCTTTAGGAAAGGTTTACGATTACAAAAAAAATTATTCTGAATTTTTGGTTTTAAGGAATGAAATTAGAACTCAGCAGTTACAGGCTCAAAAAAACCAATCAAAATCTATTGAGCAGACAGAAAAATTGATCAATAAATTTCGCGCAAAAGCCTCAAAAGCTTCTATGGCGCAATCGCTAATAAAAAAATTAGATAAGTTGGAACGCATTGAAGTAGATGCCGAAGATAATGCCGTTATGCGGATTAAATTTCCCCTATCTAAACAGCCTGGAAAAATAATTGTTGAAACCGAAAATTTATCTAAAAGTTATGGCGATAATAAGGTTTTATCAAATTTAGATTTATTGATAGAACGCAATAGTAAAATTGCTTTTGTGGGTCAGAATGGTCAAGGAAAATCGACTTTGGCAAAAATAATAGTCAAAGAAATTTCTCATGAAGGCTCTCTTAAAATTGGGCATAATGTAGAGATTGGTTATTTTGCTCAAAACCAATCAGACTATTTAGATGCCAATAAAACAGTGCTTCAAATTATGGAAGACGCTGCAAATGACACTAATAGAATTAAAATTCGAGATTATTTAGGCGCTTTCCTTTTTGGCGATGAGGCCATAGATAAAAAGGTGAAAGTACTTTCTGGTGGCGAACGAAATAGGTTGGCTTTATGTAAAATGTTACTCACACCTTTTAATGTTTTGGTTATGGATGAGCCTACAAATCATCTTGACATTGCTTCAAAAAATGTTTTAAAACAGGCTTTAACTAATTTTGAAGGCACTTTGATAATTGTATCGCATGATCGTGATTTTTTACAAGGCTTAACCAAAACTGTATTTGAGTTTAAAAATAATAAAACACGCGAATATTTAGGCGATATTGATTACTATTTAGAACAACACAATCTTGAAGATTTCCGCGCTTTAGAAAAAAAGGATGTTATTAAAGTGAGCAAACAAAAATCTAATCAGACAGACTACAAGGATGTTAAACTAAGAGATAAAGAACTCAATAAACTTAAAAACAATTTAAGTTTAATAGAAAAAAACATCAATAATTTAGAAAAAGAGATTAAAGTCTTAGACTTAAAAGTTTTAGATTCAGATTTTAATGCGCTTAATAATGATATATTTAAAGAGTATCAAGATAAAAAAACAGCCTTAGATAAGTTTATGATTGATTGGGAAAAAAGTCAAATAAAGATTGATAATTTTTGACATATACCAAATAGGCTTCATTTTTTTATCATTATAAATGCTTTTGTGAAGTTTTAATTTTTAGTAAAAAAAGTAAAACTTCACAAAAGCATAGTTTTAAGTATTTTATTTATCTTTACAAAGTTAATTAGATATCTAATTGTAATCGGGGGGTTATTTTAGATTTTTTTCAAAAATCATGCTTATGAAACACTTATACACTTTAATTATAGTTTCTATTTTGCTTGTGTCTTGTGCAGATATTAAGACAGATAATACACTTACCGATATAAATAGTAGGGCAGAACAATACATTACTTATAAAAAATCTAATTTAAATAGCCAATTTACAGTACTTGAACGCACGTCGAATTTAGACGATACATTTAAAAATAAATTTGAAACTGTAACTTCTGTAAAGGCTCTTTCTGATATTTATTTTAATTATTTGGACTCTGTTAAAAGTCATGTAAAAGAATATAAATCTCTTTCTGGTAAAGCAGCAGAGATTAATTCTTTACAAAAAGAATTTTTTAACAAGAAAGAAATAACCAAAGTTGGGCGTCAATTTATTGATGTGATAGAAAATTTCAAAACTGATTTAACACCTTATTTAGAAGAAGATTACCCATCAATTAAGATGGCATTAGACTCATTGTTTAATACAAATCCTGTAAAAGTTTTAAATACTGGTAAAGAAGACTATTTATCCTTTAAGTTTAAAGGGGTAAGTAACGCTACTGCTATAGCTAATTTAACATTATTACAAGCCAATATTTTAACCATAGAAACCCAGCTAATGTCTAAGATAATGGGCGATGTGCAATCTAGTGCCAATGCTTATAAGATTGATGTTGTGCTAACTAAAACTAAATTTTATCCAGGAGAAAAAGTAAGAGGAAAACTTTTAATTAATAAATCTGCCGAAAATTTAGTTGCAAAAGATGTGGTTTTAAATGGAAAAAATGTAGATCAGAAATTTGTAAAAGATGGTGAAGTAGAGATTGTTTTTGACGCGCCTAAAAGCATTGGAGATCATCCTGTAGAAGGAGAGTTTACAGTTTCTCAAGGTAAATTAGATTTTACACTTTATTTTAATAAGTCCTATGAGGTGATAAATAAGCCTAAAGCTAAAACAACAACAAAAAAGAAAGATTATAATGACACAAAAGTAATTACAGATTCTAAACCCAAAGAAAGTATCAACATAGGTAGTCTTGCTATTCCAGAGATTTCTATTAGGGGCAAACAAGCTACAAATGGCGTTATTAAGTTAACCAAAAGTAGTTTTAGATTAGCTACAATTGATGTTGTTATACCAAACTCAGACTTAGAAGGGATTGTTACCGAATTTAGTTTTAAACCCGATAACCAACCTACAATTAAAATTTATGGTAATAAACTAACAACTAAAGCTATAAGTATTTTAAATAAATCTAAACGCGGTAGAGAATTTAAAATATTTAATGTAAAATCAAAATTAAAAGGGGGGAAATATTATCGTCTTAAAACACCAGAAACGATAGGAGTAGAACTTATAGATTAATTTAACTAACTTAACCTATTTATAAATACCCTTCAGTAATTAGTTTACTGGAGGGTATTTTTTCATTATTTCAAGTACAAACTCTTTAATACGTTCTTCTTTTTTGGCTTTATTATCTGTAAAGTTTAAAACGCCCACGCCAATACCTTGCCACGCCAATTCTTTTTTATTGGCATCAATCATGTCGATAAAAAGTGTGCCTTCAGTAGATTTTGAAACATTATTATGCATGCCTCTGCCATAAGGTCCATAACCATAATACCAAGGATACCAGCCATAATAACTGTTGTCATAGACATTAATTTTTTCTTTAGATTTGGTAAAGATACTTATCAACACATCTGGATTTTCAGATTTAGTCATTCCTTTTGCTAATAATTCTGTTTCTATGGCACGCAAAATACGGCGCTTATCTAGGTCAGATAAATCTACTTTTTCAATCCCTTTTTTGTAAAAGGCAAAGGTTTTAAATTTAGAAAAATCGGTTTTGCTATCGTAATCTGATGTTACTCTTACAGACACACAAGAGTAGGTTGCAAGCAATAATAATAGGGCAATAATTTTGAACTTTTTCATTTTGATAATTTTTAATAATGTTTCAAAAAACAGAAACAAACTATAAATTGAAATACACAACTTAGGTTTTAAAATAACTTTTCTAAAACACCGTCTTCTACCAAGTTAGGTAGTGTTATTTTTAGGTTTTTATTGAATTCCATTGCGCGTTTGGCTGTAAAAATAGCACCTTCGTTTCTTGCCCAACTACGCCTAGAAATACCGTTGTTAACATCCCAAAATAACATCGATTTTAGGTTGTTATCTGTAGCTTCACTACCATCAAGAACCATACCAAATCCCCCATTTATAACTTCGCCCCAGCCCACGCCACCACCATTGTGAATGGAGACCCAAGTGGCGCCTCTAAAGCTGTCGCCAATAACATTTTGAATAGCCATATCGGCTGTGAAGCTAGATCCATCATAAATATTTGAGGTTTCCCTAAACGGAGAATCAGTACCAGAAACATCGTGGTGATCTCTACCTAAAACAATGGGTGCAGAAAGAATATTATTAGCAACGGCCTCATTAAAAGCTTTTGCAATTTTAATCCGCCCAATTGCATCGGCATATAATATTCGGGCTTGTGAGCCTACAACCAAATTGTTTTCTTGCGCGCCTTTTATCCATTTAATATTGTCTTGTAATTGTTGTTGGATTTCTTCTGGAGACTCGTTTTTTAACTGTTCTAAAATACGTGTAGCGATAGCATCGGTTTTAGCTAAATCATCTGGATTGCCACTTGTGCAAACCCATCTAAAGGGACCAAATCCGTAATCAAAACATAAAGGACCCATAATATCTTCAACATAAGAGTTGTATTTAAAATGTGAGCCAGATTCGTCCATAATATCCGCGCCAGCTCTAGAAGCTTCTAATAAAAAAGCATTGCCATAATCAAAAAAGTATGTGCCTTTGGCTGTGTGTTTATTTATAGCATCTGTTTGTCGGCGTAAAGAAGCCTGAACGTGATTTTTAAAATCTTTAGGATGACTTGCCATCATAATATTAGCTTCTTCAAAGCTCAAATCTGCGGGGTAATAACCGCCTGCCCAAGGATTGTGCAAAGAGGTTTGGTCGCTACCTAAATCTATATAGATATTTTCTGTATCAAATTTTTCCCAAATAGAAACGATATTCCCCAGATAAGCTATAGAGATAATTTCTTTATTTAGTTGTGCTTTTTTTACACGGGCTACCAATAAATTTAAATCCTCAAAAACGTCATCAACCCAGCCTTGAGAATGACGCGTGTGGACAGCTTTTGGGTTCACTTCGGCAATTACGGTAATACATCCAGCAATATTGCCTGCTTTTGGTTGTGCACCACTCATACCTCCCAAACCAGAGGTTACAAAAATTTTACCTGATAAATCTTCGCCGTTTTTGGCAATTTTTCTACCAGCATTTAAAACGGTTATGGTTGTGCCATGCACAATGCCTTGTGGGCCAATATACATATAACTTCCCGCTGTCATTTGCCCATATTGCGTTACGCCAAGCGCATTGTATTTTTCCCAATCATCTTGCTTTGAATAATTTGGAATCATCATACCATTGGTTACAACCACACGTGGTGCATTTTTATGCGATGGAAATAAACCCATAGGATGCCCAGAATACATAACCAATGTTTGTTCATCTGTCATTTCCGACAAATATTTCATGGCCAATAAATACTGTGCCCAATTCTGAAAAACGGCGCCATTGCCACCATAAGTAATCAACTCATGTGGATGCTGTGCAACAGATGGATCCAAATTATTTTGAATCATTAGCATTAATGCTTTTGCTGATTCACATTGCCCAGGATAGTCATTAATAGGGCGCGCAAATATGTCATAATCGGGTCTAAATCGATACATATAAATGCGGCCATATTCGTTTAATTCTTGTAAAAATTCTGTGGCTAAAAATTCGTGTTGCGATTTATCAAAGTAGCGTAATGCATTTTGTAAAGCCAACTTTTTTTCATCCTTAGAAAGGATGTCTTTACGTTTTGGCGCATGATTTATATCAACATCATAAGCTTTAAGTTGTGGTAATTGAGATGGAATTCCCTGTTTTATGGCTTGATGAAATGAATTCATAATTATTTTCTTTGAGATTGAATAGTATTTGTTTTAGCGTCATAACCGTAAGGGCAATGTCTACAGCCACTTTTACAGCAATTGCCTCTTAAAAGGTGGTATTTTTCTGTAAAAACACGATAGCCTTCAGACGAAGTGTAATATAAATCGGAGGAATCTTGAGCGTTATTTTCCATACATCAAAAGTACACTTTACAATATCTTTTTAGTTAAATTGGCACAGATAAAAAAATAGATTTTATTTTTACCAAAAATACTTAAAAGCACAGATTTGCAACAATTTTTTAACAATAAATCCATTTTAAATCAATCAATAAATTGGTCTTTGGCTAAAAACAAATCGGTTGAGCTTGTGATTAAGCGTGAAGATTTGTTGCATCCAGAAGTGTCTGGTAATAAATTTAGAAAGTTAAAATACAATTTAATTCAAGCTAAAGCTGATGATTTTAAAACACTATTGACTTTTGGAGGTGCTTTTTCTAATCATATTGCTGCTACTGCAGCAGCTGGACATTTGTTTGGATTTAAAACTATTGGTGTTATCCGTGGAGACGAATTGGGTTTGAATTTACAGCAAACCCTAATGCAAAACCCTACTTTGAATCTGGCTCATAAATATGGGATGACCTTTAAATTTGTAAGTCGGACTGATTATAGATTAAAGCAAACACCAGATTTTGCACAATCTTTGCACGATGAATTTGGTGATTTTTACGAAGTCCCCGAAGGCGGCACAAATCATTTAGCCGTTTCTGGTTGCGAAGAAATATTAAAACCACAAGATGATGTCTTTGATTATATTTGTGTGGCAGTTGGCACAGGTGGTACAATCTCAGGACTTGTAAATGCATCAAAAAACCATCAAAAAGTATTGGGTTTTCCAGCTCTTAAAGGCGATTTTTTAGCACATGATATTAACAAATTAATTAAACCAAAAGCCAATTGGAAACTCATTACCGATTATCATTTTGGTGGCTATGCCAAAGTTTCTAAAGATTTAATTATATTTATGAACGCATTTAAAGAAGAAACAGGCGTAACATTAGATGCCGTTTATACAGGTAAAATGTTGTTTGGTTTGGCTGATTTAATTCAGAATAATTATTTTGAAAAAGGAAGTAAAATACTGGTTATTCATACAGGTGGATTACAGGGCAATATAGGGATGAACCCCTTATTAAGAAAAAAATACAACATAGAAATATTCTAATATGATATATAAAAAATTTATTTGGGTTCTAGCTTTAACAATCATTTTGGCAAGTTGTGGATCTCATAAAAAAACAGTTAAATACAAAAAATATACACCCAAAAGACATAAAGAATCGGTTGTTGTTATCCCTAAAGAGGATATTGATAAGGCTAAAGAGGTGTTTAAAAAGGTTAAGAATAAGTCGGTTAATCCGCGTCAAGCAACCCTCAATTACATCAATAATTTTGCGCCTTTGGCTATTATTGAAATGAAGGAATATAAGATTCCTGCAAGCATTACATTGGCACAAGGCATTGTAGAATCGGGTAGTGGTTTAAGCAGATTGTCACTTAAATCTAACAATCATTTTGGTATAAAATGTCATAAGGGTTGGACTGGTGATTATGTGCGTCATGATGATGATAAAAAAAACGAATGTTTTAGAAAATACAGCCATCCTATAGGCTCATTTAAAGATCATTCCTTGTTTTTAAAAAACAGAGGGCGCTATTCTTTCTTGTTCAAACTTAAAAGAGATGATTATAAAGCATGGGCTAAAGGTTTAAAAAAAGCAGGCTATGCTACAGATCCTAAATACCCAAAGAAACTGATTAAAATTATTGAAGACTATCAGTTGTATCGGTATGATGATGAGGTGCTTCATCATAAGCGCAATAAAAAAGATCATGTTGTGGTTGAAGAAACTGTGGCTGTGAAAAAAGATTCTATTTCTATAAAACAAGAAGTAAAAGACCCAGATGTAATTTTAAATAAAAGCACATATACAGTAAAAAAAGGGGAAACTTTATATGCTATTTCTAAAAAATTAGGTGTGACGGTTGAAGAATTAAAAAAATGGAATAATTTAGATTCAAATGCACTTTCAATAGGTCAAGAACTTATCATTAAAAAATAAGATGCCTAGTGAATAAACACCAGACATCTTATAATCTAAAACCAAACTAATCAATTATGATCTTCTTTTTTGTTGATGCATTTCAGGTTTTCTAAACCTAGAGTCATCATTTTTTTTGGCATGTTTTTTCCAAATTTCATATTGTTTTGGGCTTAATATTGTTTTCATTTCACTTTGAAAAGCAAGCTTTGCATCCAAACCTTTATCCATCATTTCAAAACGTTTCTCAGCTGTTATTTTCATTTCATCGTCCTTTAATGATTGTCGTTTTTTTCTAAACTGATCGCGTTTTTTCTCCTGTTTTAAAATAAGTTCATAAATCTTATTTTGTTGCGCCGTATTTAAATCTAAATGCAAAGCCATTTTTTTAGACTTTAAAGTAGCATTTTGTTCTGATGTGAAATTTTGTGCAAAATGTTTTTGATTGTTTTGTTTTTCGGGTCTGTGTTGTGCGTAAGTATTCATACTTACCAGGACAACTAAAAGAATGATTATTTTTTTCATGGGTGTAAATTTTATATGATTTATAATTTATTTATACTGCTTTGACTTAACTAAATATAAAAGGTTTATTTTTGAAGCAGTATTTAACATTGGTTTAACAATTAAGCATATTATGAAAAATATTTTTGTACTCATTCTTTTTATATGTACCGTCGGTTTTGCACAAGAGCCCGAAGTAAAAGCAGATTTAACATCACCTTACACAACTATTTACACCCATTTATATTTTTTACAATCAGATTCTTATCAACCAGAAAAAGCCGCTATTACCATTTACGGATATATAGGGAAACAGGCCGAACAAAAAGCCATAAAACTTAAAAAAATTCTTGATGGAAAAGGCTTGCGTGTAGATATGAGTAAGCTTCCTAAAAACGCTAATTTTGTTGATACAGTTGGTATTAGGAATAAGAATATTTATGTATTATTTCCGAATAAAGTGCCGGAGATATATTTAGAAAAGGTTGCAGAAAAATGGTATTATTCTGCGCATACCATTGCGCAAATTGATGACTTATATAACGATGTTTACCCTTGGGGAACGACATTTTTAAAAAAAATAATCCCAGAGTCATTTCATAAAACATTTTTTGGTATTGAGGTTTGGCAATATTTTGGATTTATTTTGTTGCTATTTTTAGGGTTTATTATTTTTTATCTTTTTAAACGCATCATATATTTTATCCTAAAAAAGATAGAAAGACTTTTAGTAAAAAACACAAGTGAATCTATAAATGAAGCCTTGAATAAATTGTCAAGACCCATAACCCTATTATTTGTTTTTTGGATTGTAGAAAGGCAAATCCCCATGTTACAATTACCATTAAGCATAAATAGCTTTTTGTTTTTAGGGTTAGATATTGCCATGACGATATTTTGGATATACGTTTTCTTAAAATTGGTTTCGGTTGTGATGGAAATTTATGCCGATATCGCTTCAAAAACCGAAAGTAAATTAGACGATCAATTGGTGCCAATACTCAATAACATATTACGGGTTTTGGTTTTTATAGTTGGTATATTTAATTTATTAAAAATTTTAGGTGTAGATACTACCGCTTTAATTGCAGGCGCCTCTATTGGAGGTTTGGCTCTTGCCTTTGCTTCTCAAGATACAGTTAAAAATCTCATAGGAACTTTTATGATATTTTTAGACCAGCCCTTTCAGATAGGCGATTGGATAGAAGCAGGAAGCGTTGTTGGTACTGTAGAAGAGGTTGGCTTTAGGTCTACCCGTGTGCGTGCTGCCGATACTTCTTTGTTTCAAATTCCTAACAGTTCCCTTTCAGAAATGGTAGTAAATAATAAAGGCTTACGGTTATACCGCCGTTATAATACACAACTTGGTTTGCGTTATGACACACCACCAGAATTAATAGAGGCTTTTGTAAATGGTGTACGCGCAATTATTAAGGCACATCCAGATACCCGTAGCGATGCTTACAATGTAGAGTTTACAGGTTTTGGAGATTCTGCTTTACTCATTTTGATGAATACTTATTTTATTGCCTTAGGATGGAATGAAGAGCAATCTTCAAAACATAGATTACATATTGCTATTGTAAAACTAGCTAAGGCTTTAGGTGTCGATTTTGCCTTTCCATCTACAACTGTTGTTATTGAACAATTTCCAGGGAAAAATGGGCTCGATATGAAATATCAAATCGATAAAAAGAGAATAGATGATGCCATAAAAAATACGATTAATGACTTTAACAACCAATAAATTATGAGAATCAAATTCCTAATCATTTCATTGTTTTTTGTTTTGATATCAGCTTGCAAAACAGATAATGCAAGACTACCTAAAAAACAAGTGACAGAAACCAACATTAAAACAGAAATGCAAAAGAATATTGACTCGTATATTTCTGTAAAATTAACAACCGATTTAAGTAAATTATCTGTTAATCAGAAAAAGATGATTCCGCTTTTAATTAAGGCGGCAGATATAATGAATGAGCTGTTTTGGGAAGAAACTTATGGCAATAAGCAAGTGCTTTTAGCTAAAGTTAATGATAAAAACACTCAAAAATATATTGAGATAAATTATGGCCCATGGGACAGATTAAAAGACAATAATCCTTTTATTGACGGTATAGGAGAGAAACCAGAAGGGGCTAATTTTTACCCATCAGATATGCAAAAAGAAGAGTTTGAAGCTTTTAAATCTGATGATAAAAAGAATTTATACACTTTTGTAAGGCGAAATGAAGATACGGGCGCGCTTTACACTGTGCCGTATCATAAAATGTTTGAAAGCCAACTAAAACAAGTCGCTGGTTTATTGAGTGAAGCCGCCGTTTTGGCCCAAGATAAATCACTAAAAAAATATTTACACTTACGTGCAAAGGCTTTGTTAGATGATGATTATTTTGAAAGCGATATGGCTTGGATGGATATGAAAACCAACCAACTTGATATTGTTATCGGCCCAATTGAAACCTACGAAGATAAATTGTTTGGGTATAAAGCTGCCCACGAAGGGTATGTTTTGGTAAAAGATATGGAATGGAGTAAAAAATTGGCAAAATTCGTTAGTTTTTTACCAGAGCTTCAAACTAATTTGCCAGTTGCTAACAAATACAAACAAGAAAAACCAGCAGCTAAATCAGATTTAAATGCCTACGATGTTATTTATTATGCTGGCGATTGTAATTCTGGCGGTAAAACAATTGCCATTAATTTGCCAAATGACGAAAAAGTACAACTCGAAAAAGGGTCTAGACGTTTGCAATTAAAAAATACCATGCAAGCTAAGTTTGATAAAATTTTACTGCCAATTTCAGATATGTTAATTACTAAAGATCAACAACAGTATATAAAATTCGATGCCTTTTTTGCCAACACCATGTTTCATGAAGTGGCGCACGGGTTGGGTATCAAAAATACCATCAACGGAAAAGGCACTGTTCGCGAAGCTTTAAAAAAATATTACTCAGCATTAGAAGAAGGTAAAGCCGATATTTTAGGGTTGTATATGGTGCAACAATTGCATGATAAAGGCGAGCTTGATGGCGATATGAAAGATTATATGACCACTTTTTTAGCCAGTATTTTTAGATCGGTTCGTTTTGGTGCTGCAGATGCCCATGGCATTGCCAATATGGTGCGCTTTAATTTTTTTAAAGATAAAGGTGCTTTTACCAGAAATGAAGATGGAACTTACAGCGTAAACTATGATAAAATGGGCACTGCCGTAAAAGACCTATCTCAATTAATTTTGAGTTTACAAGGCGAAGGTGATTTTGAGGGTGTTTCTAAATTGGTTGCAGAAAAAGGCATTATAGATGCGCAATTGCAAAAGGATTTAGACCGCTTAAGCGATGCCAATATTTCTGTTGATATTGTTTTTGAACAAGGTGTAAAAGTACTTGGTTTAGAAAGATAAAATAGCTTGGCCTTTTTTCTCTTATCTAATTACTGTCTTTAATCTTTAGAAGTGATCTCTTTGATATAATCTATCGTTTTATATTTGAGACTTATTTGTTGAAAATCAATAGGTGCTTTTGTGGGTTGAGGTATGAGAGAGCCGTCAATAAAAGCACGTTGTAAAATATCTTCAACAATAAAATCTTTACCAATAGTTTCTGGATGGTATTCTTTTTTAAGCGATAATTTAAACAAACGGGCTGTTGTTTGATACCAAAAAGCTTTCCAACCACTGCGGTATTCTTTTATAAGTGAGAAAACACTCATCCCCGTTTGTCTATAAACCAATTTTATGAGAATGCGACCTTCTGTGCGGGTCATTTTTTTGAGTTGGTTGGTAAACTCACCTTCCATATATCTCTGTATTTTTTTGATGTGTTTCCTACGTTTTCTTTTAGATTTTATTTTTTCTAAATCTTTGTTCAAAAGCATCAATTTTTCGGCGGCAAGCGTAGCGTAAGGATAGGTTTTTAAAACCTTTTTACGATACCAATAATAGTAAATACCTTGATTAGAATTTTTAAAATGTATGCGTTTTAATACAAAAACCGGATTCAAATTTATGGTGGCAGAATCGTTTCTTATCATAATAAAATCATGCTTAAGAAGGATAGAATCTCTTATAAATTCTTCTCTTTCTTGTGCATTTACAATGAGGCTACAGCAAATTAATCCGATAAGTAAATATAGTTTCATAAACAGTTTCCAAAATTACAAGAAATTCTCTTTCCAAGAATAATAATTGTATTTTTGTGAGACTTATAAATGAAAATTAAATGCAGATGAAATCCGTTTTAAACAAAAAATCTATAAACTTTTTAGAAAAATATTTAAATAATGCCTCACCAACTGGTTACGAAAGTAGCGGACAGGAAATATGGATGGATTATTTAAAGCCGTATGTCGATACTTTTATTACCGATAGTTATGGCACCGCCGTTGGGATTATAAATCCTGACGCACCTTTTAAAGTGGTGATAGAAGGTCATGCCGATGAGATTTCGTGGTATGTAAATTACATCACGCCAGAAGGATTGATTTATGTCATCAGAAACGGCGGTAGCGATCATCAAATTGCGGCTTCAAAACGTGTCAACATCCACACAAAAAAAGGCATTGTAAAAGGTGTTTTTGGCTGGCCTGCCATTCATACCAGAATAGCTACTAAAGAAGAATCGCCCAAATTAGATAATATTTTTATTGATGTGGGATGTGAAACTAAAGACGAAGTTGAAGCACTTGGTGTACATGTAGGCTGTGTCATTACTTATCCTGATGCCTTTATGATTTTAAATAAAAATAAATTTGTGTGTCGTGCTTTAGACAACCGTATGGGCGGCTTTATGATTGCCGAAGTGGCGCGTTTGCTTAAAGAAAACAAAAAGACTTTACCATTCGGGTTGTACATTACCAATTCCGTTCAAGAAGAAATTGGTTTGCGTGGCGCCGAAATGATTACGCATACAATACAACCAAACTTGGCTATTATTACCGATGTTTGTCACGATACCACAACGCCAATGATAGATAAAAAGAAGGAAGGCGAAACCAAATGTGGTGCAGGTCCTGTAATTACCTATGCGCCTGCAGTACAGAATAATGTGCGCGAACTTATTCTTGAAGTCGCCGAAAAAAATAAAATTCCTTTTCAGCGTTTGGCATCATCCCGTGCTACGGGAACAGATACAGATGCTTTTGCTTACAGTAATGGTGGCGTGCCATCTGCATTAATTTCATTGGCATTGCGGTATATGCACACCACTGTAGAAATGGTTCATAAAGATGATGTAGAGAATGTGATTAAACTTATTTACAACAGTTTACTAGAAATCGATCCAAATAAAAGCTTTAGCTATTTTAAATAAATGATAGTATTAAGATACGCTTTAGCCCTTGTAAGGATGCTCCTTTTTATATTTGTTGCTTTAACTATTTATGGGGTAATTTTGTTTACCAACCTCTTTTATAAAGATGCCAAAAAAAAGATGCATAATGGCATTGTACATCGCAGAACAATTATAAGACTCATAAATATTATTTTGGGTGTAAAGGCAACAGTTTACGGAAAAGAATTCACCCAAAAGGGATTGATAGTTTTTGACCATCGCAGCTATTTTGACCCAGTTGTTATTCTAAAAAACTTGTTAGCATATCCTGTAGGGAAAGACGAGGTGGCCTCTTGGCCTTTGATAGGAAATGTCTGTAAGACAACCGGCGTTATTTTTGTGAAACGAGACAATAGAGAGAGCAGAAAAGATACTTTGGGTAAAATGAGAAAGGTCTTAAAAAATGGCTATTCTATTTTGTTAGCGCCAGAAGGGACCACACATATTGAGCCGACGACCATAGATTTTAAACCAGGTGCTTTTGTAGTAGCCGCCCAATTAGGCGTTCCTATTTTACCTATTGCCATGGATTATAAATTACTTTCAGATGCTTGGATTGGCAACGATACCTTTGTGCCCCATTTTTTTCGCTGCTTTGGTAAATGGCGCACCGAAATAAAAATTAGCTATTTAGACCCCATTTATTCTGATGATGTTGACACACTCATTGCCCAATCTAAAAAAGTTATTGATGCCGAAATGATTCGGTTTAGAAAAGAGTGGGAAGGGTAAATTAGGAGTGTCGCTTATCGGTTTAGAGCATGAAAAGTTGCGTTGGCTAGGACTAAATTAGTAAAAGAAACCGAACCAGAGGAAAATCCACTAGGATTTTCCAAGTACACACAAAACTAGCAATTGACTATACACGTTGGCAAACGTAATATAATCGATGTTTTCAATTCCAGATTATTAAAATAATTCACATAATGTTAAATATAATTTACAAAAAGTAGTATATTTGTAAAACATATTTTATGTTATGACAAAAAAGAAGATGATAATATTGCCAAAGACTAGAAGAATTCTTGATGATATGGGTAAAAATATTAAGCTTGCTCGCTTGAGAAGAAAATTCAGTTCTCAACAAGTGGCTGAGCGTGCGAATATTAGTAGACCAACTTTGTCTGCAATTGAAAAGGGTAAACCTACAGTAAGTATTGGTTCATATTTACTTGTATTGCAAGTGTTGGGATTAGAGAAAGATTTTCTACTTCTTGCTAAAGATGATGAATTAGGAAGAAAATTACAAGATGCTAAGATTATTACAAATGAGAGAGCACCAAAACGAATAGATAAGAATGGCTAAACAGAACAATAAAAGGTCTATTAGTGTATATGCAGATTGGTTAAGTATGGAAAAACCTTTACTTATTGGAATTTTGCATTCTGATAGATTAAAAGGTAAAGAGATATTTTCTTTTGAATATGATAGAGATTGGTTGCAAAATGGTCCAGCACAGTTATTAGACCCTAGTTTGCAATTATATTCCGGACTACATTATCTAAATGAAGAACAAGATAATTTTGGAATATTTCTAGATTCATCACCAGATCGTTGGGGTCGAATTTTAATGCGTAGGAGAGAAGCTGCACTTGCTAGAACTAATGAAAGAGAAGAGCATAAATTATTTGAAACAGATTATCTACTTGGAGTTTATGATGGACATAGAATGGGAGCATTAAGATTTAAATTGGATGAAGAAGGTCCATTTTTAAACGATAATAAAAATATGGCCAGTCCTCCATGGGCATCTCTTAGAGAACTAGAACAAATAAGTTTAAGATTGGAAGATGATGATGTTACAGAAGATCCTGAATACTTAAAATGGTTAAGTATGTTAATTGCTCCAGGAGCTTCATTGGGTGGAGCAAGACCTAAAGCAAGTATAATAGATAATGATGGTGGTTTGTGGATAGCAAAGTTTCCCAGTCGAAATGACCAAGGAGATATTGGAGGATGGGAAATTGTAACTTATGAATTAGCTATAATGGCAGGGATTAACATGGCAGAATCTAAAGCACAAAAGTTCTCATCGAATTATTACACTTTTCTCACTAAAAGATTTGATCGAAGCAACGATGGACAACGAGTGCATTTTGCTTCTGCTATGACAATGCTTGGGTATACAGATGGTCAGGACCATGCAGATGGTGCCAGTTATTTAGAACTCGTTGAATTTATTCAGAGTAATGGGGCCAATGTGGACCAGGACCTCGAACAGCTTTGGAGAAGAATTATATTTAGTATTTGTGTAACAAACACAGATGATCATCTTAGAAATCATGGGTTTTTATTAACAAATGACGGTTGGACATTATCACCTGCTTATGATATTAATCCAATTGAAACTGGGGCCGGATTAAAATTGAATATTTCAGATGAAGATAATTCCTTAGATTTAAATCTAGCAATGGACGTATCTGAATTTTTTCGATTAACTGAAAAAAGAGCAACTGAAATAATAGAAGAAGTTTTAAATGCTGTTGGGAATTGGAAAGAAATAGCAATTAAGTATGGAATGTCTCGAGTTGAACAAGAATTGAAATCATTGGCGTTTAAGACAGAAAGAAGTTAAATCAGAAGATATCTATATCTAATTTTGGTTTTTATGTTTGCCAATGGTTAAGGTATGATCAGTTTCAATACTGAAACAATTCCGATAGCTATCGGAACAGCACAGGTTGATTTATATCGTCTGACACCTACCTACGGCAATCAAGAACGAAGCTAGTTTTTTAATCTTAGAACAGCAATAAAAACACAATCTATTTGTAACTAAGTTGTTAAAGCTGATCTTTTAATACTTTAATGTCATCACGTATTTGTGCAGCAGCAATAAAATCTAAAGCTTTGGCAGCGGTTTCCATCAATGAACGTTTATGGCGGATGCGTTTTTCAATTTCGGGTTTTGAGAGATATGCCAATTCTTTTTCGGCCGCTTTTTGTGCGGCGGCATCATAATGAAAAGAAGAAATATTAGATTTGGTCAAATCGTTCGAAATGGCTTTTTTTATTTGAGTAGGCGTAATATTATTGGCTGTATTATAAATGGTTTGTTTATCGCGGCGTCTGTTGGTCTCGTCAATAGTGAGTTGCATGCTGTTGGTTACTTTATCGGCATACATAATAGCACGCCCATTTATATGTCTGGCAGCACGACCAATAGTTTGAGTTAGCGAACGATGCGAACGTAAAAAACCTTCTTTGTCGGCATCTAAAATAGCCACTAAAGAGACTTCGGGTAAATCTAAACCTTCGCGTAAAAGATTCACGCCAATAAGCACATCAAAAATACCTTTACGCAAATCTTGCATAATTTCCACGCGCTCTAGAGTATCTACATCAGAATGAATATAACGACAGCGAATCTGGATGCGGGTTAAATATTTAGCCAACTCTTCTGCCATGCGTTTTGTCAATGTGGTTACCAAAACACGTTCGTCTTTTTCTACACGCACATGAATTTCTTCTATCAAATCATCAATCTGATTTAAGCTTGGCCTCACATCAATTATAGGATCTAAAAGTCCGGTTGGGCGGATAATTTGTTCTACATATTCGCCTTCGGTTTTTTGCAATTCGTAATCGGCTGGTGTGGCACTTACATAAATAACCTGATTCTGTATATCTTCTAATTCCTCAAATTTTAAAGGGCGGTTATCCATCGCCGCAGGCAATCTAAATCCGTAAGAAACCAGATTTTCTTTTCGAGATCTATCGCCACCGTACATGGCGTGGGTTTGCGGAATGGTGACATGACTTTCGTCGATAACCATTAAATAATCTTCGGGAAAATAATCGAGTAAACAAAACGGACGCGTACCGGGTTCTCTGCCATCTAAAAAGCGCGAATAGTTTTCGATCCCAGAACAATAACCCAATTCTTTAATCATTTCCAAATCAAATTCGGTGCGTTCTTGCAAGCGTTTGGCTTCAAGATGTTTGCCTATTTCTTTAAAATAATTGACTTGCAACAGTAATTCATTCTGAATGCTTTCTATGGCATTGTTGAGCACATCTTTTGAGGTGACAAACAAATTGGCAGGATAAATACTCAAACTTTCAAAAGCCTCAATAAATGTTCCTTCGGCAATATTAAAACTTTCTATTTCCTCAATTTCATCGCCAAAAAAATGAACGCGATAGCCATTATCGCCATAAGATGGATAAATGGTAATCACGTCGCCTTTAACTTTAAAAGTCCCGCTTTTAACATCGGTTTCGGTTCTGGCATACAAACTGGCAACCAAACTTTGTAGAAATTTTGTCCGACTCAGTTTCTGATCTACTTTAATTTCGATGATATTTTTCTTAAATTCCACAGGATTGCCAATACCATACAAACAAGACACAGAAGCCACAACAATAATATCACGACGTCCAGACAATAATGCCGATGAGGTACTAATACGTAAGCGTTCAATGTCATCATTTATAGATAAATCCTTTTCAATATAAGTGTTGGATGTGGGGATGTAAGCTTCTGGTTGGTAATAATCGTAATACGATACAAAATACTCTACCGCATTGTTGGGAAAAAACGATTTAAACTCGGCGTATAACTGTGCTGCTAAGGTTTTATTATGCGCTAAAACCAAGGTGGGTTTTTGGGTTTGTTCAATCACATTGGCCACAGTAAAAGTTTTACCAGAGCCGGTTACACCCAATAAATTTTGATATTTTTCACCTTTATTTATAGCCTTTACCAAAGCATTAATAGCTTCAGGCTGATCGCCGGTGGGTTTGAAATCTGAAACGAGTTTAAAAGGCATTTTGCAAATTTACCTATTCTAAACTTTAGAAAGAAACTATTTCATTATGTTTGCTTTTTTATCTTAAAAACGAAATAGACTTTAATGAAATTGTATTACGCTGCTAAAAATTATCAACCTATAGATGTTTGGTATTCTTTTTATAAAACCTTAGGACGCCTCTTTTTATTTATAGGTATAGGTTTGTATGTTGATAGCATATATTTTTCTGAGATTTACCCCAACGGACAGTGGATTGCGAATTTTGCTATGTTTTTGATGTTTTGGCGTGCTTTTTCTCATGGAACTAAAAGATCGCGAGAACTTATGATTTACGCAGTATTGATAGGTGTTGGTGGTGAATATTTGTTTTCTATTGGTTTTGAAATGTACACCTACAGGCTTGATAGAGTACCCATATATGTACCACTTGGGCATGCCATAATTTATATAGTTACGGTCTATTTTACAAGAAGGGCGGCTGTTAAAAAATTTAGAGTAACCATAGAGAAAATATTAATAGGATGTATTATTATTTATGCCACTCTTTTTTTGGTATTTGCCAACGATGTTTTTGGCTTTGTAATGTCCCTTTTGGTAGTGTGGATATTGCGAAATAAACCCAGAGAGCGACTTCTTTATTTATCTATGTATGCGGTGGTAGCGGTTTTAGAGATTGTAGGAACGAGTTATCAATCTTGGTATTGGCCAGATACTGCCTTTGGTTTGGTTCCTTTTCTGAAAAGTGCCAATCCGCCAAGTGGTATTTGCCTTTTTTATTTTGGATTAGATTTGGGCTGTTTATGGTTGTATAAACAGCGCCATAAAATAGCTTGGAAGCGGATGAAATCAATACGTTTGTTACATACAAAATCATAATTTTATTTGTGTTGTCTGAACAACCAAGTCCTCATTAACGGATCGCTGTAAGCGGCCAACCAAGAAAAATGCCCAGTTTCGGGATACATGGTAAAACCCGGATGCGCACCAGCTTTAATCAAAGCCTGATACATTTCAACAGAATATAGCGGATTTACAGCCGCATCTTCACTTCCGTGAAAAATCCACATCGGAATATGAGCAATAGATTTAGCTCTTGAAGAGTCGCCTGCACCACAAACCGGAACGGCAGCGGCAAACAAATCGGGATAGCGTTCAAGTGCATCATAAGTGCCATAACCGCCCATTGATAATCCGGTAATATAAATGCGGTTAGTATCTACTTTAAACTTTTTTGTAAATTTCTGAATGAGTTCCATTAACAATGCCATGGGTTTGCTGGGGTCGGGATTTAAAGTTAAAACACCGCCTTGTTGGTAGTTTTTAACATTCGACCAAGTTTGATTTTTTGGACATTGCGGTGCGATTACAAATGCCGGGAATTGCGTCATCGCTTGATCGGTGGCGAAATTTGCAACACCCCATTTTAATTGGGCTTCATTATCATTACCACGTTCACCTGAACCATGTAAAAAAATGATTAACGGATATTTTCGGATGGTGTCATAATCAGGAACCAGCAATCGGTAATTTAAACTATCGCCTTTGGTATTAGTGTAAATATTTTTGCTGAATCGTGAGGTTTGGGCAAAAGCAAAGTTTGCGCCCAGATAACAGAAAAAAGTTAAAGTTAGGATAAGCGATTTTAGTTGTGGAAGTTTCATTTCAGATAGGATTTATTTTTTAAAGATTGCTTAACTGTACACCAAAAGCTTTTACTTTTTCCCAATTGGTGTATTCAATTTTTGCATCAGAATTTGTGGGACCTTTGGTCATCCACATAATAAATTGAATCATAATTTTATCAAAAAATGGATATTTTTGATAGTCTAGTTTTCCTGCAAATACTTCAACTATAGTTGGTTTCCAATCAATTGTTTTAAAAAACTTTACAACATATGGGTTCGTACTAGGGGTGTTTTTTTCTGGTTTTCTGGCAACCAGATTTACAGAAAAGAAAGCTGTTTTTTTATTGTTTAGCTGTTCTTTATGAGTATTAATAAAATCAATTATATTTTTATTATGAACACCATATCTAATGCTTGCGCCTATAATAATTTTATCATAATTGGTGATTTTTTCATTAAAATCTTCAATCGAAAAGAGGTCTATTTTCTGATTGTTTTGCTGTAGTTGTGCTCTAAGGGCGTTACAAATTTTTAGTGTTTGCCCGTCTGTAGACGCATAAATTATAACAGTTTTAGTATCCATATTAATTTTTTATTAGTGTTACCTTCTCACAAGGCTAAAATGGCCTTTTCGAATACGTCCATCTTGGAGTCTGGCAGTAAACCAATAATCGTTAGAAGGCAATTTACGCCCATTAAAAGTACCATCCCACCCTGAACCAGTTGGGTTAACTTTGGCTAAAAGTTTACCAAATCTATCAAAAATATAGATAAGAGAATTGGGTTGTAATGAAGCCCCAGCCACATTCCAAGTGTCGTTAATACCATCGCCATTAGGCGTTAAAAAATGCGGAAATCCGATAACGATAGCGTCTTTAATGGTAAGCCCACAGCCGTTTTTATCTCTAATAAAGACTTTATGAATACCAGCCGTAACATTAGAAAACACATGTGTGCGTCCTGGCAAAGAGCTGTTAACAACAAAGGGGTTAAAATCGTTCAAATCGTCAAGCGCAATTTCATAATCGCCCGTTCCTGTAATGTTTACAGCGATGCTGTTATTATCTGAGTCATCAACAATTGTCATATCAACAATAGTGGCCGTAACAGATTCGGTTATGGTGATGCTTTTGGTTTTACTACACAATGTACCATCTTTTTTTGTTGCTGTAACAGTATAAGTGCCTCCAGAAATAATGGCCACATTTGGGGCGTTTGTGCCAATTTGATTACCATTAGTATCTCGCCAAACATAATCGTAATTAGCAGCAGGATTTGTTACGGTAACCGTAAGTGGCAAATCGTTTAAGCAAACAAACTGACTCTCGGTTAGGTCAAATTGAGGCAACGGGTTTACAGTAAGTGAAACATGAGTACCTAAATCTTTACATTCATTATTATCAAGACTCTCTACTCTAACAACAATATTTTGAGAATAGGGTGTTTCGTTTATATAGTTGGTAGCATTTATTTCATTTTTTTCAGCCAAAGCATCTTCATTATTTCTATAATATTTTACAGTTAAATTTTGTCCTGGCGGAAAATTATTTAAAATAGCTGTGGATGCTTGTGTTAAGTCAAAAGATGTAAAACCATCCTCATCAGTATCATCACAAGTTTCTAAAGGAACCATAAAGTTTGCAAGCAAATGTGTTGTAGAAACCAATAAATTTACCTGTGCTACTCTGTAGCATCCAAAAGCATTTTCTACGCGCGCAAAAACTATATTAGTTGTGGCATTTGAAAAAACGGATGTATTGTTAATTGCTAAGGCAAGGTCGCCAATTTGAGCATCACCAAGATTTAGGTAATAAGAAAACGTAGGTGTAGGCATTTGGCTGTTGATTAAGACCTCGCTTTCGGTTAGATTAAAATCTGATATACCATCGGTATCAACATCGCATTGTTTAAGTGTTACTGATGGCTCAATAACCGGCATTGGATTAACCACTATATTAAAACTAGTCGTTACAAAACAAGATACATTTAGTTTGTTTGTAACACTTACATAAATAGTTTGGCCATTGACAATTGAATTGGGAAAATCAGCCGGGGTAGAAATAGGATGTATTAAATCGGCATCGGTAAAATACGCAATATCAAAATATAGCGAAGATTGTCCGTTTCGTAAAATAGTCTCATTCAAGGTTAAATCGAATGTGGCAAAACCGTTGGGATCATTTCCATCAAGTGTATCATCACAAACTTCAATATTAGGGATATCGGTTGCTAAAGCTGGTTTAGGACTATCGAAAACGTTAATAACAAACGAAGTTGTAACAGCGCAAGTTAAGTTATCTTTATTGGCCACTCGCACATAAATTGTTTCGGGCCTATAGGCAATATTATTGGCATGAATTCCTTTAATTTCTTGAGTTAAAGCATCATCTGAAAAATAGCTTACCGAAAAGATATCAGGGTCTTGTCCGTTAAGGATGATGTCATTATTTTTTTGTGATAAATCAAAACCATAAAAGCCATCATTGTCATCATCACAGACAAGCCAATTGGTTGGGGTGGTGGCTGTAGGGATGGCGTAAATGCTAAATTCTTTGGTAAATGTTTTAGTTTCAGAAGCCGTAGTTATGGTTGTGCTAACGGTAAAATTTCCTGATATAGCATATGTATGTGTAGGCGTAAGCGATGTAGATGTAGGTGTGCCATCACCAAAATCTGTTATCATAGAAAGAATAGGTTCGGAAGAATTCACTAAAAATTCAGTAGCATCACCAAAACATGTATTCACAACCTGAATATCTGCTACAAAAAATGACTGAATAAATGGCGGAAGACCTTGTTTTGATAATGGTCCACCTAAATCAATTACTGCATGGCGATAGTCGCTTGCCGTGCCAAAAGCATCAGGATTGTTAATAACACTTAATCTTGATTGTTCGTCAACAGTACGATAAATTTTTCCATCAGGCGCTAATTGCAAAGCGGCTCGTGAATTGAGATATGAATGTAACAAAACACGCGTATTGTTAATATTAGTAGCTGTTAAATTGGGAATGTCTAAATTGAATTGGTATAAATTTTCTCTAGTTTGTTGGGTATTGTCAAAGCCTCCAGACGATATATATAATTTTTTACTCAACGCCGAAAAAGCCACACCATAAGAACCGCTAGTGTTAACTGTAAAAGGTAAATTTAACTCTCTAGGATTACTAACAATGCCTGTGGCATTGTCAAAATCGTAAAAATAAAATCCATCGGTCATATTGGCACTTGCTAAAAATTTACCATCTGGCGAAGCTTTTAAATATCCCCGTCTATCAGAAATATTGTTAGAAAAAAATGATTTAATTGGATTTGTAGAATCCACACCATTACTTGTAATTTTAAACGCATAATAAGTATCAATTTTAAAAGAGATTACCCATAAATCAATTTTGTTAATAGCTTGAACTGCCGTAATCTTTTCGGATGATGGTTGTAGTAATAAATTTGTTGCAACAGGAATACCAGCTAAAGCGGTAATGTCGCCAAGGCCTCCATTTAATGACATATCTACTGTATAGTAATTAAGTCCTTTATTTGCAAGTCCTTGTATGGTGGCAGCGTCTACTGTAAAAATATAGTATATATTAACATCTCCTGGTTTTGGTACTATTATAGCAGATTGTGTGCTAGATGAGTTTCCAAATAGGCCTGTGCCATTGGGCATTATTTGATTGTTTTTATTCCACACAGTAGTACCATCAGTATAAAACAACAAAGTACCAGAAGCATCAGAAATAGTGGCACAGCCTTCTAATGTATTTAGCTGCCCATTAGTATCTGCAATAGGATTTATAGATTGGGTAGCGTTGGTAAAATCTAAACCTGCATTACCCCCAAAAAACCAGTGATTTGCTTCTTTTTGAGCATTAATATTTAAAACTGAAAGTATTGATAAAAGTAAAAAGAATAAATATTTCATTGCTAGAGTTTAAACCAGCCAAATATATTACAAATCTCTCTTTTTAACCAAATAATACGAAAGATAAATAAAGATAGCCGTCCATGCGAGTGCAATGGCTATTTCATACCAGTGAACGGCGTAGTCGAATTGGAATTTTTCTCCCAATTGATTGGCGACAGATTTTACAGCGTTTAATCTTGAAGCAGGCTCTTTTATAAGGTTGCTCATAGATTCTAAAGGGAAAAATTGAGAAACTTTATCGGCCATAACTTTGCTGTCAAAAAATTTAAAACGCATGAGTCCGTAAGCAATTTTTTCGCCAAAATACCAAATCAGCATGGCGCCTACGGCAAAGGCAGAGCGTTTTATAAGAATCCCTAAAAACAAACCAAACGAAAAGAAAGCTAAGAGTTTTACAAAAAAAGCGATAAGGTATTCTAAATCCGATAAGATGATATTTAAACTGTTAAAATCAGAATAAACAAGACCTAAAATGAGCGACACTATAAAAACAAATAATGTAGAAACAAGTGACAAAACTAAAACGGTATAAAACTTTGAAAGGATAAATTCTTTTTTGCTTAAACCATCAATCAGATTTTGTTTTAAAGTGCGGTTGGTATATTCATTCGCCATCATAGAAACGATGACCAGCAGTAAGAAAAACTTAAAAATAGATGCAACAAAAGTGTTGAAATGCCAAATGTAAGGGAAATTAAAAATGCCTTGTTCTGCCAAATGAAATTTAATGGGACCAATATCAAATTTTATAGCGGCAATAAGGGCTATAGACGATAGTAATAAAAAATAAGTAATAATTAAGACCACACTGGCCCTGTTTTTACTCAGCTTATAGAGTTCTATATTAAGTAATCTAAACATGTTAATTTTTGTTATTGGTGAGGCTTAAAAATTGTTGTTCTAAGCTCTGTTGGCGTTTAACTAAATGTGATAAAGAAATGTTTTTACTGGCTAAAAAAGCATTTATTTCTGATGTTGAAACAGGTTTGTCTAAAACAGCAACAAGTAAATCGCCCTCTTTTTCAATGCCAGAAATGCCATCGAAAGAACTTAATAATTCGGTTATTTTAGCAAAATCTTCTGGAGCGTTTAACTCTATTGTGCCAAAAGAGTTTGTGAGTTCGCTAACACTACCGGCATATAATTTTACGCCATTTCTAATCACCACAACATGGCTACAAACTTTTTCTACTTCGTCTAATAAATGCGAAGCCAATAAAATGGTTGTGCCTTTAGAGGCGATGTCTTTAATAATAGCACGAATTTCGTGAATTCCTTGAGGATCTAAACCATTTGTAGGCTCATCTAAAATGAGTATTTCGGGGTCATTTAATAGGGCAGAAGCAATAGCTAAACGTTGTTTCATCCCCAAAGAAAAAGTTTTAAATTTGCTATCTCTGCGCTCAAATAAATTAACTTGCTCTAAGGTAGTATCAATTTTATCTTCTGATATTTCTTTTATTTTACACACCAATTTTAAGTTTTGATGCGCTGTCATGTATGGATAAAAATTGGGCCGTTCAATAATGGCACCTACTTTTTTAAGCGCTTGATGTGTGCTTAGATTGCCGTCGAACCAACTAAAACTTCCAGAATTTGCATTTACAACATTTAAAATGATGCCTAAAGTGGTCGATTTCCCGCTGCCATTTGGTCCCAAAATGCCATAAACGCAGCCTTTTTTTATTTCGAAAGATAAATTATCAACCGCTTTTATACGGCCATAATTTTTACTGAGGTTTTTAATAGATAATATAGTTTCCAAGCCAGAGATTTTGATTAATGTTTCAAATAAGACGATTAAATTAGGCTTTTGTTACCAATAAATAGATAAAAACAGCTTATTTTTGAATCTAGCAAGTAAATCAATCATATTTTGAAAAAACAACCTGTAATATCATTTAAAAAACCGACATATCCTGTAACAGATGCTTTATATAATTATTTAACTGAATATGGGCGAAATGTTATTATCCCCGTTTTTTATGATGATTTATTGCGGTTTACGGGCTCTGTAGAAGTTTTTGATAAAAATGATAATGATACATTGTGGATTCGTCTGATGTATCCAGATCACGAACGTGAAAATATTGATTTAAGTTTAAAAAAAATATATACCATCATTCATTCTGACGGAAGCGATTATTCTATTCCGCATTTAAATGTTGATGCTATTGATTATTGTACTTTTGGAAATTCACGTCCTTTTAGGGTTAAAATCAGAAATATTTTAAACGATAATTACACCTATATGTACGTTAAAAAAGCTGATGCTTCTCGTATTTACGGTTTGGAATTAGAAGAGTTATTATCGCCAAATAAAGTCGATTTTTTAGTCCATAAAGACACCTTAATCGAAGAACATATTTTAGGTATTCCGGGGGATGTTTTTATTGATGAACATTTGCCACATTTAACGATAAGAGAACAAAAACAAATTTCTAAAGAGTTTGTTAAGTTCAATGAACGCTGTACAATTAGGCTTTTAGGAGATATGCGTTCTTATAATTATGTGTTTGTTGTATCGCATGATTTTGACCAAGTACAATATCGCATTCGCGCCATAGATTTTGACCAGCAATCTTATGAGGGATCTTTAAAAATTTACCGTCCGCAATTTTTTAAAGAAAATGCCAAATTGGTAAAAATGGTCGAAAAAAGTTTGCAAACAGAATCGATTGTTCAATATAAAAACGAAGAGCGTTCGTTATTGGCAAAGAGAGCACGTTCTTCTCATAACAGATTGCAAAAACTTATTGAATGTATGTTGGCCGATGAGATTTCTAAACCAGAAAAAGTTTTGCAATTAAGACGTGAAATAAAGGCTTTTACAAAGGATATAAACTTTAAAAAAGCAGATTCTATGGGCGAAATTCTAAAGCTTGTGCTCGATTTTGTGACGCGTAATTACGAAAGCGCCAACACCTATATTGTTAGTTAAGATTTATATCGTCTTCATAACTTTGTAAAAAGTCATCATCATCATTGTCATCATCATACATATCAAAGCCATCTTCTAATTTATCGCTTTCAAACTGTTTTTCTGGCGCTTCAGTTGGTAAATTACCAAGAGAATAAAGCACTTTTGGCAAATCTTGTTCGTTATCATAATTGGTAATTTCAATAAGTTCTACTAGAAAAGTCCACATAGAAAAGAAATCGTACACATAAATAAGTTTATCTTCTTGGTGCTCAAATAAATCAGACAGACTAAAATCTTTCATTGTTTTTGAAATATCACTAGATTCTTCAGAGATATCGTAAAGCGGTATTTCTTCGCCTTGATTCCATTCGTCATCAGCTTTATAAAACGATGCCATTTCTGTACCATCAAAACCAAATGTATTGATGATGATATTGTGCAAATCTTCTAAATTGGCACTGCTTCTTATGGCAATATCTCGTGCCACATCTTCTTGTATATCGGCAATTACGCGCACTTTATAAATCATAGTTCTGATTTTTAATATAGACTACAAAGTTACAAATATTGAAAGAGAAGTCTTTAATAAATGCTTAAATTTACATTTTAAAATTATAGTATATGTCTAAACAAGATACCCTAAAACAATTAAATAAGATATCAGAAAACACATTAATGCAGACGCTTGATATTGAGTATGTAGATTTTGGAGATGATTTTTTAGTGGCTAAAATGCCAGTTACATCTAAGGTTCATCAACCAAATGGCATTTTACATGGAGGTGCTACTGTAGCACTTGCAGAAAGTGTGGGCAGCGCAGCATCGCATTTGTTTTTTGATAATAATGAATTTGAAATTAGAGGTATAGAAATTTCTGCCAATCATGTAAAAGCTATAAAAGAAGGTTTTGTATTTGCAACAGCAAAAATCATCCATAAAGGCAGAACAACGCAATTGTGGGAAATTAAAATTCATGATGAAAGTAGCAGACTTATTTCACTTTGTAAACTGACGACTATTGCGCTTCCAAGAAAATAATGAGCCTTCAAAATTTTCATAAAAAATTACAATTTGCATTGGATGAGAAACGCCCATTTGTGGCGTATAAATTACCAAATGACAATACGTTTTCTTTACAAATTCAAAAAGATGACACCTTATTCACATCAGAAAATTTAGGTGAGTCGGGTTTTGTTTTTGCGCCTTTTAGGTCAAATGAAAAGAAAATTTTAATGCCTTTTGATGACTCAGATTTAGAGCGTTTTGAATTGACATCTGACTTCCTTAAAGAGGATTACCAAAAAAGTGTGTTTAAAACACCAGTAGCATCTTTAAATAAAACAGACTACATACATTTGGCAAAAAAAGCCATTCATCAAATAAAAGCAGGAGCATTTGAAAAAGTAGTTTTGTCAAGAAAAATATCTTTAGCGCAAACAGATTTAGATTTAAAATCGGTTTTTATACGATTGGCTTTAAAATATACCAATGCCATGACCTATTTTTGGCACCATCCAAAAGTAGGAACTTGGTTGGGCGCAACGCCCGAAAAATTAATCAGCCTAAGCGATAATTGTTTCGAAACGATGGCGCTAGCAGGCACGCAATTGTTTAAAGAAAATGAAGCACAAATCTGGATGCAAAAAGAAAAAGACGAACAGCAAATTGTGGTTGACTATATTTCTAAATCACTTGAATCCATTAATATTCCAGCCAAATTATCGAAACCTTTTAGTTTAAAGGCTGGGCAATTAACACATATTTGTACTGAAATTACAGGGCATTTATCAATAAACACGAACCTTTTAGATTTGGTTAAATGTTTGCATCCCACACCTGCGGTGGCGGGTTATCCCAAACAAAAGGCCATCGATTTCATCTTAGAAAACGAAAATTATAATCGTGAATTTTATACGGGATATTTCGGTTTTATTAATAAAGACAAATCCTCTAAACTCTTTGTCAATTTAAGATGTATGCAAATCGAAAAGAAAAAATTATCGGTTTATGTAGGTGGTGGCATTACAAAAGACAGCAATCCGTTAAACGAATGGCAAGAAACCGAAGACAAAAGTAAAACCTTGTTAAGTGTGTTGTAAAAATTAACGATAATAAAGTACCTTTGCGCACTTAATTTAATAAAAATCAAACCTGTTGCGTTTTTCAAATTACACAAAAGAATTTAGCTATAATCTAAAATTAGCCTACCCAGTTATGCTGGGGCAATTGGGGCATGTTTTGGTTGGCTTGGCCGATAATATTATGGTTGGACGTTTAGGCGCCACCCAATTAGCGGCAGTATCTTTAGGTAACAGCATGGTTTTTATAGCTTTATCGCTTGGTATTGGTTTTACTTTTGCCATTACGCCTTTAATAGCTGAAGCTGATGGCGAACAGAATATAGAAAAAGGACGCTTAGATTTTCAGCATGGTTTTATTCTTTCTACAATTTTAGGCGTGGCTATGTTTATAATGTTGTTGGTGGCTAAACCGCTTTTAAATTATATGGATCAGCCGCCAGAAGTGGTGGCATTAGCCATCCCTTATTTAGAAATTGTGGCTTTTTCTATGATTCCTTTACTTATTTTTCAGGCTTCAAAACAATTTGCCGATGGATTATCGCAAACCAAACATGCCATGCATGCTACTATTGCAGCAAATATTATAAATGTAGTTATCAACTATTTTTTAATTTATGGTATTTGGATTTTCCCACGTTTAGAATTGGTAGGCGCCGCTATTGGTACTTTGGTCTCAAGAATAGCCATGGCTGCATTTATGGTGTATATCCTGCATTCTAAGGCAAAATTTATCCCATATTTAAGGATGATTAGCTGGGCTGAAATCCAAAAAGAAAAATTTATAAAAATCATAAATCTTGGTTTCCCAACGGCCATGCAAATGTTTTTTGAAATAGCCGTATTTACAGCTGCTATTTGGTTAGCGGGATCTCTAGGAACTATAGATCAAGCCGCCAATCAGATTGCGCTAAACCTTGCCTCTATGACATTTATGATTGCTGTTGGCTTAGGTGTAACCGCCACTATTAGGGTAGGAAATCAAAAAGGATTAAACCAATATAAAGAATTAAGACGCATCGCTTTTTCAGTTTTTTTACAGATTTTTATCATAGAATTTATTTTTGCCATCGGCTTTTTAAGCCTAAAAGATGTGTTACCTTTAATTTATATTGATAATATTGAAGTAACAAAAACAGCTTCTTTATTACTTGTTGTGGCTGGATTCTTTCAATTATCAGATGGCGTGCAAGCTGTTGTATTGGGTGCTTTACGCGGATTGCAAGATGTTAAAATTCCTACTTATATGACTTTTGTTGCCTATTGGATTATTGGATTTCCAGTTTCTTTTGTCTTAGGAAAAATGATGGGTTATGGGTCGCAAGGCATTTGGATTGGTTTGCTTGTTGGTTTAACGGCATCGGCAATTTTACTATTTTTACGATTTAATTATTTAACCAAAAAATTAATACTTTCAAAACATGGAACTACCTAAATTTATACTGGGCGACAACACCGATTTTAAAGATGCTATTTTTGTAATTCACACCGAATATCCACGGTTTGTAATCAACTTAGAAGACGATTCAATAACGTGGTTTGACGATTTAGAAAACGAAAATGAAGATGAAGCTACGCAAGAAGTTGAAGAATTATTGACGCAAGCCAATGCTTTTTTTGACAGAGAAACAGAGCGCTTAATGGCAGATGAGTCTTAAGAAGAAGTATCAGAATCTTTAGTCTTTTTTTTAGAAATAGTTTTTTCGTTTTCGTCTTCTTTAACAAAAAATCCAATTTCTTCTAGATTAGGATCTACGACTTCAAATCCGCCACGCTCAAAGGTTTTAGTGGCTTTTATTTCGCCTTCGGTAACTTTTTCTAAGCTGTCATTAAAAGTATGAGCGCCATAACCAGATTTTGCATTTTCAAGTTTTTGTTTAAAATAATAGTAGGCAAAACCATAACCTATTAAAAAAGCGCCTAACATTAAAATAAAAATTTCAACGAAGTCTTTCAAATGTAAACTAGATAGGGTAGATTCAGTCATTTGTGTTTGGTTTTACAATAATTTCAATACGGCTGTTTGATGTTGTTTTATAATGTTTTCTGTCTTCTGGGAGCGGTTCTGTTTCTCCTTTTGAAAAGACTTGAATCCTATTTTTAGGAATACCTTTACTTATCAAAAATTTTTCAAAATCTCCAGCATATTCCAAACCAAGGCTTTGATTTTCTTCTATGTCTCCAATAGTATCTGTATGTCCAATAATATTTACGAGCGTACTATCATTCTCTGTTAAAAAAGTTTGAAGTGAATCTATAAATTGGGTGATATTTTCATGTTTATCAAAGCCATTTTGATTGGTAATCAGGTAAATAATTTTCTCAGGAAATAATTTTTCTGGAATGGTATTTTCTATAAGCTCCTCAGTGGGTATTTCTTTTATGACTTCCGTTTTTGAAATTGTGTCTTTAACATTGGGTTTGATAACAGGCGTATTTTTAATGGTAGCAACAGGAATATCAACAGGGACAACAATAGGGTTTTGTTTTTGTAAAGTACTAATAACAGTTTTTGTTTTTAGAGGATGTAGTGTTGCATGAACCCAAGCGCCAAAAAAAGCCCAAATTAAAAATGCCAGACATGCAAAACCAAAATTTTTCATTTAACAAAAAGTTAGAAAGGTAAAGTTATTAAATATTTTGATTTGTTTGCAATTTTAATTGCTTCACTTCAATAAATCTAAATTGGAGAAAGTGATATTACTTGGCTTTTTCTACCAATTCAATCATGCTTATTTTGGCTTTGGTAGTAAAAATGCCATAGTTTATAAAAACATTCTTTTTTTCGATTTTAGAAATAATACCTGTTGCAGAACCATCTTCTAAGCGCACCCTATCATTAATTTTAAAAGTATGGTTTGCCTTTTGAGTTTCCGCTGTTTTAGCTTTTTCAGCTGCCACTTTATTTATAATGGCAACCTCTTTGAGCACTTGAACTTCAACATCTTTAAGCTTTTGTGCTGCAACCTTTTTTTGTTTGACAACAATTTCTTTTTGAGCCTTACTTATTATTGTTTTTGAAAGCGGTATTTTTTTGACATGTTTGGCTTGTTCTGATGTTGTCCAAATAAAGAAATCGGCTAAAAGTTGTTTTTTATTTTTTGTCTGAAAAAAGCGATTTAAAAATTCGTTTATTTTACGACCATAAGTAAGCATCTTCTGATTTTTCTCGTAAAGCAGGTTAAAATCGCCCAATTTTTGATGTAGTTTATCTTGATCTGTTGCTAATAAGGCGCCTTTTTCTTTGGCTAAAACATGTTCTTTTTCTAGGTCTTCTGAGTTTCTCTGTAACTTATTACGTTCCTTTTGAAGTCTAGAGATGGTCTTATCTAAACGCACTTTTTCGCCTTCAACTTTCTTTTTAGCACGGTTAATTAAGCTATATGGAATGCCATTTTTACTCGCTACTTCAAATGTAAACGAGCTTCCGGCTTGACCCACAAACAACCTGTACGAAGGTTCTAAAGAGCGTTCGTTAAACTGCATATTGGCATTTGTAGCAAAAGGGAGCTCATCTGCCAAAACTTTGAGATTTGAGTAATGTGTTGTAATCACACCAAAAGCTTCCATTTTATGAAACTCTTCTAAAAACACTTCGGCCAAAGAGCCACCTAATTCGGGGTCACTACCTGTGCCAAATTCATCAATTAAAAGCAAGGTATTGTTATTGCTTTTGCGTAAAAATTGACGCATATTTTTTAACCGATAACTGTAGGTGCTCAACTGATTTTCTATTGATTGATTATCGCCAATATCCGTTAAGATGATATCAAAAATATGGAATGAACTTTCTCTGTGTACAGGCACTAACAAACCACTCTGAAACATAACTTGCAGTAAACCAATAGTTTTAAGGGTGATGCTTTTGCCGCCAGCATTGGGTCCCGAAATAACGATTATATGTTGTTCTTGGTTTAAAGTGAGGGTTTGCGGAATGGTTATTTTGTCATTTCTGTTATTTTGTTCTAATAAAAGTGGATGATAAGCGTCCTTAAAAAAACATTCTTTAGCATCGCTAATATGTGGTAAAATAGCATTTATATTTTTAGCGTATGAAGCTTTGGCAGCGATGCTATCAATTTGTGATAGATATTCTTGATAGGCTTCTAAATCGGCAGAAAATGGTCTTATTACAGCCGATAATGCTCTAAGAATATTGATGATTTCTTGCTTCTCTTCGAATTCTAAATTCTGTAATTCTCTGGTAAGTTTTTGCGTGGCTTCGGGTGCAATAAAAACAATACTGCCCGATTTTGAAGTCCCTAAAAGGAGGCCTTTTATCTTTTTACGGTACATGGCTTTTACCGCCAAAACCCGCTGATTATCAACAACCGATTCTTTGATGTCATCTAAAAAATCTGACGACATTGATTTTGACAAAACGCTGTTAAAACTACTACTAATTTTGCCTTTAACCTCTAAAATATCTTTTCTTATGGCATTTAAAATGGGCGATGCTTTTTGATGCACTTCGCCGTAAGGCGTTAATTTAGAAAGTATGGCTTTTGATATTTCTGAGTTGTAATGCGTTTCTTCCGAAAAGGAATAGAGTTTTGGAAAGTAATCTTTATATTTTTTTAAAAAGTGCAGGTGCATTTTAGCCGTTTCTGCCAATTTGTTTAATCTTAAAAAGGCATTTATATCTAAATAGCTGTCCTCTATATTTAAAAGATGAAGTTCACTTTCTACCGATTCAAAATAATGAGAAGGGCATCTATTTTCGCTTTCGTACGATCCCAAATACTCGTTGGTAAGTTGCAATGTGTTTTGTAAAATATCTTTGGAGGCAAACGGTATTATTTTAGTTACCAAACTTTTGCCCATTTGTGTTTGGCAATATTCTGACACCTGTTTTAGAACCAAATCGAATTCTAAATCTTGTAATGTTTTTAAAGAGATTTTACTTTTCAAAGTTGTATTTTTGATACTTACGCAAAAGTAAGTTTAATATTTCAATTTATTTCCTTAAGACATGCCCTTAAATGTAAATATAAACCCCAGTTGGCAACCTGTTTTAGAAGCCGAATTTAACAAAGACTATTTTAAAGGTTTGGTTCAATTTGTAAAATCAGAATACAGTCAAAACACCTGTTATCCTGATGGGGAATTTATTTTTTCTGCTTTTAATCACTGCCCGTTTGAGGCGGTAAAAGTCGTTATTATAGGTCAAGATCCCTATCATGGAGAAGGGCAAGCCAATGGTTTGTGTTTTTCTGTAAACGCCGGTGTGGCACATCCGCCATCGTTAAAAAATATTTTTAAAGAATTAGAAACAGATATTAACAAACCCATTCCTAAAAGTGGGAATTTAGACTATTGGGCAGACCAAGGTGTTTTATTGCTCAATGCCACTTTAACAGTGCGCGCCCATGCCGCAGGCTCGCATCAAAATAAAGGCTGGGAGCAGTTTACAGATGCTGTCATTCAGCAAATTTCTGCTAAAAAACAAGATGTTGTTTTCTTATTGTGGGGCGGTTATGCCAAGAAAAAAGGACAAAAAATTGACGGGTCTAAACACTGCGTCTTAACTTGTGGACACCCTTCGCCCTTAAGTGCCAACCGTGGTTTTTGGTTTGGCAACAAACATTTTAGTAAAACCAATGATTATCTTATTCAAAAAGAGAAAGCGCCCATTAGTTGGTAGAATTTATAAGATAATTTTGGAGTGACGATTATTGGTAAAGATATGATCAGTTTCTATTGATTATATTGACCGATACCTACCTACGGCAGGCAAGAGCGAAGCTAGTTTTTTAATAGCAAAGAAGCAATAAAAACATAAAGTATTTATTATAAAGTTATTAGTTGGGGATAAATATTTTTTTAAACCTTTGTGGAAGTTCATCTTTTAGGCAAACTTCTTCATTTGTAAATGGATGTGTAAATTGCAAAGCGTAGGCGTGCAAATACAATCCTTTACCTTTTAGAATTAAATTATCAATGCCGTATACTGCATCTCCTAATATCGGATTTCCGATATGTGACAAATGTTTACGCAATTGATGTCTTCTTCCTGTTTGAGGTTTTAGTTCTACCAAGTTGAGTTTGCCGAATCTTATTGATGGAACAGATGCGCATACGATATAATCTGATTGTGATGTCTTGCCATCAATTTCTGAAGTAATTTTTCCCCGACTGTTCATGTCACCAATAGTAATGGCATAATAAGTTTTCTTAACGGTTTTGTCTTCAAACATTTTATTTAAAGCGCGAATGCTACTGCTCGTTTTCCCTACCAACAAAATACCTGTAGTTGCATAATCTAACCTGTGTATAGGCTGTGGTATTGTAGCATCATCAAGAGGACTTTGTTTAATGTTTTGAGCTAAGGCATTGGCAATGGTTTTAAAACTATTGCCACTCACCAAAACACCAGCGGGTTTATGAATAACTGCTAAGTAATCATCTTCAAATAATACGTCAAGTGGAAAAATCAGTTTTTTATTTGAAGGGACCTCATTTGGAACGGATAAGCAAATACATTCACCGCCATTTATAAAAGTAGCCGAAGTCGCCATAACATCATTAACCCTAATAAGCTTTTTCTTTAATGCTTTTTTTAATGCTGATTTTGTTAACGCTGCATTGAAAATACCCACACCATATTCTTGGAGTCGCATGGGCGTAGCTAATTTGGGAACAATATGGGATTCGGTTGGATTGATGATTTATTAATATTTTTTTAATTTCCCAGAAGCAAAATACGTTTTTACATCCGTTCAGGCACATTAATACCTAAAAGACCAAAAGCAGTTTTTATAACCTGAGCGACTTTTTGAGAAACTTGTACATGAAGTGCTTTTTCTTCATCATTTTCATTGCCCAAAATAGGTACTGTCTGATAAAATGTGTTGTAGCGTTTTACCAAATCATAAGTGTAATTGGCAATTAAAGCCGGACTGTGATTGGCTGCCGCCAAAGCAATGGTTTCTGTAAAGCCTTGTAATTGTTTTATGAGGTCTTTCGTTTTGCTGTTAAGCGCATCTAACGTTACAGGTTGGCTATAATCAAAAGTGGCTTTGCGTAAAATAGACTGAATTCTGGCATAGGTGTATTGGATAAACGGCCCAGTGTTGCCATTAAAATCGATTGATGCGGCGGGATCAAAAAGTATGCGTTTTTTTGGATCTACTTTTAAGATGAAATATTTAAGGGCTCCCAAGCCTATTATTTTATAGAGTTCTTCTTTTTCTTCGGTAGAATAGCCTTCTAATTTTCCTAATTCTTCTGAAATATCTTTGGCTGTTTGTACCATTTCTGCAACCAATTCATCGGCATCTACAACGGTGCCTTCGCGAGATTTCATTTTGCCACTTGGCAAATCTACCATGCCATAAGACAGATGATACAGTTTGTCTGCCCAGTCGTACCCTAATTTTTTTAGGATTAAAAACAAAACTTTAAAATGATAATCTTGCTCGTTGCCAACGGTGTAAACAAGACTGTTAATGTCGTAATCTTTAAAACGCTGAATGGCGGTGCCAATATCTTGCGTCATGTAAACGGCTGTACCATCGGCACGTAAAACTATTTTTTCGTCTAAACCTTCTTCGGTTAAATCAATCCAAACAGAGCCATCTTCTTTTTTGTAAAAAACACCTTGATCTAAGCCTTTTTGTACAACGTCTTTCCCTAATAAATAGGTGTTGCTTTCGTAATAATTAATGTCAAAATCGACGCCTAAAGTTTTATACGAAATTTCAAATCCGTCATAAACCCATTGGTTCATTGTTTTCCAAAGGGAAACTACTTGGGCATCGCCAGCTTCCCATTTTTTGAGCATATTTTGTGCTTCAATTAATAAGGGCGCTTGTTTTTTGGCATCGTCTTCTGATAAACCATCGGATATGCCTTGGGCAATTTGTTTTTTATATTCCTGATCGAATTTTACATAGTAATTACCCACCAATTTATCGCCTTTAAGGCCAGTAGATGTGGGTGTTTCGCCATTGCCGAATTTTTGCCACGCCAACATGCTTTTGCAAATATGAATGCCACGGTCGTTTATAATTTGTGTTTTGATGACTTTTTTACCCGATGCCTCAATTATTTTGGCCACAGAATAACCTAACAAATTATTTCTGACATGGCCTAAATGTAAAGGCTTGTTGGTATTAGGACTAGAATATTCAACCATCACGGCTTTGTCATCTGGATTTGGATTGCTGATGCCAAAATTGTCATCGGCCAACATTTTATGAAAAAGAGCACTATAAAAAGCATCCGTAATAACGATATTTAAAAAGCCTTTTACCACATTAAAATCTGATACAAAAGCGTTGTTTTCTTTTAAATAAGCACCAATTGTTTCGCCAATTTGCATCGGATTGCCTTTGATATGACGCAACAACGGAAACACAACCAATGTAATATCACCTTCAAAATCGGGGCGTGTGTCTTGAAACTCAAAATCGTTTAAAGAAAGCTGATAATGATTTAAAATAGCCGCACTTACGGCTTGTTGTAATTTATTTTGAAGGGACATAGGTTTGTTTAAATTGACTGCAAATTTAAAACTTTTTTATAGAGTAGGCGTAAGCTAATTTGCCCTTTTTGTGATGCCTATTTTTTTACAGTTTGCCATTTGGTTTGTTTCCAAGTTTTTTGCGGTTCTGATGTTAGAAATGTCCACGCCACAATGCGGCTTGTTTTGTTTCCTTGCCCCATAGGGATGGTTTTTACATCAACAGCATCCATATTTTCAAGGGCTTCGTAAACACTTTTTAGATTCGATTGTTTTGAGATTAAGGTCGAAAACCAAAAGCAAGAATCGGCAAACTTTTTGCTTTGTCTAATCATGTTAAGAACAAATTTCCGCTCGCCACCATCGCACCATAATTCGGCATTTTGACCGCCAAAATTCAATATAGGTTTGGCCGTCTTTTTAGTATTTAGATTGTTTAATTTACGCAAAGTTCCTGCATGCGCAGCTTCTAAAGAAGCGTGAAAAGGCGGGTTGCAAATAGAGATATCAACGCGGTCTTCTTTTTTAATAATGCCAAAAAAAATATCTTTAGGTGTGGATTGTAAACGCAATTCAATGTGGTCTTTTAAAACAGGATTTTCGTCAATAATTTTATTTGAAGAAGCAATTGAGATGGGATCAATATCGGTTCCAATAAACGACCAACCATATTCTATAATGCCAATAATGGGGTAAATACAACTGGCACCCACACCAATATCTAGGCATTTTACAGTTGCGCCTGTGGGCATCTTCCCGAAGTTACTGCCACCTAATAAATCGGCTATATGATGTATGTAATCTGCTCTTCCTGGTATGGGTGGCCATAAATAATTTTTTGGAATATCCCAATTATTGATGCCGTAATGCAATTTTAAAAGCGCTTTGTTAAGCGTTTTTACAGCCTCTGGATTTGAGAAATCTACAGAGTCATCATTGTACATATTTGGCTTTACAAAAGGGGCTAAATCGGGATAACTTTCTATAAGTTTTATAAAGTCATAGCGTTCGCGATGTTTGCTTCTAGGGTGTAAGCGCGATTTTATTTTTGGATGTGTTTTCTTTTTTTGAGACATGGTAAATTGTAGGAATATGCTAATTTACTGATAAATAAATGTTGGTTTTCCGTTTATACAATCAACATTAGAGGGTTGTTGCGGTACAGAACAATCTGAAATAACATTCCATTTTACATTAAATTTTCTTTGTTCATCAGTAAAGAGTTTAACTTTTTCAAGAAAGTTTGTTGTATTAATACTTAGCGGATAAGCGATATATCCTGTTGGTCCACCACAGGCTTTTGAGCCAATGGCTGTAAAAGACCAATTTTCTGCGTTGGTACAAGATTCGCTATTGGCAATGGCTTGAATTTCGAGATATAAATCGTCTAGAAATTGCTGATCTTGTTCTTGAGAAGTTGTCTTAGAATTTGTGCAACTTGTCAGAACTAAGAAAAAAGAAGTGATGGTTACAATTAAATTTTTCATTGTGTTGGCAGATGGCATATATGCTGTAAAGATATCAATAATAAGATGTTTATTATTCAATTAACAACGATTCTAATTCTAGTTGATAGTCGTATTGTAAATCTTCGTGCAAAGTTATAAGCTTTTTTTTGATGCCTTCTATTTCTCTTAGAAATATATTTTTTAGGACTGTATTATTTTTAATAGAAGGCCTAAAATCATATAACTTCTGACAAAAATAGAGGCGTAATTCTACTTCTGTTTCCGTGTTTTTTGAATATCGGATATAGGTTTTTACGCGCCTCAAAATTTTACGAACACTCTTTTTAATATAAAAATAGGTTTTTGTGTTTATGAGGTCAAACTGTGCGTCAATTTCAACTTTTATGCTGTTAATAAACGCCTCCTCATCGGAAGATTCAAATAAAAGATAGGTAAGCAGTTCTTTATTCTCCTTTTTGAACTTTGATAAATGCAAACAAAGCGCCAATATTTCTTGATGTGAACGTTGCGATAACTCTGTTTTGAGGTCTTTTACTGTGACAGCTTTCATGCCTGCAATTTATAAAAAATAAAGCAGCTTTTATCTTGCTTCAAGAAAGGCCGTATCTGTATTAAATGTTTTAATGGGTGCTTTCTTTATGTGTTTAGTTGTTTGTGCCAATCCGCAACCACAGCCTTTTTTGGTAGCACCACAAGAGATCATAAAAAGCAAAACAAATACACCTAAGAAAATATTTAGAATCAGTTTTTTCATGTTAACTCTGAATGTAAGTATTAGCTATTAAGAGAAGTTGTTTTTTTTAAAACAACAACATCCGCGTTAAGCGTTTTAACAGGGGCTTTTTTTATGAATTCCTGTGTTTGCGTAAGACCGCAACTTTGTTTTGTAGAAAAACAAGACGTCATAAATAGACTCACACATAAAAGTAAGGTTGTTTTTAAAATAAATTTTTTCATTTTTAGTAGGATTGGTTCTTCAAAGATAGAAAATTAGTACAAAGTATCAGGTGTTTGGTATTAAGAAAAGTTGTTTTGTTCTATTTTTCTAGCAGCTACAATAATTTCTGGTGGATAATGATATAGCTCTAAAATTTTTATGGCATTTCTAGTTTTTAGTTTTCCGCTTTTTAACTTATGATCAAAAAACAATTCATCATTTTCTATTTGTTCACTAAAATGATATAAGGCGTAATTTTCTTTTTTTAGTAATTCTGTTAATTCAATATCATGGGTAGAAACTAAGACCACATGATTTTTCTTATTAAGATATGATAAAATGGCTTTACCTCCAGAAACACGCTCAATAGTATTGGTTCCTTTAAAAATTTCATCCAACACAAATAAACAAGGGACTTCATCCTCTGAGGCTTCTACCAATTCTTTTATAGTTAAAACTTCTTCTAGATAATAGCTTGTATTGTCGAGAAGGTCATCGGATATTCTAATAGACGAAAAAACTTTAAAAAAGGCGGCCGTATATTCTTCTGCAAAGCAAACATTTAAACTTTGAGCTAAAATACTATTAAGGGCAAGTGTTCTAATAAAAGTGGTTTTCCCAGACATATTAGAGCCTGTTAATAACATACTGTTATCAATGAGGTTTAAATCATTGGGAATGCAGTTTTCAATTAATGGATGCTGAATGCCTTTTGTAACGATTTGTTTTGATGAAATAAAATGAGGCGTACATAATTTATAACCACCTGCTTTTAAGGAGGCAGTTGAAATAGCGGTATCTATTTCGCCTAAAAAGCAATACATTTTTTCAATGCTTTCTTTCTCTTTTGTGATGGCATCAATAAAACTGTAAAAAACGAGATATTCAATATTGAAAAGAATTTTAATAAATTCAATAAAAAACCAAAAAACAAGTGCGTATTCATTGCTTAATAGTTTCTCAAATTCAATAAATTCTGTTTTGGCTTTTATAGATTTAATCTTTTTAATAAAAGAAAGGTCTTTAAATAAGTGTTTTATTTCAGAAAACTCAGCTAACTTCTCACTTACTTTAAGACTTTTTGACAGTTGACTTACACCATTTAAATAATAAGAAACATTGCTTTTATTTTTATAATGAAAAAACATGTTGGTTATAAAAATGGGGAATAAAAAAAGTATAAAACCAGGGTAGAAAAATGTTAGAAATATCGAAGTTAACGATAATATTGACAATAAATATACAAGCGAAATTATTTTGGGTTTGTCTATTTGTTTGCCGTTTATTAATTCCTCTAAATAATAAGACTCATTTGAGTTTAATTTAGATAAGAGTATCTGGCATTTAACTCTAAGCGTCTCGTTTTTATTAAATAGTTGGGTTAAAGTGTCAAACTTTAATAAATTTTCAATGCTGCTAATGGTTCTAAGTTTGAAGTATAAATATTGTTGGCCAATTTTAGAAGAAGTTCTGTCAACAAATTTAAAAATTTCATCAATATCTAAGTCGGCTTTACATTTATCAGAAATTATATGAAAAGCGCTATTTTTATGTGCATTGTTTTCAAAATATTTTCCAATAACATAAAAATTAAAATATTTTTCACTTTTAGGTTTGCCCCAATTTTTAATCAGTTTTTCTTTAAGTTTTGATAATTTTTTTTTACTTGAAAAGTTGTTTAAAAGAAATATAATGGTGAAAATAAAGAGTATTCCTAAAATCCAATTCATAGTTTTCTTTTAAATATTTTTTACTTAATACCAAATACTAGCTACCTGATTCCATTTACAAAATTAATCCGTCAATTTATCTAAAACATATTTAATCATACGTTCTACAGCGGCATGATAATCTTTACTAAAAGTGCCATTAGCACGGTTGGCAATAATGCAATTCATAGAACAGGCATTGTGACCTAATAGTTTAGACAAGCCATAAATGGCCGAAGTTTCCATTTCTAAATTGGTAACCCTTGTGCCGTTAAAATTGAAACTGTCGATTTTATTGTTCAGTTTTGGGTCTTCAATAGCCAAACGTAACACACGTCCTTGAGGGCCGTAAAATCCGCCTGCCGTAGCTGTCATTCCCAAGAATATCTCATCCGATACTAATTTGGCTTCAAGCGCTGCACTATTCTCTACAATATAAGGGCGCGCTTTACGCGGATGCCAATGGGTATGTTTTATAAAAGCATCTTCAATTTCTGGGTGTAAAATGTCTTTGCAATCGTAGGATAATAACATGCCATCAAAACCCAATCCGTATTTTGCCAACACATAACTATCTACAGGAATATCCGCTTGAAGCGAACCAGACGTACCAATGCGCACAATATTTAGGGCTGTTAAATTTGGTTTAACCTGACGTGTTTTTAAGTCGATATTTACCAAAGCATCTATTTCGTTAACCACAATATCAATATTATCGGGACCAATTCCTGTTGAAATGACGGTCATTCGTTTGCCGCGATACGTACCTGTAATGGTTCTGAATTCACGTTTTTGGGTCTCGAATTCAATGCTGTCAAAATGTTTGGCGACAGCTGGAACGCGATCTTGATCGCCTACAAAAATGATGTTTTCGGCAAGATGTTCTGGTCTTAAGTTGATGTGGTAAACGCTCCCGTCGGGATTTAATATCAATTCTGATTCTGCTATTGTTCTCATAATAGGTTTATATTTTTAGAAAAAAGAAGTAAATGTACTAATTATCCACCAATCCGCTTGATGTTGTAGTGCATATCTTTGAGGAGGATCATTATTTTATCACGATAATTCCCTTGAATTATAATGTCACCGTCTTTTATACTGCCACCAACACCGCACTTTGTTTTGAGTGTTTTGGCAAGCTGTTTTAAATCGTCTTCAGAACCAATAAACCCTTTAACAACTGTAACAGTTTTACCACCACGGCCTTTATTAGAGAAATGTGCTTCGAGGTGTTGTTCAGAGGGTTTTAGGTTTTCTTGAGAGTCATCATCGGCAAAAGTCGAAAAATCTTCATTTTTATTTGTCGAAAACACAAATCCGCCAAGATCGCTCAAACTGCCAAGTTTCTTTTTAGCCATTTTTAGATTTTTTAAAACGATTCATAAGATACAATGCACCTGCATAAATCTCAAAAATAACGCCCATTTTAGCAAGTGTATTTGCCATGTTTTTGTAGGCTGTATAGTTTAATACAAAACTAATGACAAGCAATAAAATACCGAAACTAATGATGGATGTTATTTTGGAGTATGGTTTCATAAAAATTAAAATCTATTTCTTCTTAAACGGAATCAAATAAGACAAGGTATAATTAAAACCAAAACCAGTGTCGTTTAAAAACACACGGTCGAATCCCGGAATATAAAGGTTTTTAAAATTTGTAGGTTCATCGGCCGATATTAAAAACTTACTTCTAAAACTAAAACCTAAATACAAGTTGTTAAGCGTTTCGGCTTTTATACCAAAAACAATTTCAAACCATTTGGCCGTTAAATTATCGAATTTCTGAGGTGTGTCAATAGGTATCTCATCAAAAAAAGGATTGGCATTAATGGTATAACTCAACAATTCTTGACTAAAATTACTATAGCCTATACGTGCACCAAAATAAATCATATTGTCCATGCCCAGCCAATTATTGTAAGAATTATAGTCAACGCCCGCTTTAATATAATTTCCTGTGGTATTAAATTGCATGTAATCTACCTTGGTCAAATTATCGGTGTTACCCATTTCGGCGGCAATAAATAATCTGTAAGACAATCTGTAATCTGCCACAACTTCGTAACTTTTTCTTTTGGGTGTTATGGCGTTTTGAATGGGGCCGTACATATCAAAACCTATCCGCAAACCGTATTTGTGTTTAATAACCAACGTGTCTTGTATTGGCTCTTGTGCCGATAGGGCTAAAGCCGATAACACCAAAAAGAGACTAATGCAATACTTTAACATGGGCTTGGCTTTCATTCTCTATGTTTTGAGGAGTATTTATGGCTTCAATTGATTTTATCCAATTGTTTGAATCGCTTGTTACGCTTACGCTGATGTTGTTAAAAATGGTTTTAAATCCGCAAGAGCGCGACACAAAAATAGGTACTCTTGTATAGCTTATACTGATGGTGTCTGCATTGATTAAAGTCTCATCGGTACTGTTAAGAGTGAGCACATATTTAGTGATATCTTGATTGATATTTAACGGAAACGAAATTGAATCGGCAGAGGTCACGTTGTTTATATAAATGCTATCAATATCAATGTTTTTAATTTGCAGATTTGTTATGTTTTTTAGAAGCGTAGCATCAGTAATGTCATAAAACCTCATGATAAGATTTGGGGTAATGGGGTCAATGCAAATTTCATCTTTTTCACATCCATAAAGACATGAAATAAGCATTAAAATGAGTGTCATCTTTTTCATTTATCAATTATTTAAGCTCTAAAAGTACAACATTTTCTACGTGATGCGTCTGCGGAAACATATCTACAGCTTGAGATATACTAACTGTGTAATGTTCTTTTAACAAACTTACATCGCGGGCTTGTGTGGCGCTGTTACAACTGACATATACAATTTTTTGAGGCAATATTTTTAACAACTGATTCACCACATTTTTGTGCATGCCATCTCTTGGTGGATCGGTTATAATAACATCTGGTTTGCCATTTTTGGCAATAAAATCGTCTGTAAAAATCTTCGCCATGTCGCCTACAAAAAACGACGTATTTGTAATATTATTTTCTTTGGCATTTTTTTGCGCATCCAAAATAGCTTCGGGAACACTTTCAATACCTACCACATGTTTGGCTAATTTCGATACAAAAAGTGCAATGGTACCAGTACCTGTATATAAATCGTACACCAATTCTTTTCCGGTTAAACCGGCAAACTGACGCGTTACTTTGTATAATTGGTAGGCTTGCGCCGAATTGGTTTGGTAAAAAGACTTGGCATTGATGCTAAATTTCAAACCTTCCATTTCTTCAAAAATATGATTTTCGCCTTTGTAAAGGCTGACATCTTGATCGTAAATACTGTCGTTACCCTTGCTGTTTATAACGTATTGTAAAGAATTTATCTGACTGAAATTGGCGGCCAAATAATCTAAGACAAGTTTAATTTTTACAGTATCATTTTCTGTAAACTGAATAACTACCATAATGGCGCCAGTAGAAGAGGTTCTTACCATCATGGTACGTAATAAACCTGTTTGTTGGCGTGGATTAAAAAACGAAATCTCATTTTCTATAGCAAATTGTTTCACCCCATTGCGGATGGCATTAGAAGGATCTTCTTGTAAATGACATTCGGTAATATCAATAATTTTATCCCACATGCCAGGTTTGTGAAAACCACAAGCACGGCGGTCAATTTGTGTGTCAGTATCTGCAATTTCTTCATGCGTTAACCATCTGGAATCAGAAAAAGAGAATTCCATTTTATTGCGATACATATATTGTTTTTCACTTCCTAAAATAGGGATATACTCTTTGATGTCTAAATGCCCTATACGCTCTAAATTTTGTTTTACTTCATTCTGTTTGTAAAACAATTGGTCTTCGTATTTCATGTGTTGCCATTTGCAACCACCACACAAACCAAAATGAGTACAAACAGGTTGGGTACGTTTATCAGAAAGTTTATGAAAAGTAATGGCTTGTCCTTCGTAATAAGCTTTACGTTTTTTAGTGGTTTGTATATCTACAACATCGCCAGGAATGGCGTTGGTTAAAAAGATGACTTTACCATCTGGAGCTTTGGCAATACTCTTGCCTTTTGCGCCAGCATCAATTACCTCAATAGAGGTAAATATTTCGTTTGTTTTTTTCCTTGCCATAGCGCAAAAATACGGTTTTATTCATAAAAAAAGCATCCCAATTTTGGGATGCTTTATACTTTTTGTCAATAAAAAAAATTATTGAATAGTACTTTCTATATATGCTGCTATAGCATTTAAATCATCGTCAGACATTGGTTTAGTAATGGCTTGTACATTAGCATCCATAATGGCAGCCATAGGTAGGTCTACAATAGCTTTACTTTCGCCTTTAAAGAATTTTAAATAATCGCCTTCTTTTTCTTTATAAGTAGTAGCGATAGTTTGTAGTGAAGGCCCTACAAGTTTTGTGTCTACCAAATGACAAACTGTACATGTTTTTTCCGTAAATAAGGTTTTACCTTTAGCAACCAAATCAGTTTGAGGTGTTGCTATAGGAGCTTCAGTTTTAGTTTCTACAGCTTTAGTATCTTCTGCTTTTTTAGCTTTATCTTGACAAGAAAATAAAACTGAAACACTTAATATAAGTGTTAATGATAATGCAATTTTTTTCATTTTAAATGGATTTCTAGAATTAGACTGCAAAAGTATCATTTAAATTAAAATAATTGTGTAATTAATAGGACAAAAGAAAGGTTTTGAGCATTATAAATTGGGTTGCTAAAGAAAAAGGATGCTTTCTAAAGAAGCTAGAAAAATTATGTATTTTTGCAAACTTAAGAAAAGGCTTTTATGTTAAATAGAATTAGAATTGTAAAACAACGCTTTGATGAGGTTTCGGACTTGATTATTCAGCCTGATATTATTATGGATCAAAAGCGTTATGTAAAACTCAATAAAGAATATAAAGATTTAGGACAGATTGTAGAAAAAGGAGATATTTACGAATCGTATTTAAATTCTATCGAAGAAGCCAAAGAAATTATTGCCGATAATTCTGATGCCGAAATGGTTGAAATGGCTAAAATGGAGATGGAAGAGGTGTTAGAAAAAATACCGCTTATTGAAGAAGAAATTAAAATGATGTTGGTGCCTAAAGATCCAGAAGACGCTAAAAATGTGGTGATGGAAATTCGCGCAGGAACAGGTGGCGACGAGGCCAGTATTTTTGCTGGAGACATCTATAGAATGTACACCAAATATTGTTCTGATAAAGGATGGAAAGTGGAGGTGGTCGATTTAAATGAAGGAACATCGGGTGGTTTTAAGGAGATTATTTTGAATATTTCTGGTAATGATGTTTATGGTAATTTAAAATTCGAGTCTGGTGTGCATCGTGTACAACGTGTGCCACAAACCGAAACCCAAGGGCGTGTTCACACATCCGCTGCGACGGTGATGATTTTGCCAGAAGCCGAAGAATTTGATGTTGAAATAGACATGAAAGAGGTGCGGAGAGATTTTTTCTGCTCGTCGGGTCCTGGAGGACAATCTGTAAATACAACTTATTCTGCCGTGCGTTTAACGCATTTACCTACGGGCTTGGTGGCGCAATGTCAAGATCAGAAATCACAACACAAAAATTTTGATAAAGCTTTAAAGGTTTTGCGTTCACGTTTATACGAATTAGAATTGTCAAAAAAATTAGAAAAAGATTCTCTTAAACGAAAATCTATGGTGGCTAGTGGCGATAGATCGGCTAAAATTAGAACCTATAATTATCCGCAAGGACGGGTAACAGAACACCGTATTGGTTTGACTTTATACGATTTAAGCAATGTTATGAATGGCGATTTACACAAAATAATCGAAGAACTTAAAATTGCCGAAAATACCGAAAAGTTAAAAGAATCTAACGACGAGTTGTAATTAATATCTTTATTTCAAAACGGAAGCATAAAAAAACCCGAGCCATTTGGCTCGGGTTTTTTTTAGCAAGATGTATTGTTAAATTATTTATTTACTTTATCTACTATGGCTTTAAAAGCTTCTGGATTGTTCATGGCCAAATCGGCAAGAACTTTACGATTTAACGCGATACCATTTGCTTTTATTTTTCCCATAAATTGAGAATAAGATAATCCATATTGACGCACGCCAGCATTAATACGTATAATCCATAAACCTCTAAAATTTCTTTTATTATTCTTACGGTCTCTATACGCATAAGACATGGCTTTTTCTACAGCGTTTTTGGCAACTGTATAAACATTCTTACGTCTGCCAAAGTAACCTTTGGCTTGTTTAATTATTTTTTTTCTGCGAGCCCTTGAGGCTACTGAGTTTACTGATCTAGGCATATTGTTTTAATTTGTTTTTGACTTGGGCAGATTTTCATCATTTTTTGAGCACCAATTCAGGGTTAATAATTCACCAAAATAAGCCCGAGGCTTATTTTAAAGCTAATTGTTTTAAAATGTTGTTTCGGTCTGCTTTATGCACCAATCCAGCATGTGTTAATTTTAGCTTTCTCTTCTTGCTTTTTTTAGTCAAAATATGACTTTTAAAAGCATGCTTTCTTTTAATTTGTCCAGTACCTGTAAGCTTAAAACGCTTTTTGGCACTAGATTTCGTTTTCATTTTAGGCATCTTTATTCTCTTTTAATCTTGCTATTATTATTCTACTTATTTTTTCTTTTTAGGCGCAATAAACATAGTCATTCGCTTGCCTTCTAGTTTTGGCAGTTGTTCTACTTTACCATATTCTTCAAGATCTTGGGCTAACTTTAATAATAAAATTTGACCTTGGTCTTTATAAATAATAGAACGTCCTTTAAAAAATACAAAAGCTTTTAATTTTGCACCATCGCTTAAAAACTTAGTAGCATTTTTCTTTTTAAATTCATAATCGTGCTCATCTGTTTGAGGACCAAAACGAATTTCTTTTATAATTACTTTGGTAGCTTTAGATTTTAAGACTTTCTCGCGCTTTTTTTGCTCAAAAAGGAATTTTTTATATTCCATAATTTTACAAACGGGCGGTGTGGCGTTAGGTGAAATTTCAACTAAATCTAAACCTTGTTCGTCGGCAATTTCTAAAGCTTCTTTAATTGGGTAAACGCCAATCTCAACGTTATCTCCAACCAAGCGCACTTCATCAGAAAGAATTTTTCTATTAATTCTGTGCTGATCTTCTTTAATTACTCTCCAAGGTTTTCTGACACCTCTTTTTCTTCTAATTGCTATAATTACTCAATTTAATAATTAATACTCGAACTTTACTAAAGTGCTTGCAATAGCTTCCTTTATCAATGTGTTAAAGTCGTCTATGCTAAGTTCACCTAAATCTTCACCACCATGTTTTCTTACTGATACGGTGTTGTTTTGTTCTTCTTTGTCGCCTATTATAATTATAAAAGGTATTTTGCTCATTTCGGCATCTCTAATCTTTCTGCCAACCTTTTCATTCCTATAATCTACGAGGGCGCGAATTTCGGAATTTTCTAGTGATTTTAAAACATTTTTCGTATATATTTCAAATTTCTCACTTACAGGCAATAAAATAACTTGCTCAGGAGCGAGCCATAAAGGAAAGTTTCCGCCTGTATGTTCTAATAAAAGGGCAATAAAGCGTTCCATAGAACCAAATGGTGCTCTGTGAATCATCACAGGTCTATGAAGTTGATTGTCAGCTCCTTTGTAAGTTAAGTCAAAGCGAATAGGGAGGTTATAATCTACCTGAATAGTTCCCAACTGCCAACTTCTACCTAAAGCATCCTTAACCATAAAGTCTAATTTAGGGCCATAAAAG